>Ga0207752_1001299_pt1 | contig 11550 bp, 14 predicted proteins | sample Pon2CUnioCityCA_6_FD_187272 | JGI IMG/M metagenome (GOLD analysis project Ga0207752, IMG submission 187272) | Marine sediment microbial community from Union City, CA, USA - Pond 2C Sediment 2 (SPAdes) | ecosystem: Environmental > Aquatic > Marine > Intertidal zone > Salt pond sediment ... | reverse complement strand
TTCCTGGCACCAGAATGTGACCGTGTACTTTTTAACTCCTGTGCCAAGCAATATCATGTGGGTATTGCCTTGATTTCAGCTTATGAAAGCGCCTCTTGATCGCCTGGCAGGCAGCGAACAAAGGTCGATATGAGCGACCTGGATAAACCCGCCAACAAGGATCTGGCTTTGCCTGCAAAATTCCCCTATTCGATCGCGGACAAGCTGCCCAATTTCGCCAGGAGAATTGCACTGATCTTCGTGGGCCAGGGCGCGCGTGAAGGCTATTTGGCTGCCATGGACCAGGGCCTGATCAGCGTGGCCAATTTTTTGGCTACACTGATCCTGGCGCGCCTGGTTTCACCCACAGAATTGGGCGTTTATGGGGTCGGTTTCACTTCTCTACGCCTGGTGCGCTCCGTTCAGGAGGGGCTCACCATCCAGCCTATGAACACGTTCGGGGCTGCTATGGATGGTGATAGTTTTAAGCGATACGCCACCAGCACCAGCCTGATCCAGGTGGGGATGGCAGTTGCCAGCTCCGCGGCGGTTGCATTGGGCGGGTGGGCGCTGACCGCGTTAGGAAATGACACCGCCGGCCCAGCGCTGTTCTCGCTGTGGTTTGTATTCTTGTTCTGGCAGCTCCAGGAATACATTCGCCGCATTTTGTACACGCGCGGGCACGTTTTTCAAGCCGCGCTCAATACGGCGCTGGCCAATACGGTGCGGGTTGGGATTTTAATTGCCCTGGCGAGCCGGGACCGGTTAAGCGGCGCAGCCGGTCTGAACGCCATCGCCTGGGGATCGTTGGCAGCCCTGCTGCCCGGCTTATGGCAGACGCGCGCCTACTGGACCCGTCATTTCGAAAATCTGGTCGAGACCTGGAAGAAGAACTGGAATTTCGGACGTTGGCTGTTGGGCGGCACCCTGTCGAACTGGATCGCGGTCGAGTTCTATCCGGTGCTGACCGCCGGGATGATCAGTTTCGCCGCGGCGGGCGCCTACCGGGCGCTGCAGAACCTGGTCGCGCCGGTGCATATTTTGCTGCGCGCCACCGATACATTTCTCACCCCTCGAGCTGCGCGGCAGTACCAGGAAAATGAAAATGGACTTTCTACCCTTAAACGCACACTGAGGCTGACGTACCTGGCTGCCGGGCTGCCGATCCTGGGTATCTTGAGTCTGGCGGTGCTTTTCCCAGAACCCATCTTGCGCGCCCTTTATGGGGAAACCTACCTGGCCTATAGCGATGGCATCACGCTTATGGCGCTGTTCTATATGCTGTGGTTTGCTTATTGGCCGATTCAAATTGCCTTCAAGGCTGCCCGCTCCAGCCGCCCGATCTTCCTGGCCAACTTAGCCGCTACCGGCGCTATGTTTACGCTGGGGATATGGATGATCTCGCGCTGGGGCGTTTACGGCACAATCGCCGGGCAAGCCTTGAATGCTTTGGTGGTGGGACTGTTCTTGTGGGGAACCTGGCTGCGGATCGGGAAACGCGAGCCGGCCTAAAGGCTGCGCCCCCAACGATACCGCAGCAAACGCCTGGGCAGGCGGCCGTTCCAATCCGGCTGCCAGCGGTACCAAAAGGCGATCAAAAAAGCCAACAGGATCAGTTTTAAGTCAAAGCCCAGGCTGATGTAGCCGATATACAGGCGGTCGAAGCGCAGCTTCTGCCGGGGGGTCAGGTAATAATCGCCGGCCACCTGAGCCAATCCGGCCAATCCGGGCCGCACGCCATGGCGCTGGGCGTACTCGGGCATGCGCTCGAGGTAACCGTTGACTAAAACGGTGCGCTGCGGTCGTGGCCCGACGAAGCTCATCTCCCCCTTGACAATATTGAGTAATTGGGGCAGTTCATCCAGCGCGGTCTTGCGCAGCAGGCGGCCGATCCGCAGCACGCGTTCATCCCCCTGGCGAGCCAGGATCGGGCCGGTGTGGCTTTCGGCGCCGCGCTGCATGGTCCGAAACTTGAACTGGTGAAAATTGACGCCGCCCTTACCCACCGAGTTCTTGACGAACATCACCGGACCGGGGTCTTCGAACCACACCAGGAAGGCGCTGAGCGTCCAAACCGGCACAGAGACGACTAACCCAATGACCGCCAGCAGCAGGTCAAAAATGCGTTTGGCGAGCGGGCCGCGGCCTGGAAAACCGATCACCGCAATATGCCGCTGGTGCACTTGCGCCTGGACGTGCATTTGCGGCGGAGAATTATTCTCCCACAGGCTTCCATTCAGCGCGGTGGCCATCAAACCGCCCCCAAAGGCGCTCAGCGCAGCCATGCCCAGGAAAACAATCGCCTTGCTAAATTCGAGGGAACCAGGGGACTCAAGCGGCCACAACCACCCATACAAGAGGATGTGCAGCGCAGTTAACGCCACACCGGTCAAAAAAGCCAGACGGTAACGCCACACCCGCCGGAGGGGCGTGTACGAGAAGGCACGCGCCAACACCAGGGTCAACCCGGCTTGTAAGATGGCGAAGCTGAGCAAAAAACCTGCCGGAGCGGCGCTGCCGGAAAAACCAGCCCTGAAATACCCCCAGATAAACAGGATTAAGGCGGTTGCGGTCCCCCAAGTAAGTGACGCTTGCCACCCAAACCGCCATTGCGCCCGCTCTTCAGTCGTACCGACATAGTTTCTAGCCATAACTGCCAAAATTATACCTTAGCATTCTGGTTGCCCCGTCTCGATCTATGCGGCGATGTTATAATCACCCATTGCCACCGGCGCTGGCGCCGGCATCACCCTGCCAGCCAAAACCGGTGCAGACTTTATTTCAAAGGAGTTTCTATTCGTTATGCCAAACCGGCGCGTGTCCAGACGCAAGCTTTTCTTAGGGATTGGCGGCGCCTTGGTGATGATTTTACTGGCTGTGGGAGTCGTCTTGTATCCCAAAGCCAAACAACAATGGTCGGCCCCGCTGGGACCGGGACTGGATCTGCCCACACAAACGCAAAGCGAGCCTTCGCCAACGGCAACCGCCGTCGCGCTTGCCGTTGATACCGTGCAAGTCCCCAAAACCCAAACGCTAAACTCAACCGAAGCGCCACCCACCCAGACCTTTACACCCGCCCCCAGCCCAACCGCCACGCCCCAACCGCTGTGCGGCGGCCCCCCGGTGATGACCCTCCTGGGAGTCGGCGCGGACAGCGGCTACGATTACCGCTACGGGCTGGCGGACGTGATCCGTATCGCACGGGTGGACTTCGTCACGCCAAAAGTCACCGTGTTGTCCATGCCGCGCGACCTGTGGGTCGAAATCCCAGATATCAACCAAGAACATGACATCGACCATGGGAAATTAAACCAGGCCTACTTCTACGGCGGGCCGGGCATGGGCTACTACGACGGCCCGGGAGCGGGGCCGGGTTTGCTGGCGCGCACCCTGGATTTGAACTTCGGCCTGCGGGTGGATCACTACGGCGCGGTCAATATGCAAACCTTCGTCAAAATCGTGGACGCAGTCGGCGGGATCGATCTGTACCTGCCCCAGGACGTGGACGGGCGGCCCGTCGACGACAAGACCGCCGATATGGGCTATTTCACCGCCGGACAGCATCATTTCAACGGCGAAGAGGCGCTGCGCCTGGCGCGCATCCGCAAGAAATACAACGATTTCACCCGCATGGACAACCAGAATATGGTGCTGTGCGCTCTGAAAGACAAAGTCTTAACCGCTTCGGTCTTGCCGAAAATCCCTAAAATCGTGGCTTCCTTCCAGGATTCTGTGCTCACCGATCTCAGCCCGCAGCAGATCGGCCAGATGGCCTGCCTGCTGCCGAAAATCGAGCGCCAGAATTTGATCTTCACCAGCCTGCCGCAGGACATTTTGGAACCTGCCCGGGTTTACAACCCCACCATCAAGAATGAGACTTTCATCCTGGACGTAGACAACCAGGTCGTGCGCGATTACGTGGCCCGCTTCATGGCCGGCGACTGGCCGACCGAACCCAAAGAGCCGAGCTGTCCATGAGCCAGGAAGCATTGGACGTCCCCGGGCTGTTGAGGCGCCACGATCTGCGGCCCAAGAAGCGCCTCGGGCAGAATTTCCTGGTGGACCCGCTTCACTTGCAGCGTGTGGTAAGCGTAGCCGGCGTACAGGCCGAGGATGCGGTGCTGGAGGTTGGGGCCGGCCTGGGTTCGCTGACCCGGCTGCTGGCCGAAGCAGCGCGCAAGGTGGTCGGCGTCGAGCTCGACCAACGCCTGATCCCGGCGCTGGAAGAGGTGCTGGCGCCGTATGCGAACGTGGAGGTCGTTCAAGGCGACATCCTCACTCTCCACCCGCAGGTATGGTTGAGCCGCCTGGAAACCGATCCAGCGCGCGGCTTTGTGGTCGTCGGCAATATCCCCTACTACATCACCTCCGCCTTGATCCGCCACCTGCTGGAAAGCGAGCCGCAGCCCAAGCGGCTGACTCTGACTCTGCAGAAGGAGGTCGCCAAGCGCATTTGCGCCCAACCCGGGGACCTGAGCCTGCTGGCGCTGAGCGTCCAGGTTTATGGGCAGCCCAGCATCGAGGCGCACATCCCGGCCGGCGCCTTCTATCCGGTCCCTAAAGTCGATTCGTCTGTTGTACTGATCCAGCTTTTTGATTCCCCGAGAATCCCCCAAGATTTGCTGCCAGATTTCTTTCAATTGGCCAAAGCCGGCTTTAGCCAAAAACGCAAAACGCTGCGCAACGCCCTGTCCGGGGGCATGCGCTGGCCGGCTTCCGAGGCGGAAAACCGGCTGCACGCTGCCGGCATCGATCCCATGCGCAGAGCGGAGACGCTCAGCCTGGAAGAGTGGGGGGACTTAACCCGCCAGGCGTCCGGCTAACCTGCGAAATAGCGTCTTCCCCCTATCTATCGGCAAGAAAATGTGACAAAAGTCATCTGAGGGGGGGTTATTTTTGACAGTTTATTCCAGTTCTCGGAATTGCTATACTCAAGACAATCCTACTGCTATGCCAGGGGGACATCCTAAAAACCGATACCCTGTCGATCCATAAAACTCAAACGTTGCACACCCAACCGAGGAGACAAACATGGGGAGACCGCCCACCCTTATCCGCTCCATCCTTGAAGTCGTTGGCCTGGCTGGTTTAATCCTGGTGCTCGTTTTGCTGTTGCGCGCCCGGCCTGGCGGCGACCAACCCGGCGCGCAGCCAGCCGCCACCCCTCAGCCGTATCCGCTGAACGCACTGCCCGAGCAAGCGCTCCTCCAAGCGGACCTTACCCGCCTCCGGTCAATACCCCGCCAACCCCACCTCTGCCGGCCAAGATTCTGGCGCTGATCGGCAAACGCTCCGTGCTCGGGAACGTGTCTACCGTGGCTTTGGATCATGGAAGGCTGTGGTTGGTACCGCCGGACGATCAGGTCAAAACGCTGACAGATTTTGGAGAGGTGGCAGCCATCTACGGGTGGAATTACGACGGCAGCAAGCTCTTGTTTGGGCGCGGGCTGTACGAGACCCGCGGAGAGTTTGCCAAGGCTACCGAGCTGTGGGTCTACGACGCGCATTCGGAGGAGGCGTATCGTTTGGTAGACAGCCGGCAGATCTGGTCGGCAAGCTGGTCGCCGGTCGATGACCGGGTGGCGTATTGTGAATACGGCGAGACCCCTACCTTGTTTGTGATTTCTCTGGATGGCAAAGTTCAGCATAAACACGCCGACTTTTTTCCCGATTTCGCCTGGTCGCCGGACGGTACTGCCATTGCGGTCCCATACAGCGGACCGGAGATGCATGAATTTGACACAAATTTCACCGTCTTAGGGATTTGGTGGTTGGAGAAGGATGAGTTGCAGTTGCTGAACGATGCCATTAGAGAAGACCATTCATACCCCATTTGGACGATCGACGGAAACCACGTTATTTTCCATCGAAGTTTTGGCCCGGGCAGTGCTGAGGGAGAAGACGGACTCTATATTGCAGATATTACGACGAGCAAAATGAGCCTATACCCTAATGATCCCGAATATGCCGCCTCTGGTTTGATGCGATCTCCGAAAGGCGACTTTTTCTTGTACCAGTTAGGGTACGATATCTACGTTATAGACTACGGCAAAGAACCGATTCTAATTGGCAAGGGTAGCAAGCCGGTATGGCTTCCAGACGGTAAAAATGTCCTATATAACGACGAAAGGGGGCAAATACAAATTGTTAAACTCAATTTCCCTGTGAAGAATCAGGTTATCGGCGGTAATTTTAGTGCCATAACCATTCATCTTCAACCAGATATATATTTTAAAATGGGAGGAAGCAAATGAAGATTCGAAGCCGTATCATCGCTGCCAGTGGCCTCCTCCTGATCCTGGTTGTCTCAGTAAAGGATCTAGCCGGCGCATATGGGTATAACTTCGTCTTTCCGTCTGCGCGTCGTTCAACCGTCAGCGGTTATTCCTATGCTGATCCAAATAATCCCAATCATTTAGCCTGGGATTAGCGTTTCCCCATGCATACAAAGGTGGCAGCCGCACAAAAAGGGTGGGTGGCAACATCTAGATGGGTTTGGAATGACGGTCATGAATCTTCGTGCAGGAATACATATGATGATCGAGGTAATTTTATTACTCTCAATCATACTAGTAATGATGGTACTGAAGGAACAGGCCTGGAGACCTGGTATTTTCACCTGAGCAACACGGGCAACCGCCCCGCTCCTGGGGCATACTTTTCTATTGGGCAATATATGGCTTACTCCGGTGATACAGGCTGCGGTGAAGCCCATCTCCACTTCGCGACCAAGAACAATGGTACCCCTTTCGACCCTACGCAGGTTATACGAACTGGGTCAGTGGACAACCAATACCGATGGGCTTTCGCGACCAAAATGGCGCGATCCACGGACCTTTTGCTTTGGATAACGCCAAGATACGGGACAAGTGGCTCAATCTACTAGGCTCCCCGGGCGCCCCGACCGAAAATGACTGGACAGGTGTCTGTCCAACACAGGCAGAGAGCAGCTTACTTTCTCCTACGATGTATATCCAGAGATTCGAGCGCGGCTACATTTACTACTGCGGGACCGGCAGCGCCGTCTACGCGCCATATTCAGTCACTCATGTGCCAGGTGTGCGAGGGAGATATACTTGCGGTGCGGGGGATAATTCAGTTATCGTGGTAGAAAATATTAGCTCTGGTTATGCTACTGTCAATATAATAATCCATAATTTTGATGGTACGATACGTGACTCCCGGATACGCAATATGCTACTCGAGCCGGGCGGCCAATGGGTAATAAACGTCCATGAAATCCTTTTTGATTGGTTGGTCTTGGGCACGAACATGGGAGGGACTTTCAATGGGGACGCTTATGTGTATTCTGACCAAAGCGTGGCCGTAAATCATTCCTATATTGTTGACGAAGATTGCAAGTATTTACCTACCATATTACGGGCTTATCCACCGCCGTAATGATGCCATACCGGTTCCCGTTCACGCGCTGAATAAACTGGCGGACAGGACTTGTGCATCCTGTCCGCCAGTTTCATTTCGGCCAGATTGTGGTAATTTACCTACCATCAAGCGACCCGCTTCAAATGGCGGTATTCCCACCAGATTTGCCACACCCGCAGGGCGGCCTCACGCTGGATAAGGAAGGACATTTTCGATTGCCCCCAGCGCCGGTCAGCGAAGTAGAACGGCACTTCCTGGATGGTGAAGCCCAGGCGGTATGCCAAATACGCCATTTCCACCTGGAACGTGTACCCGTTCGAGCGCACGCGCTCCAAGGGCATGGCGCACAAGGTTTCCCGCCGCCAAACCCGGAAGCCACCGGTGGCGTCCCGCACCGGAAGTCCCAGAATCGTGCGAGCGTAGAAATTTCCGAAGGCGGACAGGCTTTTGCGCCACAAGGGCCAGCGCTCATCCACGGCGCCATCCGGCACGTAGCGCGAGCCCATGGCGACGTCGGAGCAATCCAGCGCATCCATTAATTCAAGCAGTTTCTCGGGCGGATGTGAAAAATCGGCGTCCATTTGGGCGATGGCTGCCGCGCCGTTCTGGATAGCGCGCCCAAAACCCTGGATATAGGCCGTGCCCAAGCCCTGTTTTCCGGCGCGATGCAGCACCGAAAGGTGGCCCGCATGCGCTTTGGCCAGCTCTTCGGCGATCTGGCCGGTTCCATCCGGACTGCTATCGTCGACGACCAGCAGGTCCAGGTCAAGTGGTAGAGCAAATAAAGCGGAGACCAGCTCCGGCAGGTTCTCCGCTTCGTTGTAGGTGGGGGTTACTACCGTTAGTTTCACTGATAGAAATTGGTTCGCTAGCGTTTAAGCGCCCGTTTGAGGCTTTTAAGATCCTTAAACGGGCCCTCATGCGCCCGCAATTGGCTGATATAAACTTTTAATCGCTGGTCATTAAGCTTACCATGACCGCGGTCTTTAAGCGGGTAGAAAAAATCCCAGGACTGCTCCAGGCGCTGGTGGATGCGCTCGACCAACGCTGGGGCAGTATCTGGAGCAGTCACGACCAGAAATTCGGTTTGGGAGGGATGCCCCAGGAAATCGTTCACCCCACCCTGACTGCGCACGGCGTTCTTGATCATCAGACTTACCGCTCGCAGCATGTCATCGGCGGTGACGAAGCCGTACTTTTCGCGGAACTTGTCGAAATTGGCAATGGTAATATCCAGGATGACCCAATCTTTGCTTTGCAGGCAGTCATGCAACCGCTCATCCACCAGGGCGCCTTCGGCCAGGCCGGTGACCGGGTTGGTGATGGTGCTCTCCGAGGTGCGGCGCAGGGCGTTGCGCACTCTCAGGCGCAGTTCCTGGATGTCGAAGGGCTTGGTCATATAATCGTCCGCGCCCAGTTCCAGGCCCTGCAGGCGATTCAAGCGGTCGCGCTTTTCGGTGAGAAAGAGAATCGGGATATCTTTGGTGCGCCGGTTGCTGCGTAACCGGCGGGCAACTTCATAGCCATCGATGTCAGGTAGCCGGATATCTAAGATGACCAGGTCGGGATGTTGGGAGCGGCTGAACTGTAGCGCCTGCTCCCCCCAGTTAGCGACCAAGACTTCATAGGCTTGGGCGCGAAAGTAGGCGTCAAGCATATCCGCCACGTCCACATCATCTTCGACAACCAGAATTGTTGGCATCCTTATCCGTCTCAGGTTCTTAATGGATAGGCATTTTCTGAATCACAAATTCACACACCTCATCCCCCATGGCAACACACCTAGATTCATTCACGCGGAATTCGTTGCCACCCGAGAGCCACTTCAGACCTTCCTGGAGCAACCCGGTAGCCACAAAACAAACCGGTTTGTCCGAATCGTGGCGGCCCCAACAAACCGGACAGCGATGGATGGTATAGATGAAATCGTGCTCGCGTTCGTGGACGCTGGTTTGCTGGTCGCTGATTTGGCTGAAAATCTTGGCCATAGCAGGCAAACCGATGCGCATCTTGGCGGACAGGGGTAGCACTTTGAAGGCCAAGTCACCGGCGCCGGCCAGCGCGCCGAAGTTTCGCAAGGCGTCGGCAAAAGCGGCCCGACCGGCCCGCAAGGCCAGACCTCGCCCGCCGCGTGGGCCGTACATCTCTTCCAACGCCTGATTTAGGGCTGAAAAATCGGCGAAATTGAACTCCTGGTCCAGGTTGTTGGGCGGATAATTGTCGATCAGTTCGGGTAAATGTGCCAGGTTCAAAATGGCGTTCAGACCATTTTTGCCCATGACGTCTTCCAAGGCTTCCATGGTAATACGCGCGAACTTGTTGTTGTAATTGTATTCGCTCTTGGGGATGGGTTCCATATGCCTTTACCGTTAGATCAGTTTCTCAAGCGCTTCGGCAGCCCGGCGCATATCCAGGAAAATTAACCCCAACTTGGCTTGCTCTCGGGCAAGCGCGGTAAGGACGGCTTCCTCACCGATAGACATCAAGATCACGTAGCCTTGTTCACCCTTGATGTATACCTGGTCCAATGAGCCGCGACCGAGTTCGTTGGCGATCCGTTCACCCAGGGATAACATGGCCGCAGACATGGCGGACACGCGATCCTCCTCCACCCCCTGAGGCAATGCAGAGGCGATGCTCAATCCGTCTACGCTAACGACGGCGGAGGCCTCGATATCGGGGGAAGAGGCCTGCAGGTCCCGCAGGCGCTCCACCATAAGTTGAGAGCGTGATTTTGTCAAGGCGCGTCACTCCTTCATTTCATAATGTAGACAATCGATATAAGTTGTTTGTCGGGATTCATCCCTGGGAGTGCCAGCCTGTCCAATCCACTAAAAAGGCGTTGTGACGCGGCGGTTCAGGGAAAAACTGCCTAACTGTAGCACACGCATATACACGTGTCAATGAAACCTTACGAAATTATTTTAACTTTGCCATTCTGTAAGAAATTGTAACTTTTTCATCCGGCAGGCTGCCTTTTCCTTAAAATTCGGCTGAGACGCAAGAATTGCAGAGACCATGCTATAATTTTCCGGCTTTGAACAGTACTTTGTGTTAATTTGTACAGGGGCTTTCGCCGCCTTTCTCACGCTCATCGCATCGACCCCAGGCTTGTTTTAATTTCGATTGAAGGAGACTTGCACGAAATGCACAAATATGGATCTTTAACTGCCCTATTCACCCTATTGCTGGGCTTTTCCTTTGCCCTGAACGCCTGTTCCCAGGCCGCGGCGCCATCCGCTGAACCGGCGGTTACCCTAAAGATCGCCGTCCTGCCGGTCCTGGACGTGCTGCCCATGTACGTAGCCGACCAGGAGGGGTTGTTTGAAAAACACAACCTGAATGTGGAATTCGTCCCGGCCGGCTCAGCCCCCGAAAGAGATCAACTTATCGCCTCCGGCCAGGTCGATGGTATGATCAATGAAATCGTTTCTACAATTTTCTACAACAAGCAAGAGACCCGCGTACAGATCGTACGCATCGCGCGTGCCGCCACATCCGATTCAGCCTTGTTCAGCATTCTGGCGGCCAAAGACAGCGCGGTACAGAACGTCGAGAATCTGAAAAACACCCAGATCGGCGTCTCCCAAGGAACGGTCATCGAGTACCTGACCGACCGCCTGCTACAAGCGGAGGGTTTTTCGCCGAACGAAATCGAGACCGTGGCCGTTCCGAAAATTGACGACCGCATGGCGCTCTTAGGTACCGGCCAGTTGAAAGCCGGCATGCTGCCAGAGCCGCTCTCCTCGTTGGCTGTGTTAAACGGCGCACGCCTGATCCTGGATGATACCCGGCACCCCGAATACAGCAGCAGCATGATCACCTTCCGCAAGCCGGTGATCGATGAGCACCCACAAGCTATACGCGCTTTCCTGGCAGCCTACGAAGAAGCCGTGACGCTGATTAACGCCGAGCCTGCCAAATGGGAAGCGGTGATGACAGAAAAGAATCTACTGCCTGCCCCGCTGGCCGGTTCCTTCCGGGCGCCTCAATTCGTAACCGCCTCCGTTCCCAGCCAGGAACAGTGGAACGACGCGCTGGCTTGGACTCAAGAGAAAGGCCTGAACGACCGGGACGTGCCCTATGCGAGTTCCGTAACTTCCGAATTCCTTCCCTGACGGAGCGCGTGTTTTAAGCAGGGTAAATGGCGTGCCAATTGCCTGGAGCCTCGAATGATGATCCAGCTCG
>Ga0207752_1001298_pt1 | contig 11584 bp, 9 predicted proteins | sample Pon2CUnioCityCA_6_FD_187272 | JGI IMG/M metagenome (GOLD analysis project Ga0207752, IMG submission 187272) | Marine sediment microbial community from Union City, CA, USA - Pond 2C Sediment 2 (SPAdes) | ecosystem: Environmental > Aquatic > Marine > Intertidal zone > Salt pond sediment ... | reverse complement strand
CGGCAGAAGACCTCGACGATCAGATCGATGCGGCCCAACGTCATAACCAAATAGCTGACCTCTGGGAGGTCAGCCATGGTTCTGGCGACCTGGTCTACCATGCCGGGCTTGACGGTCACGCCGATGATCGCTGGCGCCTGAAAGCCAAGTGCGTAGGGATCCACAATCCCTACGTTGCGGATGATGCCCTCCTCAGCCAGGTTTCGGTAGCGGCTGCGGATGGTCGTCTCGGACACACCCGCCTTCTTGGCAATCTCGGTGAACGTAGTGCGCCCGTCTTCCTGCAGAGTCTGAAGGATCAGTTTATCGAGTTCGTCCATAGCACTTCGGATGAATCGGAGTTGATTCGGGGTTGCGCCTGCCCAGCCAGGAAGTTCGAAAATCAACGTAACAAGCCCATTTTACCACAGAATTCAATCCTTGTCAATAGTTTTTCCTCGTTTTTCACATAGATTGGGTGATTTTGCTTCAGAAACGGAGATTGTATCTGGCCCCCTGGGGCTGCTGGACGCGGATGCTACAACCCGGTCAGTCCCAGCTCGGCCAGCGTGGCACCGGTGGGCACGCCGTCCTCGTCCCAGCCGCGCAGCCGATAGAACTCCGGCAGCATCTGGCCCAGCTCAACCACGTGGCCCTTGGCTGGACCGTCTGGCATGGGCTCCTCCAGCATGCGCCTGGGCAGGGTGTCGTCCTCCCCGGTGAACCCCGCCTTCAGCAGAAACAGCCGCTCCAGGTTGAAGATGCGCTCCCCCGCCCGGAGCAACTCTTCTTCGGTGTAGCCGGCGCCGGTGGCGTAGTTCATCAATTGGGTCAACCGGGTAGGCCACAGATCAACCTTGGGATCGAAGAAGTAGCGGACACTCAGGAACACACACAGGCCGGCGGCGTCGATGACGGCAAACGCATCTTCGAAACGCTTGATCAGCCGTGGCTTCTCCGCAGTAGAGAGAGGGTCGATTTTCTCCGGCACGCCGAACACCTCGGGATACGCCAGATCGCCGGCCATGTGCGAGGCCCCGATGTTGGAAGTGGCGTACAGCAAGCCCATCCCCTTGGCGCCACGGGGATCGTAGCCCGGGAACTCAAGCTTCTTGGCCGTGATGGAGAACTCGGGCCGCCCGTACCTCTCCGCCAACCGGTAGCTCCCCTCCGCCAGTGCGTCCCCAAAACCCTCCCGATAGGCCGTCTGCCTGATCAGGTCGATAACCGCGTCGGCATCGCCAAAGCGGAGGGAGCGACCCACGTCGTCCTGCGGTAGAACCCCCTTCTCGACCATCTCCATGGCACAGGCAAGCGTCATCCCGATGGAGATCGTGTCCAGCCCCAATTCGTTGCACACATAGTTGGCTTTGGCCACCGCCGCCATACTGTCCAGCCCACAGCCACTGCCCAGCGCGGCGATCGTCTCGTACTCCGGGCCTTCCCCCTGACCGCCGTAGACCGGATCGTCCACGCGCGTAAGCCGGCCGCAGGCGATAGGGCAGCCGAAGCAGGCCTTGGGGCGGATCAGGTACCTCTCCGTCAGCACGTGGCCGGTGATACCTTCCACGCCCTCGAACACACCGGTCTGGAAATTGCGGGTGGGCAGGATCCCGATCTCGTTGGTCACGATTGGCACGTACGCGGTGCCGTATTCGCGCAGCGATGAGCCCCTCTTCACGTCCGCTTTGACCTCAGCTCGCACCGTGCGGCACAGATCCTTCATCGCCTCGGGCTCGGCCAGGGGTACTCCTTGTGTGCCGCGCACCACCACGGCCTTGAGGTTCTTGCTGCCCATCACCGCACCCACACCGGAGCGGGCCGCCGCCCGGTGTTTGTCGTTCATGATGCCTGCGATCTTGACCAGCCGCTCGCCGGCTGGACCGATGCAGGCCACCCTGGCCCGGGGATCAGTCTCCTCCAGAAGCGCCTCCACCGCTTCGGGAACCGTCTTCCCCCAAAGGTGCCCCGCCGGACGGACCTCCACCTCGTCGTCGTGAATCCACAGGTAGACCGGCCGCGTGGCCCGGCCCTCGAAGATGAACTGGTCGAAGCCCGTGCGCTTCATCTGCGTGGGAAACACGCCACCGGCGTTGGAGCAGGACAGAGCGCCGGTGAGAGGTGACTTAGTGACCACCATGTAGCGATTGCCAGTCGGGGTTGGGGTGCCCGTCAGCGGTCCGGTGCCGAATATGAGCTTGTTCTCTGGGGAAAGCGGTTCTACGCCCGGATCCATCTCGTCGTAGAGAGCCTTGATCGCCCAGCCTCGACCACCGATGAAGTCCTTGGCGACCTGGGGATCCACTTCTTCAACCGACACCGCTTCAGTGGTCAAATCCACTCTCAGCGTCTTGCCGTGCCATCCAAACATAATCTACTCCTCTCGTCAGTGTGTGCGCGTGCGGAAGACTCATCCACCGGCCATGGACGGGAAAACGGCCACGACGTCGCCACCCTTCAGCGATCGTTCCGGGGTAGCGCCGTGGCCGTTGACCAGGATAACCGATCCATCGGCCGGGATGCCGAACTCAGCCAACACATCTGCGACCTGGGTTCCGGCAGGAACTTGCAGGTCGCAGACACTCCCTTGACTCTCTGGAGGCATATACCGGCGATAGGTGGCGAAGAGCTTCAGGCGAACGTCCACTCAGTTACCAGATTCCTCCGTGGCCTGCTGCACCATCCCACGCAGGCGTCCCCCCACATCGGCCGGCAGCGGTTCCGGTTGGTGCTCGGCCAGGATCTCGTCCACCCGTGCGGCCGCCCGCTGACCGAGGTCCTGTCCCCCTCTGGCCAGCCAGCCTTCGTAGTTGTAACGCTCGATCAGGGTAGGATACCAGCGCTCACGAAAGTGGGTCAGCGTGTGGTCGCTGTCTATGAAGTGACCATCGGGGCCTACCTCATCAATCACATCCAGGGCCAGTGTCTCTTCGTTGATCTCCACCTCGGTCAGGGACGTACGAATCCAACTCACCAGTTCGTCGCAGATCAGCAGTTGGGCCAGGGAACCGGTCAACCCCGACTCCAGATACCCCAGGTCGTGGACGAGGTGACTGCCTGCGAGGGCATTCGCCATCAAAGTCAGCGCCGCTTCAATGCTGGCCTGCTGATCCACCAACTTGGATTCGCTGCATCCGCCGAAAGCGAACATCGGCAAATCGTAGAAGTGGGCCAGTTCCTGGGCGATGAACTGCTTTTCAGGCTCGACGTAGGGGCTCACCGTCGTGCGCATGTCCAGCGCACTCGCCCCCCAGCCCGAGGTGATGAAAGGTGCACCGGCGCGGTTCAATTGAGAGAGCACCAGTCCGACCAGACACCCGGCGTTCCAGATCGCCATATTGCCGGCCAGCGTGATGGGCGCGGTCACGCCACCGAGAGCCACCGGGATATAGGTGGCGGGCAGGCTCCTCTCCGACAGATATAGCAACTTCTGCAGCGCTTCCTTGTTATGCTGCAGGCCGTTGGTCACGTTGACGTAACAGGCCACCGAGGGGTTCCGCTGCAGCGCCTCGGTGCCGCCAGACACCACCTCGGACATCTCGACCGCATCCACACAGCCTGCCAGGTCGGTGGTGACGAAGATAATCGGCTTGGTGGTGTGGTTGAGCATGACTTCCATCTGGTAGCGATCGGCCACCATCTTGGGCACGTCCACAGGCAAGAACATGCTCATCACAAAGTCGACGTTGGGCAGAGCATCGCAGAGGGTGACTCCTTCAACGACGTCTTGCAGCACCGGCCTGCGGCGTCTGCCGGTGCGGTGATCCACGATGTTGAGACAATCCGATCCGGGGCCGAAAAAGGTCCGGTAGCCTCCAACGGGCATCACAGGCTCTCCGTGACGGTTATGGAGCACCACCTCCTCGGGCACGGTGTCGAAGGCTCTCTCCACCATCCCCGCGGGGATGCGCACCCGGTTACCTTCAGAGACGCGCGCCCCGGCCTTTTTCAGCAGGTCGACGGCGGGTCGGTGATGCAGCCGGGCGCCGGTACGCTCCAGGATTTGCAGGCTGGCCTGGTGCAGCTTCTGGCACTGTTCGTCTGACAGGCGACGGAATTGTGTACCTCTCACTTTAGATCAAGAATCCTTCAGGGAAAGGGTCATCCGGCGTGACCACGAAGCGGTGCAGGCCGGTGACGTGAGCCGTGCCGCGGATTTCGGGCACAATGGCTGATAAGTCACCGACGGTCGTTTCTTCCACAATCCGACCCTCGAAGGTCGTTCCCAGAAGGCCCTGGTTGACGAAGGTCTGCCCAACAGCCAGCTCGCCCCGTCGGTGAAGCAGGGCCATCTTGGCGGAAGTGCCGGTGCCGCAAGGGCAGCGGTCCACGTGCCCCTCTCCCAGGACGACGAAGTTCTTACCTTGCGCGCCGGCGTGACCGGCAGCATCGTAGAACTCCGCGACGTCTACCGTATTGATGTAGGTGCGCGTGGGGTGCTGCACCTGCAACTGTTGGTTGCCAGCTTCGATGATCGCCATCCCCCGGCGGGCCAGTTCGGGCGCGTTGTCCGCCGTGAGCGCCAACCCGATCTGCTCGGCAGAGACCATCACAAAGAACCCGCCGGCGAAGGATACATCTACGTTGAGACAACCCAATCCGGGCACCTCCAGCGGGTGATCCAGCAAGAAGGCGAAAGCGGACTCCAGCTGGATGGCGACCGACTCGACGCGCGGGTGTCCATCCGCCGTCTCCTGCACGCGAGCGCGGGCGCGTATAGGACCTGAAGGTGAATCCACGATAACGACGGTCTCATCGCCGTCCTGAGCGTCCACCCAGCCCATCTCGATGAAGCCGGTGACCGCGCCGATTATACCATGACCACACATGTAGGGATACCGGCAGGCGTCCATAAAGACGATGCCGAAATCGCCCCCCGCTTCCGGCGGGCCGTCGCTGGCCGGTTCGGTGATGATCGCCCCAAACATATCCCGATGTCCACGCGGCTCCTGCGTGAGCAGCAAGCGCACGTGATCGAGATTCCTGTTGATGTACAGCCGCTTATCGTTGATGGTCCGCCCCGGAAGCGGCGGCATTCCGCCAACGACCAGGCGAATTGGCTCGCCACCGACGTGTAGATCCAGCGTCACGAGTTGGTCTTCAAACCTTGAGAATGGCTTAACGTCCAGATCCACAGGCAGCCCCCCTCAACCTACAGCCACAGAGCCTTCTTGAGATCATCGAATTCCTCCCTCGGCCCGTCGTAGCGATTACGACCTAACTCAAGCACGTACACATAGTCGGCGATGCTGACCGCCTGGCGGATGTTCTGATCCACCAGCAGGATCGTGATCCCTTCATCTTTCAGACGGACCAATAGATTATATATGTCCCGCGCCAGCATCACGGCCAGCCCGGCCGTCGGCTCGTCCACCAGGATCAGATGGGGGTCGGTCATCAGAACGCGGCCAACTTCCACCATGCGCTGCATGCCGCCGGAGAGCTCACCGGCCGGGGAGCGGCGCCGTTCCCGCAAGATCGGAAAGCGCTCATAGTTGGCCTCAATCTTCTGCCGGATGCGATCTGTATCGCGTCGGAACGACCACGCCCCCAGTTCCAGGTTCTCTTCGACGGTCATGTACGGAAACACACTCTGATGCTGGGGAACGTAGGAGATACCCAGGTGCACCAGGTGGTGCGCGGGCGTGCCGGCAATATCCTGCCCCGCGAAGCGCACCTCGCCCCGGTTGGGCTTGACGAAGCCGAAGATGGATTTCAGCAAGGTGGATTTGCCCACACCGTTCGGTCCCAGCACGGCGGTGATCTGTGCCTCGCGAGCGCACAGGGAGACACCCTGCAGGATGTTCAGATCCTTGTAGTACCCGACGTACAGGTCGTTGATCTCAAGCACGTCAATCCTCCTCTCCCAGATAGGCCTCGATAACCCTCTCGTCGTGCTTGACTACTTCCGGATCCCCATCGGCGATGATGTTACCGTAGTTAAGCACGACCAGCCGCTTGCTGAGGGTGAAGATGGAAGTCATATCGTGGCTGATGATCAGGAACGCCTTGCCCTGGGCGTGGAGAGTGGTGATATATTCAAAGATGGTGTCCATCAATTTGGGATGAACACCGGCAAAGGGCTCGTCCAGCAAAAGCAGATCGGGATCGGTCATCAACAACTGTCCCAATTCGAGAAGCTTTTGCTGCCCCCCCGAGAGGCTGCGGGCGTAGTCATTCCGTAGATGATCCATGGTAAGGAAGTCGAGCACCTCCCGCGCTCGTTCTTCCCAGGCCCGGCGTCCCTTTTCGGGATGCAGAGCCAGGGCCGGCACCAGCAAGTTCTCCATCACGGTCATACGGCGGAAAGCGCGCGTCACTTGAAACGTACGCCCAATGCCGTGCCGAACCACCTCGTTCGCCTTGAGATGTGCGATGTCCTTGCTGTTGAACATGATCTTGCCCTCTTCGGGCCTGTAAATGCCGCCGATCGTGTTGACCAGCGTAGTCTTCCCCGACCCATTGGGGCCAATCAGGCCCACGAGTTCGTCGCCGGAGAGATGCAGAGATACGCGGTTCAGCGCCTGAATGCCACCGAACCGTTTGACCAGATCTCGAATTTCAAGCTCCATCGGTTGTGGCCTCCTCTCGCAACTCAGCCCGAGGTCCCAGGCCGAACAGACGCTGGAAGAGCGGGGCCAGCAGGCCGTTGCGCGCAAAGCGCAACGTGATCACCAGCAGGCCACCGAAGATGACCATTCGCCACGCTCCAAACTCCCGCAGCACCTCCAGGCCAATCTGGATAATCATCCCACCGAAGGCAGCAGAGATCAGACTCTCCACACCGCCGATGATGGCCATGGCGATGACCAGGCCCATTTGCGGGATGATCATGATATTGGGAGTCAGGATAGTGATGTAGTGTGCAAAGAATCCCCCGGCCAGACCGGCGATCATGCTGGTGATGACAAAGGCCAGCACCTTGTAGTGCACGATATTTACACCCCGAGCGGCAGCCGCCTCTTCGTCCTCTCGAACAGCCCGCAGGAACATCCCCACGCGGGAATTGGCCAACCAGTACATGAAGAGCAGGCAAGCCACCAGAACAGCCAACATCGTGTAGTAATACGGGATTCTAGAGATGACACCCTCGCCAAACAGGGGCGCCACGTGCAACCCGTGATCCCCTCGGGTGATCTGAGTTTCGCCTCTGATCAACGTGCGTAAGATTTCCGAAAAGGCGATGGTGAACAACGCCAGGTAGGATGCCTTGAACCGCAAGCACAGGGCGCCGATGGCCCAGCCGGCCAGGCCGGCCGCCAGGGTGCCCAGGAGAATACCGGGCAGCGGGGGCAGATTAACGAACCTTCCCAGCAGGCCAGAGGTGTAACCGCCGATGGCCATGAAAGCCATGTGGCCGAATGAAAACTGACCCCCATAGCCGGCCAGCAGCGACCAACTGGAAGCCAAAATGGCGTAGAAATAGGCGACGATTAGCACGTGCAACCAGTAAGTCTGCACGAACAAAGGGACAAGAAGCGTGATGACCAGGGCAACCAATGCCACCACCAAATCGGTGCGGAACCAAAAGCGACGTTTGGCACTTTTGCCTGAGCGTGGACGAGGTTCCGTTGTCGAAGGAATGTTGACGGTCATGATTCTTCCCTCCCAAAGAGACCGGTGGGTCTGAAGAGCAGCACCAGCGCAAAAATGACGAGCCCAAACACCGTCTTGTAATTGAGTGCCCGGCTCGGATCAGGGAAGTAACCAGCACCCAGACTCTCCACCAGACCGATCAAGACTCCTCCCAGAATACTACCTGGAATCGAGCCCATCCCCCCCAGTACGATAATCACGTAGGAGCGAGTAGAGGGCACAGCGCCGACGTCGGGGGTCACCGAGAAGCTCGGGGCCAGCAACGCACCCGCCACACCCGCCAGCCCCGCGCCGAGGGCAAAGGCGGTGGTGTTCATGCTCAACTGGTTGATGCCCACCACGGCCGCCGCATCTTTGTCCTGGCTCACTGCCCGCAGGGCCTTGCCCACCCAGGTCTTGTTGATGACCAGCAGCAGCAGGCCCAACAGAATCAGCGAAAGCGCACTCGCCGTGAGCCGGTCGGCGCTGACGCGCACGATGCCCAAGTTGACCGCGCCCTCAAAGAATGAAGGGGGACGATGAGGATAAGGCCCAAAGACCGCCAGGGCCAGGTTCATCACGAAGAAGGACAACCCAAACGTGACGAGAACAGCGTATTCATCAGGACGTTCAATGCGATCTTGATGTATCGGGCGCAGGAAGACGAGCTCAAAGGCCAATCCAATCAGAGCAGCGATCAAACCTGCCACGGGTACGGCTAACAAGGGGTGTAGGCCGGTGAACGTACCGAGGATGTAGTAGGCTGCATACCCTCCCAGCATATAGAACTCGCCGTGGGCAAAGTTGATGACCCTGAGGATCGAAAAGATCAACGTCAAACCAAGCGCCATCAGCGCATAGATCACTCCCATGATCAACCCGGTCGTACACAGACTGAGGAAGTACTTCATATGAGCATCTCCCGGATCGTTAATGGAGCAAGTGGGCCCCCCCTCGCGGGGAGACCCACTTGACATCAGGCTACGGCGAGGTGTAGAGCGAGCCGGTCGCGCGCTCGGTCGGGAAGACGACGTTGGCATCGCCAGCCGCCTGATTCACCTCTGTGTACTGCTGGATGTACGTATTCGGCGTTGGCCACTGGTGCCACATCCAGGCCGGTTCGTCGTCCGGCACCGGGTTGTCCGAGGTGTACTCGAACCAGAAGTCACCCATTGCGCCGGTGTACTGGATATTCTCCAACACCTCGATGATGGCTTCGGGCTCGGTGGAGCCAGCCTGCTCGATGCCTTCCAACAGCAGGTAGGTAGCGTCATAGGCGGCCATGGCCGATCCGCCGGGCCGATGCCCGTAACGCTCCTCGAAGCTCGACATGAATGCCCCGGTCTTTTCGTTCCACAGCGCCTCGGGTAGGCCGACGTAGGTGAAGAAGACGTACTGCCCGCAGTCGCCCACGCTCTCCCAGAACTCGTCAGAATACTGGGCGTCAACGCTGGCGTAGTAGGCGGTCTCCGCCGTGGGGGCCAGGCCGAGTTCGCAGGCCTGGCGCAACATACGGTTGTTTCCCACACCGGTGATGACGCCGGCCAGCATGTCGGGCGGGTCCTGCTGGATGCGCTGCAGGATCGGGGTGAAGTCCTCCGTCGCGGGGTCGGCGAAGATGACCTCCGTGTCGGTGATCCCCATCTCCTCCAACTGCGCTACCCACTCCTCGGCCTGCAGATGACCATAATCCGAATCCTCGACCACAAAGACCGCGCTCTCCCAGCCCACTGCCGCGATGTAGTTGGTGGCAATGCTGCTGTAGAACTCGATGGACGGAGCGATGCGGAAGATCTCCGGGTATCCGCTCGCGGTCACCTCATCGGCCCAGGGCTCGGCGAAGACGACCGGGACACCGTACTTATGAGCCACTTCCATCTCGGTCAAACCCACGCCGCTGTGATACTCGCCCGTAAGGCCGACCACTTTGTTCTGCGTAATCAGGCGCTCGGTGACGGCCGTGCCACGCTCCGGCAGCCCCTCAGTATCCCCGAAGATCAACTCGACTTGCTTGCCGAGCACGCCGCCGGCTTCGTTGACCTCATCTACGGCCATTTCGCACGCTTGCCGCATCTCCGTCCCAGCCTGGTAGGATCCAGGCGCCGACAGGGGGCCAAAACCACCGATCAGGATCGTCTCGGCCTCAGCCTCAGGCTCAGGTGTGGCTGTGACGACTACCTCCACCTCCACCTCTTTCTCCACCTCGACGACTTTGGTGACCTCCACCTCCTTCTCCACCTCCACCACCTCAGGGGTAGGCGCGGGGCCACAGGCTGCGATGATGAAGCTGAGCACGAGCACCATCGAGCACAAACCAAAGATTCTTCTGCCGTTCATTGCGTTATCTCCTCCTTAGCAGGAAATGACTTTCTCGCGTTCACAATAGCTTCTCCAGACAGTCCAGACGGTCTATTGCATGAACCACCTCCTCTCCCTCGCCGAGGCCTCTCAGGAAGTCGTGTCGGAAAGTCGTGCACGGGTCTTTCCAATGAGTAGCAGGCCGGTCCCATTGGCCGTACGGCTGGCCAACAGGGACAGGCTCCCACCCTTTCCGAGAGAGTTCTCGCCAACAACTGAGGAGATCTGGTCAGCGTCGCCCGCTGCGCCCAAAGCGACAGGCATGACACGCAACATCCCCCCAGCAAACACGACGCCCTACCACTCTTAGAGACGCCATTCCGATGGCGCACTACCACCCTTCAGAGGCGCCATTCCGATGGCGCCCTTACCACCTTACAGAGGCGCCATTCCGATGGCGCGCGCGCGCTATCGGGAACTATGCATTCTTGCTCGGTGATTTCTCTGCAGTCGTCTTCGTCCCCTCCTTATAAAGCGAAGCGGCACCCTCCCCTATCAAGGATAGCGAAGCGGCACCCTCCCCTATCAAGGATAGCGAAGCGGCACCCTCCCCTATCAAGGATAGCGAAGCGGCGTCTTCAGGGAGACAAACGATCGAATTGTCAGCGATGATGTCTAGCAGAGATACTATCGGCGATTAACTTCCACGCCCAACGTTGAGGAGATTTGCCCAGCGGTCTCCGCCACCACATGAGGGCATCAAGAGAGGTGATGGTGTTCGGACCCTTACCAATGGATATGGGCCCTCACCCAGTAGGTCCCAGAGTCGCTACGAAGAGAGATCGATGAATCGGACCTGGCCCATCGAAGTGAGGTAAACGGACAAACGAGAGCACTGGTACTCTATCAATCATGTGTTGATGGGTTCGTAGTAACGACTTTAGTCGTTTCTGCCGCTCAGTGAGCGACTGAAGTCGCCACCACGCCCCATCAATTTTTCATTGACAAAGCACTAGTTGCAGAACCCGCAACCCCGGACGATACTGCTTCGTCTCGGGAGGTCGCTCCAGGTAACCCAACTTCTCCAGCGTATGGACGAAACGAAACGCGGTGCTCTTGTCAGTAGACTCTATTGTTTGGTTACAGGGACGTGCGCTTCCAGTAAGTGGGCAGGAGAAAAAGCCCGACGCACCATCACCTTCTAGAGGGCCATTCCGATGGCACGCAAGGGGATTTTACTCAACGAAACTGAGTTTCTCCTACAAAAATCAATTGTACCACAATTTACCCCCGTGTCAAACTAGCGAGCACGAGCGCAGCCACTTTGAAAGGGGGGCTCCGGCAACGCCCCTAAACCCAAGACATTCACCAATCGTACACCACCCGCCCGTCGAACACCGTCATCACCACTTGCGTCTGAGCGATCTCCATGGGATCAATGGCGAAGATGTCACGGTCGAGGACGATCAAATCGGCCAGCTTGCCGGGCGCGATGCTGCCCAGCTCGTCCTCTCGCCCGGCCACCAGGGCTGCCCCCATCGAGAATCCCCACACTGCCTCGGCCACGGTCAGCCGCTGCTGTGGATACCAGCCCCCTGGCGGCGCGCCGTCCCGCTGCTGGCGGGTGACGGCGGCGTGGATGCCCCACAGCGGGTTGGGATCGGCCACCGGACAGTCGGAGCCGAGGGCCAGCGTCACCCCTGCGTCCCACAAGTCGCGGAAGGGATAGGAG
>Ga0207752_1001297_pt1 | contig 11589 bp, 8 predicted proteins | sample Pon2CUnioCityCA_6_FD_187272 | JGI IMG/M metagenome (GOLD analysis project Ga0207752, IMG submission 187272) | Marine sediment microbial community from Union City, CA, USA - Pond 2C Sediment 2 (SPAdes) | ecosystem: Environmental > Aquatic > Marine > Intertidal zone > Salt pond sediment ... | reverse complement strand
CGTATTGCCGCGCACGCTCATAGTCGCCGCGTCGCTCATGATGGTTGGTCAGGTGGAAGAGCGCTTCCACCGCCTCGCGATGCAGCCACTCCCGTTTGAGCGTGGCCCATTCCTCGAAACCGCTACTGTCGCCCAGGAAGAACTGTTCCAAAAAGTCGCCCCGGTACAGAGCGATCATTTGCTCCACCCGGCGCGTGCAGGGGAGACAGGCCTCCAGGCGGCGGTGGCGATGCCCTCGACAATCCTCGACCAGGGCTGCAAACGCCGCGACATCCAGTCGGTGGTCGCAGTCGGGATTGAATTGGATCGTCTTGCGGCTGACGAGCAGGAACGGCGTGTCCTCATCCTGGTCGCGGATCGTCTGGCGTAGGTGGGAGAGCGCCTGGCGTAGGCTGTGGCGGGCCTTGCGTCGGGGCTGGTCGGGCCACAGCAGGCCGGCCAGCGCGTCGCGGCGATGGGGCCGCTTCGATTCGACAGCCAGGTAGGCCAGCAATGCTCGCGCCTTGTCGGTGGCAAAGTCGGTGATTGACTTGCCGTCCAAGGCTGTTTGGTAGTATCCCAGCAGAGAAATCGTCAGTTTGGTCATCTAAGTAGTCCATAGCTGGCAAGGGGGATAGATGAGAGTTATTATATCATCATTGAATGGAGTGGGCAAAAGGGCCATTTGACGATTTTTTGACGGTGCTTGGTTAGAATTAAACCACTTACGTATGTTTGGCGGTCGCGCTATGGAAAAACAACAACGATGCTATCTATCCTATCTGCTGCACCTGTGGCAGACCAGCGACGGCAGGAGACAGGTCTGGCGCGCCTCGCTGGAAAGCCCCGGCACCGGAGAACGCCAGGGGTTCGCCAGCCTGGAGAATATGTTTGACTTCCTGGTCGCGCAGACCGACTGGGCGCAGCCTGACTACCAATCTACTGGTTTACCAATCTATCGAGAGAAAGGAGTAAAAAATGAGGATTAAACTGTATCTTTTCGTTCTTCTACTCATTCTTGCCGCGCTAATGTTGGCCCTGGCAAGCACCGCAGCGAGCGGGCAAGAAGCGCCGCCGCAACAAGGTGCAATGGGCGCGCAAAGCTTTAGCATGACCTTCACTGCCCAACAGGATACTTATGTGTTTCAAGGGTATCCGGACACGAACTATGACGCGGTTACCACCCTCGGCGTCGAGCTGGATGACAACGGCGACGAGGCGCACACCCTGGTTCAGTTCGACCTATCCGCTTTGCCCGGCGACGCTCAAGTGATCAGCGCTACCCTGGAGTTGTACGCCTCGTCTACCAATCCGCCATCTTATTACGACGTTGGGACCAACGCGATCCTGGCATCGTGGGACGAAACGACGGTCACCTGGTCGGATAGGCCCGGCGCGGAGTCCGCGGGCGATCCGCCGTCCACCATCGCGGGCGCGGAAGGTTGGTATAGTTGGAACGTGACGAACATTGTCGACGGGTGGGTGTCGGGTAGTCTCACAAATTATGGCATCCTGCTGCGCGGGGATGGCGACAATGTAGGTGAGCGCCGATTCCGCGCGCTCCCCGACAGCAACGCGGCGCGGCTGACCGTGGCCTACACCTCGTCCTCTTGCACCGAGCCTCTGACCGGCGTGAGCATCAGCGGGCCGCTTACGGCTACCACCGGCGTCTCCACCACCCTCACCGCCGCGGTCAGTCCTACCAGCGCCACAGATCCTGCCTATACCTGGACGCCGGCCCCGGCCTCGGGACAGGGGACGGAGCAAGCCCGTTACCTGTGGCATCAGGCGGGGCAGCACACCATCATGGTGACGGCTGTCAACTGCGGCGGCGCGTTCACCGCTGCCCACACCGTCGGCGTCAACGCCGTGAGGCTGTTGGATATCCCCGTGGACGCTCACCGTCGGGCGGCGCGACACCTGGAAGAGGTGCGCGGCACCGACGCGGCGCCCGGATGGGATATGGCTCAGTTGGGTTCGCTGGTTCGGCCCCTGTATCGCCCCGATATCGAAGGCGTGGCCTACTATGAGTTTCCCGTGATGGCTCCCGGCACCCAACTGGCTGGACTGGCCGCTGCCTCCACGGCGGACCAGGCGGCGGGATACATTGTCGTCTCCACTGGCGAGCACGACTACCCCATCGCTCATTGGGCTTCCTCTGGGAGCTCTCTCACCCAGGAACTGGAGCAGCGGGCCGCGGACAACGGCGAGAAGGCGGTTAAATTCTACAAACTCGACGCACTGGCCTACGCCGCAGAAAACGAGAACGGCGAGCGGGTGGCCACGATAGGGACACAACCGCTCAAGATAACGGGGATGGATCCGGCCTGGCTCGACGACCCGCCCGAACCGACGTTGGCCGAATGGACGCCTACACTGGCGCTGACGGACGATCTTGGCGCCGATCAAATCACCGGCACGTTGGTCATCACCGGGCCATCGCCCCCACCCTCGCTGCAGTTCAGCGCGTGGGAATCGTGGGACGAGATGAAAGCGGGCTACAGCGATTCCTACGGCATCCTGGCCGAGGTAAAGCGCCAAAACGCCAGCGAGTCGTGGGATGCCGAGTCCGCCATACGCCAGTATGGCCAACCTCTGTTCAAGGGAGAGACTTATATACTGCCGCTGCTTTGGCACACGCCGACGGTCTCCCTCTCCGGCGAGGGAGTGGGGTACGTCCAGACCGAGGTGCTCACGCGGACCGGGCTGCCGCCGACGTTCGAGGTTTCCGTGTTGGACTCATCTCTGGGCGAGGCGATACCCCTGACGGCCACTGTCAACTATCAGAACGGCATCACAGAAACCGTCGGCTTTGTCATCGTGGAACCCTATCGAGTGTTTCTGCCGTTTGTGGGCCGGGACGCCGACTCGATGATGTCCCTCGGGAGCAGCGAACAATCCATCGGCGCACAGGATGTCGTTGGAATACAGGCGGGCCCCTGGCACAACTATTATGCGGGTACCGCTGCAGATCAATGCTGGTACAGGCAAATCCCTAAAGGCGAGAGCCCAAACACATCTAACTGCACCAGCGGCTGTGGGGCTACCGCGTGGGCCATGTTGTTCTGCTGGGTCGATAACCAGGCCGTGCCCGAATCCGGCAACGAATACTGGCAGGGGCGCTGGGGCCTGTATCGATTGGGTAGCATCGACGATGTGGCCCCCAAGGAGTGGGGAGACCCTGGCCCCAAGGATATGACCTGGGAGATCCGCAACGACATTGACACCTGGTGCTGGGTCGAGGACAGCGCCCCGACTCTTCCCGCAGATATGAACGGAGTGAGGAGCTATGTCAGCGGGCGCTCCACCACCAGAGTGTCGACCGAGTACAGCAACGTCGGCATAGGTTGGGATTCTATCATGGAGTATGCCCGCGATGGAATCGCGCGCTCCGATCGGGAAAAGGCGACGCCCGTCATCGTCGGCACCGGGTGGCTCAGCCATTACCCATTGGCCTACGGCTACCGCAAGCGCAGCCACACGTATTGTCTCATCCCTGACTGGAGAGTGGGCTGCGTGACGACGCACGAACATCAATTCTTTGTCAACCAGGGCTGGTCACAGGGCCACGGCGAGTGGGTTGCGGGCGACATCTGGTACGCCGGTCGGGTATTTCCGCGCTCCGCCTGGAACGACGACGTGGGCCTCTACCATCCCTATGGCAGAAAATGGTACTTTGACTACGACCACGATGGCGTCAGGGGGGGCACGGATGAGTATCTCAAGTATTTCGGGAGCTCTGACGCGCTCCCCATAGCCGGGGACTTTTGCCGCGACAATGTCCTCGGCGACATCGCCTTCTTCCGCCCTTCCCGTGGGTCATGGACGTTCGATTGTGGGCACAATGGCAGCATAAACGAGTGGATAGATTGGGGCTATAGTGACGGCCGGCCGGTTGCCCTGGACGTTGACCGCGATGGGTTCGTCGACGATATAGCTCTCTTTAGAACCAGTGGTGAGTGGAGTATATCCCGTGACTACGTGGACTATACAACGAGTTTCATAGGTTCTTGGGGGCTTTCGGGTGACCTGCCCATAGCCGGGGACTTTGACCGTGACGGGTACGCTGACGACCTGGGCCTCTACCGTCCCTCGACCAGAATGTGGTATTACGACCATAACCACGATGGCGACACGGATGCGATCAGCGGGCCCTGGGGATTTTCGGGCGACCTGCCCGTAGTCGGGGACTTTGACAAGGATGGGTTCATGGACGACGTGGCCGTCTTCCGGCCCTCGACCGGAATGTGGTACTATGATCATAATCACAATGGCAGTACGAATGAGACCAGCGGGCCCTGGGGGTGGTCGGGCTTGCTGCCCATCGCCGGGAACTTTGAGACCAAATGAGATAGGACCTAGGTCTTTAGGATTTCGCATGGTCAATCGCAGACCCTAAAGGAGTCGCTTTGCTTCCCTTTGTGTAAGAAAGGTTTTTGTGCTAGATTTGACGAAAAGGAGCCATTGTCTGGCGCAAAAACATTGTTTACCGAGCCTTGAGCAAAACCTTTAGGGTCTTGCCTGCGAAAATCCAGAGAGCCAAGGCCCAAAGTGGTCACGAATCACAAAAGGCTCTCAGTAGCCGCCAATAAACAAAGAACAAAGATATGAGCAAACAACGACGTTACCTATCGTACCTGCTGCGCCTGTGGCAGACCAGCGACGGCGAGAGACAAATTTGGCGCGCCTCGCTGGAAAGCCCAGGCAGCGAGGAGCGGCAGGGGTTCGCCAGACTGGAGGATCTTTACGCCTTTCTAGATGCCCAGGCCGGGCAAGCAGAAGAGAAAGAGGATGGCAATCTATGAGTTTTCGGATTTGGACTGTGCTCAACAGGCAATCAGCGATACACGTAAAAGAAAGGAGATTTCGATGAACCGTAAAACTGCACCGATATTTGGACTCTTGATCCTGGCTCTGGTCACTCTGGCATGCAGCCCCTGTGGCCTGATCGGCGGCGAGGCCACGCCGACTAGTCTGCCAGAACCGACCGACACACCTCCACCGCCCCCAACCGACACCCCCAGACCCACCGACACGCCGGAGCCGACCCTCGCGCCGGAAGTTGAACTAGGGGAAGAATACCGCAGCGAGGAAGGTGGATACGCTTTCCATACTATTCCCGACTACACGGTGGAAGAGTTCCTTGGTATGACCAACATGCAAGAGACTGAAGCCGATCCGAACGTCGGGCCTGCCATCTATATGATGGGCGGCGCCGATGAGGGGGACGCTACTTCGGAACAGTTGTACGATGATTTTATGAGTGACCTCGACGTGGACGTAGAGGTTTCGGACCCGCAGGAGATCCTCATCGACGGCAAGTCCGGTTTGATGGCTGACGTGAGCGGTGATGAAGAGGGCCAAGAGGTCGCCGGCCGCGTCGTCTTCATTGCGGTATCTGACGAACAGGCATTCACCATGATTGGCGCCGCGCCGGCTGAACGCTGGGAGGATGAGTTCTCGGCATTGTTCGACGCGGTGCTGGCCTCAGTCGCCTTCTTCGAGCCGGCGGTCGAGCCTGAACCCACCGAGGAGGCAAACCTGGGTGAGGTAAACATTCAGTGGGCCTCCACCGCTACCGCCAGCTCTGAGTACGGCGATCCCAACTGGAGCGCCGCTCAGGCCACCGGCGCACCCGATGTGCCTGAATGTGGAGACTATGCCTCTGCCTGGGCCGCTGAGGGGTACGACACGATCGAATGGATCGAACTGACCTACGACGCCCCCGTGCTGCCCACCGAGGTGAACATCTTCCAGACCTACAATCCCAACCAGGTGACAAAGGTCGAGCTGCGCGACCTGGAGGGTAATTATCACACCATCTACACCGGCTTTCCCGCAGACGAGTCGGATACGTGTCCCTTCCTTCTCCACATCCCGGTGGAGGGGGTCGATAAGCAGGTCGATGGGGTCAAGATCACGATCGATCAGTCGGTGCTCGAGACCTGGAACGAGATTGACGCGGTCGAGCTGGTGGGCGTTCCAGAACATCCGATCATGGATGAATGAGCGCCTCGCGCCTGACGATAGTCAGATGATAGATTCAGAAGCAAATATATATCGAAAATAAGGAGGCCCAAAATGAGCAAGAGAACGAGAACACGTTTCACGCTGTTCCTGGCCCTGGCGCTGCTCGCAGGGGCAGCGCTGGTGACAGTTAGCCAGGCTGCGCCAACGGACACTCCCCTGGTCCAGAGCGGAGCGCCGAGGGTGATCTCCTATCAAGGAGAGGTGTGCGTGAGCGACAGCCCTTACGACGGCAAGGGCTACTTCAAGTTCGCCGTCGTCGACGCGGCCGGCAAAACCACCTACTGGTCGAACGATGGGAGCAGTAGCGGGGGCGGAGAGCCCAGCGAAGCAGTGCAGTTGGACGTGAGCGATGGCCTGTTCGGCGTCCTGCTGGGGGATACCACGCTAAGCGGTATGACGCGACCGCTGAGGGCGGCGGTCTTTGACGGTACCGAGCGCTACCTGCGGGTCTGGTTCGGTACGAGCGGCGCCGGCTCTTTTGAACAGTTGACGCCGGACACGCGCGTCGCCGCCGCGCCCTACGCGATGCAGGCCGAGGAGGCGGCCAACGCCGACACCGTGGATGGCCTGCACGCCAGCGAGCTGGCCGACTACGAGAATGTGGTCATCGTAGCCAAGAGCGGCGGCGACTACACCAGCGTCCAGGTGGCCATGGACAGCATCGCCGACGCCGCCGCCGACAACGCCTACCTGGTGTGGGTGGCGCCGGGAGTGTACAGCGAGACGGTGACGATGAAACCCCACGTTCACCTGCAAGGGGCCGGCCAGGAGGCCACGGTCATCACCAGCACCGCCAGCAGCGGCGATTATCCTCCTACGCAGGGCACGCTGGTGCTGACGCGGAGCGCCAGCCTGCGCGACCTGACGGTGGTCAACGGCGGCGCGGGCACGGCCAACGCGGCCCTGCTGGCGACGGCGGGCACGACGCGCACGCTGGCAGCGGACGTGACCGCGCGGGCGCAGGGGGGCGACACGTACAACTACGCCATCTTCCTGACCGGCATCGACACAGGCATCATCCTGCAGGACGTCACCGCGCTGGGCGAGAATGGCAGCAACTACAACTACGGTCTATTCAACGGAAACGGCGCTGCGACGACGCTTCGCGGCGGCTCGTACACCGGGCGTGGAGGAGAATCCGCTCGGGGCATCTACAACAGCGGCGGCAGCACGACGCTGGAGGCCGAAAGCGTCACCGTACTGGGCGAGAACAGCAGCAGCAACAACGTCGGCCTGCGCAACTATGAGGCGACAGCGACGCTTCGCGGCGGCTCGTACACCGGGCGTGGAGGGCAAACCGCCCGGGGCATCTCCAACAGCAGCGACGGCGCGACGCTGGAGGCCGAAAGCGTCACCGCGCTGGGCGAGAATGGCAGCAACTACAACTACGGTCTATTCAACGGAAGCAGCGGGGCGGCGACGCTTCGCGGCGGCTCGTACACCGGGCGTGGAGGAGAATCCGCTTGGGGCATCTCCAACAGCCACGGCGCCACGCTGGAGGCTAAGAGCGTCAGCGCTCTGGGCGAGAACGGCAGCAACGAGAACCATGGCCTGCGCAACTACTACGGCACTGCGACGGCCGACAATTCGCAGTTCACCGGCGACGACTATGGGCTGTATCAGGCCAGCGGCACGGTCTACCTGGGCGTCAGCCAGTTGGACGGCGGCGCCCATGTCGTAGATAGTGGAACGCTGACCTGCTTTCAGGTCTACGATGGTAATTACAGCAATTACAATTGCCCATAAGGAGGCGCAAGGATGAAAGCGATTCACGTTCTGACGTTGGCGCTGATCCTGTCACTGCTGCTGGCCGGGCTGGCGCTGGCCAGTGATGGCCCCGAGCGGCTGCGAGAGGTGCTGAGCGGTGGCGCGTCGGATTCCATCGCCGGAGCTGTCAGCATGCGGGCCACGCTGGGCCAGCCAGTGGTAGGCGTCGTCTCCGGCAGAGGCGTCACCCTGCGGCAGGGCTTCTGGCATGGGGCAGAGTACAGAGTCTACCTGCCGCTGGTGCTGAGGAATTGAAGGTCAGTGCTGAACCACTATCAATAGCCGGAAGAGACCTATAACTTGCCAAAAACTGAAGCGTCTCTTTTGGTCTATGAGAAAAGGAGACCGTCAAATGCCTAAACTATTCAAGACCGACATATCGTCCGAGGCGGACATAAAGGTGTTCGTCACCGACATCCGCTCGGAAGCTGACCTGATCGTTTACGAGACGACAAGCGAATGGGAAGCTACTGAAGGCCCGATCTGGTTGTATACCGACATTCAAAGTGAAGCGGATAAGGCTGTGTACTTCACCGATTCACAGTGGGATGCCGACTTGATCGTCCATAAGACGGACATCCAATCCGACGCAGGTTGGGTGAATAGCGCAAAGTCGGGTCTGCTGTAGCCCATTTTGTACCGGACACTTTTTCGGTGTCGCGGCGTCGTTTTCTTTGTTGCTCGCATTGGAGCTTTTCCAGTTTTTTAGATCCTTCCGAAATTCACAGTGGAGAAGCTGATAAATCACACGCGGGTTATTCAAGATGACCGAGGAAGCAAGGAATTTGAAGAGTTCCCGAATTCCCTGAATCACCAGATACAGCGCCTAGCCGGGCTGGTTTTGGCAAAATCGCGCATCAACAATCAAAGGTTGCACGCGATCCGCTTCGAGCATTGGCGCCAAAAATGTACGGTAATGAAGCAAAAAAAGGAGATTCCAATGAATCACAAGATTATACCCCTTTTTGTTCTGTTGATCCTGATGTTGGTCACTCTGGCATGCAGCCCCTGTGGCCTGTGTGGTCTGTTCGAGGGTGATGATGTACTCGCACCGACCATGGCGTCGCAACCTACTGAGTCTCCCGCGACCGAAGCGCCCGCGGAGGATACGGAGGCGGCTCCTACTCCCACGGAAGCGGCGACACCTGAGCCAGCAGCGGAACTGGGCTGGCGCATGTACACCAACGGCAACTATGTGCACCAGATCGCCTTGGACGATGACGGCATCCTGTGGGCCGCGACGGGCGGCGGCGTGATCGCCTGGGACCTGGCGAGCGGCGACGCGCAAGGCTACACCGTCCTCGACGGGCTGCCCGCCAACGACGTGCATACCATCATTGCCTGTCCTATCCCCGACCCGCGCGTCATCGCCGGTGCCGACGGGGGCCTGGCCCTCTACGACCCGGCCAGCGACGCCTGGGAACGGTGGACAGAGGAGAACAGTGGACTCGAAAGCAACGAAGTGGACACGCTCGATTGCGACCCCGACAACAACACCCTGCTGATTGGCTACGACTGGGGTGTGGGCGCCTTCGATGCCGCTGCGGACGAGTGGCTCCATTTCACGACGGACGATGGCCTGGCGAGTGATTATGCAGACGAGCTACTCGTCGTCGACGGCGATACCTGGGTGGCGTCGGGCTATGGGGTGTCTGTGATCCACGCCGACGGCAGCGTCACGGCCTACGACGAGGATACCAGCGATATCCCCAGTGAGGATGTGAACTCCATCACCGCCGATGCGGATGGGAATATCTGGCTGGTGGGATGGGACGGCCTGCTCAAGTTCCGCGAAGGCGTCTGGACACAGTACAACAGTGACAACGTCGAAGAGTTTCCCTTCCTGGATGCGTTTTATGGCGTGGTCGCCGCGCCCGATGACCTCATCTGGGCCGGCAATAACTTTGGCGACATCTGCCAGTTTGATCCGGAAATTGAGACCTGCCTGACGATCTATAGTGACGAGGTTGGCATGGTTGATCATCTGAGCGACTTGCTCCTCGACGACCAGGGCAACCTCTACTACTGCGGCGATGAAGGGATCAGCCTGTTCGACGGCAGTGGTTGGCAGACGCTCTTGCTGGATGAACTGGCGGTCAGCAACGAGTACGAAGCCATCACCCAGACGCCCGACGGGACCATCTGGCTGGGCGGTTACTTTGGCCTTCAGACCTTGTCCGCCGAGGACCCCGACGCGGCGTGGAGCCACAACGATATGGGAGGCTACCGGGTCAGCACTTTTTACCTAGGCGCGGAGGGGATGTGGATCGGCCACGGTGGGGGCGCCAGTTACGCCGACTATGCGCAGCTAGAACAAAGCGATGCGTGGACCAACCTGGAGGCAGTGGATGAGCCAGGCGAGGGTGTCTACGGCAGCGTGGAGGCGATTGCCGAGGACGGCTCCGGCCGGGTCTGGTTCGGCGGGAGCGGCCTGACGGTCTGGGACGGCGACACATACACCTACTATGACTTGCTCACCGACGAGGAGCGCGCGGAGGAAGAGTCGCCGCTCTACGTCCATGCGCTGCTATACGATGGAACTGGCGTGTGGGTCAGCACGTGGGGCCGCCTGCTCTACTTTGACGAAAACGACGAGGTCACGATGTGGGATGAACTGCCGGTCGGCGGCACTCCCTACGTGGAGGCGCTGGCGTTGGATGTGGACGGCAACGTGCTGCTCGCCGATGCCAGCAGGATTTTGCGCTACGATGGCGCAAAGTTCACGGAGCTGGCCGAAGCGGACGACACGATCAAGTCCATCCTCGTGGGCGAGGCGGGCGAGATGCTGCTCGGCCTGGAGGACAAGGGCGTCGCGTTCTACGATGGCAGCGAGTGGTCGTCGCTGACCACGGCCGATGGCCTGCCGACCAATTACTTTGGAAACCAATCCATCCTGGTGGATGACCTGGGTGCGATCTGGTTCGCGGGCAGCAACGGCGGCCTGGGCCGCTATGCGCCGTAGGTCCCGACCGTTGGACGAAGGTCTCTGACTAAGCCCCGGGGAGAATCGGACGCGGCCCTACCGGAACTCCAGTTGTACGAGCAGATTGTCAGCACTGAAGGCGGCAGGGCCGCACAGTATAGTGAGGAGGTGTGCGATGTCAACTCTTGCCAAAGACTTTGCCAGGGGGTGTGGACGCGCCGCCGTGATCCGCGTGATCGCGATGGTGATCGGCCTTCCCTTGGCCTGTATCTGCGTCCTGGTCCCGCTCTTGCTCCTTGCCCGCGATTTTCAGCCCTGGACCCTTGCCGTTACGGTGGTGTTGTGGCTGATCCCCGTGTTCGTCGGGGGAGCGATTTTCCCGGTCGGAGTGGTCCTGTGGCGCAAGGCCAGGCTGGATGAGCTGTTCGTGCCTTTGGGACTGATAGGCAAGGTTTACCAGACCCGTTTTCGCCAGTACCATGGCCAGGTGCAGGGGCGACAGGTGGATGTGTATTTCCATCGCGGGCCGGTGATCGAGATCGAAGTCGACACCGCGCTGCAAACTCGTCTGGGTGTCACCAACCGGCAGTCAGACACGCGATTCTTCGCCGGTCTGATGGGGCGGCAGCCGTTGACGTTCGACGATCCTGCCCTGAGCGACTTGACCGTGTTTGGGGCGGATGAAGCCTGGGCACAGTCGTTGCTTGCCATTCCCGACGCAGTCGAATTGCTGCGCCGCCTGACAGCGCTGGACAGCAGCGTCTTTACCCGCCAGCAGGTGATCTTGCGGCCGGGCACGTTCGAACTGATGCTCTCTGGCAACCGGCGGATGTTCGGGCTGGACATTTCGCCGCAACAGGCGCGGGCCTGGCTAGATGACCTGCTGCAAC
>Ga0207752_1001296_pt1 | contig 11598 bp, 7 predicted proteins | sample Pon2CUnioCityCA_6_FD_187272 | JGI IMG/M metagenome (GOLD analysis project Ga0207752, IMG submission 187272) | Marine sediment microbial community from Union City, CA, USA - Pond 2C Sediment 2 (SPAdes) | ecosystem: Environmental > Aquatic > Marine > Intertidal zone > Salt pond sediment ... | reverse complement strand
GGCTTCTTCTCCTTTAAAAACCCGTGCCAATCAGATGGATCTGACACGGATTCAAATTATCACGGGCGGCCGAATCGGACAATTTACGGGCTGATCGCGCGCCGACATCGGCAGCCGATTTGCGAGTGGTTTCACAGCCAGGCTGCCACAGGCCAAAAAAAGCGATACCGCAATTTCTTTAAAATCCATTGAATTGTATCTCTTGGCTGCCCTCCGGTACACTCGCCACAGTCCCGCCGCGAGGCCGCGGCGCACCCGCACCGGCACTGTGCAGCTGCGCCCGGCTGGCGGCACAATGCCCGCTAATCCGGGTGCCATCGCGCCCGCCCACCCCGTCACTCGGCACAGGTGCAGCAGATGAGCTACGAGACCATCCAGTTCGACATCCGCGACGGCTACGCCGCCATCACCCTCTCCCGGCCAGACGTGCTCAACAGCTTCAATGAGCTGATGCACGAAGAGCTCAGAGCAGCGGTCAAAACGGCAGCCAAAGACCCCTCGCTGCGCTGCCTGCTGCTCACCGGCGCCGGCCGCGGCTTCTGTGCCGGGCAGGATCTGGGCGATCGCAACGTCGCCGCAGACGCCGCACCGCCGGATCTCGGCCACACGCTGAACAGCACTTACAACCCGCTGCTGCGCAAGCTCGCCGAGTTGCCGATGCCGGTGATCTGCGCGGTCAATGGCGTCGCCGCCGGCGCCGGGGCGAACATCGCGCTGGCCTGCGACATCGTGCTGGCGGCGCGCTCGGCGAGCTTCATCCAGGCCTTCTGCAAAATCGGCCTGATCCCGGATGCGGGCGGCACCTGGACGCTGCCGCGACTGGTCGGCCAGGCCCGCGCGATGGGGCTGGCGATGCTCGGCGACAAGGTATCCGCCGAGCAGGCGGAACAGTGGGGGATGATCTGGCGCTGCGTCGATGACGAGGCGCTGATGGCCGAGGCCGAGCAGCTGGCCGCGCACCTCGCCACACAGCCCACCAAAGGGCTGGCGCTGATCAAGCGCGCGATCCGCGCCTCGGCCGGTAATACTTTCAGCGAGCAGCTGGATCTGGAGCGCGATCTGCAATCCATCGCCGGCAGGAGTCACGATTTCCGCGAGGGCGTGGCTGCCTTTATGGAAAAGCGCAAGCCCCGGTTCAGGGGCGAATGAAGTCCGGGTCGAATGAAGCCCGGGGCGAATGAACTACGGGTGCAAATAGACGCTTATCGCAGGCGCACAGATTTCGAGTGGGCCGGATAGCCGGCGCGGGGAACTTTCGATGACCGAGCAACAATTCGCCGACCAGATGACGCCCGAGGAATTGGCCGCCGCCTGCAGCGCGGCGATGCACGAAAAAGACCACTGCGCCCACGCCCACGGCATGCAGCTGCTCAGCAGCACGCCGGGCCGCGCCACGCTGAGCATGGCGGTGCGCCGCGACATGGTCAACGGCCACGATATCTGCCACGGCGGGATGATTTTCACCCTCGCCGACACCGCCTTCGCCCACGCCTGCAACAACGGCAACCACAATACCGTGGCCTCGGGCTGCAATATCGATTTCGTCGGCCCGGCGCGGCTCGGCGACGTGCTCACCGCCGAGGCCGTGGAGCGCTCGCAGGCCGGGCGCACCGGGGTCTACGACATCACCGTGCGCAATCAGGATGGCCGCAACGTGGCGCTTTTTCGCGGCAAGTCCTACCGCATTCACGGCCACCTGATCCCGCCGCACGAAGATTTCGAGGCCTGAACCAGGGCGGGGCAACAGGACATCGAGCACGTTCGACGCGCCGACAGAAGACTAAAAAATATCGCCACAGAGAAGCGCCCTGCCGCGCAGGCTCTGCGGCCGATTCCACCGGAGGAAACAGACATGCCGCAAGCCCCGCGCAAGGCCGAACTGGAGGCCATCGAAACCGCCAGCCGCGATGAATTGCAGGCCGTTCAATTGCAGCGCATGCAGTGGTCGCTGCAACACGCCTACGACAATGTGCCCTTCTACCGGCAGTCCTTCGATGCCGCCGGCGTGCATCCGGGTGACCTCAAATCGCTGCAGGATCTGGCCAGCTTCCCCTTCACCCAAAAACAGGATCTGCGCGACAACTACCCCTTCGGCATGTACGCGGTGCCGATGGATGAGATCGTGCGCATCCACGCCTCCAGCGGCACCACCGGCAAGCCGACGGTGGTCGGCTACACCCAGGCGGACATCGATGTCTGGGCCACGGTGATGGCGCGCTCGATCCGCGCCGCCGGCGGCCATCGCGGCGAGAAGGTGCACGTCAGCTACGGCTACGGCCTGTTCACCGGTGGACTCGGCGCCCACTACGGCGCGGAGAAGCTGGGCGCGGCGGTGATCCCCTTCGGCGGCGGCCAGACCGAGCGGCAGGTGCAGCTGATTCGCGATTTTCGCCCCGACATCATCATGGTCACGCCCAGCTACTGCCTGAATATCGCCGACGAAATGGAGCGCCAGGGGCTGGCCGCCGAGGAGTGCTCGCTGCGCGTCGGCATCTTCGGTGCCGAGCCCTGGACCAACGAGATGCGCCGCGAAATCGAGGCGCGCATGGGGCTGGACGCGGTGGACATCTACGGCCTGTCCGAAGTGATGGGTCCGGGCGTGGCCCAGGAGTGCATCGAAAGCAAGGACGGCCCGACCCTCTGGGAGGATCACTTCTACCCCGAGATCATCGACCCGGACAGTGGCGAAGTGCTGCCCGAGGGCAGCGAGGGCGAGCTGGTCTTCACCACCCTGACCAAGGTCGGCATGCCGGTGATCCGCTACCGCACCCGCGATCTGACCCGCCTGCTGCCCGGCAGCGCGCGGACCATGCGGCGAATGGACAAGATCACCGGCCGCAGCGACGACATGCTGATCATCCGCGGCGTCAACGTGTTCCCCTCGCAAATCGAGGAGCAGGTGTTGCAGGTGGCCGAGCTGGCGCCCCACTACCAGCTGGAGCTGGGCCGCGAGGGGCATCTGGATTCGCTGACCGTCAACGTCGAGATCAAGCCCGAGCACGCCCGCATCAGCGGCAGACAGCGCGACGCCGCGGCGCAGCGGCTGGCCGAGCGGATCAAATCCTACATCGGCATCAGCGCGCGCATTCTGCTGCACGAGGTCGGCGGGGTGGCGCGCTCACAGGGCAAGGCGCAGCGCGTGGTCGATCGCCGCCAGAGTTGAAAAGCCCCGGCCGGAGCCGGGGGATTACCGGGTCAGACGACCGGCGGATCAGGTCGCCGCGCTGCCAGCGCCGCGGGTGAACTGCAACAGGCCATCGATGCAATCCACCCGCACCGCGTCGCCGGGCGCGTACTCGCCGGCCAGTATCTTCTGCGCCAGCGCGTTTTCCAGCTGCTGCTGGATGGCGCGCTTGAGCGGGCGGGCGCCGTAGACCGGATCGAAGCCGGCCTCGCCGAGCTTGTCCAGCGCGGCCTCGGAGACCTCCAGCGTCAGCTCGCGCTCGGCGAGCCGGGCGCGCAGCTGTTCGAGCTGGATGCCGGCGATGGCGCGGATCTGCTCGCGGCCCAGCGGGTGGAAGACCACCGCCTCATCGACCCGGTTGATGAACTCGGGGCGGAAGTGGCCGCCGACGATCTCCATCACCGCCGCCTTCATCTCGGCGTACTTCTCCTCTCCAGCCAGCTGCTGGATGACATCCGAGCCGAGGTTGGAGGTCATCACGATCACCGTGTTGCGAAAGTCCACGGTGCGCCCCTGGCCGTCGGTGAGGCGGCCGTCGTCGAGCACCTGCAACAGCACGTTGAAAACGTCCGGGTGGGCCTTTTCGATCTCATCGAGCAGGATCACCGAATACGGCTTGCGGCGCACCGCCTCGGTCAGATGGCCGCCCTCCTCGTAGCCGACGTAGCCGGGGGGCGCGCCGATCAGCCGCGCCACCGAGTGCTTCTCCATGAATTCGGACATGTCGATGCGCACCATCGCATCGGCCGAATCGAACAGGAATTCGGCCAGCGATTTGGTCAGCTCGGTCTTGCCGACGCCGGTGGGGCCGAGAAACAGGAAGCTGCCATTGGGGCGATTCGGGTCGGAGAGCCCGGCGCGCGAGCGGCGGATGGCGTCGGAGACCGCGCTGACGGCCTCGCCCTGGCCGACCACGCGCCGGCTGAGCGCCTGCTCCATGCGCAGCAGCTTGTCGCGCTCGCCTTCGAGCATCTTGCTGACCGGGATGCCGGTCCATTTGGAGACCACTTCGGCGATCTCCTCGGCGGTGACTTTATTGCGCAGCAGGGTGGTCTCGGCGAGTTCCGCGTCCTGCGCCATCTGCAACGATTTTTCCATGTCCGGGATGCGCCCGTGCTGCAATTCGGCCATCCGCCCGAGGTCGCCGGCGCGGCGCGCGTTTTCCAGCTCCAGCCGCGCGCGTTCGAGCGCTTCCTTGATGTGCGCCGTGCCCTGCACCGCGGCCTTTTCCGCGTTCCACACCTCTTCGAGGTCGGCGTACTCGCGCTCCAGCCGGGCGATGTCCGCTTCGAGGTGGTCGAGGCGCTGGCGCGAGGCCTCATCGCTCTCTTTGCTGAGCGCTTCGCGTTCGATCTTCAGCTGGATCAGCTTGCGTTCGAGCCTGTCCATCGCCTCCGGCTTGGAGTCGATCTCCATGCGGATGCGGCTGGCCGCCTCGTCGATCAGATCGATGGCCTTGTCGGGCAGCTGGCGGTCGGTGATGTAGCGCTGCGACAGGGTCGCCGCAGCGATGATCGCCGGGTCGGTGATATCGACCTTGTGGTGCACCTCGTAGCGCTCTTTCAGGCCGCGCAGGATGGCGATGGTGTCCTCCGCGGAGGGCTCGTCGACCAGCACTTTCTGAAAGCGCCGTTCGAGGGCGGCATCCTTCTCCACGTACTGGCGGTACTCGTCCAGCGTGGTGGCGCCGACGCAGTGCAGCTCGCCGCGCGCCAGCGCCGGCTTGAGCATGTTGCCGGCGTCCATCGCGCCCTCGGCCTTGCCGGCGCCGACCATGGTGTGCAGCTCGTCGACGAACAGGATGATCTGCCCCTCCTGCTTGGCCAGATCGTTGAGCACCGCTTTCAGGCGCTCCTCGAATTCGCCGCGGAACTTGGCGCCGGCGATCAGCGCGCCCATGTCGAGGCTGAGCAGGCGCTTGCCCTTGAGCCCCTCCGGCACCTCGCCGTTGACGATGCGCTGGGCCAGCCCTTCCACGATCGCGGTCTTGCCGACGCCCGGCTCGCCGATCAGCACCGGGTTGTTCTTGGTGCGCCGTTGCAGCACCTGCACGGTGCGGCGGATCTCGTCGTCGCGGCCGATCACCGGGTCGAGCTTGCCCTGCTCGGCGCGCTCGGTGAGATCGATGGTGTATTTCTCCAGCGCCTGGCGCTGGTCTTCGGCGTTGGGGTCGTCGATGGCTGCGCCGCCGCGCACCGCGTCGATGGTCTTCTCCAGCTGCTCGCTGGTCGCACCGAACTTTTTCAGCAGCTCGCCGGCCCGGCTCTTGCCGTCTTCGAGGGCAGCGAGCACGAACAGCTCGCTGGCGATGTACTGATCCTTGCGCTTTTGCGCCAGCTTGTCGGTGAGATTGAGCAGGCGACCCAGCTCGTTGGAGATGTGCAGATCGCCGCCGGCGCCGGAGACGCTGGGCAGCTTGTCCAGCTCGGCGCCGAGCGCGGCGCGCAGACCGCGCACATCGGCGCCGGCCTGCACCAGCAGGTGGCGCACCGAGCCATCCTGCTGGTCGAGAAAAGCGGTCAGCAGGTGGATGGCTTCAATGAACTGGTGATCGCGACCGACGGCCGCCGATTGGGCATCCTGCAGGGCCAGCTGAAATTTGCTGGTGAGCTTGTCCAGACGCATCTTGGGTTCCCCCGGTGAAACTGTAGCAATGGCATGTAGATAGGGTCGGGGGGCGTTTTTTCAAGCGCGCAGCGACGTTGCCGGCGGCGACTTGCGGGCGGCAGTCGGGCGATTTTGCAGCGATTCGCGCAGCGCGCGGGGGATGCGCGGAGACGGGCGCCGCCGCCATCGGCAGCGGCGCCAATCAACGGGAGACGATCAGCGGGTGACAGATCAGAATCAGAAGCGCCACTGGGCACGCAGCGACCAGGCCTTGCCGCTCGGCTCGCCATCGTCGCGATCGAGGCGGATGTAATCCGCGCCGAGGCGCATGCGCTTTTTCCAGTAGTAGTTGATGCCGAGGCTGGCGGTGCAGCCGGCGTCGCCCTTGCCGCGCGCGCGCAGGTCGAGACAGCCGTGGCGCGCGACCAGCTCGATGGCCCGGTCGCCCTGCAGGTCGGGATCTCTCAGCGAGCCGTCCTTGTAGCGATGGTGGCTGTCGTCGAGAAACCACGAGGCGGACAGGGCATAGCCGTCGAGTTTGAAATCGTCGCCTTCCACCGGATCCACTGCCTGGGTGAGAAATTCGCCCTGCACTGCCAGCGGGCCGCGCACCCAGGCCGCATCGAAGGCTTGCAGCAGCACATCCACCGCGTCGACATTGTTCGGTGACCGGAGAATGCTGCCGGAGATGTTCAGTTCTGCATCGCTGCGCACGCGGTGCTGCGCGCCGTCGTAGGCGATCTGCCCCAGCGAGGTGCCGATGTGCCAGTGGCGATCCTTGCCCGGGTCGCCGGTGTACACGCCGCGGGCGTGGAAACCGCCCAGCTGGGCATCGTCCTCGTCGTTGTCGCGCCGGGTGAAGGCCACCGCGACGAAGACGTGATCGATATCGATCTCGGCGCCGATGCCGTCGCCACGCTCGGCAGCCAGGCTGTCGGCGGCCATGGCGCGCTCGTTGAACCAGACGCGCTTGCCGCTGGAGCTGTTCTCCAGCCCGTAGTCGGGCTTGAAGCGCCCGCCGCGCAGCGCCAGCCAGTCGTTGACCTCGAATTCCAGATAGGCGTCGTCGACCTGTGGTTCGGCATCGCCGCGGCCCATGCCCAGCTCCAGAGTCGCCGACCAGCGCTCGCCGTAGTCCAGCTCGAACTCCAGCTCGGCGCTGCGCACGCTGCTCTCCCAGCGCTTGAATTCATCCTCCACGTAGGCGCCGGAGGGGCGGTCGAAGTTCAACAGCAGAGCGCCGGAGGTGTCCAGATCCCACTGCGCTGCGGAGGCTGCGCGCAGCCCCCCGGCACAGCCGAGCAGAATGGCCGCGCCCACCGCGCCCACGCGGCGCATGCCGACCGCCGCCAGGCCGGCGCGGGCATTGCGCCGGCTCACTTGCTCACCAGCGGCTGGCCACCGGGTTCGCCGCTGCGCGCGCGCCGCCGGCGGCGACCGCTGACCGAGAGCTGCGGCGATTGTGGCCCGCGGCGCACGAAGACGCGCAGCACCGCGCTGTCGCGGACGAAATCGACATTGGCCACGTGCACCTCGCTGACCTCCAGGCCGAGGCGCTCTTCGAGATCGGCGACCAGTGCGTCGCGATTCTCCGGGGTGATGTTCTCGATCTTCTCGTAGAGCACCTGCTTCTCGTCGAAACCCTCCGAGCAGAGCACGCTCTCGCTGACCCAGACGATCGCCACCAGCAGCGCGCACAACGCGGCGACCAGCGCCAGCGATTGCGGCCCGGCGGCGCCAAACAGACTGAGCACGATGACCAGAAACAGGTAGGTCATCTCGCGGGTGTCGATCGACTCGGTGCGGTAACGCAGCATCGAGAAGATCGCGAACAGGCCGAAGGCGAAGCCCATCGAGAACTCGACTTCGTGCAGAAAATAGGTGACGAAAAACACGCCGAAGCCAAACGACACCAGCGCGAAACCGTACTGGCGGCTGTGCGAATTGCGAAAATAACAAAAGCGCAGCAATGCGCTGATCGCCAGCATCATCAGGATCAGCCGGGAGAAGAAGTCGCCGCTCTGGCTGAGCAGTTCATGCATGCTCGATGGCCTCGATGTCGGTGCCCTGCAGTCGCGCGACGTTGCGCAGGGTCGGTTTAAAACGGTTCATCTTCAGCGTCGGCTGGATCAGGCACTGGCCGATGCAGTACTTGCTGAAGCCGGTCGGCCGATAACCGTGGCGCTGCAGATGGCGGATGGTCGGCGAGTTGCGATCCAGCCGCCCCTGCTTGACCTCGATGATCGCCAGACGGCGCAGCTGCAGCGGCGAATCATTGGCCGTCGGGCGGTCGTAGGACAGACCCAGATCGACCGTGACGCGCTCGCCGGAGCGCTCATCGGCCAGCGCCAGGCGCCGGTAGCTGCCAACCTGGGCCGGCAGCAGATGACTGTATACCGGCACGCCGCAATCGCGGAGAAAGTCCAGGTTGGCCACGATCCAGTCTTCGCCGTGCGGATCGATGGCCACGCGCCGCTTTTCTGTGACGCCACGGCTGTCCTTGTGCTTGACCTCCAGAAAGGCGCTGTCGGTGTCGTGGTACAGGCGGGTGCGCACCTTGTACCGGTTCAATCGACCACCGTGGTGATGGTGGTAGAGATGCATATCCGGCGTGTCGTAGTAGGTCGTGGTGTAGCGGAACAGCCGCGCATCGCCGATCTGCAGCGCGCTGTAGTACTCGCGCAGCGCGCCGAGCAGCTCGGCGATGTAGTCCGCACGCACCAGGTATTTGGTGTCCACGCGGCGCATCAGGCTGGCGTTTTTCAGATCCTTGAGGCCGTGGCAGGCAAAGGCCGCGAGCTGACGATCAACTCGCCGGCCAACTTCATCCATGCCGCTGCTCTCCGCTGCTGCGGAGCTGGCCGTTATATCGCAATCTTCAGTGATCATATGTTGTTGCAGTACATGCATCCGACTTGCCTTCGCTTCATCCTCGCGCAACCGCTGGATTGGACAACAGTTACGCCAATTCGCCAATACCGTCCACGACGCGCGCCGCCCTTTTAGTCGATGAAGCCCTCGGCGCGCAGCTGCGAGCGCAGCTGTGCTGCATTGCCGTCGAGGATATCGCGCATGTCATTGACGAAATCCTGCCAGTCCTCATCGCGGGTACGCGTGGCGCCGGCCTGATCTCCCCAGCGTGCCGACTCGGCCACCACCGCGCTGCGCACGTGGTCGTTGAGCGCGTCCCAGCGTTCGATGGCAACGGCATCGTTGAGCGCGCCACCGCTGCCGGTCAGCTCGTCGACGCGCGCGGCGAAGCGGGCCATGAAGTCCGCATTCTGGCGCGCCGCGTGCCACAGCTGGGCGATGAAGAACCTGTCGCCGACGCTGTTGACGTTCTCGCCGCTGAGGAAGGCGGGGTGGATCTTCGCCTGCCCGGAGGGGTTGTCGAAGTCCTGCGGCTCGGCCCAGGAGGCTTCACCGTCCCAGGCGAACAGCCGCAGCCCGGTGGTGCCCTCGGCGGCACTGGCGTTGCGCGAACCACCGTACCAGTTGTTGTCCGGCCAGTCGTTGGTGGCCGACCACCAGTTGATCAGCAGGTAGTCGATGAGGTTGTCGACATCGACGTACTCGCGGAACAGCGCGTAGTTTGCGTCAACGCTCATATCCAGCTCGATGATCGGTGAATCTCGCAGTGGCTCGACCGAGGCATCGGCTTCGCTCTCCAGCCAGCCGGAGAGGTTGTAGAAGCGCGTGGCATCACCGGACAGTTGCAGGGCGTTATCGTGCACCACGCCGTGGTTGAGCGCGAACCAGTCGCCGCGCGAACCGCCGAAGTAATCCGCCTGGAAGTGCTTGTCGGCGCGCTCGGTGACGTTGTACAGCCCCCAGTAGATGCCGTTGATGTACAGGTGCACATAGCTGCCGCGCATGCCGTGACCGGAGGCTGCCAGCTGGGTGTCGCGGTAGAACTGGTCCACCGTGTAGCTGGTGCTGCCCGGATTGTGGGCGCGGCAGAAGCAGCGATTATTGCCGCCGCGCAGCACCAGCTTGTCGTACACGCCGACGGCGCTGTCACCGTGCAGCGGGGCGCGGTCGAGCAGGTCGGTCTCGAACTTCGGCGCGCCGAAATCCCTGCTGAAACTCAGCCGCAGCGAGCGCTTGGCACGATCGTGCGAGTGCGCCTCGATGCCGGCATCGACCTGGTGGCTGGCGTCGCCGTCGTCCGGATAGATGACTTCCACCGAGACACCGATCTTCTGATCCTTGGTGTCGTAGAAGCCGGTATCGCCGTAGATCAGCGCCGGATCGACGGCCACCGACATGCTCGGGATGTCGCGCAGCGAGTCGATGATCTCGCCGGCGTAGTCGGAGACGATCTCCGGGTCCATCTCGTAGTCGATGCTGCGGCCTCTCTCATCGACGTGCCGCTCATAGCCCGGGATATCCGCCGGCTGGTCGATCACGTCGTCGAGGAACACATAGCTGTGCGTGGCGATGCCCCCCTTGCGGCTGGTGCCGATAAAGCCGGCGGCGCGCACCACGGTGGTGGTGTCGATGGTGATCGGCCCGCTGTAGACAATGCCGCTGTCAATGCTCGGCTCGCTGCCGTCGGTGGTGTAGCGGATGCTCTCCAGGGTGCCGTCGCCATTCAAGGCCAGCTGCAAGGCGCTGTCGTAAAACCCTCGCTGGGCATTGAATTCGACCGGCTGCGGCAGCCTGTCGCTGCCCGCGCCGTTGGCGCTGCCCGGGGTCGGGACGGCAAAGTAAACCGCGTCGCCAGCGCCATCGATGCCGTAGGAGACATCCTCGCTGAGGGCCGGATACTCCGCCGCGAATTCATGCGCGGCGCTGCTCTCACCGGGCGCGAACAGGCCCAGATACTCGCCGCCTTCGCTCAATGCGAACGAGGCGTGCCACTCGCCCGCTGGCGCCGGTGACTTGCCGCTGGCGAACACCAGCAGATACTCGCCGGCGGGCAGCAGCGTGGACATCTGCGCACGATCGAAACACCAGCGCTGCGGCTGCTGCGGATCATCGCTCAGGCACCAGCCGTGCAGATCCTCGGTTTCGCCGCTGGCGTTGTACAGTTCGATCCAGTCACCGCGCTCGCCCTCGGCGTCGGCCAGCCCGGCGAGATTGCTGGCCAGCAATTCGTTGATCAGCAGTCCCGGGCCGCCTTCGACCACGCTGACCTCGATCTGCCGGCTGATGCTGGAGACCGCATCGGCGACGTGCAGCACCAGCTCGTGCTCGCCGAGATCGCTCTCCTGCGGCGCCAGGGTCAGCGCTGCGCTGCCGTCGCCGCGATCCTCCAGACTGGCGAAATCCGGTCCCTGCAGCGAGAAGCTCAGCGCCGACGCATCGATGTTGCTGGCCGACAACTCCAGCACCAAGCGCCGCCGGGGGTGCACGGTCTGCGCGGCGATCGGAGCCAGCGTAATACCGTCGTTGAGCACTTGAAATTCGGCGTCCGCGACCAGCTCGCTGCCATCGCGCAGGGTGATCAGGCTGCGGATGCGATGCCTGCCATCGGCCAGCTCGGTGGTATCCCAGGGGTTGGCGCGGGAGCCGCCGCCGGCGAGTTCGTAGGGCGCATTGGACTCGGTGGTGAAGCTGTCCGACGCATCGTCCAGCGCAAAGGCGACCCGCTGAATGCCGTAGTCTGGCTCGATGCGCGCGAACAGATCGCCACTGACGCGCGCGCCGTCCAGCAACAGGCTACCGCTGCGGTCGCTGCTGCGGCTGTAGACCAGTTGGTAGTCGGGCGTCGCACTGTCGCTGACGCTGATCTGCAGCTGCGCACTGGCGCGCTCGCTGCCGTCATCGGCGCTCAGCGCAACCGCCACCCCGCTGCCCGCATC
>Ga0207752_1001295_pt1 | contig 11600 bp, 8 predicted proteins | sample Pon2CUnioCityCA_6_FD_187272 | JGI IMG/M metagenome (GOLD analysis project Ga0207752, IMG submission 187272) | Marine sediment microbial community from Union City, CA, USA - Pond 2C Sediment 2 (SPAdes) | ecosystem: Environmental > Aquatic > Marine > Intertidal zone > Salt pond sediment ... | reverse complement strand
TGGAGACGGTGGTGGAAGAGGAAGACGCGCTCATCGACGCCCAGTTCTTCGGTCTGCTGCACCGCCTGATCGAAGCCTCTATTATGGGCGGAGACCGTGCCGCCGCCGAGCAGTTGAATCACTTGCAGCAGGAACTGTTGCCGATCACCACGTATGGGCGCGATGTCCAGGCCCAAAGCCAGGAAGTTGAACAGGCCATCCAGGAGCTGCAAGATTTAGGAAAAGAACTCGATCGTGAAAAATTACTGAACCTGGTCAGCAAGGCTCCCAACGATACCCGCTTGAGCGCCTATGTGAGTTTTGCGCGGCCTCTGATGGACTACACATTTTTCCAGATGTTGAGCGATCGTATCGATCGCGCCCGCGGAGACGGGCGCACCCGGCTGGTTGAGTTGCGTGAGAAGCTGCTCGAAATGACCAACCAGTTGGACCAGCAGATCCAGGCGCGTGCCCAGGCTGCCCACCAGTTGATCGAACAGATCTTGCAAAGCGGCGATATCGCCAACGCGACCGCTCAGAGCCTGCCCGCCGTGGATGAGTTCTTCCTCCAAGAACTGAACCAGATGCAGGAGACTGCCCGTGAGCAAGGTGACCTGGAACAATTGGGCAAATTGCAGCAAATCCTGGATGTGGTTCAACAGGCCAGCTCGACTCCACCGGAGATCGCCTTGCTCGAAGAGCTGTTGGAAGCCCCGGATGATGAAGCGCTGCGCCAGGGCCTGGAAGAGCACCAGGATGAAATTACCCCCGAATTTTTGAACGCGCTTGCCAACATCGTTGGTCAGGTGGAAGACAGCCAGGATGAGCAGCTTGCGGAGCGCATCAAGAAGATCAACCGCATGGCATTACGATTTTCGATGCAGAGAAATCTACAATAACGCGCATCAAAACGTAAAGGGTATACTTAATAAACCAGCCCGGCTCCCGCCAAAAACCCAGGCAGCCGGGCTCTCGATTGACTTACAGGGTATAACCTGGCGATCCCCGCTCACACCGGAGGATTGTCCAGTCGCAAGCCGTGGCCGCGCACGGTGACCACGTAAGCGTGGGTGGCGTCAACTTCAGCCAACCGGTCGCGCAATCTTCGGACCAGCGCGTCCAAGGCCTGTTCCGAAACGTCCACGGCCTGTTCCTGTCCCCAAACTTTGGCAATCAATTCCTTGCGCGGCACGACCCGCCCCTGATAATCGTATAGGATTTCCAATAGTCTGAATTGGGAGACCGATAAGGGCGGCAGCACTTCTCGATCGCCTATCCATACACGCCGGGAGCGCTGCTCGAGTTTCAGCCGGCCGATCGGGACCGGCTGGGAGGTTTGGAAGGTGCTAAAATCAATCTCTTCCGCGTCCAGAGGAACTGTGGCGTCAGAACTCAGGTAGACGAATTGCTGTGCCAGAGCGATTTGGATGACATCGCCATCCTCGAGAGGCATTGCCTTATCTACCGAGAGACCATTCAGGTGTGTACCGTTCTTACTGTCTAAATCTTCTACCAGTATCCCCTCTTGGGAGAGGCTGAAGCGGGCATGCTGGCGTGAAACCTGCCTGTCGGGGACGACAATATCGCATACGGGATCACGGCCAATGAGCAATGAGTGACTCAGCGCCCAGCGTTGGCCATTGAGTGGCCCGGTTTGGGCTACAAGAATGGCAACTTCTTCGTTGTTTGTATCCATCTTCCTCGTCTCCACGAGTATAATAACATAAATCGCCGCTATGGAATCGCCCTATGTATTTACGAATTTCTCGGGTAGAAAGTGACCGGAGCCATCTTCCTATCCGGGACAACCGAATAAATCGAATATGCCCACGCCGCTAAAAGCCGGGGAGGTTTTACGGGGCCGGTACCGCATCAGCCGCATCATCGGTCAGGGCGGGATGGGCAGCATCTATCTTGCCGACGACTTGCGCCTGGAAGGCCGTCTGTGCGCTTTGAAGGAAGTCGAACACGACCGCACGCTGCCGGCGGAAATGATCAAACAGGCTCGCGAGCAGTTCTTGCGCGAAGCCACCGTTTTGGCGCGTCTGGACCACCCCAACCTGCCTAAAGTATCCGACTTCTTTTCCGCCGCCGGGCGGGATTACCTGGTCATGGATTACGTGCCGGGCAAGGACTTGCGCACCTTGATGATCGAGGCGCGGCAAAAAGGAGCCTGCTTGCCCGAGCGGGAGGTGTTGAGTTGGGCCAACCAGTTGGCGGACGCGCTCATTTATTTACACAGCCAGAACACCCCCATCCTACACCGGGATATCAAGCCCAGTAACCTAAAAGTGACACCCAGCGGCCTGCTCAAGCTGGTGGATTTCGGATTGGTCAAGCTGCTGGCTTCCGAAGATATGACCGTCACGATTGTCCAGGGACGCGGTACGGCGCTGTATACACCTCTTGAGCAGTATGGCGGCGACGCCGGGCATACCGATGCGCGCAGCGATATTTATGCCTTTGGCGCCACCCTGTATCACTTGCTCACCAATCATCCCCCGGTAGAGGCCAGAGAGCGTTTCTTGCACCCAGACAGCCTGCAGCCCCCGCGCGAGTTCAACCCGGATATCAGTTTGCGCACGGAACGCGCCCTCCTGTGGGCGATGAATTTGCATCCCGATGAGCGCCCGCAGAGTGTGAGCGAATTCCGGGAGACTTTGCTCGGCTCGTGGGATCCGATCACACGGCCGCGCGCCCCTTTGCCCACGCCCAGCCTGGTGGATCTGGTCTCCTCCCCGGCAGAGCGCACTTTAATCTGGCTGTCGATCGTCCTGGTGCTGGTCAGCCTGATTTTGACGCTTGCGCGTTGAAAATTCAACTTTCACTTTGCAAGCCTTGCGTACCGCATGACCGGCGCAAGGCTTTTTTCGTTATCCACGACATGGACAGTCGATTAAGTGTTGTTTCTACCAGGGGCAGAGATAGCTCGCCACAACCAGGTTAAGCCGAGGCCCAGACCTGTCCCGATCAAGGTGATTAGGAATACCCCCAGGGCGAGGGAATTGCGCACCAGGCGCTCGCTCCCCGGCAGGTCCAACGCCAGGTAGCTGTAAGCCAGCAGACCACCGATGATCGCCAGAAATCCGCCGCGTATCCCCCAACGTACCTGGCCCATCAAAGCCGCCAGGCGGTAGGAGGACCAGGCGACTGCGCTGGCGACCAGAAAAGCCATGACCCAATCGCCCAACTGGGGGCCCTTGGGTTGGGGGGGCGGGGTAATGGTCTCCCCGGTAACGGGCGTAGTGGTTGGCGTAGGTGTCGGGGTGGGTGTGGAGGTGGGCTCCGGTGTGGGGGAATGGGTAGGCGCTCCGGGCTGGTTCTCGGCAGGGACTTCGAAGCGCAAGACCTCGGATTGCTTGGCCGGTTCGCTCTCCGCCCGGATTTCCATGAAACCTGAATTCGTGATCAGGAAGGACGACTCGGCGATCCCGTCGACTGTCGTCTCGATCTGCCTGACCTCCCCCCCAGTGCTGTTCAGAATGAATTCTACCTGGGTTCCATCCGGAACGCGGTGACCATTATGATCCAGGATCACCCCGGTCATGACCGGAATGACATCGCCCACCAGGAAATCCGGGGATGCCGGTTGGGGGGTGGTTTGCGTTTCGGGAATTTCAGAACCGGGTAAATTCGGTCGCAGCAGGATCAGTTGGTCTGGATCGGGGAACAAGGCCCGGTTGAGGTCGTAGACGCCGCTGACCGATATCGGCAAAGCCCCGGTGGGTTGCATTTCCCGGAAAAGAAGATAGGCAGCCACGTCTACGAAATCGGGTGCTTTGCTATACAAGCCGTAATAGGCGGTCAATTTGGAGATATTGGTGGCATCCAGATAATAAGGCGCATTGAAGGCGAATACGATCAGCCGTTTTTGTTGGAACAGATCGGGGCGATCGGTCAGGAAATTATTAAGCACGGAATATGAAGGGGCGGCCCCGTTGCTACCTTGCATGGCAAACACGATCCAGTTGGCGCGCTTCAAATCCAGCTCGATATCCGAATCACCCGCTCCACTTGCCAGCATCTGCTGCAGCTCGGACAGTGAATAGGAGGCTAAATTATTGAGCGTGATCTGACCGCCGCCTGCCAGCGGGCCATACCGGCGCAGCACCACGTCCTCCAGGGCTCTCATATCCAAGATGGATTGGGAGGGGCAGGAGCTGCATTGTTGCGCTTTGCGGCTCTCAGTGATAAAGACCAGGCGGTCATTCTGGTTGGGCGGGTCAGGGATGGTGTCATCCAGCTCAGAAAGGTTAGGGCTGATCAAGGTGGCAGCCTGGCGGGCTACTTCAAAGGTGACCTGTTCGGATTTCCCAATTTGGCTCAGGTCGGACGCGTTGGCAATCACGTCGTTGAGCGTGAAATCCCCGTACAGGTGATATTTTAAGGCGATGATACGCGTGGCGGCCCGGTCGACGCGTTCGGCGAATGCCGGGTCCTCGCGGTATTTTTGAGTGAACGATTCCAACGTGCGGATCGCGCCGGTGTAAGAATCTTCGTTTTCACCCGACGAGAAATCGGCGACGTAAAGCAGGTCGTTCCCAGCCAGAAAGGCGCTTAAGGCCACTTGTACCGGGTCGAAAGACCGCCCGGGGAGATCGTAAAAGCGGCGCATCGCCTGGCTGCCCAGGTTGTCGCTGACCAGCACCCCGCCTGTTTCACGCCAATCGGCTAAGGGTTTGAGCTCGAGCAGCCGGTTCAAAGCCTGCGGGTCCAGGCTCACTGGGCGGGTGGTGGCGCGAATATTCCCCTGGAAGCCTTGATAGCGGATATGCGAGGAGAGCAAGGCGTCCGTACGGGCCTCCACCGATGGCGCTTCACCGGTGACAGCGTAGAAGGGCGCCAGCTCGAATTTTTCGAGTTGTTCCAGCAGTTTGCGCACGGTGGCGACCTCTTCCTCCGGCAAGCGATCCGAGCCGCCATGGCCCGGGAAGTGCTTGGCCGCCACTGCCATGCGGCCGTTACTGCCCTCGTGCACACCCTGGATATAGGCCTTGCCCATTTCGCCAACCCAGTATGGGTCGCCGCCAAAAGTACGCGTCCCCAAATCGGTGGATCCTTCACGATGTGGGGCTTCCAAAACGTCCAGAGAGGGGCCAATTAGAAAGTTGAAGCCCAGCAGGGAGAGTTCATTACCCAACACTGAGCCAACCTGGTTGGCCAGGTCCGGATCCCAGGTCGCTCCGATAGCCATCTCGTTGGGCAGCGGAGTCAGTCCAGACAGGATATTGTCGTATGGATACCCATCGCCTTCTTGCGGGATACCCATAAAGAGCGGGATGAATTGAGGCGAGTAGAATTCGTTGGTGGACGGATCGAGCCGGTTCTGCAACGAGGCGCCCCAGGCATTGAGCTGCAATTGGCGGGTCAGAGATTGCGCATTTCCGAGGGTATTCTCGCCCGCAGTGAAGTTATTCTTGTCTCTTAGTAAAACCACGCCTCCGATGTGATGCTGGTAGATCAGGTCGTAAATATTCGAACCGGCACTCACGTCAGTGCCTTCGAAGGTGACCAGGAAAAGCTGTCCCACCCGTTCCTGCGGGGTAAGCTGCTCCAGAATAGCCTGGGCTTGCTCGGTCGCTGAGGCAGCCCGGCCCGGCCTGGCCAAGAGCGCTTGTGGAACGATCACCGCCGAGATCAGGATGGCGAACAGCACACCTCTCAAGCGAAGGGCGAGTTTTGGTTTAAGATGAGATTTTTTGAAGGGCATCAGAGACTTTAAGAACATATGCTTTGGTTTTTCTTTAGCGTTTACCTTTAAGCTCAGGCCTGGACGGTTTGTTCCGCCTGAATAATTTCGTGCAGCAATCTCCTGCGCGCCGCCCCGCCTAGAGATTCCAATTTACGGATGCCCAGCGGGTCGATCTGCTCACGCAGCAAACCGAGCTCCTCGTCCGATGGGGCCGGCGTCTCGTGAAGGTCGGCGGCGATTTCCAGATCGAAACCTGTGCGTGCTTGGATGCGTTTGACCTCTACGCCGGGATGATAACTGACCAGGCGCATGCGGTACTCACCCCGGTCTGTGGGCACAAAGTCAAATTGGCCCAGGTCCGAAATCAAGCAGTTCGGCCCGGCGCCTTGCGTCCTGGCGGGATGAAATCCTAGACCGGAGAGGAAATCGAGCTGTTCCACAAAGGTCAAGCGGGAGTGGCGCGGCACGTAGAGCTGGATATCGCTGATGAAGGTGCTCACATCCGGAATACCGCCGGTTCCGGGTAGGCGCAGACGCGGGTGGTGATAATCTTTGCCGATGGCGATATTGTTGAAGTTGCCCCGGGGATCGACCTGGGCCGGGCGGAAGAATTCTTTGGGACGCAAACGAGGCAGCACATCGGCGGCGGCGCGCACGAAACCGACGGTGTTCATAGCGCGGTCCAGCCACAGGCTCTCCACACGCGTCAGGCTGAGCGGCGCCGGGTGGCGGCAAATGGATTGCCCGATGGCGGAAGCGAAATACAGATTGGGAGCGTGCGTATAGCGGGCCAAAAGATAAGCCGCCGCGACCATGGGAGTCGCCAGGCCTTGGGCCACGATCTCGCCGTCCTCGATCTGGCGCGCCATACAGGTAACCATCACTTCGTCTGGGGTGAAGTCCATGTGCTTGAACCGATTATACCTTTCTTCATCCATCCGCTTGGGTGGGTGTAGCGCCGGCGGTGATTTCAGCATGGCGCTGTGACTGAATATTGCCTCCGGATAGGATCACCACCGCCGGCCGGCCGTCGACCTTGCCTGACAGAACTGCCGCCAGCGCCGCGGCTGCCGCGCCTTCCAGGATTTCCTGGTAGCGATTCCAGGCATAACGGATAGCGTCGGCAATCGCCTGCTCGCTCACCAGGACGAAATCGTCCAGGTAGCGGCGCATGAGCGGGATAGTCAGCGAGTCTCGCTGGATGCCGCCCGCCAGGCCATCCGCCAGGCTGGGCAGTTCGATCACGCCTTCCTGGCTGCCCTCATGGTAAAGGGAATAGCCGAAAGGAGAAGCCTCGGATTGCACGCCGATCAGCGCACAATCCCCGGCCGCAGAGTGGGTTTTGATGGCTGCACCGATCCCGGAGATCAGGCCGCCCCCGCCGACCGGAACGACCCACACCGATTGCGGCAAACCGGGAAGCTCCATGAGCGTTTCCAATCCAAGCGTGCCCTGTCCGGCAATAACCTGCCCATCGTTATAGGGCGATACCCAGGTCATGGTATGGGCGGCGGCATATTCCAGTCCGGCTTGTTCGGCATCGTTATACCCGCCGGGGACCAATTTTACCTGTGCTCCCAGGGATTTCATAGCCTCAATTTTGGAGGGCACGGCGTGGTCGGAGGCGAAAATGACCACCGGCGCCTGGACCAATTTTCCGGCCAAAGCCAGGCCTTGTCCGTGGTTCCCGGCTGAAGCGGTCACCAGGCCGCGCTGGAGTTCCCATTTTTCCAGGGTGAGCACTTTATTGAGCGCGCCGCGCGCTTTGAAAGACCCGGTTACCTGGTGGTTTTCCCACTTCAGGTACAAATCGTTATTGGGATCGTAAGTAAGTGGGGTCTTCTGAATGTGGCCGTTGATGCGTTCTGCCGCCTGTTCTAACCAGGTGTAGGGGATCATGCCGCCTCCGGGAAGTATATCGCTCAGCGTTCTTTGGCCAGCGATCGAGCTTGCAACGCGGTTATTGGGTCGTCGGTGAAAATACCATCCACCTTCAAGGCGAATAAGCGCTGCATGTCCTGGACCTGGTTGACGGTGTAGACGTGGACCCGGGCGCCACGCCGGTGGGTTTTCTCTACCAGAGCGGACGTCACATCCCTGAGTTCCGGATGCAGCGCCTGATAGGACAGCAGCCAGCCCAACCGCGAGCGAGCCAGGGCGCCGCTCAGACCCGGGAATGCCAGCAGGCCGATGGGGCAATCGGGCAGTTGCCTGTGTACTCGTATCAGCGCAACCGGATTGAAGGAGGAAAACAGCACACGCTTCTGCAGACCGTATTTCTTTACCAGACCGGCGGCCTTTTCCGGCAGATCGTCCAGAATGGAGGTGTAGTTGGTCAGTTCGATATTAATGTACGTCAGACGCCCAAAATTCACCAGCACCTCTTCCAGGGTGGGGATCGGTTCACCCCGGAAGGCGCAGTCGAAATGGCTGCCGGCATCCAGGGCTTTAATCTGGGACAGGGTCATCTCTTTGACCTTGGTGGCTGTAGCGGCGGTGCGCTCCAGGCTCTGGTCGTGGATCACGACCACCTGCCCGTCTGCGGTCAGCTTGGCGTCCAGCTCGATGGCGTCGGCGCCTTGCTGGATGGCCAACTCAAAGGCTGCCAGCGTATTTTCCGGTGCATGTCTGCTCGCCCCGCGGTGGGCGAAAATTGTCGGTCTAGGAAGATGGGTAAGCATACCTCACCCAATAAACGTTCAAAGCTCAACAAAATAAGATTCCGCCGCCCGGTCGATCAGATCACGCGTCATGGCTGCCTCCACCCCCAGATAACGGGAGATGTCGAGAATCTGGTCGCACAGATCGCGAGCGTGAGAGGCGCGCAGCTTGCGGCCCCGGCGGATATACCATTCCTGGAGCAAGTAGGCCAGGCCCTGTTCGTCGTAAGTGATTTCCTTGCTGGATGCCACGCGTTGGAAGATTTCCCGGTAGTCGTCGTAGGATGGGTCACCGATTTCGATCTTGTGGCGCAGCCGGCGCAGAAAGGCCTCGTCCACCAGGTCTTTGGGCGGCAGGTTGGTCGAGAAGACCACCAGGACATCGAAGGGCACCTCCACCTTGCGACCGGTATGCAGCGTGAGGTAATCGATGCGGTTTTCAAGCGGCACGATCCAGCGGTTGAGCAGATCGCGCGGCCGTACCAACTGGCGTCCAAAATCATCGATCAGCAAGATGCCGCCGTTGGCCTTAACCTGGAAGGGCGCTTCGTAATATTTATTGACGTCGTCGAACACCAGGTCCAGTCCGGCCAGGTTCAATTCTCCACCCACGACGATGAACGGCCTGCGGATGCGCAGCCAGCGCGGATCGCGGCGGATCCCGGCTCGCAGCATGCCCGAGGCAGTCATCCTTTGTTCTTCGTCGTCCGCCAACTGGTGATTGACCGAATCATACAGCTTAACCACCTGTCCATCTACGTAGAGCGCATAAGGGATAAACATGGTTTCGTTAAGGATGATGGTCCCAATGGCGCGGGCGATAGAAGTTTTCCCATCCCCAGGCGGACCATACAGGAAGATGGAGGTGCCCGAGTTAACCGCCGGGCCGATGCGCTGGTAGGTGCGGTCTGACAGGACCAATTGTGCCAGCGCCTGGTGCAGGTCCTGATCGGTAATGAGCGTGCGTTCGCGATTTTGGCTGAGGATGGACTGGTAATAAGCTTCCAGCGGGACGGGCGCCGGCCCGGCGTACTGGCTGCGCTCCAGCGCTTCGCGGGCGCGTGCGATACCGGCGCCGGTGATGGCGTACTGGTAAGAGCCCTCTCCCAAACCAATTTGCTGGGTGGATTTGATCTCCAGCAATTTCTCGCGCTTCAACGTATCCAAGATCGAGTCGACCACGCCTGCGAAAGGCAGCGCCAGCGCCTCGGCCACTTTAAAGCCGCTCAAATAGCCCTGGAAATAGAAGATTTTCAGGGTCAGGTCTTGCAGCCAGAGTGGAGACAGGCCGGTGTCTTCCAGTTTGTTGATGGAAGGCGGGTAGAAACCCTGTGCGGCGGGTTTTTTTGAGGTACCTGATGCAGTTTTGGAGTTTAGAACGCTCATGATCGGGTCTCTCCAGAAAGCTGTCCGGTGGGTATGCGAAAACCGTTCAAATGCCGGCTCAGCCGTTATCGTGGCAGTGTAAGGATTATAGCACGCACTTTGAGCCAGGTTGCATTTTTTCAGACCTGGCAGGTTTCAAAAACCTGTCAGGTCTTGATGACATCAAGTATAATCGGCGCCATGAAAATTTCCGTAATTATCCCAGCCTACAATGAAATTCACACAATTCAAGAGCTTTTAAGGCGTGTCCAGGCGACCGGGATCCCGGATGAGATCCTGGTTGTGGACGATGGCTCCACCGACGGCACACGTGACGTGCTGCGCGAGCTGGACGGCGAAGGCCCGATTCGGGTGATTATGCATGCAGAAAATAAAGGCAAAGGCGGCGCACTGGTCACCGGATTCGAGCACGCCACCGGGGACGTGATTCTCATCCAGGACGCCGATCTGGAGTACGATCCCCGTGATTACCCGGCCCTGCTGCAGCCGCTGGAGGAAGGCATCGCCGACGTCGTCTATGGCTCGCGCTTCCTGGGTGGCCCGCGCCGGCCGGCTATGTTCTGGCATATGGTGGCCAACAAAATGCTGACCCTGATGACCAACGTGCTGTATAACAATATCCTGACTGATATGGAAACCGGCTATAAGGTCTTCCGCCGGGAGGTGGTGGAGAATATGCATATCAAGGCGCGCCGCTTCGATTTCGAGCCGGAATTCACCGCCAAGATCCTCAAGAAAGACATCCGCATTTACGAAGTGCCCATTCGCTTCAACCCGCGCGACTACGATGAAGGTAAGAAGATCAAGCTCAAAGACGCCTTCGAAGCGGTCTGGACGCTGCTCAAGTACCGCTTCGTGAATTAAATTTTCCCAACACGCGCAAAGCGGAGAGGCGGTCAACTGTTGACCGCCTCTCCGCTTTGCGCGCTGTGAGGCAGTGTCTCAGTCAGGTTCTCCGCTGGGTTTCAGATCGCGCACGTTGAGTTGCAAACTGGTTCTGCCATTGTACTCATTTTCTTCGAAGGTGTACAACAAATCGATGTGCGCGGGCATTTCCTCCAGCCAGTGACCCTGCCGGAAGGCGATGGCGTCGTAATAGATGCGCCCGTCGCTGACGGTCAACTTGAGATGGGCGCCCTCCCGGCCAACTGCTCGGCTGCGGACGACCTGCAAATCGCGCGAGACGAAGATCCCTTGCGGGTTTTTATGGCCCGTGGGCTGCAGCCACTTAAGGTGGTCGAGCACTTCGGGTTTCAGATCGCTAAGTGGCACTTCCACGTCGGCGCGCAGCGTGGGGTGTAAAGCCAACTCGCCCAAGCGGTCGGCGGCGATTGTTTGAAGCCGTTCGACCAGCGCCTCCAGGCGGTCGTTGCGCACGGTGAAGCCCGCCGCGGCAGCGTGCCCGCCATAGCGGTCCAGCAGTTCGGCGCAACCGTCTAAAGCTTCCGTGATGTGGAATTCGGGGATACTGCGGCATGAGGCGCGCGTGAACTCTTCGCCAACTTGCCCGACGATGGCCGGGCGATAATAGCGGTCGGTCAGGCGCGAGGCCGCCAGGCCTACTACCCCGGAGTTGAAATCAGGGTGGGCGGCGAAAAGCAGGAAAGGCTCAGGGTCGTCTTTCAGGGCCAACTGCTCGGCGACCGCTTGCATCTCGCGTGTGATGCGCTGCCGGTCGCGGTTGTAATTGTCCAATACCTGGGCCAGCGGGCCGGAGACCTCCAGGGAAGTCGTCGTCAATAGTTTCAGGGCCTCCAGGGCCGATTCCAGGCGTCCGGCGGCGTTCAGCCGCGGGCCAAGGATGAAACCGATGTCGGAGGCGGACACACGCTCTTGTTGCAAACCAGCAACGCCGATCAGGCTGAGCAAACCCTGCCGGCGGG
>Ga0207752_1001294_pt1 | contig 11610 bp, 10 predicted proteins | sample Pon2CUnioCityCA_6_FD_187272 | JGI IMG/M metagenome (GOLD analysis project Ga0207752, IMG submission 187272) | Marine sediment microbial community from Union City, CA, USA - Pond 2C Sediment 2 (SPAdes) | ecosystem: Environmental > Aquatic > Marine > Intertidal zone > Salt pond sediment ... | reverse complement strand
CTGCCCGTGGGATGCTGAACCCATGGTGTCCTGGGTGTTTCGGCCCAAGATTATACCAAGCCCTTGTCTTTCCACAAACTGTGGCGGGCGGGGCGGGGCATGAGATGAATTCTTGAATGTTCTGTTGACGAAACGGCGCTATAGGGTTACACTGGATATCGATCAGGGAGTCTGCTAGCTGTGAAGGAGGCACCATGACTTCCGTCACTCAGTTCACCGATCGCGTCCGCACCAATGTCGAGAGAGTCATCGTAGGAAAGAGGGAGCAGATCGAGTTGCTCCTGGTGGCTATGCTGTGCCGGGGACACGTGCTCATCGAGGACGTGCCAGGAACCGGGAAGACCATGCTGGCCAGATCGATCGCTGCCAGTATGGGTATCGACTTCAAGCGGATTCAATGCACGCCCGATCTCCTGCCCAACGACATCACCGGTGTGGATATCTTCAACCAGAGCTCACAATCCTTTGAGTTTCAACCGGGTCCCGTGTTTGTCAACATCCTGCTCGCTGACGAGATCAATCGGGCCACACCCCGGACGCAGGCAGCGCTCCTAGAGGCGATGCAGGAGCGCCAGGTCACTACCGGGGGGGTCACCCGTGCCCTTCCTTCCCCATTTCTCGTACTTGCCACGCAGAACCCTATCGAATATGAAGGCACCTTTCCCTTGCCCGAGGCTCAACTCGACCGATTCTTGATACGGCTTTCGCTGGGCTATCCTGAGACAGACGACGAGATCCAGATACTGCGCAATTTGAGGAAGCAACATCCGATTGAGACCATTGGACAGGTCGCGGACGGAGATGAGATGCGGACGCTGCAAATTGTGGTCACCGATGTGCACGTGGAGGAGTCGCTTGAGCGCTACATTCTCGATATCGTACAGGCCACGCGGAATCATCCAGATCTGACGCTCGGTGGAAGCCCCCGCGGATCCCTGGCGCTCTATAAGACATCTCAGGTGTTGGCGGCCGTGAATGGGCGCGACTATGTTATTCCGGATGACATCAAGAAGCTGGCTCCGCTGGCGCTTGCGCATCGACTGATCGTCAAGCCAGAAAGCGAGTTGCGGGGTCGGACTGCGGAGGGCATTCTGGATGAGATTCTGGAGAAGACCAGCCTGGACATCGGACAGTTGAAGTGAGAACGGAGCGCGTCGCTCCGAAGCGTGGTGTGTCGTGAGGATCTGACAAACGATGCGGAAATACTTGCCGTACCTGCTTCTGCTGTTCATCATTGCTGCTATCCTGCGCATCGACTTCTACTTTACCATCGTCTATCTCTTCTTCGCTGTCTATGTGCTGTCGCAAGTTTGGACGCGACAGTCGGCAAAGCAACTACGTGCCGAGAGGCAGTTCGCCGAGCGAGCTTTCTCAGGCCATAGCGTGAGAGCGACGCTGACAGTCCGCAACGAAGGCTGGTTGCCCGTGCCGTGGTTGACGGTGCACGAATCGCTACCCGTGGAGCTGAGCAATCCTCCTTTTCTCCGTCGGGTGGCAGCGTTGGGTCCTTACGATGAGCGGGAGTTCTCCTATACCCTGCACTGCCGCCGCCGAGGATACTATCGGATTGGACCCCTACGGATGGAAGCGGGAGACATGCTCGGGATCACAAAGCCCGTCCAGGTAGAGACAGAGCCCGAGCATCTAATCGTCTATCCGCGCGTGGTCTCGCTGCAGAAACTGGGGTTGCCTACGCGCTCTCCCCTCGTGGCGCTCCCGGCAGCCACGCCGCTATTTGAGGACCCGTCTCGCGTGATGGGAGTGCGAGACTACCGGCAGGGCGACTCACCCCGGCGAATCCACTGGACGGCTACAGCGAGCATCGGTGAGCTGGTGGTGAAGCAATACGAGCCTTCCATCGCGCGTGAGACGCTCATCTGCCTTGATTTGAACGGCGAGGACTACGAGCTGCGCCGCCGATACACCGCGGTGGAGCTGGCGATCGTGGTTGCTGCCTCGCTTGCGAACCATATCATCGTCAAGGACGGACTCCCCGCGGGACTGGCTACCGAGGCCTGGGATCCCCTGGCAGACAAGCAGACGAGACTCTTTCGTCCGCCGCGCTCGGAGCGGGCACATCTCATGAGCTTGCTGGAGATACTGGCTCGAATCGAGGTCGGCGAAGCAACCTCATTTCCTGACCTGCTCCGTCGCGAAAGCGTCGGGCTGCCGTGGGGAGCAACGCTCGCGGTGATCGCCGGCCGAGAGAGCAAGTCGCTTTTCGACAGCCTGGTCACCCTTCGGCGAGCGGGATTTGCCGTCGCTTTGATTCTCGTGCAACCCGTCTACCCGTCGGCTGAGGCCCGCCGCCGCGCCGAGATTCTGGACATACGGGTCCACAGAATCTGGAGGGAGCAGGAGCTGGAGGCAGGTGTATGAGTGGGGAGAAGTGGGTGGACAACGTCTTCCGACCGCTGGCAGTCGCGGGTATGATGGGGAGTATCGCCTTATCCTTTGTGAACCTGATTCGATTGTTCTTTCCCAGTTGGAATGGGACCTACATCGTCGTCGCATGTGTCGTGGCGGCTCTGGAGGCCAACTACTCCTACCGGCTAATTCGCGCCAGGGGTCTTCGCGGGAGTGACGTCTTTCGCTTCCGCGCGACCGAGATTGGGTTTTTCTTCGTGCTGTTGATAGTGGGCAGCCTGATTGGGCTTGGCTGGAGAGAGGTGTTGGCGGAGCTTCGGGCCTGGCCGCAGGAGCCGTGGCGGATCCTAGACCTGGAGGTTGGCTACGCGTTCGTCCTGACTCTGCTATCCTGGACGGTTTCTACTCGCACGACGTACGACCTGGAGCGCATCGGCGAACCGCCGGTCCGGGACAAATACTACGTCTACCCGGTGGACGCCCTGACGAGCCGCTTCTTCTGGGGGGGCGCGATGTTGCTGTGGACCGTTGGGATCACCCGGGTCGGAATCTCCGCTCTATTGAACTTGAGTCGCCCGTCGGTGCCCGGTCTGGTGCTCAACGTCCTCATTTATTTCGTACTTGGTCTAGTGATGCTGGGGCAGGTCCAGCATGCCCGGCTCTCTCAGCGCTGGCGCAAAGAGGGGACAAGTGTGCCCCGGGAGCTGAGCCGCCACTGGGTGCGGTATACCTTACTATTCCTCGGCCTAACGGGGTTGATTGCCTTCCTGCTACCGACTGGGTACACGCTGCCTCTGCTAGACGTCGTGTCAATTGTCATCGGTGCTCTCCTCTACGTGTTCAACGTGATCTTTCAGCTGGCCGTCTTGCTCTTCGTCCTGGCGCTGACCCCCCTGGTCAGGCTGTTCGGTGGCGATCTGCAGAGAGGGCCCATCGACCCAGGCCCTCCACCGCAGCTTCCCCGCACCACGGTGGGCGGTTCAGCTTCCGACTGGTTCGAGGTCGTGCGGTCGGTCGTATTCTGGGTGTTCGCGCTGAGCGTCGTTGTCTACATCATCCGCAGTTACCTGGAGGATCGACCGGAGCTAGTGAAAACGGTGATGACGCTCAAGCCCCTCCGTGCAGCGCGAAGGATCCTGTTGGCCATCAGACGTGAGTTAGGGCGCCTGATCGGCGCCGCCCGCCGGCGGATTCCGACCCGCCTGCGACTCGGAGAGCGCGCCAGCGCGGGGGATGAACCCGCCACAGACAACCGATTTCCTTACTTCCGCCTCGGTGGTCTCTCACGGGACGAGCGGACGCTTTACTACTATCTGAGCATCCTCAAGCGCGCCGCTCGTCAAGGTTACCCGCGCAGCTCATCACAAACTCCATACGAATACGATGCCAGGCTGGGCCCGAACGTGCCGAAGGCGGAAGAAGAGCTGGAGCGGCTTACGCAGATCTTTGTGGAGACGCGGTACAGCACGCACCCTGTCGAAGCGGCGGCAGAGAGACGGGTGCGGGCCGACTGGAAGAGGGTCAGGGCCGCGTTGCGTGCACTGAAAGCACGCTCAGAAAGAGCCGGGGCCGAAGAGACGGAGTAACCGTAAGGGGCGAAAGGACAGTTCCTCTAGGCGTGGGACAGAGTCACGTCGCCGGTCACCACTCGATGTCGTACCCCATCGTCCGTACGGAGGAGCAGAGCGCCGTCCTCGTCCACAGACTCAGCCACCCCCTCCAGCGTGCCATCGGGAGTGGCCACGCGAATCCGCTGGCCGAGGGTGGCCAGCCGGGCGGCCCACTCTTCTCGAGGGCTCTGACCTCTCTTGAGCTGCTCATATCTTAGCTCTAGGCCTTCCATGAGGGCGGGGAGCAGCGCTGACCGATCAAACTCCCGACCGGTCTCAGCCAAGAGGCTGGTGGCGTCCGATGCCAGATGAGGAAGCAGGTCGGGAGGTACGTTGACGTTGACACCGATGCCGACAACGATGAATTCCAGCTTGCCACCAGTCATTCCCGTCTCGGTCAGGATGCCGCCCAGCTTGCGCCAGGCCTGGTGTTGATCTCTGGAATCACGCGACGTGACGATCAGATCATTGGGCCACTTGATGAAGACCGGTAACTCGGTGAGTCCTTCGACGGCATCAGCGGCGGCCATCGAGCAGAGCATCGTGAGGCGATGGGCCTGACCGGGCGAGAGGTTGGGTCGAAACAGGATTGAACATAGGATGCTGCTTTCCGCAGGAGCGAGCCAGCGTCGATCCATTCGTCCGCGACCGGCCGTTTGCTTCTCAGAGACCACGACAGTACCCTCGGGGGCATTCTGGGAGGCGAGATCTTTTGCGACATCGTTCGTGGAGCCGACCTGCTCCAGGTATACGAGCTGCTGCCAGAATTCGGATCGGTCTACAACGATCTCGATGCGGTGGGCGTCCAGTTTGCTCGACGGCTTTGGGGGTAGGGAGCTCACCTGCTAAGCACCTCCCGCGAGATAACCAGCCGTTGGATCTCATTGGTGCCCTCGCCGATCGCACAGAGTCGTTGGTCGCGATACATCCGCTCGACCTCGTACTCGCGCACGTAGCCATAGCCGCCGTGAATCTGGATCGCTTTGCGGCAGACCCGCTCTGACATCTCGGTGGCGAACAGCTTGGCCATAGACGCCTCCTTGGTGAACTGTTCTCCTTGCTCTTTGAGCCACGCGGCACGGTGGACCATCATGCGGGCAGCGTCGATCTCTGTTGCCATGTCGGCGATCATCCAGCGGATAGCCTGAAAGTTGGCGATAGGCTGGCTGAACTGCTCCCGGCTTTTCGCGTAGTCAACAGATTTCTCATAAGCGCCCTGGGCCAAGCCGACGGCCATTGCCGCTATGGCGATCCGACCAGCGTCGAGCGTGACGAGGAACTGCTTGAATCCCTGATTCTCCTCGCCCAGCAGATTGTCGGCTGGAATGCGACAGTCGTCGAAGAAGAGCTCCGAGGTCACGGAGCCCTTAAGTCCCATCTTCTTCTCGTCCCGGCCGGGTCTGAAGCCGGGTGTCCCTTGCTCTACAATGAAGGAGGAGATCCCGCGGGTGCCTTTTCCCGGGTCCGTCTTGGCGGTGATCACGACGACGTCGGCGATAGACCCGTTGGTGATGAAGATCTTCTGCCCGTTGAGAATCCATTCATTGGTTTGAGGGTCGCGTTCGGCGCGTGTTTGGGTCGCTCCCGCGTCGGAGCCGGCCTGGGGTTCGGTGAGGCCGAAGGCGCCGATTCTCTCGCCTCGGGCCAGTGGTACAAGGAACTTCTTTCTCTGCTCCTCGGTGCCGAAGCGATAGATCGGCTCGCAGCAGAGAGACGCGTGGGCGTCCAGAGTAATAGCCATCGAGCCGGAGACACGCGCTAACTCCTCCAATGCAATGACCATACTGTGGTAGTCGGCGCCTGAACCCCCGTACTCGGGTGGAAAGGGGAGGCCGAGAAGACCGACCTGCCCCATACGATGGAAGATATCGAGGGGGAACTCGTCGGAAGCATCGATCTGCTCGGCGCGCGGTCCTATCTCATTCTCAGCGAACTCTCGCACCATGCGACGGAACATCCGTTGTTCTTCTGTAAGGGCGAAGTTCATCGTTCTTCTCCTTCGTTGGCACCACTGGTGTTCCAGACCTCTCGCAGATGGGGCGGCTAGTTGATCTCACATCCTCCTATTTACTGATGACCATTCCCGTCGGGTCGATCTCTCGCATTGCCTCCAGGACTTCTGGGGGAGGCGGCTCGGTCGTGGTCACCTCATCGGGTATGATGAGCTCGAAGCCCGACCTCTCCTGGATCTCCTGGACCGAGAGACCGGGGTGGGCTGCGAGCAACTGCATGCGTCTGGTCGTCTCCTCGAAGCCGAACACGCCCAGTTGAGTTATCACGCGGTAAGGACCGCTGTCAGCCGGAAGCCCAGCTCGCTCACGGGCACCGGGGCCATCCAAGTAGCCCGGGGTGGTAACGAAGTCGAGCTCCTTCACGAAGCGGCGGACATCCTGTCGCATCACGATGATGGTGCGCCAGCAGAGTGATCCGACGTCGTTTGCGCCGCCGCTTCCTGGGAAGCGGACCGTCGGGTGTTCCCATTCCCCGATAACAGTGGTGTTGAGGTTGCCGTAGGGATCGATCTGGGCAGCACCAAGAAAACCGTAGTCAATATAACCGGCCTGGCTTGCCGACATAACGTCGTGCATGCTGGAGGCAGAGACGGCACGATGGAACGTGCGACTATCGCCGACGGAGATAGGGAGCACAGGCACCTGGGGGCCGATCCCCCCGGCCTCGAAGATGATTAGCAGATTCGGCGCATGGGTGCGCTGGGCCAGCATGGCGGCGATCATCGGAAGTCCGGTGCCGACAAAGACCGAGCGGTTATCCTCCAGTAATCCAGCCGCTACGTAGGCAAGCAGTTCTGTGGGATTGTATTCTTCGGTCATTTCCGCTTCTCCTCCAGCCAGGGTGCTTCGAGGGGCGCCTCCAGATGCTCGACCTGCCGGAGGTACTCGAGCTGATCTTCGCCTCCCACGAGGTCCAAGTACGCGTCGAAGTCAGGGACATTATGGACGTAGCGGTCGAAGTAACGAGCCACCCCCTCCTCCGTCTTGGAGAGTCTCAGCCATTCCCCGATGTGCTGTTCATCGAAATAGTAACGCCCGGGCATAAGCGTCGGGTGGGCGCCATAGGGCACGTCGACGACGGCGTCGACCAGGTAGTAAGGGATGACGGTATCCTGCGGCGACTCGCGGATGACGTCGTCGTCGACAATCCTCTCGGTGGTGACGATAAGGCGGCGGGCTGCCCGGGCGAGTTCGAAGTCCTCAACCAGGATGCCATCGATCTGGGCGTTGCCGTACTTGTCGCAGCGATGAACATGCATCAGCACCACGTCCGGATAGCAAGCAGGCACGAGACAGATCGGTTTGCCGGTGAAGGGATCCTCCACGACTTTGGCAGAGCTGCGTTTCAGCGTATCGGTCCCGAGCATTACGCGGGTAGGGATGAAGGGCAAGCCCATGGCGGCGGCCAGAAAGCGCCATTGATACCCGGCGTTACTGATGTCTGCCACCACCTCGCAGCGTCCACTCTCGGCAGCCCGTCGCGAGGCCGGTGATAGCCCACGCAGCTCGTGGCCGAAGGCGTAGGCGACCTCAATTCGGTTGACGCACCCCGAAGCGATGAGCAGGTCGGAGTCGTGGACGCCCGTCTTGCCGCAGAGGGTCAGGTTTCGCTTCCGCTGCCGGATGATCTCGTAGATGGTGACCATAGAGACGCGGATATGTCCAAACCCTCCGCAGGCGATGAGGGCTCCATCATCTACGTATTGCTCCACTGCGCTCTGCAGCGAGGTCCGTTTATCCTTCAGGGCGCGGGACTTATGCTTGGCGACCCAGGCGCGGTGCTCGTCCGGGTCATGCCAGCCGACCAGTTCACCCTGTCCTGTCTGTAGAAGGTTCATGTCTTACCTCTCATGGTCGCGTAGCAATTGCGATAGGACGGTCCAACGAAAGAACTCGGAGAGTGAAGGAACTGAGACTGCGACCAGGCTCGGAGCCGATAGATAGCCTGTGCCGAGGTGGAACTCCACCTCGAGCCGAGTGTACCATCGAGTGGTCGGGGAGTCAACCGGTTGACTCAGCTTCCGCCCAGAGGCTACGCGCTCACGGGGCGCTGCACAGCGTCTTTGGGCAGCGGTCTTCCCTGCGCACCTCGGATCTACGAGTCTCCGCTAACCACCACCGGCTGTCGTTCCGTCCTTCGCGATGACACCCCCTCCTGGAAGATTACGCTACTCGAGACGCGACAGAGCCTCGGCCGGGATCAGGTGTTGCTGCAGTCACTGCAGATCGGGGTGTTCGAGCAGTCTGTCCGCGATATCGGTGGCTCTTGATATGCTTCCGTTGGACAGCACCACGATGGTCAGGTTTGCCTCCGGTGCAAGGACCCAGACGTTCACGAACCCGGCATAATGACCGGTATGCCATACAACCCGACCCTGGGTACGTTCGCTTACGAACCAGCCGAGTCCATGGCCAACGGCATCGTCTGACAGCGCCGGCCCCGTGGGTGAAAATGCTTCTTCAACGAGTTCAGGTGGCAGGAGTCCTGCGTCCTGCCAGGCATCTCCGATGACCAGAAGGTCCTCGGCGGAAGCGGCAATCCCTCCAGCTCCGGTAGTCCAGAGACCGTAATCACAGACGGTCCCGTTGCGTTTGGTCCCGATTGCACGGAGGAAAGGGTCGGGTGTATCTTCGGTAACAACCCACGTCGCATCGAGGCCAAGGGGCGTGGCGAGACGATCCTCCACCAGCGCCGCCATCGATGAGCCAGAAGCCGCTTCGGCAAGGCGCGCGAGCAGCACATAGCCGCCGTTGCTGTACTCGGCGTCGGTCTCCGGTTCAAAATCGAGTCTTCCGTGGCCTATCAGCATTCTGACCACATCGTCGTTCGTTGTTCCCGCAAGTTCCTTGAGACACTGGGTACGGCCTCCTGCAAGCTTTATCCAGTTGGGTACGCCGGCCTGATGGGTCAGGAGTTGTCTCGCTGTAACAGCTCCGATCGAGGTTGGTAAGTCCGGCAGGTGACGCGAGATGGGGGCATCGAGAGACAGGATGTCCTCGTTGTGGAGCTGCAGGATGAGAAGGGCGGTGATGGGTTTGGAGAGAGAGGCGATGTAGGAGGGGGTCTCCGTGGTCATTGGTGTGCCTCTCTGCCTGTCCGTCAGTCCCAAGCTGCTTCTGACGACCGGTTCACCCCCGCGGTTGACGGCGACAGCTACCCCGCCACCATCCATAGATGTCATCTCCTCCAGAAGCTCGTCCACTGCTTGCTGAACAGGCAGTTCATCACTGAGGTCGGTCTTGCACCCGACCAGGATAAACGGCAGCAGGGAAAGCAGCAGTGCGGCTGCAGCGAACTGTCGACTTCTCTTCACTGGTGTATCTACTCCAGAGGGCTTGGTCTCTGAAGCGCCAAACCTGTCAAGTCGAGTGAATCCCGAATCACCGTTACTGGACGCCACTTCGTCCGTCAAACTCGGATGTCGGCGAGGATTGTGCCTTCTGGCGTGACGTAGGCGTGAGCAAGGTACTGGGTGCAGTGCGCGATGCCGACGTCCCCGTTCCTGTCCAGTGCGATGAGCCCTCCCTGCCCGCCCGTACGCTCTGCTAGAAGGTCGATGGCCGCTTCGGCCGCTTCTTGAGCGCTCATCCGCGCGAGAGAATCGCAGACTAGCTTGCTGATGACTACCTTCATCAGATCTTCGCCCTCGCCGGTAGCCGAGACCGCGCCTGTGCGATCGTCGGCGTACGCCCCGGAGCCCACGAGGGGAGAGTCTCCTACTCGGCCTGGGTGCTTGTTGAAGGTACCGCCGGTGGAGGTAGCAACTGCCAGATGGCCTTCGACGTCGAGCGCCACGGCACCAACGGTCCCACCGGGGTGCTGCGGAAAGAGACCCTCGTCGGGACGCTCATCCGAATCTCTCGAGCGCCAACGCTCTTCTTCTCGCTTCACTATCAGGTCCCAGTTGGGGCAGGGAGACAAGCCCTGGTTGAGGGCGAACGACTCGGCTCCTTCCGAGACCAATATGGTGTGATTGGACTCTGTCATCACGAGCCGAGCTAAGGTGATCGGGTTGGATACGTGCTTCACGGCCATCACCGCGCCGAGGTCCAGGGTCTTCCCGTCCATGATGATCGCGTCCAGTTCAACTTCCCCGGCTGCGTTTAGCACAGACCCCCGGCCAGCGTCGAAGGTGGGATTGTCCTCCAGGTTTCGGACGGCAGCCTCCACCGCATCGAGAGCCGACCCTCCGTTCTTCAGAATGTCCCAACCGACCTGCGCAGCGTCACGACAGCCGCGAATGCTGTTTTGATGAAGCTCATTGGGTATTTGCCAGGCGCCACCGTGAACGACGAGAGCGGGTCGGGTTGGTTTTTGACTCTTCCTTGCCATTGCTGTAATGCGATACTCCTTGTTTGTGCATTGAAAGTAGATTGATCGATAGGTAGATGCGTATCTCGCCGCCTGCCGATCCAAGGCTTCAATGGTTTCTTGTGTGGTTGCTGGGATGGTGACCCTCGCGCCCGACGAGCCGGCTGCGGAGAGTCGTTTCCTGATCCTCTGGAACCAGAGCTACGACGACGTCCCCGACTTCAAGACGCGTGTCGCCGCGTGGGATGAGCACTCGACCGCCACGGCGGATGGAGGCGAGAAGAGTCTGAGAAGGGAGCTCCAGGTCCTGCACGGTCTTACCCACCGCGCGGTGGTCGTCCTGGAGCCTAATCTCCAAGGTGTTTTCCCCGGTTCGGTGTTCGAGCCTGGCTCTGTCCATATGGGCCAGGCGGGCTTGCTCATCCATATAAGCATGGGAGTAAGCGCGGACGATATCGCCACGGCGGAGCAGGCCGACAATCCGATCTGGGTCCTGGCGGTCTACTACCGGGATACGTCCTACGTCAAGGGCCCCGAAGTGACGAAGGGCTTGCTCCAGTGTATCGTCGGGAAAGACGGTACGCACTTTTCTGCTGTAGATATCGCGGACTTCTCCGCTCATACGCTGCTGAGCCTGGGCGCGTTCCAGGTCACTCAGGGTGACCACGCCCAGCAGCCGGTTGCGCTGGTCGGTCACGGCCAATCCGTGAAAATGCGTCTGATCGAAGACCTGTGCAAGCTCTAACAGAGGCGCGTCCGGGGTCACCGTCACCATGTCCTCGATCGAGGTCATTGCTTCATTTACCAGGATGGTGCTCATGAGGTTGAGGTCTCTCCCGGCGTTGACGTCGATGCCGCGTCGGCTCAGTTTCACGGTGTAGATACTCTCATCGAACAACTGGCGGGCGACAAGCGTGCTGATGACTGTGGCGAGCATCAGCGGGAGGATGGCGTCGTAGTCCCGGGTCATTTCAAAGAGCGTCAAAATAGCCGTGATTGGGGCGCGGCTGGCGGCGCCGAACACGGCCGACATCCCGACCAGCACGTAGGCCGACGGTGCAGCGACCGCTGGCGTCGCTCGTTGCACGAGTTGTTCGAAAATGCCCCCCAGCATCGCTCCTAAGAACAGGGAAGGCGCAAAGATGCCGCCAGATCCGCCAGAGCCGATGGTGGCAGACGTGGTAAGTATCTTCAAGATTCCGAGGATCGCGAGATAGGTCAGCGTCAGGCGCTTGAAGAGCACCGCCTCTATTGAGTCATAGCCGACGCCGAAGATCTCAGGGAACCAGAGTCCGATGAGCCCCACGAT
>Ga0207752_1001293_pt1 | contig 11610 bp, 11 predicted proteins | sample Pon2CUnioCityCA_6_FD_187272 | JGI IMG/M metagenome (GOLD analysis project Ga0207752, IMG submission 187272) | Marine sediment microbial community from Union City, CA, USA - Pond 2C Sediment 2 (SPAdes) | ecosystem: Environmental > Aquatic > Marine > Intertidal zone > Salt pond sediment ... | reverse complement strand
CTTGCCTCGGTTTCGATGACGATGAACCAAAACAGGAACAATAAGCAGACAGCCAAAATGAATGCAGCCAGTGGATAACTGAGTAGGGACAGAATTCCCTGGGAAAACGCGACAGAACTTCTGGCGTTTAAAAACGCGATCCATTGATCCAGCCCGAAAGCCAGACTGAAAATCAAGAGCACACTGATCAGGGCAAGTAAAATCTGGGAGGAGGTTCTCTCTTGCATGGCTTTACTCCGGAAATTAATAGGAAAACAGACTTGTGAGCGCCTGAATTGCTCAAATCATTGTCGGCGGGAATAAAGCAATGATATTGAATAACAAATGGATCAAAATCCCCGGCAATAGGCTGTTGGTTCTGAACCGGAATTGGCCTGCGCTCAAACCAACCAGAAATGAACCGATCACGATTAAATTAACCGTTGCGAGCGGAGCCCGGTTCCCCAGTAAGAGGCCCTGGTAAATTGCGAAAACAATCGCAGACACCAAGGCCGCCACCGAAAGTTGCCATCTTTCCAATTGAATTACTTGGGGAAAAGATTCCTGAAATACTCCCTGAAACAAGCCCCGGAAAATAACTTCCAGCTCCAAAGGCGCTGAAATCCATAGCAGGAAAATAATTTGCCAGCCGTTCAAGCTCTCGACTGCCGGTGATGGTCCGGCAAAGCGGTCGAACAACCATCGAAAGAGGAACGCCAGCGCCAATCCAATCACCAGGCTAAGCCCCAATGGCTTGATGGCGGCCATTTTTAGAGCGACGACTTTTAAACTTCTGCCGCCAATTGAAGCCATCATTAGGAGTGCAAAGAATAAGGAAAGTAAAATGGTTAGGGGTAAAACGTTTTGCAGTGGCAGTGGTTCGCTGCTACCCGTGTTGGTTGCAGAAAGGATCAATGCATAAACCAGGATTAAGGTTGGGACGTATACTCCCAGTAATAGAAAGATGCTGCGTGTGAGAGCGATTGTGAAATCCTTTATCATAAGCTTATTTTAAATTCTCCCTGGTTTTTGAGGCGCATTAATTGGCTCAAGTATGAGCTCGTTCGCCGGTTGATTGTACAGCATTTCTGAGCTCTGCAGAGTCTCGATTTAAATAAAGCAACCCTAGGCAATCAAGCGGATTTACGCTTGGCTCCCCAGGCCTCAATAAGCCGGAGGCGTGTAGATATTGATTGTCTCGAGTGGCTGGTCGCGGTTATTGGTGATCTCGTGGGTTTCACCTCTCTCGATCAAGATCAGGGTTCCCGCCTGCAGTGTGATTTCCTTTCCTTCTACGACCGCTTTTCCAGATCCGGAGGTCACGTATAGCCACTGATCGCTGTTGCGATGTTTATTCTGCGGTCCACCTGTGGAGGAACCGGGGGCCAAAGACATCGTTGCTGCCTGGCCGTGTTTGGTTTGCAAAAGAACCTTGAAACCCTTCGACATTGTAATTTCTATTCTTTTCATGGTAAATCCACCCCATTATAAAACGATTGCAGATGGTTCAAAATTAAGGTATTCATCTGGTTTCAACGGTATTGAATTGTTTAATGAATTTCACCCTTATGGAAGGTCGCCACGTACAACCAAGACGGGCCTGGGAGCATGGTCAACGATGGGCATGTATACCTGATCCATGAGCAATTGTGACAAACCTCGAAATGCGGGTCCACCGATAATCAGAAGATCGTAATCGGTTTGTTCTAAGGCCGTCAAGATCTCCTCCGCGGCGTATCCGTGTCTCAATTCAAGTTGTGTGTCGATATTTTGGGATCGTAGTAGCGCAGCCGTATCTCTGAGGTGCCTGGCAAGCGGTGTATCCCTTCTGAGCAGCTCCTGCAGGTTTTCCTGCAATTTCTTGAGGCCGGTATACATCTGTGGGTAGGCTTCGGTGACGTACAATAATGTTACTTTGGCTTGGGCGGCTTTAGCTAAGCGGATACCTGCCTGAACAAGGTGTTTCGATCGCTCCGGTCCTGGGGTGCATAATAACAATCTTTCCAGGTGGTGCGTGGGTTCGCGTACGATGATCACCGAAGCAGGACTGTTGGTGACGATCGTCCTGGCGACCGACCCTAACAGCAGTTCCCCCAGAGTGGGTTTGTCTCTGGCTCCAATGATCACCAAATGGTAACGCCCTGAATTGATCTCCGTAAGAATCCTTTTGGCCGCAGGACCACGCTGAATAATCCGTTGTTCAACCGGCAAAGCTAGCAGTTCCTGAGCTTTATCCAGGATTTTGGAACCTGTTAGCGGATCCTCATTTTGCGGCCGGACGCTGATCAGGTCGACCTCGGCTCCCAACAGCTTGACCAATACCGCCCCATACCTGATAGTTGGTTTGCTATAAGGAAAGTCGCTGACACAAAGCAAGATACGCATGATTTTCTCTTTCAAAAATGAAGTCCACTCCCGCCTCCTAAAAGACGAATAATAACCAGGATTGCGCCGATAAATGGCAACAGTGAGAACAGCAGGCGAATACGAGGCCCTCTGAAAAATCGTGTGGACAGCGCTCCGATCTGTGCGCCGATGGCTGCTCCGGTGTGCATCACCAGGGCCATGAAAATATCCACGTTACCCTTGACGGCGTGGGTCAGCGTACCGAAACCGGCCGAAAAAACGATCTCAAATAAGTCCGTTCCAATGGCGATGTGGGTAGGCATTCCCAGCCCATAGACCAGCATCGGCATGCGAATGAAGCCGCCACCGACTCCCAGAAAACCGGCCAGGCAACCGGTGATGAATCCGACGGTCAGTAGACTCCAGAGAGAGATGGATTCGATCCCGGAGACGGGAAAGGAGAGCATCGGGGGAATATGGATACCTTGAACTCGCTTTACCAGACCATCAAAGCCGAGCGCTTCTTTCGCAGAGATGCGCTCCGTTTTTACGGTACGTACGGCATGCAAACTTTCGATCAGGGTAAAGGAACCGATGCTAACCAGGATAATAACATACGTCCAGCCAATTACCTGATCCATCTGCCCGAGTCGCTGCAAGGCTTCGAGCAGTTGCGCCCCGGATTCTACGCCGATGATCGTCCCGGTGACCATAATCGCTCCAAGCTTTACATCCACATGCCCCAGGACGCTGTGCCGGCGAGCTGCCACGATCGATTTGCCGGTCATATGCGCCAGATCCGTGCCAACCACGAAGTTTATTGGGACGCCGCTCAGAAACATCAAAGGGGCAGCTAAGAACCCGCCTCCTACTCCAAAGAAGCCTCCCAGGATACCGACCACGAATCCGATGCCAGCCAGGAAAAACGGATTAACGATGACACCCGAAATGGGGAATTCCATGGCGTTACTCCATCCTCTGAAGGCCTAATCGTTTGAGTAGGAAAGATGTCAGGCTCTCCAACAGCACTCCTTGGGCTACGATCAGGATTAAGGAGATCACTGCGTAAGCGGGTAGGTATTCTTCGAAAAGGTGTTCCAGGGGGCTTGAAAGCAAGCGCAGAGCCAGGAAATAATACAAGACCACCAGGACGCCATAGATGACGAGCTCAATGGCGAAATTACGCAGCATGCGTTTCAAACGAATCTGGGAAAGTTTTCTATCCTCAGGCGGCATCCTCGGCCTCCATAAATCATCCTTGAATGTTGATTTCAACGCGTAGAATATTCACGCGGAGAGTGGCCAAAAAACTGGCAGAATGAATAAGACGATCAGCAGAACCAGAACACTGAGCGGAAAACCCACCTTGATATAATCGCTGAACCGGTAGCCGGCAGGGCCCATCACCAATAAGTTAGCCGGATGGCCTACCGGGCTTAGAAAGCTGGCGGAAGCGGCTACGGCGATGACCATCATCAGTGCGTAGGGCGAAAGATTCAGATCGGTGGCCGTGTTAATCACAATCGGAGCCATGAGCACGACCACAACTGGGTTTGGCATGATTTGAGAAGCCACTGTGGTCAGGAGGAAAAGTACTACCAGAAGTAGGATTGGGCCAGACTGAGCGCCGGTCAGGTTGGTCAGGCTTGAAATCACTCCCCGGGCGATAAATTCGGCCGCGCCCGTATTTTGCATGGCGATTCCTAGAGGCAGCATTCCGGCAATTAAGAAGACTGCACGCCAATCGATGAAACGATAGGCCTCTTCCATATTCAGACAGCCAGTGAGGATCATGATTGCAGCTCCGCTGACGGCGGCAATCGCGATTGGGAGCCAACCGGCCAGCACCGAAAGCACGGTAGCGCTCATTATCAAGGCGGCGATCGGCGCCTTATCCAGGCGCAGCGGCGCTTGCACTTCCTCACTCAACACCAGGAAGTCCGGTTCGGCGGCTAACATTTGGAGTTTCTCACGTGGGCCATGCAGCAATAGTGTGTCGCCAAATCGCAGCGCCATATCTCTTATATTGGACCGGTAAGCCTTTCCCGCACGCCAGATTGCCAGGACATTCAGGCCGTATTTTTCTCTGAAGTTCAATTGTCCTAAGGTATTATCCACCAGGGTCGTATAGGGAGACAGCATAGCTTCAATCAAGCCAACCCGATCCGACTCCAGAAATTCCATCTCGGGGGTGGCCTTCTTATCGAGCTCAAGCTTTTGAAGCGCTTGCAGCATTTGCAGATCTTCCGATTTACCTTCTACGATAAGTGTATCGCCGGCTTGCAAGCGTTCTCCCGGGTCCGGAATTAGCTTAGGTTCCTTTTCACGCAAAATTCCTAGAACGGAGAAACCGAAAGTGTCTGCCAGCCGGCTATCTGAGAGGGATTTGCCCACCAGATTGGAACCTTCGGGGACCCCGATCATGAGCAAGCGCTCTTGCAGTTGATATACGCCCGCAGCTACGGTACTGGAGACTATGAAATCCGGCGATTCCTGCAGAGCCTGGATATCCGCTTGCATGGCTTGAACTAATAGCACGTCGCCGGGTTTCAAGGCGATGTCTTGTAAATGGGTGCGATGAGGTTTTCCAGCTCTCAAGATTGCCAGGACATTCCCTTTGTAGCGGCTACGGAAATCCATCTGTCTCAAGGACTGGTCGATATAATCGGATTTTGGAGATAGTGTCACCTCGATCAAATGAACGTCTTCTGAAATGATCTCTTCCAGATCCAGGCGCTCCTCTTTTACCGTTAGTTGGAGACGATCGCCAAGTTCAGCCAGGCGTTCGAGGCGTCCAGCAACCAGCAGGCGATCGCCGGCCTTCAAAGCGCTGGTAGCTCGGGGGCCTAATTGGGTTTCTCCATCGCGTATGACGCCGATCACGTTCAATCCCAAGGCCGAGCCTAAGCGTGTTTCGGCCAGCGTGCGTCCAGCGAGTTTGGATTGTTCAGGTACGCGCAATATAAACAGACGTTCGCTCAAGTCAAATACTTCGCCACGCACCTCCCTTCGGGCGCTGTGGAACTCTTTGGCCATGTCTCTGTCTGGAAGCAGGTGTTTCCCGATGAATAGCATGTATAGGATGCCCCCCAGGAGCACAAACACGCCTACTGGCGCGAAATCAAACAGGCTGAAGGGCTGCAGGCCAAAATCCCGCAGCGCATCACTTGCTAAGATATTGGGTGGAGTCCCGATCAAGGTAGTTAATCCCCCCAACAGGCATCCGAATGCCAGAGGCATCAATAACTTGGATGGATTTCGCCGCGTGCGCCGTGAGATGTCGACCACGACTGGCAAGAGTAAGGCTGCCACGCCAACGTTGTTCATAAAAGCCGACATCAAACCGGCTGCAGCCATGATTACGGCTAACAATCGCAATTCCCCCTGACCTGCGAGTCGCAACACCTGGCGCCCAATCCAGTTCGCTACACCGGTTCGCGCCAGCCCGCCGCTGAGGATGAAGATGGCCCATACGGTGATTACAGCCGGATTGCTGAAGCCAGATAGCGCTTCCGCCGGAGTTACCAACCCGCTCAATGCCAGACTGGCTAACACCAAGAGGGCGACCAAGTCGATGCGGATTTTTTCTGTGATGAACAGGACGATGGCTATCGTGAGGATAACCAGCGTCAGTGCGATCTGTGGAGTCAAGTTAGCACCTCTTAATGAAGCCAGGAGCCTATACTTTGAGAACCAACCTGTAGAAGAATAGTTAGCGACTCGTTGATCGGAGGGCCTGTATCTCAAGGGCCGGAAAAATTTGGTTTATTATACTGTTTTTAGAAGTCAAGCGAGAAAGCCAGATGAGACCGCTCAATGATTGTGGTTTCAGGTTACCGGTGGATTATCGTGGTTTCCCCAGGGCCCATAACTGCTTCAGCAAGTGGAGTGGATCAGAGCGCCTACGGCTGAATTTTGGCGTAACTCATTATAGCGCCTGACTGCTTTTTCGGTTTCCAGCACGTGCACGGGAATATCCCGCTCTTCCAACATCTGCAACGTTTCCGGCTTAACCTGCAACCGTTGGTTAAAACCTTTGCCCAAGACAATAACTTCTGCGCCGTGATCCAGGAGTTCTTGGACGTCGGCGGGTTGGATGCCCGGATTGTGCCGGGTTCCTGTCTCATTCCAGTCCCATTCACGCACACCACCCGGGTAAAGTTTAGCGTCCTTTATGGTTCGATCTTTTCCCTCGATTTCCATTCGTCCCCAGGTGATGTTTGCGATGCGTGGTGATTTTGATTTCTGGTCCATTGCTTACCTCCCTTGAATCTTCGATCCAGAATTCAATCCATTGATATTAATTATCCGGTTTTTTCTTCCAGAATATGCCACCATTCACGGAATTCTGAACAACGGTTATTCGAGTCTAATTTGGCGGTCAGGATTCCATCGATTTGAACATGGGCTTGAGTCTCGCTGCGATCGAATTCCGCCCACCAGTGGGCAATTCCGGTGTCTTCCGTAACCGCAAAAATTTCGAAGTTGAATTGGATCTGCTCTTGAGATTTCGGGACATCGGTCCAGTATGCGACAATCGCCTGGCGGCCTTCCAGTGGAGAATCGAAAGGATTCTCCTGATACGTGGCTTCGGTGGTGAAAAGTCTACCGGCCGCCTGGGGATCTTTCTTCTCCCAGGCTCTCCCGTAAGCCTGTAACCAACGATTAAACTGTTCTCCTTCCATATATTTGTCCTTTCAAGGTCGTAAAATCCACCCTGTATACCACCTAGCCAATGTGCTACTGATTTAGATTATACCCCGCGCTTTATTTTGTGTTCGCAGCGGTCAATTTATAAAAAAAGGTGGATAAGCTCGTGATCTGTCCTAGGGATATCCCGTATCCTTTTTAGGGATACCCCTGAAATCAGTTGGTGGAATTCCCCCGGCGGATTGGGGGGACTTCCCTGATTGACTTCCACCAATCACTCTTTTATATTGGTGTGTACTGAGGTGGGAGATACACATTTTTTTCGGTAGACAATTTTATAGATCTCTCACGAAATCGAATACACCTATAGGAGAAAAGATGAAAAGAGTCAATTTTATTTTGGGGTTGTTAATCGTAATGAGTTTAGTCCTTTCCGCTTGTGCGGATAACCAGGGTGAGGAAGGCACCCCTGGTGCTCTGGCGACTCAACCGGCTGAGACCGCGATGGTTACTCCGGAGGAGACCCAGGCGCCGTCCATGACGGAAGAACCTACAGCCACTACGGAGCCCACTCCGACCGAAATGCCTACGGCTACGGAGGCCCCAACCGCGACAAGTGCTGTCCAGGCTACGGAACCAGTAACGGGGACGGCGCAAGTGGTTGCAGGCAGCCAAGTGAATCCAACACGTGTATCAAACCTCTTGGATTATGAGGTAAAGAATTCCGATGGTGAGGTAATTGGTGACGTCAATAACATGGTAGTAGATCTAAGCACCTCCAGGATTTCTTACGTGATCGTTGGAGCGGGAGGTTTTTTAGGCCTTGGGGAGAAGGATATCCTGGCGCCCTTCAGCGCTTTCCAAATTAAACCCCAGGGTACCAATGTGGAAAATACCGACCAGCAAGGATTCTATCTGGATGTCAGTCAAGAAGCCCTGACCAACGCTCCCGAAGTGGACGTTAATGCTGTGGTCGATAACCCAAATCCAGCGTGGGATGCGGATGTGAGCACCTATTGGCAGGGTCAAGGGGTTAGCATTCAAACCAACGAAACCATGACTCAGACCAAGATGACCGGCATCGCCCTGGCCGAGGATCTGTTGGGGTATAACGTCGCCGGTCCCGATGGGGAAGAGGATGGCGAGGTCCAGGATATGGTCATCGATGACCAGAATGGGAACGTAAAGTACGTTTTAATCAGCGCCGGGTCGGGTCTAGGACTGGAAGGCGATTATCTGATCCCCGTGCCGATGAAGGCACTCAACCTGACCGATAACCGGGATGGTTTTACTTTAGCAGTCAGCCAAGAAGACTTGCTGAACGCTCCCAACTTTACACCCGATAACTTTCCTAACACCGCTGAGTCGGGGTGGGATGCAGATGTCGAGGCTTATTGGAACGGCATTTCAATCGACTAAATAAAGCTTCTGAAAATATTCCGCCGATAAATGGTGCAGCGATTATACTTCACCCTGTGGCAACTACGTCCGCAGACCGGTAACTCCCGGTCTGCGGATTGTTCGCTTTATTCGAGGTAGGGAATCCCCTAATTGTTCCCGGGTTTACCCCCATTGAAATCTTTTTAAATTGCTCCTATAGTTAAGTAGAAACTACCCGCTATAACGGATCCGCACGGATGCGTTTGACAGTCGCTGATTGCGCCATTTTTATTTGACATTTCAAACCTCGAATGAGGTTGGACCCAACTTGATAAGGAGTGCGTTAATGAAAAAGACAATTATTGGATTGTTTTTACTGTTTATCGTTGCGATCTTGGTAACCGCTTGCAGCCAGGGTGCAAGTTCTGGAGAAACTCCCCAGGCCGGGAGAGCCACAAGCCGCGTAACTCCTGGAAGCGAGGGGCGGGTCACACCTACAGCGGAGATTACGGCCACGATCTCCGCTTTATTGGCGACTACAACGCCAACCGCGCACAGCTCAAGCCCAACGCCTCCAGAGGAAGGCGGTATGCCAGATACCGGCAAATCTAACCCGGTGCGACTTTCTAATATTCTGAATTTCGAGGTAGAAAATCGGGATGGCGATATGCTCGGGAGCGTTCAAGACGCCATTGTAGAACTCGAATCTGAGCGGATTCGCTATCTTTCAATGTCTGCCGGGGGGTTGCTAGGCATGGGTGACCGGACGATTTTGGTTCCATGGCGAGTGCTGAATATCCAGGAATCCGCCGGATCCGGGGCCCAGGATGCTTTTATATCGAAGGTCGACCAACAAACCTTTGAAAATGCTCCAATTTTTGACCCTGACCCAAAAACAGGCCTCCAGACTCCTGGCTGGGACCAATCTTATAATAGTTTTTGGGATGAGCTGGTGGATTCAGTCAGCGTCGGGGGGATTACGATCACAGCTACCCCCGAACCGGATGAAACCTCCCAAGCTCCGGTGATGCAGCGTGTACTGTTTGCCAGCGATCTGTTCGATTATTCAGTTCTCGATAGCAATGAAGAGGAGGTCGGAAAGATAACCGAAGCGATCCTTGGCCGCAAGGACGGAAGTCTCTACTATTTGGTAGTCGCCTCAGGCGGCGTTCTGGGAGTGGGCGAGAAATGGATTCCTGTCCCGCTGCGCATCCTGGAGCTTAGCCGCCAGGAAACAAGTTTCCAATTGAGGATTGACCCACAAAAATTGGTTGACGCTCCCAATTATGATCTAAACACATTGCCCGATTTTTCAGATCCCGGATGGAATAAAGAAATCGAACAATATTGGGAGAACAGCGGTTAAAAGAAAGTCTTGTGTCTTAGGGATGGCCTTATTAGGGCTCTATCTTCATTCTAACCTTAAAATATTCCACTAAGGTGCAACAAACCGGTAAAATCTACGTTTAATAGGTAGAATAGGGATAGTGAATACTTTTACTTTTAGAGTTCTGTCCCTGAATGATTTTATCTAGGCAGCGGATGGAGGCATGGCTTGGATTCCGTTCAAATCCTTTTCGTTGATGATGATCTGGATATCCAAAAATTAGTGGGCAGTATCCTGAAGAGCGAAGGTATGCAGGTGGTCTTCGCGGATGACGGACTTCAGGCTATTGAGAAGTGGCGTCAATGCGAGATCGATGTGGTGGTTCTAGACGTTATGATGCCCGTACTGGATGGGCTTGAAACCTGCCGCCGTCTCCGTCGCGTCTCGGACGTCCCGATCCTTATGCTGACTGCCAAGGGTCAAGAGAATGATATTGTCCAGGGTTTTGAAGTTGGAGCGGATGATTACGTGACCAAGCCATTTCGAGCGCGCGAACTGGTTGCGCGTATCAAAGCTTTGGTCAACCGGTACGCTCGCCAGGAAGAACAAGAACGAGAGAAGTTAGCTTACGAGCATTTGGTTCTGGATTTGAAAGAGCGCCGGGTGACTTACTGGGGAAAGACCATTCAAGTGACGCCGCTGGAGTTTCAACTTCTGCAGTATTTGATGAAAAACATGGGGACTGTGCTCAGCAAAGAGGAATTGTTGCGCAATGTGTGGGGACACGTGGAAGCGGTCGGAGATATGAACTTGATCGAGGCTGCTGTCCGCCGCCTGCGGAAAAAGTTGGAACTGGACCCATCTTCGCCTGAGTATATCCAAACTGTGTGGGGGACCGGATACCGTTTTGGAGATTAAAGGCGCCGTTGAATTATAAACTCGGTTAGCGTCTTGGGAAATTAGTTTCTCCAAGATGCTTTTTGGTTGGGGGAGATGCGGTTGAAAAAGGCAATATGGGGGCATTGAGGTTTGGATAAAAGTGGACATTTATTGTCAGAAAGTTGTCAGTAAAAAGAGCCAGATTTATTACTATAATGAAGGTGAAGGCGTTAACCGTTTCTTAATCCTTTTAACCTAATTTTAGGTGCTGTTTTTCTTATTAGATTTAATAACCGAATATGTGTTTGGATGTCCTCGAAAAGGCAAATCTATCGTGAGGTAGAGGCGCAAAGCTAAGGATCTGCAATCAGCAGAGAGCCGGGCTGCCGAAGGGAGTTCTCTACGGCAGCCTTTTAAATTAATTGCGTCCCTCCAGATCGAAGTGGTCACCAATCCGCCGGTGGAGGGTCCTGAACCAAATCTCTGACAGGAGGACCTCGATGATGAAATCATTACGCAACACCTTCTTTTCCTTTACCATGGTTCTGGTTTTCGTGTTTGCTGTTTTCCCAATTAGCGGCGCCCAGGCAGCCACTCCCACGCCCGAACCCTCTTATGGTACCGCAACGGTTGACGGCAACCCAGGCGAGTGGAATCTTACAGCGGATGAGTTCGCTCCGTTATACCAGGCCGGTATGAGTGGCAAGCCGATTGAGGGCTACGTTTACCTGAGATATGATTGCAACACCAATGTGATGTATGCCTTGGTAAAGACCGTACCTGGCGTTACCATTCTTTCGGACATGAGCCCTGAGGTTCACTATATCAAAATCGATGGCCCCAGCGGCAAAGTTGTAGACAGCGGATCGGGAAACAATGGTACACCTCCGGATTTCGAATGGGTGGTAAGCGGCGGCGACACCATCGGTTGGGAAGCCTCCTTCAATTTGGCGGTGGGCGTGCACACCATTCTAGTGCACACACAGGTTTACGATCCCAATTCGGGCGAAACCAATTCCACCGCCGCTTTTTATGATTTCCTGCCATTG
>Ga0207752_1001291_pt1 | contig 11626 bp, 7 predicted proteins | sample Pon2CUnioCityCA_6_FD_187272 | JGI IMG/M metagenome (GOLD analysis project Ga0207752, IMG submission 187272) | Marine sediment microbial community from Union City, CA, USA - Pond 2C Sediment 2 (SPAdes) | ecosystem: Environmental > Aquatic > Marine > Intertidal zone > Salt pond sediment ... | reverse complement strand
GCCTGGGCGTGGCCGTCAGTTGCACCGGCCGTTCCAATTCCACCGCTTCCAGGATTGCGCCGGCCCCCCGCGCCTTGGCCGTCGCTGCCAGCCGTTCTCCCAACTCCCTGGGATCGCTGCCCCGGCCCTCAACCCGAATCACCCGCTGTCCGTCCGGTGAGGCGATCAGACCGCGCAGGTGATACGCTCCCTCTTCGCCCGTGGGCGTGGCATACGCCGCGATCGGTGCCGAACATCCCCCACCCAGTGCCTGCAGAAAATGGCGCTCGGCCGTCGTCGCCGTCCGTACCCGCTCATTGTTGATCGCCGCCAGATAGCCCAGCGTTGTCTCGTCCCCTTCCCGGCATTGCACCCCCAGCGCGCCCTGTCCCGGCGCCGGCAACATCATATCCAGGGGCAACCATTCGCTGATTACGTCTACCATCTCCAGCCGTTGTAAGCCCGCCACCGCCAGCACGCTGGCCTCATAATCCCCTTCCAGCGCCTTGCGCACCCGGGTGCCTACGTTTCCCCGGATACTCTTCACGACCAGGTCAGGCCGTTGGGCCAGCAACTGTGCCTGGCGGCGCAGACTGCTGGTGCCCACCACCGCACCCGGCGGCAATGTCTCCAACCTGGCCCCATTCCGGGCGACCAGCCCATCATGGACGTCTGCCCGGCTGGCGATCGCCCCCAGCGTCAGACCCGGCGCATTCTCCACCGGCAAATCTTTTAAGGAGTGAACGGCAATGTCTATCTCCCCCTCTCGCAGTGCGCTTTCCAGCTCGGCCGTGAACAACCCTTTGCCGCCGATTTCTGGCAGCGGCTTGTCCAGCGTTTTGTCTCCTTTCGTTACAAAGGGGCGCACATCGCAGCGCAGGTTCGGCCAGGCGGCTTCCAGCAGGCGCACGATGTGGTCGGTCTGCCAGCGGGCCAGGCGGGACGTGCGCGTACCAACGGTCAGGGTACGAGGTTTATTGGTTGTCATCAAATTTAACCTTCGAGAGAATTGTTAAGGGCAAAGAGGTCGCGGACCGTATCCGCGTACTGGGTCGCCTGTCCGTTCGTCGCTTTCTCGCGCAGGCGTAGCGTGGGTTCGTGCAACAGCTTGTTGACCAGTGAACGGGATAGGTGCTGCACGTGTTTTAATGTCTCCGGATCGAGGTCGTTTCCCAGATAACGCATTGTCCGCTCCAGCTCTTGCTGCCGGATTTCCTCAGCGCGCAGGCGCAGATCCGTGATTAACGGCCGGACTGCCAGCTTGCGGAACTCAATCTCCAGAGCTGCCAGCTCTTCCTCGATGATTGTTTCAACCCGGGGGACCTCTCGCTGGCGCGCGGCCAGTGCCTCGTCCAGAGTATCCTGGAGGTCGTCCATGTTAAAGAGGTGAACGTTATCTACCTGGTCCACGGCCGGGTCCACATCCCTGGGGACGGCAATGTCTATCAATACCAGCGTGCGGTTTTCGCGCGCGGTCATGGCCTGCCGCACCGTCGCCGGGTCGATTACTGGGTGGGGGGCGCCGGTGGCGCTGATCACCACATCCGCCTCTGACAGCGCCTGCGGTAGCTCCTCCAGCCCATATACCCGGCCGCCCCATTCGGTGGCCACTGTTTCCGCCCGCTCCCGCGAGCGGTTGGCCAGCGCGATCCGGGTGATTCCCCGCTTGCGCAGGGCATTCAGCGCCAGTTGCCCCATCTCTCCTAGCCCGGTGATCAGGATATTCTGCCGGTTAAGGTCCCCCACCACGTCCTGGGCCAGCGCGATCGCCACCGAACTGACGCTGGCCGGATTGCTGCTGATCTTCGTCTTGGCGCGCGCCCGCTTGCCGGTACGGATTATCGCCTGAAAGAGCGCATTAAGGACCGGCCCCACGGTATGTGCCTTCACTGCCTTCATGTAAGAATCGGTGACCTGCCCCAGGATCTGGGGCTCGCCCAGAACCAGAGAATCCAGGCCGGTCGCGACCCGCGCCAGATGAGCCACCGCTTCCTGGCCGCTATAGAAATAAAGGTAATCGCGGAAGGTAGCCGTGTCTACCGTGTGTTGGCGCGCCAGGTAATCAAGCAACAACTGATGAGCGTCCACTTCTGTGCTGTCCACCACTGCGTATAGCTCGATCCGGTTGCAGGTAGAAAGAACCACCAACTCGGCCAGGTCCTCAAACTCTGTGGAGGCTTTCACCTGTTCGCCGCCGGGCTCGACCACCTGGCAGGACGCCAGGGGGTGTTGCTCGTCAGGGAGGGCGCACGTCAGGCGTTCTCGCAATGCCACCGGGGCGGTGTGGTGGCTAAGACCGAGACAGGCTATCTCTGTTTGGGGCATCGTAAACCTCGGCAATGGCTAAATGGACGGCGTTGAGCAGAGTATTAATTCGGTTCAATAGCTGGCGGCTCACTTCGGGCCGCACGTGGACATTATCCGGCAGATGCAGCGCCGTCTCCACCAGTGTGTCACGGAAGAAGATAGACGCTTTCAGTGCCTCCGTCAGCGGTAGATCCATCTCCAGAGAGATCTCGGCGTACTGCTCGCCGATCTGGCGTGCCTCCTCCAACAGGCTTTCGCCATTGTCGGCGGAGAGGTAGCGCATCGTGAGGCCCATCAGTTGCTGGCCCAACATCCGGTGTCGTTGCCGGGAAGCATCGTCATAATTCGCCAGCCACTGTTCGTCGCGGTGGACGACGATCTCCTGGCGTGTCTGGTACAACGCTTCGTTGACCCAGATCTGCTCGATATCGCCGCCGCCACCGGTTCGCCGCTCGTCGGCGAAGTGATCCAGGTCGGTCGTGGCAAAGCGGCGATGGCCGCCGGGAGTCAGCATGCAGGGAACATCCCCGTTGTCCGCCCAACGGCGCAGCGTCGTTGGATGGACGTTCAGCCGTTCTGCTGCTTTGCTCAGAGGGAGCCACTTATCCACTTTTGTCTGCTGCTCCGACATTTTAGAAAATCTAACCAAATCTAGGTAAACTTAACTAATTCTTTGTGTGATCATTATAGCTTTGCCACCCGGCATGTCAAGCATTAAGCGCTCTTAAGCTGGACAACCACCGTATGGCTCGCACAGTAGCCTACCATTGAGCAGGCCGTTACCTTTGCTCGCCTGGAGAGCCGGCCGGGACCTGTTTTTTTCCTGCCACTTTCTCGACCAGTTCAGCCACCGTTTCCTGGGCCTGGTGCACACAATCGGGAATACCAATTCCCCGGTAAGGGCTGCCCGTTACGTACACCTGCGATGGCAGCGCTGCCTCAATCGTGGCTACCCGCTCCAGGTGGCCCACGTCATACTGCGGATTTGCCCGGTGCCAGCGATAAATGCGATGGAAGAGCGGTTCGGCATCGATTTCCAACATCTTCCTCAGCTCGGCCAGCACGCGTGCCACCACTTCCTCGTCGTCCAGCGCCATCATGTGCGGGCTACGGGAGCCGCCAAAGAAAACGCGCAGCAGGATGTGCCCTTCCGGCGCCCGCCGGTCAAACTTTGTCGAGCTCCACGTCACGGCGTTGATGTCGCGCGTTTCGCTCTGGGGGACGACCAGGCCATGGCCGTCCAGGGGTTTCTCGATATCCGCTTCCCGGTAGGCGAGGGAGATGGTGCCTGTGCTGACGTATCGAATTTCGCGTAGAGCACCGGCGGCATCTGCCGCGAATCCTTCCACCAGGGTCGCTGCCGCGTAAGCGGGTACTGCCAGGATGACGGCATCCGCTGCCAGTTCGCCCCCGGCTTCCAGAGACAGCATATATCCCCTATCTGACTCTTCTATCCTTTCTACGCCTGTATTCAGGCGCAGGTCCCCTTTTAGCCGTCCCTCCAGCTCGGCCACCAGTTCCTGCATCCCGTTCACATACGAGACGAATATGGAAGGTGGTTTTGCCGCCGGCTGCTGCCCGTTGGGCGAAGGCTGGCTGTTTGATGCCTGCGCGCGCGCCTTGCGCGCAGCCAGCATCCCTCTAATCAGGCTACCGTGCTTCTCTTCAATCGCCCGGAACCGGGGAAAGGTTGACAGCAGGCTCTGCCGGTCCGCTTCCGCATTGTAGATTCCCGACATCAGCGGTTCGGCGATCTTATCCAGCGCTTCGCTGCCGAGACGGCGCGTGATAAATTCCGCCAGCGTTTCATCCTCGCCATCCGTTTTCGGCGGGATGAAAAGGTCCATGCCCATCCGCAATTTGCCCGGCAGCGAAATCAGCGGGCTGAGGGCAAACGGCAGGAACTTGGTCGGCACGATCAGCAGGACCCCGTCCGGCAGGGGCGTGGGCCGGCCGTTGTTGAGGACATAAACCTTTCGCTTCTCGTCGTTGGTCGGCAGCAGCCGTTCTTCCATCCCCAACTCCCGTGAAAGGCGGAACGCCCACGGCTTCTGTGTGATGAAAGAGTCGGGTCCACCCTCTACCACGAACGGTTGCTTACCGTCTCCTGGTACTTCCTCGGTGTGGATCTTGCCCCCCCACCGGTTAGAACGCTCTAATAGGGTATACGTAATCGGGCGGCCGCTGGTCGTTGCTTCTTCCTGGAGGTAGTAGGCGGCGGCGAGGCCCGTAATGCCGCCGCCTACAATCGCTACGTGGAAATCTTCCATTTCTGTTTTCTTCTATTGCAGGGAGACCTTGAGGTCAATCCCTTTCTGATGCGTCCCCGGATTTGCCTGGAGCGCGCGCGGTTCGTAGGTGCAGAACGGCTCTTCGCCCAGGTAATCGCCCGTCATCCCGTAGGCGCGGGCGCGGCAGCCCCCGCATACCTTGTTGAATTCGCAAACGCCGCACTTGCCGCCCAAGAGGTCCGGGTTCCGTAGCTCGGCAAACAGCACGCTCTCCTCCCAGATTGTCTGGAAGTGCTCGTTGCGGATGTTGCCCGCTTCCACGGGGAAATAACCACAGGGGAACACCTCTCCCCGGTGGCTGATGAACGAAACCCCGGTGCCTGCCAGACATCCTTTGGTCATCGTGTTCATCGGATGCCCGCCCGGATGGCCACCGGGATGGCCGTTCCCCTGGCCATGTGGATGGCTGCCACCGGCATGCTTTTGCCGCCGCATCGACTGCGGCCCCGGCCGGACCAGCCCTTCTCGCCGTTCCTCTGCCTGTCGCTGGCGCACAATCCGGAAGTAATGGGGCGCGCACGTTGCCTTCAGCTCAATTCCCCCCTCCATCTCAGCATCGTACATCCAGTTGAGGACCTTCTCGTACTCGGCCGGCGAAATCTGTTGGTCATCCGCAATTTCTACGCCGCAGCCCACCGGCACCAGCAGGAAAAGGTGCAGGGCCACTGCGCCCAGCGATTTGGCCATCGCCAGCGTCTCCGGCATCTGGTGCACGTTATGCCGGGCGACCGTCGTGTTGATCTGGAAAGGCACCCCCACCGCCTTCAGATGTTCGATTCCCTTAGTTGCCGCGTCGTACGCCCCCGGCCCCCGGAAAATGTCGTGCGTGGGTGCATCCGCCCCGTCAAAACTGACGCTGACCCGGCGAATTCCCGCATCCTTTATCTTCTGGGCCATCGCCGCGTCAATCATCGTCGCGTTGCTTGCCAGGGCCACGATCAGCCCCGCCTCGGCCGCGTAACTCGCAATCTCGAAGATATCCGGCCGGAAGAGCGGTTCGCCGCCGGAGAGAACCAGGATCGGCCTGCCAAAAGAAGCGATCTGGTCGATCATCTTTAAGGATTCTTCCGTTGTCAGATCCTGCGGCAACAGCTTGTCGGCCACCGTCATGCGCCGGCAGTGAATACAATTGAGGTTGCACCCGGCCGTCGTTTCCCAGAAAATGAGGCGCGGAGCAGGATATGGAGCAGGTATTTTCATGAGTAGCTTTCCCTAGAAATCCCGGGAATTTTCCCTTTCACCGGTTCGAAAAACTGACTAAATCTATGTAAATATCACCAAATGTGCTTACTCTCTTGACTATACATCATCGGCTTTGTTTAGCAATATGACAAATGCCATGGGTTGCCATGACAGATGTCATAGTTTGTGAAATGGGGAGCAGATCACTTTCTATAAGTTAGGCTTATGGATCTGCTTGGTAACCTGCGCCTTGCTCTACACACTTCGTCGCTGAGAAAGAGTCCGCGCCGCCAGCACACCCCCAATGAAACCCAGCACGTGCGCCTCCCAGGAGATGCCCGGCCGTTGTGGAAATAAGCCCCAGATCATCCCACCGTAAACAATCGCCACCACGACGGCAATGATGATCGAAAAGGGGCTCCGCTCAAAATAGCCCCGGAACAACAGAAATCCGAAGTAACCGAACACCAGACTGCTGGCGCCGATATAGATCGCATCGCCGGCTCCGAATAACCACAGTCCGGTACCCGTCACCACCATTGTCATTAACGTCACGGTCACAAAATCGCTGAGGCGACGGAGCATCACCATCCAGCCCAGGACGACAAAAGGGACCGTATTCGCCAACAGGTGGCCGAGCCCACCGTGTAGCAGGGGCATAAACAGAATCCCCCATAGGCCCTCGATCTGTCGTGGCTGGATCCCCAGCGCGTTCAGTCGTTGACCGAGCAAGGCGGCGTCGATTAGCTCCGCCAGCCAGGCCGCAAAAACCGCTGCGCCCAGGATCGTCACCTGTGTGCTAAATTGGGCTCGGGCCCGGTCCAGATTCGTCTCGTCCTCTAACTCTTTTTCCATTACGCTTCATCTCGCACCGTTATCTTCGCCCATATTAGAACATCTAGTGCAGCAAAAGCAAAGAACAGGTATCATGGGGACTGAGTGATAGACCAGTTGTATCGCCTCAAGCCATGGATCATCTAGACGAAATAAAACGGGCAATTGTTGCCCTTGAAGCTCAGCGCGCCGTCGTTGGCGACAGCGTCGTCGACACGGCACTGGTTCCGCTGCGCGCCAAATTAGAACGGTTGCAGGCGGAAAGCTTACCCGGCCCATTCCCGGCCGGCATTGAACGCCAGCGCAAACAGGTTACCGTTCTCTTTGCTCGCATCACCGGCCTTGCGGAAATGGCCGATGGCGTGGGCGCGGAAGAACTAAACAGTTTGCTGAATGCCCTCTGGCTGCGCCTGGATGCGCTGGTCGTCGGCTGCGGTGGTATTGTAGACAAACACGTTGGCCCCCGGCTGATGGCCATCTTTGGCGCACCCCTCGCCCACGAAGATGATCCCCGCCAGGCGCTGCGGGCGGCCCTCCAGATGAAAGAGGCGGTGGATGCCTTTAACGAAGAAAACGGCCAATTGGTGCGTCCGGCTTTACGCGTAGGGGCCGATCGAATCCACTTCCAGGCCGGCCTCAACACCGGTCGTGTCGTCCTTGGCGCGGTTGGCAGCACCGGGGAATACACGGCCATGGGCGATACGGTGAATGTGGCCAGCCGCGTCGAGGAGGCGGCCCGTCCGGGATTGATCCTCGTCTCCCATGCCACCTACCGTCATGTCCGTGGCCTCTTCGACGCCTTGGCGACTGATCCGATCTTTGCCAAGGGTAAATCGGAGCCGGTCCCCACCTACCAGATCACGGTAGAGAAGTCCCGTGCTTTTCCGGTGGCCCCCCGGCCGGTTGCCGGTGCCGAAACGCCCACCGTCGGTCGCGAAAAGGAGCTGGCCCGCATGCAGTCAGCCCTGCGCGCCGTCTTCGACGACGGCACCGCCCGTGCCCTCATCGTCGTCGGCGATGCCGGTGTCGGCAAAACGCGCCTCCTTTATGAGTTCCAGAACTGGTTGGAGCTCCTCCCGGAGCGCGTCTGGCTGTTCCAGGCCCAGGCCGATCCCCAGGCCACAGACCAGCCCTATGCCCTCCTCCGTAGCCTGCTCTCCTTTCGCTTCGAAATCCGCGAAAGTGACCCGGCACCCCTCGCCCGTCAGAAACTGGAAGATGGCATTTGCGAATTCATTGGCGAGGACGGCGTGGAACAGGCCCACTTTATTGGGCACCTGATCGGGCTTGATTTCTCCCACAGCCCTTACTTGCGCAACATTCTCGACGATGCTCGCCAGATTCAGGGGCGTGCCCTCCATTACCTGGCCCAATTCATGCAGGCGATGGCTCGCGTCAAACCCGTACTCTTCTTCATCGAAAGTGTACAATGGGCCGACCTCGGCTCCCTCGAGTTACTTCAGGAGTTGCTTCTGGACTGTGCGGAGAGCCCGTTGCTGGTATTCGCTCTCGCCCGGCCCGCCTTTCTGGCGCGCTGGCGGGCTCGCATAGAGGGCGAGATTCCCTGGGAGCGGCTGCACCTGCAGCCCCTCTCTCCCACGGCCAGCACCCGGCTCCTTCGCGAAATCTTGCGACCGATGCCTGTCATTCCACAGCGCCTTGAGACCGTCATCCTCTCCAAGGCAGCCGGCAATCCCTTCTACATCGAAGAAATGGTCAAGATGTTGATTGACGACCGCGTGATTGTGACCGGGGAAGAGACCTGGAAGGCGCATCTGGAACGCCTGGTGGAGGATCGGATCCCGGCCACTCTGACCGGCGTACTCCAGGCCCGTCTCGATGGTCTTACAGCCCTGGAACGGGACGTCCTCCAGCGCGCCGCCGTGATTGGCCCTGTGTTCTGGGATGATGCCGTCTCCAGCTTGCACCAGGTCCCCCTGGACGAGTCCGCGCTGCGGGAGGCCCTGGCCACCCTGGTCGCGCGCGAGATGGTATTTCGCCAGCAGGATTCTGCTTTCTCTGGAAGCGTCGAGTATTCCTTTAAACATGCTATCCTCCATACTGTCGCCTATGAGAGTGTGCTTTTGCAGCGGCGACGCGCTTACCATGCTGCCGCCGCCCGCTGGTTGGTCGATCAGGGAGGGGAGCGTGTGGCCGAATACGCCGGGCTGATTGCCGAACATTACGAGCGGGCGCGGGCCATAGAAGCCGCCGGGCAATGGTACGCTCGGGCCGGTCGCCGCGCTCAGGAAGCATATCTGCCCCAGACCGCCATCACCTATTACCGGAAAGCGCTCGCTTACCTGCCGGAGGCCGGCGACCTCCGCCTGGAGCGAATTCATCTCTATGAAGGGCTGGGCGATATGCTGTGGCGCCAGGCACAACGCGCCGAGTCGACGGAGATGTACGAGGCCATGCAGCAACTGGCAGCATCCTCGGGTAACTCGCTGGCAGAGGTGCAGGCCTGGAATTTGCTCGCGCGGGCCCACCGCTATCTGGGCCAATCGCGGGAGGGTCTGGACTGTGCCCGCCGGGCAGAGCTTCTGGCCCGCGCCGGTGGTGCTCCCCAGGCCGACCTGGCGCGCGCCCTGGCCATGCAGGGTTGGTGCCACCATGGTCTCGGCCAGCCGGAGCGGGCGATTGCCCTGGCTGAGCAGGGGTTAGCCCTGGCCCAGGCGGCGGAGGCCCGGCGGGAAGAGGCCCTTAACCTCAATTTGCTTGGCGTGGCCCATGCTGCCCTTGGTCGTTATGAGGAAGGAGCTGCCTATGGTCAGCGCGCCCTCGCCGTTTACCGGGCGATGGGCAATCGCTGGGGGATGGGCATTATCTCCAACAACCTGGGCGAAAATGCCCGTGCTCGGGGGGATTATGCCGCTGCCCTGCGCTTCTATGAGGAAGCGCTGGCTATTGCCCGCGAAACCGGAAACCGCGAGAGCCAGATCTCCTGCTACAATAACATCGGTGGGGCCCGGCTAGGTTTGGGCGAGTATAAGTTAGCCGAGGAGGCTTTGCAGGAGGTCCTGGCCCGCGTGGGGGACCGTGGCTGGTTTGCCCTCTCGGAGACCTACCGCTTCCTGGCAGAGGCCTATCTCGGGCAGAAGCGTCCGGAATCCGCCCTCCCGGCTGCCGCGAGGGCGCTGGCCATCGCTCTGGATCGAGAGCAGCCGGACGCCACCGGATCGGCCTGGCGTGTGCTGGGCCAGGTTGCCGCCACCCTGGGCACCCCCATCCAGGTTGAAGCTGCCGGCGAGGATCCGCTCACTGCTGCCACTTGCTTTGCCCATAGCGAACGGGCCTTTGCTACTGCCGGGATGGCTGCCGAGCGTGCCCGTGCCCTGCAGGCCTGGGCCCGTTACGAACACGCCCGCGGGAACCGCAAAGACGCCGGGCGGCTTATGTCCGAGGCGCAGAGTATTTTTGCCCGTCTGGGCATCCCTCTGGAAGTTGCTAAAATGAATTGACGATCTCATTCGCTTGAGAAGACGCTCTATCAAAATCGTTCTCTACAAACCAAGTGCCTGAACCTCCCGCAGGTTGGCTGTGCAAGATCGATAGCTCGTGATGTTAACCCGCGGGAGGTTTTCCAGAAACGCAGTTTACGAAGCAATTGCAAAAGAGAAAGGAAAACGATGGACTTTGAACTGAGTGCAGAACAGAAGCAATTTCGCGATTTCGTCCACAATTTTGTCGCGCGGGAGGTCAAGCCCTACGCCCAGGAGGTGGATGAGAAAGCCGAGTTTAACTGGGAGGCCGTGAACAAGATGGGCCCCGTTGGCTTGCTCGGGCTGGAGGTGCCAGAAGCATATGGGGGTGCGGACCTGGATGCTGTCAGTGCTGCCATTGCCATCGAAGAACTGGGGTGGGGCTGCGGCTCGACTGCCCTCGCCATTTCTGCCCATAATGGACTCGCCCTCGGCCCGATTGTCCGCTTTGGGTCCGAGGCCCAGAAAGAGAAGTGGTTGCCTTCCCTGGCTACCGGCAACGGTCGTCTGGCTTGTCTCGCCCTCACCGAGCCTGGCGCCGGCTCTGACCTTCAGGGGGGCGTGCGCACGCGCGCTGAGCGCCAGGGGGAGGAGTGGGTGATTAACGGCAACAAGATGTGGATGACCAACGCCTCTATCTCCGACGTGATGGTTGTCCTTTGCCGCACCGATCCTGCCGGCGGCAGTCGCAGTCTCAGCCAGATCATCATCCCCAGCGAAACCCCCGGCATAACCATCGGCCCGGCTGAGAAAAAGATGGGCCTCAAAGGCTCGCCTACCCACGCCGTCAACTTCGACGATGTCCGCGTGCCGGCCGAAAACCTGTTAGGAGAAGAAGGGCGCGGCCTCCATCAGACCCTGGCCACCCTAGACAGTGGTCGCGTCGGCATTGGCGCGCTGGCCGTGGGGCTGGCTCAGGCCGCTTTCGAGGAAGCCGTTGCCTATGCTCAGGAACGGGAGACCTTTGGCCGGCCCATCGCCGATCACCAGGCGATCCAGTGGATGCTGGCCGACGCCGCCACCGAGATCCAGGCCGCCCGTTGGATGGTTTACTGGGCTGCCTGGGTGAAGCAGCAAGGTCGCCGCTACACCAGGGAAGCGGCTATGGCCAAGCTCTTCGCCACTGAAGTGAGCGAGCGGGTCTGTCGCAACGCCATCCAGATTCACGGCGGTTACGGCTACAGTCGTGAGTTCCCGGTAGAGCGCATCTATCGCGATACGCGCCTGATGACCATCGGCGAGGGCACCAGCGAGATCCAGCGCCTCGTCATCGCCCGCTCGATCCTCGACGAGCGGTAATGACAAGCAACATAGGTAAGAGGGGTTCGTGTCACCGGCCGGGATACCGGCACACCTCTGCTCTGCAAGAAGATAGGAGTTAAGGGAAAACGCCCGTGTTTCCTCCCGTTGGCTTTACCGAAATCCTCCTGATTCTGGCCATCATCCTCGTTACCTTTGGCCTGGCCTTCCTCTTTCGTGTATTGCGAAGTTGGTGGCGCCGCAGGTAGGTTCGTCGTGGCGGCTCCAGCTCCGACTCGCTATAGCCGGCAC
>Ga0207752_1001290_pt1 | contig 11635 bp, 12 predicted proteins | sample Pon2CUnioCityCA_6_FD_187272 | JGI IMG/M metagenome (GOLD analysis project Ga0207752, IMG submission 187272) | Marine sediment microbial community from Union City, CA, USA - Pond 2C Sediment 2 (SPAdes) | ecosystem: Environmental > Aquatic > Marine > Intertidal zone > Salt pond sediment ... | reverse complement strand
CTAACGTAAGGTTTCCATCGGAATCCGATCCATAAGGAACTATTATAGCAAGTTTAACCAAATCATCCGAGGATCGCTGGCAAAGCTTACGTAGAAGGATTAAAAAAGGCCCAGATCGCTCAAGGCCAATCTTCAACAATGGGCACATCCAGATAGGCAACCCGATCTCGCCGGAAACACTAAACCATCCACTCTCCTCCGGCAATCACGGTCTTCCCATCCAAAACCAGGTCGGGCTTGGGTTGGACAAAGTCCTCGTGCAGATCGGCTTCCACCTGACCTCCCATATGAATGTTATCTCCGATGGCGATGTGCACGGTACCCTTGATTTTCTCTGCTTCGAGCACGTTATCGGGTTTGCTAGCGTTGGGATTACAGCCGATACCCAGTTCGGCCAGGTTGCGGCGGGCTTTGACAGCCGGATCATGGCTGGAGAAATCCAGCAGGCGCCGGAATTTATCCCCGACCTTGCCCCCACCCTGCAAATCGACTACCAAACCATCCACAATCGTGAAGATCATGTCCTGTTCGAGTTCGGGAAACCATCCGGCCGGAGCGACCAAAACGCCCTGCCCGGTACCTTCGAAAGGCACGCAAAAGGCCTCCCCGGCAGGTAAATTGCCCCATTTTCCCGGCCCGGTGCCGTAAATGCCATCGTCCACTTGCCCCTCCCGGCCTTCAATGCTGAAACGCAGATCGGTGCCTGCCGGAGAGGTCACATGAACCTGATTAGCCTGGGTTAGCAGATCGCCGAAGAGCTGGCTTCCCGCGGATACCTCGCTGGGGTCGGATGCCATCGGACCTCCCTCGGCAAACATGGTGGCCTCGAATTGCGGCATACTGGCTAAGCGTGCCCCGCTGCCCGTCGCTTGCGTGCGAGCGTTGGTATGTGAAAGCGAATAAGTGGTCAATGCGATGACCACATCAGCCGAGCACATGCGGCCGGCGGTTTCATCGTCCGGTTCGGACCCGTGACTTCCGGTCGAAAGAAAAGGCAGAAAGGTAACCGAATCTGCACCAAAAGAATCGGCGGCAATTTCAGCCACCAGGCGGGCAAGATCGGCGCGTTCCAACATCTCGTGCACTTTCTTGTGGGTTTCAGAATTCCATTCTTCCAGGCGCGGCACATCGCTCACCACCAGCAGCTTTTCGCCCTGTTTGTACCCCATATTGACTCGCAGCATATCCAATACGCTCTTCGCAATCACCTCTCTTGAGGCCCAACTCATGTTTCTCTCTCCTGTTCTTCTGTAATTTGAAAGCGTTCTTGTAACTGCTCAGCATAACGCAATGACAATTGGTCAAGCACAGCCTTGAGTCGTTCATCGCTGCCGGTACCAAAACGCTGTGTAGCGATCTCTTTTTGGATCTCCACCAGGAAGGGATCGGACAGGTCGTGGTCCTGCATGATCTCAAGCAACCGGCCGGCGGTATCCATCAACCGGAATGGCCCATATCCGGCTGGTTCATCATATAGTCCATGCGCACTGGTCAGCAGATAACCGACCAGCAGGAAAAGATCTTGTTGCAGTATTTTATTCTTCATAAGGCACTCCCCATGCTCCGGAGAAGATCACTTCTGATATCGACCGGCGGCCGGGAGACTCGGGCTTTTGCTTGGGGACTCCCAGCGCCAGCAGCAGCACCGGCTGCACGTCTTGCGGCAGTTCGAGGAATTTTGCCATAGCTTCGCGGTGGAAAGAACCGACCGGGCAAGCGCCCAGACCCTGTGCATGTGCAGCCAGCAGCATGTTTTCTGTTGCCAGCCCGAGATCCAACCAGGCCCAACGCTCACCGCCAGCGCCACCTATGCGGTTGGCGCGACCGCTATCCAGGCAGATCACAACCGCGGCAGCCGGACGTCCGATAACTCCAGGGGCTAATGACCTCAATGCGGCCAGCCGGGAGGCATCCCGAATTACTACGAAACCCCAGGCCTGGAGGTTGCCGCCGCTAGGTGAAGCGGCGGCAGCTTGCAGCACCAGGCCCAATTTTTCCGCCTCTAAGGGCTCATCAGCGAACTCACGTACGCTGCGTCGTGAAAAAATAGCATCTAATGTTTCCATGTTCAATATCCTGGGGCGCCCATCCGGCGGCATAATTCGACCAGCTCCGGATCGATATAGCGGCCGGCGTCTTCAATTTGAAGGTCATCCAACCACACGGATGGATTTAAAACCACGCCATCCGTATGAGCTGGAGAACCGTATTCCGTGGCTCCTACGCCGAACTGCATGCAGCCAAAGATGCGCTCATCCTCCAGGATGCGTCCGGAGGGGCGGGTAACACCTGGGTTGAAACCATAGCAGGCATGATCCATGAGCAGGGCATCTTTGTGATCGAAACGCTTCAACCAGCGCTCGAAGCGAAGCGCTTCCTGGCCGCCTTGGATATCTTGGATGTAGCCATCCTGTAGGGTCAAGCGCACCGGCTCGTGCAGCGCCCCCAGGTCGGCAGGGGGCCAGATGGCGCCATCAAAGACCAGGCTGCCCTGGTAACTTTCACGGTAAGCCATAAAGCCGGATTGCCCGCCCAGCATTTGGGGAAAGCCGCCCTCTTGAGGCGGGGGTTCCCAAAATGCATCTCCCGCTTTATCAACCTGCATGCTCAGGTCAGTTCCAGCCGGGCTGGTCACACGAATGGCGCCGGCCGCCTGTGAGCGCTGGTACAGGCGGCGTGCCATTTCATTCATGGGTGGATAGTTGACCTTACCGATCGTGCGCACCATCATATCGACGTCCATTCCGGTCAGACACAGGTAGATACAGCCGTGCTGAATCGCAGCATGGTAAGCGGGGCTGTAAAGCTGGTAGGCTACGGCGAAGTCGATCCAAACGTCCGCACCGGCGGCAGCTTGCGCCACGGGTTCAGGAGGAGGCTGCATGGGTTCTGCCAGCGTAGGATACCAGACTACAGTGGGTACAGCGCCAGCAGCCTGCACCGCGCCGGCGGCAGCACGCACGACGCGCAAATCCGAAGCTGTGTCGGCGCTGATCAGCACCTGTTGCCCGGACTGCAGCGGGCGAACCTCGTTCACCAGCTTATGCGCCGCCTGAACCAACTCCATAGCATAGTAATCTTGTGTAGATTCGGTTCCCAAGGCCAGTTCCACGATCAGGCTTTCTCCTGCACCAGCTCTTCGATGGGCACATAATCGATGTCGAATCCGAAATAGCGCGGCCCGGAAGCCTCATTCAGGCCAAATTCTGTGCGGAAACCTTGCAGGCCTTTCATTCCGACGGCGACAACTTCATCGCCTTCCTTAATCAAAGTATTGGTCGTACCTTCTCCACTGTCCTTATAAGCCAATGTGACCAGATCCGGGCTGCAAACCCAGGGTTCATCGTCGAGCCAGGAGACGTGATTCTCATTCTTGAACCAGACTTTGAGTGTGTGGCCCGCATAATCCGCGCGGCCTTCAATCGTCGTCGTGCCGTACATATAACCGCCGCGATCCTGCCATTCTTTGCGGGTTACCAAACCTTCAAACAGGCGCCAACCGCCGGTCACGGCCAGAGCTGCCTGGATGGGGTCCTGATCCTGTTGCAGAGCTTCACGGATCGCTTGCCCGATTCCCAAGCACTTGGTCAATGTCCCGGAAACCAGGATCTCCTTCATCTCGTTGGCGGGCAGAGGCGTGGCGGCCATGGTGGTTTTGCCATACGCCGCCACCGCCAGCATCTTGCCGATACGCTCCAACATATGCGGGTTGACGGTGTGCTTCACGATAGTCACATCTCCCCACTGATCGACGCTGGCAAAAGGCCAACTTTTCTTTCCGTATAGATAGGGCGTGCCCTGCATTTCGTCGGGGATTGCCCGTCCGGCGTAATCTCCGTCCACAACCGGGATTCCCAGGCGCGCACCGGTTACCAGCGGGGCAGGTGTGTTCCCGGCGCCGAGCTCGGCAGGTACCAGACAGCCAACCGGCATACCCAGGTAGGTACCTAGTTCCTTTACCGCTTCCTCCATGGAGCGATCGCCAAATTTATTTTCCAAACCGGCTTTTTCGATGTCATCCAGAGTTTCTTGGGTGACCGGTGCAATCGAGCCCATCCCATAAGGGGTTAGGGTGAGGGCATCGTCGGGAATCTCATCCATGTCCACCCATTCTAAGGGAACGCCATCCTCCATTGCTGCACGTAACATGCCCATACCCCAACTCACCGAGCCGCCCCCTCCGGTGCCCATGAACAGGCACCCCTTGACAAAATCCTCACAGTCCTGCAGATTTTCTAGTTTGCCGCGTGGCATGTCATTCTCCTCCTTGTCTTCATCGTCAGTTTATGTGTTTTTTATTTTTTGATACGATGTGAGATATTATGGGATTGCTTTTCCTGGCTGTAAACCAAATGACAGGAAACCAAGTGCCCATCCCCCGCATCTTGCAGTTCAGGCTCGACCCGTGAACATATGTCCATAGCAACTGGGCAACGCGGGTGGAACGGGCACCCGGCTGGCGGATCGGCAGGATTGGGAACAGTGCCTTGCAGGATAATCCGCTCCCGGCGAGCAGTTGGCTCAACCATCGGCACTGAAGAGAGCAGCGCCTGAGTATATGGGTGCAGAGCAAAGCCCGAGAATATAGCCTGCGTTTTGCTCAGCTCCACGACCTTGCCCAGGTACATTACCGCAATGCGGTCGCTGATATGCTGGACGACGCTCAGGTCATGGGAGATAAAGAGATAGGTCAGCTTGCGATCCTGCTGCAAATCCTGAAGCAGGTTGATGATTTGAGCTTGAACGGAAACATCCAAGGCAGAGGTCGGCTCATCCAGCACCATGAACTTTGGGTTGAGCGCCAGCGCCCTGGCGACTGCAATGCGCTGAAGTTGCCCGCCGCTGAATTCATGTGGGTAGCGGAACAGGATCTCACCGGACATACCTACCTGTTGGAGAACCTGTGCGGAGCGGGCAGTGAGCGCTTCCCCGCGCAGATCGGTATGGGTGATCAGCGGCTCCGCTACGACCTTCAAAATAGAAAAGCGTGGGTCGAAGGACGAATGCGGGTTCTGAAATACCATCTGCATGTCACGCCTGCGGCGGCGGAGCGCTTCACCGCGCAGTTGCAGCACATCCTCGCCATCCACCAGCACCTGTCCACTGGTGGGAGCTACCAACTGTAGGATAGCTCGGCCCAGCGTGGTTTTTCCACAACCCGATTCGCCCACGACCCCCAGAGTCTCCTGGTTTTGAATCCTCAGGCTGACGTCGTCTACGGCGCGTACAGTGCGTGTCGAGCGCCGTACCAAACCACGATGGGAGACGAAATGTACCGAAAGATTGCGCACATCGATCAGAGGTTTCTGATTCATGCAGAATCATCCTCAGGATATAGATAACAGGCGACCCGGTGGTCCGAATCTGGCCCACCTACCGGAATTAGCTGCGGGTCAGCCTGCAAGCAAACCTCCATAGCGTGCGGACAGCGCGGGTAGAACGGGCAGCCCTGCAACGCGGTCAGCCCGTCTGGAACATCACCAGGAATGGATTGCAGTGCAGTCTTGCGGCTGGCAGGATTGGGCAGCGCGGCCAGCAAACCCTGTGTGTAAGGGTGCTTCGTGTTGAACAGAACCTCTTCGATCCTTCCAATCTCCACTATGCGCCCGGCATAGGCGACGCCCACCCGGTCGCAGGTCTCAGCGACCACCCCCAGGTTATGGCTGATTAGCAGGATCGAAATATCCTGTTCCTTGCGTAGGTCGCTAAGCAGCGCCAAAATCTGGGCTTGTATGGTCACATCCAGAGCAGTGGTCGGTTCATCGGCGATGAGTAAATCGGCGCCACAGGATAAGGCCATGGCAATCATCACCCGCTGCTGCATGCCGCCGCTAAGTTGGTGTGGGTAGGTGCGGAAGATGCGCTCAGGATCGGGGAGAGCGACGGCTTCGAACATTTCGATAGCCCGCCTGTGAGCCTGCTGCTCGGAAAGCGGCATATGCTGGCGGATGATTCTTACCGTCTGGTCGCCGACGGTGAAAACCGGGTTGAGCGAATTGGTGGGGTCCTGGAAGATCATGGCCACCTGGCTGCCGCGCACCTGTTGCAACTCACTTTTGCTCATCTGGAGCACATTTCTTTCGTGCAGCATGACGCGTCCTGCGACCACCCGGCCGCCGCTTGGGATCATATTGACGATCGCCAGACCGGTGACCGACTTACCACAGCCCGATTCGCCCACCAACCCGAAAATCTCGCGCCGGCGAACCTCAAACGTCATCCCATTAACCGCGTGCACCTGACCGGCATAGGTATTGAACCTTACGTGTAGATTTTCTACCGATAGCAAATTGTCGTTCACTGGACCACTCTGCGGGTGCGTGGGTCTGCCACATCGCGCATGGCATCTCCCAACAGGTTAAATGCCAGGGTAACCAGGAAGATGGCCATTCCTGCGGCGCCCGCAAACCAAGGTCGTTCGATAAAGTAAATGCGTCCATTGCTGATCATGGAGCCCCATTCGGCCGTGGGCGCCTGAACTCCCAAACCGATAAAAGAAATGGCTGCTCCGGTCAGGATAGCGGAACCCAGGTCCATCGTCCCTTGCACCATGACCGGGGTCAAGATATTGGGGAGAACGTGGCGCCGGATGATAGTGAGATCGCGCACGCCGATACTACGAGCCGCTTCAATAAAGAAGCGTTCGCGCAGAGAGATCACCTGGGCTCGCACCAGGCGCGTGTACCAGGGCCACCAGGTGAGCGCGATGGCGATCATGGCGTTGGTGAAGCTAGGGCCTAAAGCCGCGGCGATAGCCATAGCCAGCAATAGCGGCGGGAAGGCCAAAAACATGTCTGTGACACGCATGATCAGGTTATCCAGCCAACCCCCGTAATATCCGGCAACGGCGCCCAATGGTGTGCCAACCAGCACAGCGATTATCACCACCAGGAAGCCGATGCTCAAGGAGACCCTGCCGCCGAAGAGAATGCGGGAAAGCACATCCCGGCCGAGGTAGTCCGTGCCCAATGGATGACTGGAACTGGGCGGCTGGAATTTCTCCAAGATATTGGGATCACCGCGCCCCTGCGCCGGAAAAGGAGCTAGGACCGGGGCAAAAAATGCCGATAGAATAAAAACCAGGATAATCAGCAGGCTTACGACCGCCAGCGGGTCGCGGCGGAATGCTTGCAGCATCAAGGCAAGTTCCTTGAAACGGGTCGCCCGCTGCCGGCTGCGTGCGGATAAGATCTCTTCTGGTAAGGCGGCCGTCTCACTCATATCCGTTCTCGAATAGGCTTAATCCAGGCCAATGGTATTCCTTTGCCTCCGGCGCCGGAAAAGTGCGCTTGCTGTGAGCATACCCCAGCGAAACCAGCATTTCGGCGATTTTAACGGCTACCGAGGGCGGATCTAAAACCGGCACTTCACAGCCGCGCTGCGCCAACTGCGTTTGAATACGCGGCGCCCAACCTGCCAGACCAGTGCAGGCTGGAATCAGAACATGCGCCTGGTCTTCACGCACTGCCAACTCTCCCACATCCACAACCCGAGCCAGCGTGGCCGGCGGATCTTTTTCTAGATCGAGTACCGGGATATTGAAAGCGCGAATGGAGGCTAATCTAGAGCTCAGGCCATAGCTTGCCACCTGCTCTTCCATCATCGGCTTACGAGAGTCCAATACGGTCAGAACCGAAAAGCGATGAGCCAGCATGGCAGCCACATGCATGCTGGCTTCTGCCGGTCCGACGACCGGGATATCCAGCGCCTCTCGCAGCGGGAATAGTCCGGGGTCCCCCATACAATCGATAATCACAGCATCCACGCCCTCTGCCTGGGCTTGGAGGGCTTTATTAAGAATATCCGGAATCACCAGGGCGTGATCACGATAGCTTTCGATAGAGGCCGTGCCCCAACTGAGGGTCACAACGCTAACCTGGGTATCCGGGAGAGCTGCCTGTGCGTAAGCCAGGCGGGATTCTTCTTCCCAATGGGTGGTTATGGTTGGATTTATCACACGAATATGCATAAGAATACCTTTATTTCTCTACTGCTTGCTTCCCGTGATGGGGCGCTCTTCCGGCCAGCGGAGCGCTTTCTCTCCCGGTGCTGCGTACGTTCGCCGGCTGTGACTCAAACCTAGAGATACCAGGCTTTCTGCCAGGCGCAAAGCGATGCGCGCCGGATTCAGAACCGGCACCGCCAGGCTACACTCTTGCAGCCCGATTTCAATCTGGGGGATCAACTCGGCTAGCACCGTGCAACCCGGCAGGATTACACCGGCGCCATCCTGTTCTACGGCGCGCTGAGCAACCTCGACGACGGCAGCTACGGTGGCTTGAGAATCGGATTCTAACTCCAGCACCGGGATATCGATAGCTCGTACAGGAGTGGATTTCGCCGACATCCCGTAGCGGGCGATCAATTCCTCGATAGCCGGGATATCCTTCGAACTTGTCGTGATCAGGCTGAAGCGGTGGGCTAACATAGCAGCCACATGCATGCTCGCTTGTGCGGGTCCGATAACCGGTATGCGCACGGCTTCGCGAGCAGCAAATAATCCCGGATCATCCATGCAATCGATCACCACCGCATCGGCGCCCTCTCGCTCGGCCTGTATCGCCCGGTAGAGGACACCCGGCGCCGCTAAAGCATCGTCGAGGCGTGATTCAATGGAGGCTGTACCCCACTCCAGCGAAACGACTTCGATGTGCGTCCCTGGCTGCGCTGCGCCCGACCAGAAACGCCGATTCTTCTCCAACCACTTCTCTCCAATCGTGGGATTGATTATTCTAATCTTCATAAGGACTACCCCAAGGAAACTCTAGGATCCAAGGCTGCCTGGACCAGGTCCAGGAGCAGATTGACCAGGACGTAGAACACGGTGACCACCAGCGTGACGGTCACGATCACCGGAAAATCGATACTGAGCACGGCATTGGTCACATAGGTGCCCAATCCGGGCCATGAGAAAATGACCTCCACCAGAATCGCGCCGGTCAGCGAATAGACGAAGGCCAGACCGAGCACGGTGATGGTTGGAATGATGGCGTTTTTCAAAGCTAAAACGAAGAGAACCACCCGCTCGCGAATGCCGGCCACACGTGCGGCAAGGATATAGTTTTCCCCCAACACCTCATACATCGAGGAACGCGTCATGCGAATTGCCAGACCGATCGCATAGGTTGCCAGGGTGAAAGCGGGCAGTATGATATGGATGAGGGCGTCCTTGAACGCGATCCAGTTTCCAGTGAGGGCTGTATCGATCAAATAAAACCCTGTGAGGGTATGCACCGGATTGTTCAGGGCTACCTGGTTGGAAATTCGCCCTCCCAGCGGCAGCAAACCCAGGCGGGAAAAGAACAAGAGTTGCAGCAATAATCCCAACCAGAAGGTGGGAATGGATACCCCAGCGATCGAAACCAGCCGGGTTGAGTGATCCAGCAGGCTACCTTTTCTGGCCCCTGAAAGCACGCCCAAAGGGATGCCGATCACGATGGCGATTAACATCGCCGCCAAGACGAGTTCCATGGTGGCGGGCAGGTAAGCGCGCAAGTCCGAGAGGATCGGCTGGTGAGATTGGATCGAGGTGCCAAAGTCGCCCTTGACCAATGAGCTGGCGTAGCGCCAGTATTGCTCCCACAGCGGGCGATCCAGACCCAATTCCTGACGCGCTTCAGCGATTTGCTCGCGGGTCGGGTGAGTGCCCACCCAGGCCGCGGCAGGATCGGAGGGGATTACCCGGGCGATAAAAAAGGTAATAATCGAGACGCTGATCAGCACGAACACGGCCATGATCAAACGTCTTAATAGGTATTCAAACCAACGCATTGCGATCTATCCTGATGTATGGGCAGACCGGCGATGGTCGCACCACCGGCCTGCCCGTTACTTACCTAATCTGGCTTTACTTGCGTTTCAACTGGTAAACAAACACAACGTGCGGATATGCCGGGTTGTCTTGATAGCCATCCACACTGGCCAGCGCCAGATGCGTGTTGGCAACATCGTAAAAGAACAGCGAGACGGCATCATCCAGGAGGATTTCCTGCGCCTGGATGAACATCTGCTCAGCCTGCTCGCGGTCGGTGCCGGCTAATTCGTTGGCGCCGTCGATGAGCTCATCATAGTCTGGGTTGCTATAGTAATCCAGATTGAACAGGATGTCTTCCTCGGAATGGAACATGCTGTAGAGGAAGCTATATGGGGAGACATAATCCGGCCACCAGTACATGACAAAAACGTCCTGGGCATTCTGAGGATCGGACTTGGCTAAATCCCACTGGGCTTCCCAGTTCATGCCACGCACTTCCAGGTTAATGCCGAGCTTGGCCAATTCCGCTTTCCAGACCTCGCCCAACTGCTGCTCATCCAGGTCGCCTGAACTGTAAGTCATCAGCAGGTCGAAACCGCCATCGGGATACCCCGCGTCGGTGAGCAGTTCTTTGGCTTTGTCCATATCGTACGCGTATTGGAACAGGTCCGTTCCGTGCCCCCACATCCCTGCCGGCACAACCCCACGCGCCTTGGTCGCCCGGTCAGGTAAGATTGCATCGATGAACTGCTGGTAGGGGAAGCTGTAGGATAGCGCCTGGCGCACGAGAACGTTATCCAGAGGCGGCTTTTGGGTGTTCAACAAGCCAACCAGGTTCTGGAAACTCGGGTTGGTGTAAACGACGATGTCATCCCGGTTCTGGCGGATATTTTCGACGTTGTCAGGCGGGATATCGTAGGTGAAATCGGCCGTGCCGGCTTCGATCTTCTGCTGCAGCACTACCGGGTCCTGGCTGATCTCAAAGATGACTTTCTCGAATTGACCCTGCTCCCAGCCGCCCCAGTAATCCTCGTAGCGGGTCATGACCAGCCTGGAGCCGCGCTCGTAGCTTTCGATCGAATACGGGCCGGTGCCGGCGCAATTGCCCTGATTGAACCACTCGGTATCGTGTTCTTCAAAGGCTTTCGGGCTGTAAATCCAGGCGCCATATCCACTGGAAGCGACCAGGTCCAGTGGAGCGGCATAGCTGAGATGGAATTTCACCGTATAGTCGTCGACGACTTCGATTTCCTCCACCGGATCCCAGATGTAAGCCGCGCCGACGCCGATCTCCATGGTCTTGTCGATGGCGTACTTTACCGCTTCGGCGTTGAAAGGCTCACCATCCTGGAAGGTCACTCCTTCGCGCAGCGTGAATGTCCATTCCGTGGCGTCTTCATTCGATTCCCAATCGGTTGCCAGTACCGGGCTTAAAAGTTCTGGTGATCCGGGTGGGTTGTAGAATGCCAGAGTTTCGTAGCAGTTGGAGGTGACCACGGAGTCGTTGGAAAAACTCCTGGCGGGGTCCAGGTCAGGGAAGGCGGTCGGGTGGGCAAAGACAAAAACCGATGCGCGGGCTGTCTCCTGGCCCGGCTCGAAGACGAGGGTCAGGCCAACCAGCATACCGGCTGCGACCAGGCAGGATAGGACTTCCTTCCAGCTCTTGCGCCCCAGGAGGCCGACAGGCACCATTATTGAAGGTACTATGAGCCCCACAAAAAAAGCCAATGTCTGTGCGCGATACTCATCCAAGAGGAAAGTAATCAGTCGGGAACTGGCCAGCACGGCTAGCGCGGCCCCGCAAAGCAGGATCAGCAGCCACGCTGCGTCCGCCTCGCGCATCGATACGAGGAACTCCTGCCTGCGGTTCTTGCGACTGGG
>Ga0207752_1001289_pt1 | contig 11639 bp, 11 predicted proteins | sample Pon2CUnioCityCA_6_FD_187272 | JGI IMG/M metagenome (GOLD analysis project Ga0207752, IMG submission 187272) | Marine sediment microbial community from Union City, CA, USA - Pond 2C Sediment 2 (SPAdes) | ecosystem: Environmental > Aquatic > Marine > Intertidal zone > Salt pond sediment ... | reverse complement strand
CGGGATGAAATCAGAGACCGCCGTGATTAACCATCGACCGTTTCTCTTGACAAGAACTTGCGTATCACGACCTTTATGTTTGAAACCCGTAGCTGTGAAGACGTAGCTGACATCCTCTACGGCAATATCATGGGTCGGAAAGTTGATTGCCAGTCTCTTGAACTCGATATTAAAATCATCGAACATCTTGAAGAGTTCCTCATGTGCCTGGCGTATCTTATCTTTTCCTATCCATAATTCACCATTTGGCTGGCCGAATGTGGCGTCTTCAGCCCATAGCTCCATCATAGCATCAATACTTTCGGTACGAAGAGCTTCCTGTACCGCCAGACGTATTTTCCAAACAGCCTGGGCCTCGGCTTCTTGCGAATCTCGCATCGCAGATTGTCTGCATCCGCATAACAAGAAGAATACACAAATTCCCAATAAGTCGTTCTTAATTACCATTCTCATAATCAATCCTTTCATATTTTTACTAATTTGAGATTCTATACCTTCATGCCAAATAAAAAACGTGTTATCTTAGTTTTTTTTATGAGCAGCTCGTAACTTGCGAGTGTGGAGATTAATGTTAGAAGGATTAGAGAGATAAACTCGCCTGCCATTGCCAGACGCCAGCGGGTAACGAAATGACCGATGACAACCATCAGAAGAAAGTGAAGTATGTAGAATGGATAACAAGCCCGGCTGGCGTATTTGAGAAATCGATTCGTGCCGGAAAGATATCGCTTGGCTAATGCCATAAGAGCAAGTATCCAGCACCATGTATGCAGGCCCAGAAAAAGCGAGTACAGCATGTATCGTGGTGTGTAAGCAGGATGCGAAAAGGCCGGTATCTCGAATTGCATCACCAGTGCAAAGACCGTGCTGATAATTGCGAGCAATAGTGAAATTAGCAAGTGCCGGTCTATTGCCTGCCACAGCCTTTCGTGCAGGCAGATGACATATCCGAAGACAAACACCATTAAATCATAACAGAAGTATGTCCAGTCATCATACAGGTTCAGTTGGGCCATCGGCCATTTAGGCGACAGGATAATATTTATGGCGATTAACGGAACAGCCGGCAGCAGGATTGTGCCTCTTTTTGTAAAGAAGCTGACATATTTTCCGGCCATGCCGTTCTCGCCCTGACTTCTAAGGCTGATGAACAGCGGCAGACAGATCAGCGAGAAAATCAGAAGGTATGCCACGAACCATAGATGTGCCCAACCGGGCATCGGTGCTCGTCCGGGCATCCGGCTTTCGTGAATTGTCGTCAGACAGTATGGCCAGAAACGAAACAGGTAGTCCGAGAAGCTTTTGTTATCGCTGACGCCGGGCCAGAAGTACAGCAGCACCGGATAACAGACCAGCATGAAAAACATCAGCGGCAAGAACAGCCGCCTGGCCCGTTCACGGACAAAAGCGCCCGGCGAACGATAGTTCAGCGACAGGCATGCACTCGCTCCGGCAATGAAAAACAGCAGCGGTATTTGCCATCGCAGAGAAAAGCTGGTGTAATACTGCAGTATGGTCAGTCCCAGGCCTTCATGAACAGAATATGAAAATCCCGCCGCATACGCCATAAGCCAGGCGGCATGCCACGGAACAAGGTTGAGGATAATAAGAACTCTGAGCCAGTCGAGGTAGTAAAGGCGCGCAGTTTTACTTTCTGATTTTGCTTCATTTCGCATCTCCGGCATGTTTGGAGAATAGGGCTTAGCCATGCTCGATAATCTCGTGTTTAGGGCTGGCCGATATTTTATTTACAGACGTTATTTGAGCCCCGGAATATATCCTGTTATCTGATGAGGTGCTCCAAATTTAGCCAAGTGAGAAAGTACAGTCAAGGAGAAATTTCTTTATGGCCAATTTACAGATACGTCTGTTAAAAAACCTCATATCACTATTGAAAACCAGGATTTTGGATCATGCATGAAAAGGCTGGATATAAATCACATTTTGGTAAGGCATTTTAGATACTGATATTAGGTTTTTACGGGCTTTTGACGTGTTTAAATAAATCTTTTACTGATCGTTAAACGCATTGATAATGCGCGATTTGGTTAAGGAAAAAAATCAAGTCCGGCCGATACAAATTAATAGTCTTTAGGAATTTTATTATGAAAGTACATCGTTATCAAATCGACGTTATGTTCTCGATGCTTGTTATTTTGGGCCTTCGGGTGAAATTCGACAATATAAGCGTGTTACCACATGAACCGAATATGCAAGACAGTCTGCAAAACAAACCCTCTTTACCTAATCCAATAAGGCCTCCGCCTCTATTTGCTTAGGGAGAAATAATAATCGTTAAATAAAAGACATTCATATTACGTACCAATGGGCCATAAGCACAACGCTTACGGCCTTTTTTTAACTCTGTCCTGCTTAGGAGCCACCTTTGGAGACGCCGCCTGAGACTATAAAGGCCATCGCCTGCGAGCTTTCGATGCTTAATCTTTTGACCGATTCTTTTGGAAAGAGCAAAACGTTGCCGGCAAAGTTGTAGGATTGAGGCAGATATACGGCGACATAATCCGAAAGCCCCAGATTATCGAGACTCTCCTGTGTTACAAAGCCGACGACTTTTGCCGCCCCGCCGGGAGTGAGCGCGGCAATGACCGGCTTATCGAAACTTCTCTTCTCGCCGGCAAAAGCTTCAATCATATCCTTAACTCCCGAATAGAGAAGTTTTACCAGAGGAAGCTTCGTGAATATCTTCTCTATAAGGCCGAACAGCATTTTCCCCAGAAAATTCGATGCGAGAAAACCGACCAGGATAATCGCTGCCACGGTGAGTAAAAGTCCCAGTCCGGGAAAGTATCTCGGCAGGAAATTACGGAAGACTGCATCCAGACTTGTGAAGACCCAAACCAGCAGAAATACAGTCAGAGTTATAGGGACAAAAATCACAAGACCTTTAAGAAAGTAATCGATAAGTTTTTTCATTTCATAGCTCCATAAGATTTGTACAATTCTATTTTAGCCATCGGCTTAGATCGGGATTGAGCAAGTCATGAATTTCCGGCTGATCCAGGTTTTCTCTTGTGACCAATATAGAACCCGTATCAATTCGCCGGGGCACTTGCTTTCCCTGGATGTGGTCCGCCAGAGTTTTTACGGCGAGATAACCTATTCTCATGGGATTCTGGACTACGAAGCCATTAAGCTCGCCGGCTCGCAGGGCCGAGATCATTTTGTCGGAGCTGTCGAAGCCGACGAACCTGACCTTGCCGGCGTAACCTGAATTCTGCAGAGCACGCAGAATCCCCAGGGCGGTCGGCTCGGTTGCGCAAAATATGCCGTCAAGCTGTAAGTTTTCCTCGTTCCCGCCGAATCGAGAGAGCATATTTTCCGCCGCCTGCAGCGCGCTTTCGGTAGTCACTCCGGCGTACTGGTTGGAAGTTACAATTTCGATACCCGCGAAGGCTGCAATCGCGTCGAGAAAGCCGTCCTCGCGTTTGGTTGTACTGTCGGAGCCTTCTGCGTATCGCAGCACCGCGACGCTGCCCTTGCCGCCCAAAAGTTTCGCCATATATTGCCCGGCAAGCTGCCCGGCTTTGAAGTTATCCGTTGCTACGTAGCTGACGTAGTTTTCCCCCTGCAGGCCTGAATCGAAAATAACTACCGGTATCCCGATTCGCATCGCCTCATCGACCGACCGGCGAAGCGCGGCATCATCAAGCGGCGCCAGCACGATTCCATCGACGCCTCTGGTGATAATATTTTCCACCACGGAAATCTGGGCTTCTCGGTCGTCCTCTTTAAGCGGACCTTGCCAAAGGATATCGACATCCATTTCCTGCCCGGCCATCTCAGCCCCGGCGTGAACTGTCTTCCAAAATTCGTGAATCGTGCCCTTCGGAATGACTGCAATTGTCAAACGCTTGTTTTCCTCCGGTGCTTCTTTCCTGCATCCCGTCAGACAGATACCGATTGTAATAGCAAGCAATAGAATTGTTTTTGCTCGGGTCATTTTCAATCCTTAAAAGGTTTAATACGAATTCGGGCGTAGCGAAGATTCGGGCCATCGTCGGCGGTGCCGAAGATGTCCATAATGTCGGATGGTTTCGAGCCGCCGCGAGGGGTGTTTGTGAAGAAATTGCCGAACGGATGTTTTAGCTCGATATGCTTGAACTTCGGCTTGTTTTTGCCTGCCGGTATTCGGGTGAGAAAATTGCCGGATGTGCGTTTCCCATTTTCGACTTTGGTGCCTGCTGCGATTACATAAAGCTCTCCGTTGCTGTCTATGTGAAAGCGGGCGAACGAAGGCTCGAAGCCGTCATGTCCGGCTGGTCTTTCTGCCAGCGTTTGCCGGGATAAAACTTTGCCGTCTTTGACTATCACGTGTTCCAGGAAGGTCTTCATCGTTTCGCTCGGAAAATACTTATCCCTAATAAATTCGTACTGTTGCGGCTGCTTTGTGTAGAGCAGGTGGGCGGCACCAGTCTCGTCGATGTACATATCGAGATTGCGAATATGTCCGCACGTCTTTTCAACGGTATCGATTTCAATTGGTTCACAGAAATCGTCCGTGCGGATATTGTCGGTGTAAGTGTAAAACAGCCGACGAAAGACATAGTCCCAGTCGCGTTTTAGTTTTTCGTATTTGAGCTTCCTCCATTCGGCCACCGGCTCGACAATATCGCCGATAGCCATCACGTGGGCCGCACCATCTTGCAGGGCGACCTGCGGATAACAGGCCCTGATGGGAAAAGTGATAGTTCCTTTTTCATGCCACTGGCCGGAGGCGTCACGGTATGAAACAAATTGCTCGGAAGTTTTGGCATTAATGTTCAAGAGCAAAAGCTCGCCATTAGCTCCGTCGGCGGCAAAACCTCTGTAGGAATGGTCGGTGAAATATGTGCCGTCGGACCATGCAGGGTGGTGTTTTTTTGCTGGAGCTCCAGGATTTGCGGAATTGAACTCGAGCACCAGCGGCTTGCATGGCCCGTATTTCGTGCCGGCAGGCTCAGTAGAAGGATTGACAGAAAGAAAAACTGGCCCATCTTGAAACACACCGATCGGGCATGGTTCGCGCTGTCGATATTCGTTTTCGCTTTGCTCAAGCTTCCAGCCGTCCGCCGAACGATGCCACAGTTGCCAGCGCGTATTGCAGAGCGGCGGAACGTCCTTACCGGTCTCGATTACTGAAAGAAAAACGTCGTCGTCTTGCCGTGCAATTACCGTCGAGCCGTAGCACCACATAGGCCCGGCGCCGTTATTGGCCGGCGTATATCTGGTGACGACTTCCTCGACTTCGACCATGCAGCTAAAGCCTTGCTCCTTGGCGGCTTCGGCAGCAGTAGATGTTATGGAGAAACAACAGACACAGCAAATGTTTATACACAGAACAATAAGAATTGCTGTACGAACCTTCATAAGTTCCTCATATAAAATTCTTTCATAAACAATGTGTGATCCTATCATATTTCATTAGAATATGGAACGATAAGCCGGAACTTGCCGGTCTTTGGATCTTTCGGGATATCTTCCACCAGTTTTACTTCGATTTTAACCGTGTAGTTCAAATCTTTTTGTGACAGGATTTCGTTCATTCTCTTGTGAATCGCCGGGACGATATCGTCTTTTTCGCCGCTGATGACTGCTTTGACGGTCAGCCTGTTATTTTCGTTTTGGATGAACTGGAACTTCTCGAGGCCTCGGACAAAGAATCCTATAAGCACCATAGGATGGATAAATTCTCTCGTCCCGTCGGCTTTCGTGAACCACAGGGTCTGCTCGCTGCGTCCGGCAATCTTTTCGATGACGCCAAAGGGCCAGCCGCACGGACAAGGCTCTGAACTGAGCACGATTTCATCATCCATTCGATAGCGAATCAGCGGCTGAGTGTAATTGTATAGATTCGTGACAACTAATCGGCCGGGCCGGCCGGCTTTTACCGGCCTTAGGTTGTCATTCACGAGCTGAACATCGAACCAGTCGTTAAAGTAATGCAGGCGGCGCTGCAGCTCGCACTCAACCGAGAAGGTCATTATTTCCGAGGCGGTGTATATATTTACAGGGGTCACGCCGAAGGCTTTTTCTATGTTCGTTTTGATGGCCGGAGTGAGGGGATCGGCACTGCTGAAGATTTTCCCGGGTGCAATATTCAGACGGCCGGCGTCTTGCTGATGAGCCAACATTTCCAGGCCGGAGGCATAGCCAATCAGAACATCAGGTTGGAAGCAATCTACTTTATGACAAATATGCTCAATGGAATTATTGATGGATACGGTCAAAACCTTGAACAGTATATGCGGGATGTCGCTTATAGTGGTTATAGATGCGTAATGCCCGCCCATCGTGCCGATGTACGCGATTTTTTTCCTCTTGAATGGATTTACTTTCTCTCTCATCGCCCTATATCCCAGTGCCCTGGCTTTCGCCCAGTCGTGCGGCCCGTACACAAACAGGCCGGGAGTCCCGCTCTAACCGGAGGTATGAATAACCTTATAAATTTTCTTGAAGTTGACTCTTGCATCGGGAAATTCGCTGATAAATCGCTCCAGCTCTGCTTTCCTTACAGCCTGGTCGCAAACAAGCTCGTCGTAGTTTTCCATCATGATCTGTTTATCGATTACCGGCAAATCCTCCGCTGCAACTTTCTCGATATCACGTTCGGTTATTCCATGCTCCTTGTAATATCTTTTATAGAAACGCGATTTCTCGAGGGTGTATCTTATTAATTTTTTGAATCGCTTTTGCCGCAAGTCCTGGATTTGCCGGGGAGTCAGAGATTCGGCTTTCCTGGTTGCCATAACGGCGTGCAGTAAATTCAATATCGACATCTTAGCATCTCCTTTCGATTTGTGCCTTATTCAGCACATCGAATCCAGATGCGGCCTCTGGCGGGAATTGTCAGTTGCAGCACGATCTTGTTCTTAATTCCGGTTTTGCGAATAGAAATTAACTTTTGAGTAAATGCATCAATGAATTTATCGGATTCATCTTTTCGAGACCGAGCCGTGACAACTATATCGACCGGCTCGTCGTTGAAGTTCTGAATCACACAGTTCCCTCTGTCCGAATCGAACGGATGATACGTAACGCAACTCGGGCCGTCGAAGGTGGTAATGCCGAACGCCTCGCGAAGGGCTGAAAGCGCCGGGCCGTTTATGTCCAGCAGGCCCAGCGGCTTCGGGCAGAGCAGAACCTCACCTACGGCGTCAAAGTCCGCCTGACTGTATGTGTGCGTATTGAGCAGTCCTAGGGACTCCTTACGGAGGGCGATTCGGCCGCTCGCTGTTTCACGTACGGTCAGAAGCGCGAGCTGTTTGTCGCCGGACGTGCACACGATATTTCGCGGCCCGGCATCGTCTTCAATGGGTGATTCCAGGTCGATATAGATGTCTGTCTTGCCGGATTGCTGGATTAGCCGGCCGCGAATTGGATTTGATTCTATATCTGTTCCGAGACCGACCATGCCGGCGAGCTTATCGCCGTCGGGGGATGCGATGAGCAGATTTGTTGTAAAGATAAGCTCGGCGCCTTTTGAGCGTGCTTTGTTTATGTGGCTCAAAAGGTCAGGATCGGCGGCTGCCTGGGCCGGCAGGAAAATAGTCGCCGCCTCAGTGGGGAACTTGTGAACGGTAACAAGGGGAATACCGAGCATACCGAGAAAGTCCATGATGTACATATCGCCCGCCGGATCGCTGTTCGGCGGCTTGTAGGCGGGGATACCGGTGACGGGATGCTCGCGGACAAACGCCGCCAACTCTGCAAGACGGTCGAATTGGGCGATGATTTTCTCGTGGTCGGGATGGCCCGCCATCACGTTTCTGAAGTTAAAGAAAACAAGTTCCGAAGCCCCGGCCAGCACGCTCGTATAAGCCTGGTCGATGAAATCGTGCTCTGCGCAGTCGCCGTGGTCGAACCATGTTCCGCCGATTTTCTCGCCGGCAATGTCTGCCAGCCAGCGATAGTTTACGAATCCCTCGTAAGGCTGCACGAATCCGAACCGCTGAGTATTCCGGCCGCGAGTCTCGGTGCCCACCCATACCACATCGAACAGCTCCGGCAGCGTTTTAGTGTCATAACCGAACAGATGAAACCGGTCGTACCACTGGGGATACTTGACAATCATGGTAATGTCGGGATTGACCTGTTTGGCCGGCTTGATGAAAACCGATTGTGCTACATCTGTCATCAGTTCCCGGCGATACTCGCCCCAAGACCGGTCGCCTTTTGCCGTTTTGGATTCATCGCTGACATCGCCGGTGCAGAGAAAATCATCGACTATAAAAGTATCGAAGATTCCCGCCGCCATGCGGACGATTTTTTCAAGGTCCCGCCGGGTCTTTTCGTTCTGGAAGTTGAACCAGCCGAGCGGCCCTTTCTGCCGGACGCCGACATCCCCGCCGGGTACAGTTGCTATGCCGCCGACAACCTCGATATCTAAATCGTCCAGCCAGTCTCGCACAAATATCAGATGCTCAGACGAGACAACATGACCGCCTCGATAAACTTCGAGATAGAGTTTTGTCATACCCATGCGTCTGATGGTTTGTACGGCCTTGTTTCGAACATCCGGATCGGTCGCCAACTGCTCGACCTGCCGGGAGGTGACATAAGATGACAAAACGAGATTATTCAATCGACTCGTTGCTTTTTGCTCATCACCCTGTGTGTTACTAAGCCCGGCCGGAATGAGCATTATAATTGCTGCTGCCTGAATTGATAAAATTCGCAAGGTAATTTCTCCTGCCTTGTTTCAATACACAATCGAATTATTTTCCGGCTTTACGAATTGAGAATCGTTGCCGGGGATAATCAATTGTAAGAACAAACTCTTCGAGAAAATCTCGGACTCCGAGTAGAAAATCATCGCAGCCTTGGATAAAGTCGATGGGCGTATCATCTATCGTATATAATACTTTATTTCCGGCCAGCCCATCCGGACGCATTTCCAGTATATCTACCCGCGATGTGTGTGCGAAGGCTTCAGTCTGACCGCTGGCGGTAAAGACCACTGTTGCAGGTGCAGATCTCAAATTGTGGCCCAGCTGTTCGGCTGTATCAGCCGGAAAGGCACAACTATCGGCTCCGGTATCTAAGAGAGCCTGCATAACAACCTTTGTGTTTGTGTGAGGATTTGTCACACGGATCCAAAGCATAGGCCTCGCATGACTTGGTGTTACTGGTGTAAAGGGATAGTCCTTTATCGGCATTTTATTAGTATATGTAAGCTGTATTACCTTTAGGTACGAAGACAATGAGAGGAACATCAATGCCCATTTTCCGAGCTTTGTCGATTAGCTTTCCGGGATTTCGGTCTGATGCAATGATCTTCCTGCCCTTGGAAGAATCGAATGCTACATACTTGCCTTCGTATTTCTTATCGGTAACGAGTGCTCTTTTATTTTTGATATTTTTATCGATCATAGTGGAAAAACTCCACTTTCTATTATATTGGATATCCGAGATTAATGCAACATATAAGAGAAAAAACGTACTGGGGTTGGTTAATTCTTCTCAAACAGTATCCGGTCCGGAGAATCGCTGTTAATGCGATTAAACTTGTTAATAAGGCGTGCTTCATAAGATTACTTTTTAGACCGGCTTCTGGTGAGCACATCTGTTTTTCCCGCTATCAAATCGGCGATGGCGCGTGTGTAGCCGAACCTTTGCAGAAATATGTTCACCACGGCGGTAATCGGCACGGCCAGAAACATTCCGATTATTCCCCATATTGTTCCGAAGAAAATCAAAGACAGCAGCACTACAATTGGATGCAAGTCGAGCGACTCGCCCATCATTTTGGGCTGGATAATATTGCCGATGACAAGCTGGATACTGCCCGGAATTACCAGCACAAGTATCTTCGAAACCGTGCCGAGCTCCGGGTCAATCAGAGCCACGGGCAAAGGCAGTATCGTCGCTATCACGGAGCCGATGTTTGGTATGAAATTCAACAGAAACGCCAGGAATCCGAACATCCAGCCGAAATTGACATTCAGAACTGTCAGTGTTAATCCCACCAGAACTCCCGTAACTCCGGAGGTCAGTATAATTGTCAATAAGTAGCGCTTGACGCGCGATTCCACCTCCCACCACAGACTGCCCTCCGGGGCTTTTAACGAACCCATTCCCGCGATCATGAAAATCATAAAAATCACGACCAGCAGGCCGTTCTGGACGATGCCCATAACGCTGCTGGCAATATCTGTCAGCACTCTCCTGATGGTATTGCCGGGTATGCGAACCAGCGGCTCGTCGAGGCTTTCTATCGGCTGGTTGGGATCGAAAATCGACCCTATAGAGTTGTTTGCCGGCCCATTGGTATCGAGGACCGGCTTTTTAGGGTCACGTTCCGACTCGTTGGGATCGGTATACCACTCGGGCGGTAGAAGGCCGCGGGTTTGCAGCAGCAGTTGTTGGATCTGATCTTCATAATCATCCCTGTTTTCTACGATCTGGCTGGTTGCTAACGTTACCAGTAAAGTCGCCAGGATCAGAACCGCACAGCCAATGGCCAGCGTAGTGAAAATCGCCGTACGTCGCGGGATATGAAGCCACTTCATCTGTAGATCGATGGCCGGCGTCAGGCAAAGCGTCAGAAAAATTGCGAGTACGAAGGGAATCATCACAGAGCTGAAGAAATACAAACCCGCGGTGATGCCCATCGCCGTAAGAATAAGCAGGCATACTGTCTGGATACGCTGCTCGTAATTTGCTCGGTCCTTTGCCATTGCAAAATAATGATAGCCGTTGATGCTCGATGCATCAAGCTAAAAACTGGACAATTTGGACGTCTGTTTAATTGATAAAGATGAACTTTTGTACTATTCAGCGTTATATTAAACTGATAATATTCAAATAATAGGATAGACCTATGGAAATACCTCTTATCATACTTTTGGTGATTATTGCCTCCGGCGTCGGCACCATGACCGGCTTCGGCACCTCTACTATTATGGTGCCGGTGATGCTGCTGTTTTATCCCGTGCCGCAGACACTTTTTTTCGTTGGAATCATTCACTTTTTCGGTAATGTCTGGAAGCTGCTGCTGTTTCGCAAAGGCGTTCGCTGGCGGCTGATTCTCAGCTTCGGCATCCCCGGCATCGCCGCGACTTATCTCGGTGCCTCCCTGGTCTTCAGCGTTTCTCAAACGGTGCTGTCGAGAGTCTTAGGCGGATTTCTGATTCTCTACGTCGTTTACCTGTTCGCAAAAAGCTCGTTTAAGGTCAGGCCGAGCCTTTTATACGGGGCCTGCGGCGGGGCTTTGTCCGGTTTTCTCGCCGGAGTGTTCGGAATCGGCGGAGCGGTTAGGGGCATGTTTCTAACGGCTTTCGATCTGCCCAAGGCCGTCTATATCGCCACGGCGGGCTCTATCGCCCTGTTCATCGATGCGACCCGGCTGACGACATATTTCACCCAGGGCGCCCGGCTGGAGAAGCTGCTGCTGTACGGCCTGCCGTGGTTCATCCCTGCGTCATTTTTAGGAGCTGCCGTCGCCAAGCGCATCGTCGATAGAATCCCGCAGCAGCATTTCAGGAAAATCGTCGCCGTATTTTTGCTGCTGATGGGCATAAAACTGTTCCTGCTGCCGGGATGACATTTCTACCGCCGATAAATACCTTTTATCGCCGGGCCGATTATCAGGCTAACTCACCCGCTGAATCAGCCGATATAGTCTCGACAGGATTCTATAC
>Ga0207752_1001288_pt1 | contig 11641 bp, 9 predicted proteins | sample Pon2CUnioCityCA_6_FD_187272 | JGI IMG/M metagenome (GOLD analysis project Ga0207752, IMG submission 187272) | Marine sediment microbial community from Union City, CA, USA - Pond 2C Sediment 2 (SPAdes) | ecosystem: Environmental > Aquatic > Marine > Intertidal zone > Salt pond sediment ... | reverse complement strand
CAAAAGCCAAAGGAATTGCCCATTTGGGCGACTCTTTTACACAGAAACATAAATAATCGAGAGTATATACTGGGATAGCTATTTACTTGCAATTCCCTAGCACTTGCTAACTTTATTCTATCAATAATTTGTATCTTCTCAATAACTTGGGGCAGACCAGGTGCGACGCACTTCAGATAACTGAGTAATGAACGTTAAGGAAGCCCTGAAGGTCTCTAGGCGTCGTTTTTGAGCTTATAACTTAAGTGCGTGCGGACGTTGATCGTTCGTCCGACCACCTTCCCCCCCCCTCCAGAATATTGAGATTATACAATAATTTGGGACGAACTTCGTTGTGTCAGTGGTGCATTTCAATGCTCACGTGATGAATCTACTTAGCCTGTTTTCCACACCTTTTGAGGATGAGGTTCGTAGTCAGGTGCGGGCGGAGGCAGACACACTACGCCCGTGGCTGATTACAAACCACGTCCACAGGTGATTGTCAGGGCGCGGAAAAATGGCTTAGTAATATCCTGAATCCAGAAAGGGTATGAGGAATGCAGGCGCGATCCCAAACACCAAGGCCAGACAGCAGGACAGCATAAACGAGACGATGCCTAGTATCAGGCAAGTCTGTCCCAGGCTCTTGGACTCTGGGTCGGGACGTGAGAGAAATATCACACCGATGATCAAGCCTGCCAGCGGTATGAAAAATGAGATGGCGTACAAGATGAACTTTAGACACCCACTGTATTGTGAACCATAGTATACGGGTTGAGGTTGCTGGTACATTTCAAGCCTCCTGATTTGATATGCCCACGATGGTTATTTACTCCCGTCTTGTATAGTCGGGCAGCAGAATGGGAGAGACAACTCCCGTATCCACTCCCGTTTCCTTTAACTCCTGATTCCAATTTGCTACGTGAGCCAGGTTAGGTGTCCCCACCTTCACTTTCTGCGCGTAGCTGGACGCCGAACGTCCCGCTCGCCGCCCAAAGACGGTGATCTCCAGCAAACTGTTGCCCATCAGCCGGTTGTGGCCATGCACGCCCCCGCTCACCTCGCCAGCGATGAACAGGCCGGGAATCTCGGTCGAGCAATCGGCCTTCAGTTGCACTCCGCCGTTCTGATAGTGTAGGGTAGGGTAGACCAGCATTGGTTCTTTGGTGATGTCGATCCCGAAACGTTCAAATTGACGCACCATCGCTGGTAGGTTCTTCTGAATCGCACCTGGCCCCTGGATGATCTCGATCATGGGCGAATCTAGCCATAGGCCAGGCTGCCCGCTGGGGGTGATGATACCTTTATCACGTTTCTGGCACTCGCGTATGAAGGCCGCCGCCTCCACATCGCGCGGTTCCAGTGGGTAGACGAACTGATTGCCGTGTTTGTTGACCGGTTGCGCTCCCAGCCCGCGCACCTTCTCTGTGACCAGCAGACCGACGATTTGTTCTGGGAAAGCTGCCCCAGTGGGATGGTACTGCATGGATTCCAGATACCCCAGCGGCGCACCAGCGCGATAGGCCATGATGATGCCGTCTCCCGTCGCGCCGTAGTGATTGGTGGTGGGGAAGCCCTGGTAGTGCAGTCGTCCTCCTCCGCCAGTGGCCATCACTACTGCTTTGGCCTTGATATAGTGCTGAGCCTCGGTCTCCAGATTCAGCACCACGGCTCCAATAGTCTGTCCTTGGTCATCCAGCACCAGCTCGATAGCGGGGGCGAACTCAATCACCCTAATATCTTCTTCCCGGTTGCGCACCTCATCCCGCAGTGTGCGCATAATCTCTGCCCCGGAATAGTCGCGGGCCGAGTGCATGCGCTTGCGGCTGGTGCCGCCGCCGTGCCGCTCCATCATCGTCCCATCTGTTTCTTTGTCGAACATCATTCCCAGATTCTCAAGCCATTCGATAACGAACGGCGCGTCCATCACCAGCGCCTCGACCAACTCCGGGACGTTGGTAAAGTGGCCGCCGCCGATGACGTCCAGGTAGTGGATGGTGGGGCTATCCTCCGCTCGGTCGGCGGCCTGGATGCCTCCCTGGGCCATCATCGTGTTGGCGTCGCCGAAGCGCAGCTTGGTCGTCAAGATGACCTGGGCCCCGTTCTCCTGGGCCAGGAGCGCTGCTGAAGCTCCTGCGCCCCCTCCGCCGATGACTAGGACGTCCGTTTCGGCAAAAGGCTCGCTCAAATCAAAATCGGGGCTGATGTGAGGATGTCCCTCGACGATGTCGGCCAATTCGGTCGGCATGCGCTGTCCCTTGCTGACCCCCACGCGGATGGCGCGCATTTTTTCTTTGATGTAGTCGGGGTGGAATGAATTGAGCACGATTTCGCGCTCTTCTAGCGACATTGAATTAAACGTCTTGCTCAATCGCCGGGTACGGGTGGATTCGACCTGGCGGATAGATTCTTGCATTTCAGGCGGATAACCGCTCATTTTTTAATTACTCCTCTTCCCAAAAATCATTACTCGGGTTCGATGTCCCGATCTTCGTACCGCGTGACTAATTTTTCTTTGTCGAGATTTTTCAAAGCCTTAAGTTCCGAGTCGAATTTGCCTGCTTCTAGCTCCTCTAGCCGCTTCTGCAAGTGTTCAGAGCGGGGGGCTAGATAACGACCATAGAGCCGGCGGGCCAAGATGGCGATGTTGTATTGGGCCTCCTCGGCTGGGCAGCGGGAAGCGCACAGACCACACATTATACAATCAAATGAAATATCTGCCAGTGCGGCGATATCGCCTTTCATGCCAGCCGCCATATAGTTGCGCACGTCGATATCTTGAGGGCAGGCTTTAGTGCAGGCTCCGCAGCCTAGACAGCGCAGCACCTCTGGGTAGGTGGAGAACAGGGTGTTTGCTGTCGGCTCCATTTTGGTGATATCGTAATTGGCGCGTGGGGCTGGGAAAAACGGGATTTGCGCCAGATACATGCCCTTTTGCACCACTGTCTGGCATGCCAGGTCGAAGTAGAGCTTGGGGTCGCCCTTGATGCGGTAGGTCGTGGCGCATGCTCCACAGAAACCGCCTCGGCAGCCCACGCCGCGGATGAGCTTGTAGCCCGCGTATTCCATTGCTTTCATGATTGTTAACGTCGAAGGCACCATGTATTGCTTCCCCATAATATAGACGGGAATCAAGTCCTCTTCCGTCGTTTCGAGCGTATCACGTTCAGTTTCAGTCATTGTAGCCTTCTCCTTCTCGGTGGATTGAATATTGGTAGATTAGCGGATTGGTAAATTGGGCGCTCCCAATCTCCCAATTTACCAGTTTTTCCAGCCTACTAGCTTACTCTTCCCCTACCTCCATCCACTCATCCTCTTGGAATGTGACCAGCGGTAGCGGCTCCTCGACATCACGACCAGGCATATACTCGAACACGTCCTGTACCTGCTGGCCGATAGCGCGGAAAACCTGGCCCACGGGCAGTTCCGCCGGGCACGCGCTGGTGCACATACCACAGCCAATGCAGGAGAGTGCCATATGATTGAGGCGGGTCAGGTGGAACAGCATCGTGTCGCTCGGCAGCCGGTAGGCGCCCTTGCGCTGCGCCCAGTTCATATACTGAACCGGCTCGTGGTCAAATACGGGGCTTTTGAAAAGGCAGGTCTTGCAGTAGCAGATGGGGCAGACAGTCATGCAATTATGGCAGCGCACGCAGGCGGCCATGACGCTTTCTATGCCTTCCTCGTCGAGTTGCTCGCGGATCTCGGTGAAGCGCTCATCGCGCACCTGGGTGCGGGCTTCGACCACCTTTTCTATAACTTCGGCTCGTTGCCCATCTCCCTCCGCCGGTTTCAATTCCAATTGTGCCGCCAGATCATCCGGCAGGGTGACAGGAATGCCGGCGACCAGGTCCGCGCCGAGTAGCTCCAGCGCGATGTCAGCCCCTTCGACGTGGGGTTTTTCGCACATCTGGCATCCGTCGCGGAATTCTTGCCCCTCCTGTGGAGCTAGTTCGCCGCTCTGGGCTGTCGCCAGGTAGGCTGTCATATCTACGTCCAATTCTGTGTGGACCGGCACGTCGTAGGTTCCCAGGCAGTCCACGCCGATGGTCACCATATCATCCAGGCTGGCCTGTTGCAGTTTGACCAGCTCCACCAGCGCTCGCAGTTCGCACGGGCGCAGCACCGCGCCGATCTTGCCGCGCGGCTCGCGGACAGAGATGCGGCCCGCCGCGCGCGCCGCGTTCAGTCCCATCACCGGGGCTAGCGGGTCGGCCCCGTCCAGCAGAGCGGGGTCGCTCACCAGCGCGGGCGTCACTGTGCCGGCGGGCGTCTCCATCGGCACCAGGAGCGCGTCTACTACCTCAGCCTCTAGCAGTTGCTTGAGAAAACCGCGTACAGCGGCCAGTGTATCGTTGTTTTCGACGGGTATCGTGGTTCTCATAGATTATCTCCTAATGTTGGTAAATTAGTTGCTCCCAGTCTACCGGTGTACCAGCCTCACACTGCCCATTGCCGGCGCATTGGATTAGGCCCTTTCTCTTTCAGTGTCTTGGTCATCTTGGTGACCGTCTCGGCGAAGCGGCCGCCCTCTGAGGCCGAGATCCAGCGCAGCCAGACGCGCTCTTCATCGAGGCCGGCGTTCTTAACGATCTCCTTCAGCGCGATGATGCGCCGACGGGCCTTGTAGTTGCCCGATTGGTAGTGACAGTCGCCGGGGTGGCATCCGCCGATGAGCACGCCATCGGCCCCATCCAGCAGCGGCTTGAGCACGTAGGTCGGGTCCACCGAGCCGGAGCACATTACACGGATGATGCGCACGTTGGGCGGGTATTGCAATCGCGACGTGCCGGCCAGGTCGGCCCCGGTGTACGTGCACCAGTTGCACAAGAATGCGACGATTTTGGGTTCAAAATTTGTTTCAGCCACATTGGCCTCCTTGACACTTAGATAATGATTGTTCAATGGCTCACTACTGGACACCTTTCAGAGAAACCGGATTTTTCTCTATTTGAAAAGGTGATTTACTGCTTTTTGAAACATTCTGATGTCCGCGTAGGTGCTTTTGCTAACTAAAAACCTGATTTCTTTTCCTCTCAACAAAAGGCGTCCGGTAGCAAATTCAACGGTAGGCGTCGCGTCGGTGACCAAGGGGAGTTGGGCAATTTCTTTCCGTGTATGACTTAGGATGAAAAGATATGATAGTTCACTGACGCGGTCGCTCAATTTCCTCAATTGCTTGCTCAAAAGGAATTACTTCACCCCTCCCAATTTTCTCTACCTCGCATTACCCCACCAATGCATCCACCTGCGCCATAATCTGTTCGGCGGTGAAGTGTTGCAACCGAATGGCTTTGGAGGGGCACGTGACGGCGCACGCCCCACATCCCTTGCACAGCACCGCGTTGATCCGGGACACACCCCACAGCAGGTCGAGATCCGGTGCGCCGTAGGGGCACACCTCCACGCACATGCCGCACCCGGCGCACCACTCTTCGTCCACCACCGCCGTGGCCGATTCCACCGGCACCGTGCCTCGCAGTAGCGGGATCAGGGCCGAGGAGGCAGCCGCCTTGGCCTGGGCGACGGTGTCGGGGATGTCCTTGGGGCCCTGGCAGCAGCCTGCCAGAAAGACACCGTCCACCGCCGTATCCACCGGGCGCAGCTTGGGGTGTATCTCCAGGAAAAAGCCATCGGCCGAACGGGGCAGCTTGAGCATATTGGAAAGAGCAGCGGCGTCGGAGCGGGCCTCCATTCCCACCGCCAGCACCACCAGGTCGGCCTCAAAGTCAATAGTTCGGCCCAGCAATGTGTCCTCTCCCAGCAACACCACCCGACCGTCGCGCCGGATGATCTCTGAGATATTGCCGCGCCGGTAGAGCACGCCTGTGGCCCGTGTTTCGTCGTAGAATTCCTCGGCCCCTTTGCCGAAGGTGCGCACATCTATGTAAAAGACTGTCACCTCGGCGTCGGGTAAAAGTTCGCGCACCAGGCGAGACTGCTTGGCGGTGTACATACAGCAGACCCGCGAGCAGTACTCGTTGCCCACCTGTGCATCCCGCGAGCCGACACACTGGATAAAAGCTACCCTCTTTGGGGAGCGCCCATCCACGGTCAGGTCACCCTCTACCAACCGTTGCTCCATCTCTAGCGACGTGATGACGTTGGGATATTGCCCATAGCCCAATTCCGGCTTGCGATGTGGGTCAAAAACATCGTAGCCGGTGGCAATGATCATTGAACCCACACTCATGGTAGACGAGGAGCCTTCTCGTTCCTCATTTACTCGTCTACTCATCACTTCCACCTCAAAGTTGCCGACGAAGCCATCCACCTCGGCCACCTGCGAGTTCAGCAAAACCGTGATGCGAGGATGAGATTGGACGCGCTCAATCAGCGGCTCCAGCAGCTCCGGCACAGATTCCAGGGTGGGGAAGGTGCGATTGAGTTCCGCCACGCGCCCGCCCAGGTGATCGTTCTTTTCGACCAGATAGACCGGGAAGCCAGCGTCGGCCACGTCGAGCGCGGCGACCATACCAGCGACGCCTCCGCCAACGACGACCGCGCCAGGCGTCACCTGGGCTTCACGATCCTCCAATGGTTCCAGAAGGGCTGCTTTGGCCACCACCGAGGCGACTAGTGCTTTGGCCTTCTCCGTCGCCTGCTCTTGATCAGAGTGGACCCAGGAGCATTGCTCGCGGATGTTGGACATCTCCAGGCGGTAAGGGTTTAGGCCTACCTGTTGCGCTGCGCCGCGGAAGGTAGGCTCGTGCATGCGGGGCGAGCAGGAGGCTACCACAACGCGGTTCAGACCCTGTTCTTCAATGTCCTGCTGAATCAGCCCTTGTCCAGGGTCGGAGCACATATAGAGATAGTCGCGCGCCACGACGACGCCAGGCAGAGTGGCCGCGAATTCCGCTACCTGTCTCACGTTGACGGTTGCGGCGATGTTGATGCCGCAATGACAGATGTATACTCCGATGCGAGGTTGTGCTTCCATCCTACTCATCACCTAAAGCCATGTCCACAAGCTCCATAATGTCCAGCACCTTCAACGTCCGACCGTCTTGGTCGGCCTCGTCCAACCCCTCTACCTTGACCGCGTCCTCCAGCGTCAGCAGACAGAAGGGGCAGGCCACAGCCAGAATCTCGGCCCCGGTGTCGGCGGCCTCGTGTACTCGTTGAAAGGCTAGACGTTCTTCCAGGTTGGTCCCCTCGGCCCACATACGCCCACCGCCCCCCTCGCAGCACAGACTGCGCTCCCGATTGCGGTCCATCTCCACCAGTTCGACGCCGGGGATAGCCTGGATGATGGAGCGCGGTTCGTCGAAGACTTGGTTCTGCTTGCCCAGGAAGCAGGGGTCGTGGTAGGTAACCTTCTTGTTCACCTCGTTGGTCAGCTCCAATTTGCCCTGGTCGATTAACTCGGCGACTAGTTGAGTATAATGCAATATATCTATTTCGTCCAGCCCGTACTCTTTCTTGAAGGTGTTGAAGCAGTGAGGGGACGTGGTCACAACCCGACCGGCGCCGGTGCTGCGAATTAGTTCGCCGTTTTCCTCGGCCAGCATCTCGAATAGGCCCACCTCGCCCATGCGCCGCACTCCACTGCCGCAGCAGCTCTCCTCTGTTCCCAGCGTGCCAAAGTCCAGACCTGCCGCCTGGAAAGCTCTCACCAGCGCCCGCGCCACTGGCTGCACTCGCTGATCGTAGGAGGCGGTGCAGCAGACGAAATAGAGCAATTCGCACCCGGCCTGAGCGGCTTTGATCTCTGTACCATTGATCCAGGCCGTTCGATCCTCCCGCGCCACGCCGGAGGGATTCCCCTGGCGGAAGACGCCCATCAGGGCCGTCCCGATGGTCTCCGGGATGCGCCCGCTCTCGACTAGTTGACCCCGTAAATTGATGATCAACTCGGCCGGCTGCACGTCCTTGGGGCAGCGTTCGACGCACGTGAAGCAGCTCGTGCAATCCCATAGCTCTTCGTGCGCATTCACGTCCAGTTCTGGCTCCACCAACATGTTGTAAATCATGCTGCGGATGTTGAGTACCGTCTTGCGCGATACTGGACAGCCGCCAGTGCATTTGCCGCACTGGATACAGCCAAAGAGTTCTAGTTCCTCGGTCATCGTTTTTGTCTTCAATGTCGTTCTCCTGGGATTGAATCCACTTGATCTCTACCGCTTTTGGTCATTTGACTTTGGACGTTAGCCATCGGATATTTCTCTCTCTCGCCGTGCCAGCGTTATCAATGCCGACGAGGCGGCCGCTTTCGCCTGGGCGACTGTGTCTGGAATGTCTTTGGGACCCTGGCAGCATCCGGCCATAAAGACATCATCCACCGGCGTATCCACCGGGCGGAATTTGGGGTGCTGCTCCTGGAAGAATCCGTCCGGCGACATCTCCAACCCCATCAGAGCGGCCGTCTCCGCCGCGTCGGCGCGCGGCACGACCGCTGTCGCCAGCACCACCAGGTCAGCCTCGATCTCGATAGGCTTTCCCAGGAGCGTGTCCTCTGCCAGCACCACCACTCGGCCATTGCGCCGGTATATCTCCGAAGGCTCGCCCCGCCGGTACACCACCCGTTCGTGCTTCACCCGGTCGTAGAATTCCTCGTATCCTTTGCCGAAGGCCCGCACGTCCATGTAAAAAATAGTGATGTTGGCATCGGGGATTTTATCTCGCACCAGGTGCGCGTGCTTGGCCGTGTACATACAGCAGAAGCGGGAGCAATAGGGCACGCCCGTGTGCGGGTCCCGCGAGCCGACGCACTTGATGAACACCACGTCCTTCGGCTCCTTGCCGTTGACGAGTATCTTGCCCATCGTCGGGCCGGAGGCGGACGATAGCCGCTCGAACTCGATACCCGTCATCACCTCCGGGTAGACCCCGTAGCCGTACTCCGGCTTGGTGTGCGGGTCAATCAGATCGTAGCCGGTGGCGACGATGACGGAGTCCACGTCCAGGTCGATCAACTCGTCCTTCTGGTCATACTCGATGGCGTCCGCCTCGCAAAAATACTCGCAGGCGCCGCACCTTCCCAGCGTCGCGTGCAAGCAGTGCTCGCGGTCGATGACGGGAATCTTGGGCACGGCCTGAGGGAAGGGGATGTAGATGTTGCCCCGCTTGGCGATGCCCATATCGAACTCGGACAGCAGTGGGCGCGGCTCCTTGTCCGTGATGTCCTCCAACTTGATAGCGCCGGTGGGGCAGACAAAGGCACAGGCCCCGCAGGCGATGCAGGCGTCGGAGAACTTGAGGAAAGGGGTTCCGACCTCGCGATCCACGCCGCGCCCGACGAAGCTGATGGCGCTCTGGCCGATCAATTCCTCGCACGTCCGCACACACAGCCCGCACAGATAACAAAGCTCGTCCTCGGAGCCTGACTCGAAGCGCGTTTCGGTAACTCCCATACTGGCGGCGATCTCCTGCACCGCCGTGGCGTTGGGGCAGCGGGCCAGCAGCAGTTCGGCCAGCATCTTGCGTCCCTTCAGTACCTTCTCCGATGCGGTCTGCACTTCTATCTCTGTAAGCGAAGCGGCGCGGATAGGATAGTTGCACGCCGTCACCAGGCGGGAGCGGCCATTGTACGTGATCTCGACCGTGCAGAGGCGGCACGCGCCGTAAGCCTCCAGCGCGGGATGGTGGCATAGCGTGGGAATGGGTATGTTCAACCGCTGCGCCGCTTCCAGGATGGTCGTCCCTTCTTCGACCTCTATAGATTGCCCGTCAATCGTGACCGGAATTTTGGTATCTGTTGGTGTCATACTCATTTACTCATTTACTCGTCTGTTCATTTACTTTCTCACTTTACCAAGACGGCATCAAACCTGCAAGTATCCAGACAGACGCCGCAGTGGATGCAGAGGTCTTGGTTGATTGTGTGTGCTTCCTTTTTCTCGCCGGAAATTGCTTCTTGCGGGCACTGACGGGCGCAGGCGGTACAGCCGGTGCAAATTTCTGGGTCGATGGTGTACGTGATCAGCGCCTTGCACACGCCCGCCGGGCATACATGATCCTGAATGTGAGACTCATATTCGTCGCGGAAGTAGCGGATGGTGGAGAGCACCGGGTTGGCCGCTGTCTTGCCCAACGCGCAGAGCGAGAACCCCTTCAGTAATTCGCCCAATTCCTCCAGCAGGGCAATGTCGCCATCCCGTCCCTCGCCTTCGCAGATGCGGTTGAGGATATCCAGGCTGCGTGCGATGCCCTCGCGGCAAGGTGTGCATTTACCGCATGACTCCTCGCGCAAAAAGTCGAGAAAGTAGCGGGCCACGTCCACCATGCAGGTCTGTTCGTCCATGACGATCATGCCGCCGGAGCCCATCATTGAGCCGACCTTGGTCAGCTCGTCGAAGTCCACTGGCATATCCAGCAGACTTTCGGGGATGCAGCCGCCCGACGGTCCGCCGGTCTGCACCGCCTTGAACTTTTTGCCGTCCGGGATACCGCCGCCAATATCGAAGATGATCTCCCGCAGAGTGATGCCCATTGGCACTTCCACCAGGCCGGTGTTGTTGACTTTGCCAACCAGGGAGAATATTTTGGTGCCGGGGCTGCCCTCCGTTCCCATGCTGGTGTACCATTCCCAGCCTTTTTCGATGATGTGGGGTATGTTAGCCAGAGTTCCCACGTTGTTAAGGGCGCTGGGCTTATCCCACAGGCCCTGCTCCACCGAGTGGACGTACTTGGCTCCCGGCTCTCCCACGTCTCCTTCCAAAGAGCGCATGAGGGCGCTGGATTCTCCGCAGACGAAGGCGCCGCCGCCGCGCGCGATGCTCACGTCAAAATCGAAGCCTGAACCCAGGATGTCCTCGCCCAGCAGTCCGTGCGCCCGCGCCGCTTCTAGCGCCAGCGTCAGGTTCTCCACCGCCAGAGGATATTCGTGGCGCACGTAGACGTATCCTTCGACTGGCGTTGCAGTCGAGCCGCGTCCGCCGATGCCATACGCCCCGATGATCATGCCCTCCAGCACCAGGTGGGGGTTGCCCTCCAGTGTGCTGCGGTTCATGTACGCGCCGGGGTCCCCCTCGTCGGCGTTGCAGATGACATATTTCGGTTCTCCGGCGGCGTTACGGCAGTTTTCCCACTTGCGCCCGGTGGGGAACCCGGCGCCGCCGCGACCGCGCAGCCCCGATTTCTTGATTGCGTCGATGACCTCTTCCGGCTGCATGGTGTGGAGCGCTTGGGCCAGCGCCCCATACCCACCCCGGACGATGTAATCCTCGAAGCTGGTGGGATCAATGAAGCCGTTATCCCCCAGGATGACGCGCTTCTGCAGCTTATAGAAGGGTACGTCATGTTCGTGGATGATCTTCTCTCCCGTCTGAGGGTGCGTGTAGAGCAGCCGGTCAATGATGTCGCCCTGCACGATAGTCTGCGATAAGATCTCTGGTACGTCTTTGGCCTTCACCCGTTCGTAAAATATGTCCTGGGGGCGAATGACCACCACCGGGCCGCGCTCGCAGAAGCCGTGGCAGCCCGTTGAGAGGATGTCTACCTCCTCCAGCAGTCCTTGCTTTTCGATCTCTTCACGGAAGGCGTCTATCACTTGCTTGCATCCGCTGGCCAGACAGCCGGTGCCCGCGCAGACGGTGATGCATGTCTTATCGGGGTCTCTGGCATCCGCCAGAGCTTCCCGCAGTTGTTCTAAATCCTGAGGGCTGTGTAGTTTTTTCACTCCTCTGTCTCCTGATCAGACCGTCGGAGCTTCTTGATCAAT
>Ga0207752_1001287_pt1 | contig 11642 bp, 13 predicted proteins | sample Pon2CUnioCityCA_6_FD_187272 | JGI IMG/M metagenome (GOLD analysis project Ga0207752, IMG submission 187272) | Marine sediment microbial community from Union City, CA, USA - Pond 2C Sediment 2 (SPAdes) | ecosystem: Environmental > Aquatic > Marine > Intertidal zone > Salt pond sediment ... | reverse complement strand
GGTTGGACGGCGCTTCACTCAAGGTGCGTGGTGGATGGAACCGCCCTCCCATGGAACGTAACACCGAAATCGTTGAGGCATTCAAAAGAGCACAATCGATTGCGGGAGATCTGGGCATCGAGCTGTCAGAAGGGGGAACAGGCGGCGGATCAGACGCTAATTTCGTAGCCGCTCAGGGCCTGCCAGTGCTTGACGGCCTGGGCGCGCTTGGGCGCGGAGCGCACACCTCTGAAGAGCTGATCGAGATTGCCCCGCTCGCCGAGCGCATTGCGCTGCTCGCCGCACTGATCAGCGAGTGGTGAGTTGGGCTTGAAGTATCTCTTCGAGTCTCTCGAAGGAATTCAGCCCGGACATCATGCGCAGGAAGTTCGCTGCCGAGTCAACATCTTCCCATAAAGCGCGTACCGCACTGCCGACAGGATCATCGCCGGCGGCACCGCCCGGTTCGTCCGCATAAGCACCGTGGAAGGCGAAATAGGCTTGATTCAACTTGCGGATACGGTAGCCGTGCTCCCAGAAGAAGACGCGTCTAGCTTCCATATACTCTTCAGCTGTTTCGATCTCACCCTGCGCCAGCAGTTCGTCCACACGCAAACGCGTCTTACGCATCTCCGCACGGAAATCGAAGGTTTCCTCATCTGGGGGTTCCGTTTCGATTTCAGAAGCCTGCTGCGTGTCCTCCGGCGGGAGGTATTCAGGATATGAAGCGCGGAGCACGCGCCGGCTGAACTCAACACCCATCAGTGAAGCCGTTGTTTCGTTCATCGTCCGCAGCTCGGGCGTCGTGTTGTAATTGAAGCCCAGAGGGTGCAGTGAGAGATAGTTGTGCGTCCACTCATGCCCGATGACTTCCGTAATCCAGGAGAGGGTCGTGCTCTGCTGGATCATCGTCGGATAAGTTCCCAGCCCGCCTATGGGCACGACCAACGCCGAGACATCTAGCTCGGATTCGACCCGTTCCTCAATGCGGATTTTTTCCTCCAGAGTTAAGCCGACCTGCAATGTGATGTTCGTTTCCTGGCGGATCTCATCGCGAGGCGAGACGATCAACGCAGAGGGAAGCGGTGTGAACTGCATCAATACCGGCGGGAACGGGGCTCCGGCGATGTCAAAACCCATCTCCTGAAGCACGACACCGACGTCTTCCTGAAGGATCGTCTCTACGACCGGACGAAGACTCCTAACGCGCTTGCGCATCTCCTCGAGCTCAGCCCGCACTTGAGAGGTCGCCTGCTCCACCCCACTTTGGTCGGGATCACCGTAGAGATCCTCTAGGTGAGCTTGAAGTCGTTGGGTCTCGGCGAGATCATGCAAATAGAGCTCGACAAGTTCTCTGCGTTGAGGTTCGAGAAGATAGCTCGTCGCCCCCAGACTCCATTGGCCCATTTTGGATAACGCTGCCGCCAGAGTCCAATCGAGAAAATTAAACTCAACCGGGCGCGTGAATATCCTCGTCTGAGCCTGCTGGCTTTGAACGGATATCACGCTACCACCGAGTAAGATCGTCAAAATGACGATTAAAATCGCCCTTCGAAGCGTGTCTAAAGCCCACTCAACCGCCGTATGCATCATCATACTGGGAGTGTATCAAGCGCTCTTGAGAAGTCAATGAGCATGAGCCCGCATGTTATAATGCCGAATCCTCCAGGGCTTTTCATCGGCCCAAAGGACAGTATTTGATGAATTTTCTTGTTACCGGTGCAGCGGGCTTCCTGGGATCTGCGCTGGCCAACCGTATGGCTCGAGAGGGCCACCAGGTGCGCGGCTTCGATGATCTTTCCGCAGGCGACCCGGCACGTCTGAATCCAGATGTGCTCTTCACGCGCGGCGACGTGACCGACCGCCCCAAGCTCTGGACACTGCTGCAGGATGTCGACTGCATTTATCACCTGGCGGCTAAGGTCTCTGTCCCTGAATCAATCCTCTACCCGCGTGAGTACAACATCATCAACGTCGGTGGCACGGTCAGCGTGATGGAAGCGATGCGCGACGTCGGCGTGCGCCGTGTAGTTTTCATCTCGTCCGGCGCGATTTATGGCGACCGCGCCGATCAGCCCATCAATGAAGACACCCCACCGAATCCCAGTTCACCCTACGCAGTCTCCAAACTGGCTGCCGAACATTACATTCGCACGATCGGCAGGCTCTGGGGCATCGAGACGGTGTCACTGCGCGTTTTCAACGCTTACGGTCCGGGTCAGCCGCTGTCTGTGGCCCACCCACCGGTGATCCCCCATTTCCTGCGCCAGGCAGCCCACAGCGGCACGATGGTCATTCATGGTCAGGGCGGACAAACGCGTGATTTCGTCTACGTCGATGACGTGATCGAAGCGATGGTCGCTGCTGCCACCGCGCCTACGATCGATCAGTCGGTCATAAACATTGGCAGCGGCACGGAGACCAGCATCAAGCAGCTCGGCCAATATGTGCTTGAGGTGCTCGAATCCGAGGGGGATTGGATTTACAAAGAGGATCAGGATCCCGGGCCTTCACGGATGTGCGCCGATATCAACCTTGCAAAACAGAAACTCGGCTATAAGCCCCGCTACAGCTTGAAAGAGGGTTTGGAACGAATGATCCGCCAGGATAAGCGCTTCCAAGCGGAAAATCAGGCTGCTTCCTGACGCAGGTAAATACATCCATCAAATACAAGACCGGAAAGCGTTGCCCGAGCATCACGACCAACTGCAGAGAATGGATCCAGAAATCCGGCTTCAACGAAAATTCTTCCGTAGACCAACACTCGATGTCGCCCGAGAGTTGCTCGGCAAGCGATTGGTGCGTGTGGAAAAAGATGGCAGCCGCACCGCGGGTCTAATCAGAGAAACAGAAGCCTATATTGGTACCGAAGATATGGGGTGCCACGCCGCAGCCGGCCGCACGGAGCGCAACCAGAGCATGTGGGGCCCCCCCGGACACGCATATGTCTACTTCATCTACGGAATGCACTGGATGCTTAACTTCGTCACCGAAGACGAAGAGACCCCGGCTGCAGTCCTGCTCAGGTCGATCGAACCACTCGAAGGTCTTGATCGCATCGCTGACCGGCGCGCAGGGCGCCCGGAATCGCAGTGGACCGACGGACCCGCCAAGGTCTGCCAGGCATTGGCTATCGACGGCAGTCTCGATGGCCTCGACCTCTGCACACCTTCATCACCACTTTTCCTGGAAAGCTCGGCTTCGATCCCGGATTCACGCGTGACAACAAGCGCCCGAGTGGGTTTATACTCTGTGGAAGAACCCTGGAAGAGCATCCCCTGGCGCTTCCAGGTCGCCAAAGACACTTTCGCGAAGGAGAGACGTTCAGGATGAAACTTCTGGAAGGAAAGAAAGCGCTAATTTTCGGTGTTGCCAATGATCACTCCATCGCCTGGGGTATTGCCAAGGCGATGCATGATCATGGTGCCGAACTCGCCTTCTCATACGCTTCGGAGACACTTGAAAGGCGTGTGCAGCCGCTGGCCGAATCGGTTAACTCGAACTTCGTAAAAAAGTGTGATGTTTCCTCAGATGATGAGATCGAGGCGGTCTTCAAGAAAGCGAAGCAAGAACTCGGGTCTATCGATATCCTGATCCACGCCATCGCGTTTGCAGGTCGCGATCAACTGCTGGGCGACTTTCACCAGACAACCCGTGAGGGTTTCCGGGTAGCCTTGGATATCAGCGTGTACTCCTTCATCGCTCTGGCACGCCAGGCGCTGCCGCTTATGGAAACGGGCGGATCGATGCTGACCCTGACCTATTACGCCAGCGAAAAGGTCGTTCCAAACTACAACGTCATGGCAATCGCCAAATCGGCGCTCGAATCGACGACACGCTACCTGGCGGCTGATCTTGGATCCCAAGGGATACGTGTGAACGCCATCTCGCCGGGCCCGATCCGCACACTCTCGGCAGCCGGTGTGAGTGGATTCAAGAAGATGTACCGGGAATTTGATTCCCACGCTCCCCTGGAACAAAATATCACCATCAAGGATGTGGGAGATGCGGCTGTTTTCCTTGCCTCAGACATGGCCAGCAAGATCACGGGTGAGGTTGTGTTTGTGGACTCGGGCTACAATATCCTCAGCATCCCGCTGCCAAAGGACGAGAGTTAGAAAAGGTTAATCAAAAGAAAAAAGGGCGTGTTCAACAGACTGCGATCTGGCATCGACTTCCGGCTTGATCCGGAACTGCGCATATACCGGGCCCGTGTTGCTAACCGGACCATAACCGCGATCTATTTACTGATCGCGCTATGGCTGCTGCTCGATGTATCTTTCTACCTCTATAATGAAGGGGCGCGTGGCTACAACATCGTTTTCGACGCTGGCGCAGCTTTCTTCCTGCTTGCACTGACATTCGTCGCCCACCGCCTCAATCGCTGGGGCAATTCGGTTATTGCAGGCTACCTGCTCGCCTCGAGCGTCTTCCTGTTTTCCGTTTTCAACCTGTTCATCTTCCCAGACACCATGATCATCAGTGCTGGGCTGCTCATCATTCCAATATTGATCGCCGGCAGCATTGTGGGAGGCCTGGCCAGCTTCGTTTTTTCCGGACTGGCGACATTGACGCTGGTCGCTGGTTGGTTCCTCGGCTTTCGCCTGGATGCCCTGCCGGCTTTGCTTTATCAACCTGTCTATGGGCCACTTTATCTCGGAAGCCAGGCGCTGCTTCACCAGATCATCGGCTTCCTGTTATTCAGTTTCTCCCGTAACATCGAGCGCAGCATTGAGTATCTGCGTGAACAAACCGATCAAATGACGGAACTCGCCCACACCGACCCGTTAACGGGTTTGGCAAATCGCCGGCAAATGATCGAACAGCTGGATCGCGAATTCGTACGTGCCCGGCGCTATAATCGCCCTCTCTCGCTGCTTTACCTGGATCTGGATGGATTCAAGGCTATCAACGATCACTTCGGCCACCTCTTTGGCGATGAGGTCCTTAGCAACGCAGCCATTTCGATGCGCTCGGTCCTTCGCTCGACCGACCTTTTAGCCCGTATCGGTGGTGATGAGTTTGCCGTGCTGCTTCCCGAGACCGATTTGAAAGGTGCCATCGGCGTTGCAAAAAAATTGAAGCGTGCTCTGCTTGCATTCAGCGGAAATCTCGGAACGGCGGTGCCGACGCTGACATTCTCCGCTGGCGTCGCTCAGCTTTTACCTGACGACGAGACGATTGACGATTTGCTCGCCCGGGCTGATGACGTTCAGTACCAGGCCAAGTCTGCCGGCAAGGGTGAGATCCGCACGCAGCAAGATATTGAACAGCTGCCGCTCTTCCGAAATAAGGCCAATCGTTTAAACTAACCCCTGGAAAAGATTGAACTTTGGGCCAGCGTATCTGCTTGCCCATCATCAGGGAGGTATTCCATGGTCCATACCGGCACAGTCGAGCTCAGCACGCAAGGACACGCCGATATGCACGACATCACCCCTCAGGTGGCGCAAATTGTCGAGCAAGCAGGTGTAGAACGTGGTCTTGTAAATGTCTTCGCCGCCTCAGCCACGAGTGCGATTACCACGATAGAATTTGAATCGGGCGCGCTTGAAGATCTGCAGCGAGCATTAGATGAAATTGCACCTGTCGATCAAGAATACAAGCACAACCTGCGCTGGCAGGATGGCAACGGTCACTCGCATCTGCGAGCGGCGTTGTTGGGACCATCGCTGACTATCCCGGTTATCAACAAACGTCTCAAACTGGGCACCTGGCAGCAAATCCTGTACATCGATTTTGACGTTCGACCCCGACAGCGCAGCTTAATCGTTAACGTTATCGGTGAGTGAGTATATAAGAGGGCTGGTTTTATGACTGCAAAGCAGAGATCGACAAACAGACTGTTGGTAGTTTTTGCGCATCCGGACGATGAGAGTTTTGGGCCCGGTGGAACACTGGCCCTCTACGCCAGGAGAGGCGTAGAGGTGCATCTGATCTGTGCAACTCGCGGCGAAGTCGGCGAGACACCCGAAACCGTCGGCGAACGCACGGACGAGAAAGTCGCTCACCTTAGAGAGAATGAACTGCGCTGCGCTGCTGAAATTCTGGGTTTGGAGCAGGTCCATTTTCTCAACTACCGGGATTCGGGTATGCCGGGAGCTGAGACCAACCGGCATCCACGTGCCCTGGCAAGCGCACCCATCGACGAAGTCGCGAAAAAGATAGCCGCAATTACCCGCCAGGTTGAACCTCAAGTGGTGATCACATTTGACCCGATCGGAGGTTATCGACATCCGGATCATGTCGCTGTGCATGAAGCAACCGTGCAGGCGTTTGAGGATCTGCGTGCCGCGACAGGCGCCGATTACGAAAAACCGCAAAAACTCTATTACCACACATTTCCCAAAAGGCTGATGCGACTGCTGGTGCGCATCATGCCTGTATTTGGCCGCAATCCACGTGAATTTGGTGTCAATAAAGATATCGACCTCGTCGACATAGCAAAGGTGGACTATCCCATTCACGCCAGCATTCAGATTCGTTCCGTCATGGAAGAGAAGGAAAAAGCATCTGCCTGTCACGCCAGTCAGCAAGCTGGAGGATCCGGGGGGCTCTTTGGTTTTATGATGCGTGTGTTTGGCAGCCGCGAGCAGTTCATGCGTGCCTACCCACCAGCTCCCGATTCGCTCGAGGAGAACGACCTGTTCGCCGGCATCAAGTGAGGGCAAAAACTGTAAATATGAAACTCGTGAGTTCTTTATTTAGTCAGACCTTCCTGCACACGAAGTTACGGTCGCATGATAAGATTGCGCCGCGACACCGGATCCTTATTGGCACGCGATCAAATGGAGCAGCCCATGCTTTCATGGCTTGATCTTCCGCCTCTCATCGTCACATTGCTTATCTTCGTACTACGTGTTTCCGATATGACCCTGGATACACTGCGCGTGCTCTTCGTCATCCGGGGGCGCAAGTCTCTGGCTTGGATCCTCGGATTCTTCCAGTCTGCATTGTGGGTCATCGCCATCACCAGCGTGCTCAGCAACCTGGACAACCCCTGGAACATCGTCAGCTACGCTGCCGGGTTCGCCACCGGCAATGTCGTCGGGATCATGATCGAGCAGGGACTCGCCATTGGACACAGCCATATGCAGATCATCAGCCAGAGGTTGGGAAGTGCGATTGCAGATACGGTTCGGAATGTAGGCTACGCCGCGACCGAACTGCCGGCGCGGGGACGTGACGGCATGGTCAGCGTGATCAGTTGCAGTCTTCGACGCAAGGATGTCGAGAGCGTTCGCAAGATGGTTCAGGAGATCGATCCGCAGGCTTTTATCACCGTCGAGGACATCCGTCCGATCCATCGCGGCTACTGGCGAGGCTGATTTTCGGCGTTCTCATGGCCGCACTCATCGACCCACTTCAGCATCTCGCGCAGATCGGGATAGACTGGGATCGCATCCCGGCCGCTTTGGTCCCATTGATCATCTTCTTGCTGAGGACGACCGACCTCTCGCTCTCCACCCTGCGCATGCTCTCGGTCATGCGTGGCCGGCGTGGCCCTGCCTGGGTATTGGCATTTGCTCAATCGATCCTCTACCTTCTCGGCGTCGTAGGCGTGATCGCCAATCTGAGCAATCCCATAAATCTCATTGCGTTCGCAGCAGGCTTTGCCAGCGGAAACGTGGCGGGCATATTGCTTGAGAGCCGCCTGGCGCCGGGGCACAGCCACCTGCGCGTCATCAGCACGGGCTATGGCGCTGCGATCCTCGAGAAGCTGCACGAAGCAGAGATCGGTGCGACGGATATGACCGCAGGAGGCCGGGATGGCACCGTCGATCAGATCTACTGTTTCGTCCCACGCCGGCAAGCACGCGCTGCGGTTAACTTGATCCTGCAGATCGACCCCTCAGCCTTCATCAGCGCGGTGGCGGTGAGACGGATCGATGGCGGGTGGCACGCTTGAGCAAACAACTCAAGCGTTTTTCATTCTACGTTTGCTGTTGAGCCATCATGAGACACCCGAGTCGAATGGGCTCTGGTCCAGTTGTTGCAACATCTTTTATCAGCCGGATTGCGCGGAGAAAGCCGCCCGGGGCGAGAATTGCACTAGGAACAACGTCGGGTTTGCACTGCCTTAACCCAAACGGTATAATCTCGCCACCTGTCTCCTTGGAGGGTTCTGGCTGCGAGCAGAACGGGTTCGATCCCGCCAAGAAGTTGCGGCGGGCTGCTCGCTAGACAATCAAGTAACCAACGGAGCACGATCAAAGGACCCTATGGCGCTTAAGGGGAACCTGCGCGATTTCAGCGTCACCCAATTACTCAACCTGATCAACCTTGCCCGCAAGACGGGAACCCTCACGCTCGAGGGACCGGACGCGATTGCATGGGTGTCCTTCCGCGGGGGAAAACTAATTTACGCGCAAATCGGCAACGAAGACGGCAGTCTGACCGGAATCCTCACCAGATCCAGCAAGATCTCGCCCAAACAGGCGAAGGTTATTCGCACACATGCGACCGAAAAAAGTGACAAGGAGCTTGGACTGCTCCTGATCAACGCCGGTTACCTCTCCCAGCAGGATATCCTGGCAAGCCTGCGCGAATACGTCCTCGAAATCGTCTATCAGCTTTTCACCTGGGTCGAAGGGTTGTTTCGCTTCGATGCTAACGTACTACCTCCAGATGATGCGATCACGATCCGCCTCGATCTCGAGAACATCATCATGGAGGGCACACGCCATCTGCAAGAATACGAAATGCTTAAAGAAGAGATCCCCAATCTCGAAATGGGGTTAACCTTCGTAGAGCGCCCTGGCGCGGATATCCGTGATGTCCAGCTGACTGTTGAGGAGTGGAAGGTTGTCTCTTACATCAACCCGAAGAATACGATCCGCCAGATCGCCAAAGCAAACAAAATGAACGAGTTAGACATCCGGCGGATTGTCTACGGCTTGCTGCAAGCCGGATTGGTTGAGATCATAAGGCCAGAAGGCATGCCGCTGCCACCGCAGGCTCAGAAATTGCCGCCTGTAGACGTAAAGGAACAGAGTTCACTGGTAAACAGATTGATTGATCGGATCAGATCCCTATAAGGGAAAATTGCTTATGCAGACTGTAAAAATGGTTGTGACGGGCCCATTCAACTCTGGCAAGACCGCCTTCATTCAATCGGTCAGCGAGATTGATGTCGTTTCAACCGAACGTAGGATCAGCTCCGAAGAAGAACGCATCAAAGAAACCACGACGGTGGCGATGGATTTCGGCCGCATCACCGTCGATGATGAACTGGTGCTGTACCTCTTTGGAACCCCCGGGCAAAAGCGCTTCGACTTTATGTGGGAAATTCTTTCAGAAGGCATGCTCGGCTTCGTTGTGATGGTCGACAGCGCACGTCCAGAGACGTTCCGGGAGGCGCGTGGCATTTTACAGACCTTCCGGGCTTACGCCCCTACCCCCTATGTCGTCGCAGCGAACAAACAGGATATGGAAGACGCATGGGAAGTTGACGATCTCCGCATCGCTCTCAAGCTCGACCCGAAGGTGAAGATGCTTCCCTGTGTAGCCATGGACAAAGAAACGGTCAAAACCGTTCTGCTCGAACTGCTCTACAGCATTCTTGAGGAAATGAAAGAATCCTGAGCTTTTTCCTCGGTTCATCGAATCTATCCCCTTTTGCATCACTAGCCCGAAAGTTTGGTTGCTGGCACATTGCCTATGCCGTAAGATAATTTCGCGCACATGCCCTTGCTACGGTTGATTTGTCAATCGGGGGTTAGAGCTTTCATGGAGTACATGTGATGAAACACGCGCGGATCTTGATCATTGAAGATGACGCCGATACGGCCGATATGCTCAAGATTTTCTTCTCGAGCCAGGGCTCATCTGTAGAGACGGCATCGACCGGGGAAAAGGCTTTATCAGCGGTGAATGAGAAGCAACCGGATTTGATCCTGCTGGACATCATACTGCCTGATATGGATGGCTATGCCGTCTGTAAGAAACTCCGGGCGTCTTCTCATAGCGCTCACATCCCCATTCTTTTCCTTACCCGGAAAAATACGCGCAACGACATACTCTCTGGGCTCGAAATTGGGGCAGATGACTATCTCACCAAACCCTTCGACCTGGAAGAGCTTAAGCTGCGTGTGCGCAATGCACTCAACCGAAGCCGGACTTACCGGCAAATCGATGCTCGCACATCACTGCCGACCGGCGATTTAATCCACTCCACACTGCGTCAGCTGTTAACAAGAAATGGTTGGGCAGCTTTGCTGGTCCGCATCAAGGAGTTTGATAAGCAGCGCATGGGCAGCCGACTCCTGCAGCAGGATGAACTGCTGGGTCGGGTTGCCGCCAGGCTAGAGAATGTCCTTCGAGACATCGATGAACGCAGTCCGTTCGTCGGCTACCTCAGCGGTGGAGATTTCCTGCTGATCACCCGCAAAGAGCATGCTAGCCTGGTTGAGGGAGCGTGCTGCCCACATATATTCACAAACGTCAACACCGATCATGAACCTGATGGAGAACACGACAATCCGAAACCATTACAGATGCAGATGACTCTTGAATCTATCCAGCAGCCAACCGAGGTAGCTTTCGAAATTGGAGTCATTACTTCAGATGACGGACCGTTTGAAGATGTCGGGGCGCTGCTGGAGCTGCTTTTCGACTCGGTCAATAAACACAACAAATCGACCCCTTAGCCCATCGAGCAAATAGGACAGGACCAGTGTTGAAGAACCGCAGGAAGCTCTTATGAGCGCAGCCCGGTCGGGGAAAGACTCCAAACCTCTCGACGAGTCGAGCCCCTTTGGGGATCCTGCCCCACTTAAGCGTGCTGGCGAGTATTCCTGGCAGAATGTTCTGAGTGCGGCCGAGGACATTGAGCAAGCCGCGCAAACTACCGCAGCACTTCTCAGTCAGCATGTCGAGTACGACTTGTTCGAACTGAATTTGATGGATATCTCAACTGGTATTCTTTCGCCCTACCGTATCTATTCAACTCGCCTGGGGAGCAACGATTCTCTGCTGGATGATTATCGACTGGGGCAAGGTTTCACTGGTTGGTTGGTTGAAAACCGCACTCCACTTATCGTAGAAGACATCCACAGCGCAGACGATTTCAAACCTGCCTTCGATGACAAAACACTGCCACTGCGTTCATATCTTGGTGTACCGATACTGGAGAATGGCGATCTCATCGGCACGTTGGAAATCGCCCATCAAGAGACGGGAAAGTACACGCAGAACGATATCGACACGATACTGAAGGTGAGGGATGCCGTCGCAATCAAATTGGCAAATCTACAGAAAACCAGGGATCTCAAAGCAACCAGGTTGCTGGCCGGCATCCAACAAAAACTTCTCGATCAAATTAAACACATCCACCATCTGGATCAGTTAGTCAGCGGTCTGGGCCGGATCACTATCGAACACCTCGATTCTGATTGGCTGGCATTCCTCATCTATAGCCCGGAGACCGAAACTCTGGAGACCATTGCGCCGATATCGGATCGCCATGACGCTTTCGGTGATCGGCACGGGACTTGGGCGCACGGGAACGGAATCCATGCGGTTCGCCCTGCAGGAACTCGGCTTTGATCCGTGCCACCACATGCGCCAGGTCTACGCCGACGACACGCAAATGAGATTGTGGGCCGAGGTGGCGGTTGCTGGTCGACCGCCGAACTGGGAGCTCCTTTTTCGGCGGTTTCGGG
>Ga0207752_1001286_pt1 | contig 11644 bp, 10 predicted proteins | sample Pon2CUnioCityCA_6_FD_187272 | JGI IMG/M metagenome (GOLD analysis project Ga0207752, IMG submission 187272) | Marine sediment microbial community from Union City, CA, USA - Pond 2C Sediment 2 (SPAdes) | ecosystem: Environmental > Aquatic > Marine > Intertidal zone > Salt pond sediment ... | reverse complement strand
CAAGCCAAAATAACCCGCCATACCGATTGCACCCGCCATTGCGATACGTCCTGCCATGAGCTCATCTTTTTCAGAGATATCAGGTTTAAATATCCCTTTCAACAAGTCATGAGATATAGCGGACGCTATAGCAAGTAATAGACCTGCCGCCGTTGATAATGCAGCTGCCAGGCCACCGGCTACAACAAGCGCGATTACCCAGTTTGGTAATTTTGCAATTTCAGGGTTTGCCAGTACCATAATGTCACGGTCAACCTTGACCATTTCATTACCTTTCCAGCCATATGATTCGGCTTTTGCTGCAAACTCTTTATTTTTGTCATTGTAATATTGAATACGACCATCACCGTTCTTATCTTCAAATTTCAATAAGCCAGTGGCTTCCCAGTTTTTAAACCACTGAGGACGTTTCTCATATTCAATATTAGCTGTTACTTCACCAACTGGACCAGTTTGAATAGTATTCATCAGGTTCAAGCGAGCCATTGAACCAACCGCAGGTGCAGTGGTGTACAAAATGGCGATAAAGACTAATGCCCAACCAGCGGTTGCACGTGCGTCTTTTACTTTTGGTACGGTGAAGAAACGGATAATAACGTGTGGTAAACCTGCGGTACCGATCATCAAGGTTAATGTATAAGCAAACATATTCAGTTTGCTGCCGAGCACCTGGGTTGTGTATTCATTAAACCCGAGTTCGGATACAACCGTGTTAAGTTTATCCATCATGTAAGTATTACCTTCCGACATGGTACTTAAAATACCAAGCTGTGGAATTGGGTTACCGGTAATATTTAAAGATATAAAGATTGCAGGAACGGTATAGGCAAAAATTAATACACAGTATTGTGCGATTTGCGTATAGGTAATCCCTTTCATGCCACCGAGTACAGAATACATAAATACGATACCCATGCCGATATAAAGGCCAGTATCATAATCTGTTTCCAGGAAACGGGAGAAAGCAACCCCGATGCCTTTCATTTGACCGATTACATAAGTAATTGAAGCCAGGATCAGACAAATAACAGCAACTACACGAGCAGTCCGTGAGTAGTAACGTTCACCAATAAACTCTGGTACCGTAAACTTGCCAAATTTACGTAAGTAAGGTGCAAGTAATAATGCCAGAAGAACATAACCACCGGTCCAACCCATTAAGAAAACTGAAGCACCATAACCATTAAAAGCAATTAAACCTGCCATTGATATAAATGATGCTGCAGACATCCAGTCAGCTGCCGTTGCCATACCATTTGCAACAGGATGAATACCTTTGCCTGCTACGTAAAATTCACCCGTTGTTGAAGCGCGTGCCCAAAAGGCAATACCGATATATAAAGCGAAGGTTGCACCAACAAAGGCATAAGTTATTGATTGTAAATCCATAGTTACATGTCTCCCTTAATCATCATCTTCATGTACATCGTATTTACGATCAAGCGCATTCATTTTCTTGGTATACACAAAAATTAATGCCAGGAACGTATAAATCGATCCCTGTTGTGCAAACCAAAAACCTAAACCCACGCCTCCAATTCGAATAGCATCAAGGGTGTCAGCCAGGATAATGCCAAATAAAAACGAAACGGCGAACCATATTGCAAGCAATATAGCGACAAGCCGCAAGTTCTCCTTCCAGTAATCAGTATTTTTATTCATTATTTTTCCCCAAAGGTTACTAACTGAATGGAGAGCAGGTTCCTTCTTAGTAAGCTTACTTAGTAGCATTAACCCCATTAATCATATGAAAATATGATGCTACCTACCCACTCAACAGTAATCATGCCACTTTTTGGTGCGCATAATTGTGATACTTAATATAACAATATCACTCGTTAAAGCAATACATAATTAGTAACTTAGCAGTATATTATTTATCGCTAATATTAAAAATTGCAAATATGGCTACACTTTTATGATTTCACGTAAAACAGAAGTGGCATAACCGCCAGCAGGAAGGAAAAAAGAAAAGTTGAGTGTTTTTTCATCATGATTATAATTCCAGCAGAAATTTTTTACTGATAAACGTAGAGAGCGACGTTCTTGATCTAACCTGGCATTTTTAAGGCCAACATCAAACACTTCGAACTGGTTTGCCAGGGAATATTCCAACTCGGCAACCGTACTTTTTGTTAATAATTCACCCCGTCCCCATAATGGTCCACTTGGGTGGATATCATGTTCTTTAAGACGTTGAATAATCTTTTCATCAATTTCATCAACCAGGAAATAACTATGGCTGTTATCAAGTAGCATAACATCACCGCTTATAGCTTCAGCCCATTTCTTCATTGCAACACGTTGTGATAAGAGCTCATTAAACATTGCAGAGCGAGCTGCAGATAAATACATTGAACGTTTAAAACGATCTTTCTCTCTCTTGCCAGAAAACATGATTTTAGCTTTTTCCAGGTTATTGCCTTCTATGCCAAAACGCTGCTCACCGAAATAATTTGGTACACCATTTTCCACGATAGAATTAATACGCTCATCAAGATCAGCGAAATCACCTGCAACATTACGGACAATAAGATTAAACTCATTTCCCTTCAAACTACCACGACGCAGCTTGCGGTTATGTCGAATTGACTGTAGTACTTCAACATTATCTGAATTAAGAAGTGACCAGTCAGGATCAGGCTTACCGGGCAACCAGACACTAAACCATTGGGTCGTAATGGCATGACGATCTTTAATTCCCGCGTAACTGACATCAACTTTACGCACCCCTGCTAACTGCGCAATTTGACGCGATAACCAGTCGGTATTGGTATCCTGTTTTTTTATGTGCAACAGGGCATGTTCACCCTCACCCGTTGCTGAAAATGCAAATTTTTCATCTACGATAAAATCGGAATTATGGCAACGAATGTTACCCGTTAATCCAGGTTCACCATTTGCATAGTGATAAGAATGAAAATCAAACATACTTGTTAAACTAGTAATATAATAGCGGTTACAGCAATACCTTCAGCCCTGCCAGTAAAACCCATTTTTTCAGTTGTTGTTGCTTTTATGCTTACATTATTGATTGCCGTAGACATATCATCGGCCAGTATTTTTCGCATAGCTTGAATATGAGGCGCTAGCTTCGGTGCTTGTGCAATGATCGTGATATCAGCATTGCCCAGCTTCATACCACCTTCTCGAACCTTGTTCATCACTTCTTCTAACAAGATTCGACTATCAATCCCCTTGTATGCATTGTCCGTATCAGGGAAATGCTTTCCAATATCACCTAATGCCATCGCACCTAACAACGCGTCACATAATGCATGGATGACCACATCACCATCCGAATGAGCTTCCATTCCTTTTTCATAAGGAACTTCAACACCGCCTAAAATAAGCTTACCTGACTCTTTAAACTTATGAGCATCATAACCCTGGCCAATACGCATTTCCTGGTTTCCTCTTACTTACCTGACTCAGCTTGTCTTAGAAAAAATGCCGCCAGCTCAAGATCCTCTGGACGGGTAATTTTTAAATTATCTGCATGTCCTTCTATCAATTCGGGATGATAACCTGCCAACTCAATTGCAGAAGCTTCATCAGTTATTTCCTGGTGATTATTTAATGCTGTTTGCAAAGCATCCTTTAACATTTTATAGCGAAACATTTGTGGTGTAAGCGCATGCCACAGGTTATTACGCTCAACCGTTGCTTCAATAAGGTTACTGCCAACAGCAGCACGTTTCATTGTATCCCTGACCGGTACAGCTAAAATTCCACCTACACTGTGGTCAGACATTTTATTGAGCAATAAACTTAAATCTTGCTGACGTAAACAAGGACGCGCCGCATCATGAACCAGAACCCAGTCCTCATCCTTTGCCTGGCTCTCGATGTACTTCAAACCATTTAATACTGAATCACTGCGTTCTTTACCACCCTCAGCTTTATGGACAGGCTTTTGATCCCGAATTGAAAGTGTTGGCCAGTACCCATCTTCTTTAGAAACTGCAACGACAATTTGTGATATCGCATCGTGATTTAAAAAGACATTCAGCGTATGTTCTAAAACCGGTTTATCATTGAGTAATAGATATTGTTTAGGTGTTGTCGTGCCCATGCGGCGACCAACACCTGCTGCAGGAATAATTACCCAGATATTATTTTTGATAGTCATTTATTATGGCAGGGAATGATGAAATTTATTCTTAATTGTTTTCTTTTTTATCGTCGACTACCTGGATATACGTTTCGCCTTCCTTAATCATACCCAGTTCATTTCGTGCACGTTCTTCAATCGCTGCATCACCTTTTTTTAAGTCTTTCACTTCAGCAAGAAGTGACTGGTTGCGCTGTGCTATTTTTTTATTTTCATTTTCCTGCTGTTCTATATTTTGCTGCAGACGCCATACCGTGGCCAGGCTGCCTTCACCAAACCATAGTTCATATTGCAGGATAAAAAAAAGGAGGCCAAGTATGACAGCAATATTTCGCATCAACTTTTCCTCCTCTTTTATAAAATGCCAGGCATCAGCCTGAACATAGCGTTATTTTAAATTATAGAATGCATCTTTACCCGGGTAAATTGCATCTTTACCCAGTTGCTCATTAATTCGAATCAGCTGGTTATATTTTGCAACACGATCTGAACGAGACATTGAACCCGTCTTTATTTGTCCTACAGACGTTGCTACAGCTAAATCAGCAATAGTCGTATCTTCTGTTTCACCTGAGCGATGTGACATTACAGCTGTGTAACCCGCTTTTTTAGCCATATCAATTGCATTTAACGTTTCAGTTAGTGTACCAATCTGGTTTACTTTGATAAGAATTGAGTTACCAATACCTTTATCGATACCTTCCTTGAAGATTGATGTATTTGTAACAAACAAGTCATCACCAACTAACTGAACTTTTTTACCTAAACGTTCGGTTAATTCTTTCCAACCATCCCAGTCATCTTCAGCCAGGCCATCTTCAATACTGATGATCGGATATTTGTTAACCCATTCTTCAAGTACATCAATAAATTCTGAAGAGCTTAAAATTTTACCTTCTGATTTAAGGTTATATTTACCATTTTCATAAAACTCACTACTCGCAGCATCAATAGCAATCATAATTTCTTCGCCGGCTTTATAACCCGCTTTTTCAATCGCTTCCAGGATAACTGTAATCGCTGCTTCATTTGATGGTAGATCTGGTGCAAAACCACCTTCATCACCCACTGCAGTATTCATACCTTGTGCAGAGAGAACTGATTTTAATGTGTGAAAAATTTCTGACCCCATACGAATTGCTTCTAATTCATTTGAGGCGCCTACTGGCATAATCATGAATTCCTGTAAATCAACGCTGTTTTCAGCGTGCTCACCACCATTGATAATATTCATCATCGGTACTGGCATTTTGAAATTATCTTCAGTCGACAGGTAACGGTAAAGCGGCATATTCACTTCGTTAGCAGCAGCGTGTGCACAGGCCATTGAAATCGCTAATAAAGAGTTTGCACCAAGCTTTTCTTTATTATGAGTACCATCAAGTTCAATCATCAGGTTATCAATTGCTGCCTGATCACTGGCATCTTTACCAATTAAGGCATCACGTAATACACCATTTACATATGAAACAGCTTTGCTTACACCTTTACCCATAAACTTTGACTTATCGCCATCACGTAATTCAATTGCTTCACGTGCACCTGTAGATGCACCTGATGGAACTGCTGCGCGACCCATTGTGCCTGATTCAAGTATGACATCTGCTTCGACTGTTGGGTTGCCACGTGAATCAATAATTTCACGGCCAATAATATTTTTAATAATAGAACCACTTGCTGACATTACTATCTCTCTTTCTTTTAAATTTTCGTTAACTAGTTTTATAACAAGGCTTTATGACAATTTAACTAGCTTTCTTTTGTTTAGATTCTGACATTTTTAATTCACGTGCTTTTGCTACATAACTCGTAAACAAGGGATGTCCGTCACGTGGCGTCGATGTAAATTCCGGGTGGAACTGACATGCAATAAACCACGGGTGTTCTTTCAATTCAACTACTTCAACCAGGCTCTCATCCGTTGATGTTCCTGAAATAATTAATCCTGCTTTTTCTAACTGTTCACGATAGTTATTGTTAAACTCATAACGATGTCGATGTCGTTCAATGATGACATCTTTACCGTAAACATCGTTTACATGACTACCTTGTTTGAGTTTGCAATCCTGGCCACCCAGTCGCATGGTACCACCGAGATCAGAACTTTCATCTCGTTGTTCAACCTGGCCTTCCGCGGTTGTCCATTCTGTTATTAAACCAATAACAGGGTTCTTTGCAGCCTGTTTAAATTCTGTACTGTGCGCATCATCCAGACCTGCCATGTTTCTTGCGTACTCAATAACCGCAACCTGCATACCCAGACAAATACCGAGATAAGGCACGTTATTTTCACGGGCAAAACGGACTGCTTCAATCTTTCCTTCAACACCACGCAAGCCAAAGCCACCGGGTACTAAAATCGCATCCATCTCTTCCAGACAACCAGTGCCATCATTCTCAATATCTTCAGAATCAATATATTTAATTTTAACCTTGGTATGTGTATGCAGACCGGCATGAATCAATGATTCAGACAGAGACTTGTAGGCTTCCGTTAAATCAACATACTTACCCACCATGGCAACCGTGATTTCATCTGTTGGGTTTTCAAGTGCATCAACTACCGCTTTCCATTCAGATAAATCTGTCGCCGGTGCATCAAGCTTAAGCTTATCAACAACAATATCATCCAGGTGTTGTTCATTTAGCAGCAGCGGAATTTCGTAAATACTTTTCGCATCCAGTGCTTCAATTACTGCGCGTTGTTCTACGTTAGTAAATAAGGCAATTTTTTTACGCTCATCCATGGGAATCGGACGATCTGAGCGACAAAGCAGAATATCGGGTTGAATACCAATAGAGCGGAGTTCTTTAACCGAGTGCTGGGTAGGTTTGGTTTTAATCTCACCGGCCGTTGGGATATACGGTAACAGGGTCAAATGCATATAGAGCGCATTTTCATGTCCCAGTTCAACACCCATTTGTCGAATGGCTTCTAAAAATGGAAGTGACTCAATATCACCGACAGTACCACCAATTTCAATCATCGCGACATCTGCATCGACACCGTCAATCTTGGAACCTTCATGCACACAACGAATAATTTCATCCGTGATGTGTGGAATAACCTGTACCGTACCACCGAGATAATCACCGCGACGTTCTTTACTAATGACGGTCTCGTATATCCGGCCGGTGGTAAAATTATTAGATTGTCGCATCGGTGTGCGAATAAAACGCTCGTAGTGACCCAAATCAAGATCAGTTTCAGCCCCGTCTTCGGTGACAAAAACTTCACCATGCTGGAATGGACTCATGGTGCCTGGATCGACATTGATATAGGGATCCAGTTTCATCATGGTGACTTTTAAGCCGCGGGCTTCAAGAATTGCTGCGAGAGATGCTGAAGCGATGCCTTTACCCAGGGAAGACACAACACCGCCAGTGATGAAAACAAATTTCGTCATTAATACGCCAAATATGTGGAGATGGTAGCCTGAAAACAGTGACTTTCGTTGCTGTTAACCTGCCGTTGAATTGGCCCCTATTGTGAGTGTTTTTGCCTTACTTTTCAATCCTTAAGCTCGAAAAACTCGGTTTAGTAAAGAGATACTGAATACTTATTTAATAATGGGAGTCATCAAGCAAACAGGGTGAGTTTTACTCAATCAGCCAGCCGGGTTCATTACCATTTACCGCGTACGGCTCACAGTAGCAGTAGCCCACAACCTGGGCGAGCTCGCCATTAATATAAACCAGTGGAACTGATGCCCTTTTCCATGGCGGAACCTGCCATTCCTGGAACAGTTTCTTCAACTGGTGAGTTTGACCGCGGCCATTTGGACGACAGACTTCGCCCCCCTGGCGAAAACCTACCGTGATTTCCGTATTCAGCAGCATGGCCTGGCTAAGCCCTTCCCCGGTTGATGAGCGTGCTGTTAGCTCTCTTCCATGGTGGTTTAATTCAAGTGGCTGGCCAATATCCGACCAGGATAAAATGGTTTTATTGCAGGGTTCAGTATGCTCCTTTTGTGCATAAAGATAGCCCTGGAAACGTCTAACCTCCCCCCCTTTCCAGATTACCTCGGGCCTGGCATCAGTCGGGGCTGGTACGACTTCATTGATTATGCGTTGTAAATGCGCGGTATCGGGTAGTGATAGCTGGCAGATAGTTGAAAGCCAGTATCGAAGTACATTACGTTGGCGTTGCTCATCAAGCTTGATTAATTCTGCCAGCTTAATTTGTTGTTCACTTTGAATTTGGAGCCAGTCCTGATGTGCCAGCTCTGTCAAAAGTTGATTGGCCTCACCCATGTGGCTTGCCGTGCGCGACAAGGTTTTTTTCAATGACGGCCAACGTTCTTCTAATAACGGTACCACTTCATGACGCAAAAAATTTCGATCAAAATCGGTATCAAAATTACTCGGATCATCAATCCAGTTAAGTCCCTGTTCAACACCGTAACTATATAGTTCTTCGCGTAAAAAATTCAGTAAAGGACGGCAAAGCAAGCCCTGGGAAAATTTTTGAATAGCGGGCATTGCGGCTACCCCTTTAACGCCTGAACCACGTAACAACTGTAACAATACCGTTTCAGCCTGATCATCCTGGTGATGAGCAAGCAATATGACTTCGTCTTCTTTAATCAGCTTTTGCCATTCGGCATAACGCGCAAGCCGTGCAGCTTCTTCGGGACTGGCATCCTTTTTTTGAGCATTTACCGAGATGGAGGTATAAGAAACGGCAAGTTGCTTACAAACCTGGCGACAATGTTCTTCCCACTCATTGGCAAGCAGGCTTAGGCCATGGTTTATATGAATAGCCCTGATTTCAGCACCAAGCTGATCGCTCAGTTGAACCAGTGAATGCAGTAACACGTGAGAGTCGCAGCCACCGCTGTAGGCAACCCAAATGACTTTTGCATCCTGGTAGGATGATAAATTTTCCTTTAATAATGCAGCAGTGAAACTCATAACAGCCTTATATAAAGAAAAATGCCTGCAGAGATGCAGGCATTAAAAAGCATTTATTCAGTGTAATTACCATACGCCATCAGGTGTTGATAACGTTGATCCAGTAATTTATCAATTGATGTAGAAGACAGGTTATCAAGGGCCTGGATAAGTGAATGTTTTACACTCGAAGCAATAGCTTCAATATCACGATGAGCACCACCCAGAGGTTCAGGAATAATCTCGTCGATTAACTGTAATTCTTTAAGACGCTCTGCAGTTAATCCCATGGCTTCCGCCGCTTCAGGGGCTTTTTCAGCACTGCGCCATAAAATCGTGGCACACCCTTCTGGAGAAATAACCGAGTAAGTACTGTACTCAAGCATCATTAAACGATCACCAACACCAATCGCCAGTGCACCACCCGAGCCACCTTCACCGATAACGGTATTGATAATAGGTGTTTTTAATTCAGACATTTCAAGTAAGTTACGTGCAATTGCTTCACTTTGGCCGCGCTCTTCGGCACCAATACCTGGGTAAGCACCCGGTGTATCAATAAAAGTTAAAACAGGTAAATTAAAACGTTCTGCCATTTTCATTAAACGTAACGCTTTACGGTAACCTTCTGGACGCGGCATTCCAAAGTTACGTTTAATCTTTTCTTTCGTATCACGGCCTTTTTGCTGTCCAATAATCATTACCGGGCGACCATCTAAGCGGGCCATGCCACCGACTAAGGCCGCATCATCAGCATAAGCACGATCACCATGAAGTTCTTCAAAGTCTGTGAAAATGCGTTCCACGTAGTCCATGAAATACGGGCGTTGTGGGTGACGTGAAAGCTGGGCAATCTGTGCCGCTTTTAAGTTTGAGAAAATGGACTTGGTTAAATCGTGACTTTTCGTTTTAAGGCGCGCAATTTCATCGCCAATGTTTATTTCATTGTCCGAGCCTACATAACGTAACTCTTCAATTTTTGCTTCAAGTTCAGCAATTGGCTGCTCAAAATCAAGAAAATTTAAATTCATAATAAATTCAATATCTAAGGTTAATTATTTAAGCCAATTTTAACGAATTCTGGCTGTGACAACCAGTAATTTGTCACATTTTTGATTAACTTTACTCTTTGCGACCTGCAGTATATGACTCGTACATTGCAGCCGAGACAACAATCAAGCCACCGATCACGGTAGAAAACTGGGGCCACTCATTAAGTAACAGTGCAGCAAAAAGAGTAGCGTAAACCACCTGAACACAGGCAATCAAGCTCACCGTTTTTGCTTTAAGGTTTAACAGGCTAAATGCAAACAGTGTATGTGGCAACGCGGTAAACAATATTCCTAATATAAGCAGCTGGCCCCACTGAACCTGTGTCACTTGCGGAATAATTTCAAATGAAAAAGGCAGCAAGACCACAAAAGTCACCAGGGTCTGATAGAACAAGCTGTGTTTGGCCGTATAACCTTTAAAATAATGACCCTGGACGATGTTTCGAAGAGAAAATAATAACGCGGACAACACACCCCATAGAATTCCCTGGGTGGTTTCATTTGATAGTGAAAATTCAGGAACCAGTAAGTAAATCCCGAACAACACGACAATAGCACTTACGATATCTTTAATATGGGGTTTCTCACCATGAAACAACGGTTCTAAAAATACAGTAATCACTGGGAAGGTATAAAGCGCAATTACCCCCACCGCGATACTTGAGACTTGCATGGCATGAAAATAAGTTACCCAGTGCAAGGCCAGTAACACACCCAGGATAATGACCGTACTATAATCTTTTCGATTTAAAAGACGTAACGAATTTTTTTGCCAGGAGAAAATAAGAAAAATAATCAAGACAGCAAAAATACTGCGTAATAAAGTAATCTCTAGCGCGGTTAAAGAAATGAGTTTTGAAAATAGCGCGGTCAAACCAAAAATTAATACCGCGGAATGAACGGCTAACAGCCCTTTATATGAGCCTGTCATGATTTATAGATAACATTTACTTGTTGCTCGCCCATGGTTTCACGTAAACGGTGCAGCAACTCATCAGTTGGGTGAACCCGCCATTCCTGCCCCAGCGGAATTTCAGCCCTGGCATCATCTTTATGGTAATCAACGACAACAGGACAAGCACCTTCCTTGAATGGTGTTAACACACGTTGTAAGTCATTAATAAATCCATTTGCGGCGTGGTTTTGATCGACCGTGACGCTCAGGCTTGAAGCAAAACGTTCACGCGCCTGGCTGATATCATAAATCTCCTTGGCGCGCATTTTAAAACCACCCGAGTAATCGTCAATACTGACTTCAACACTGGCAACGATCAATTTATCTTTCGCCAGGTTTTCACGGTTAGCATTAAACTCATCAGAAAAAACCGCCATCTCCATACGACCACTACGATCATCAAGCGTTAAAAAAGCCATCTTGTCACCACGCTTGGTGGTCATAACCCGCATACCGACAATCAAACCTGCGACAACCACGGTTTGACTTTTTGTGGGTTTCATTTCAACCAGGCGACCACTGACAAATTGTTTTAACTCGTTTAAATAACGGTTTATTGGATGACCGGTTAAGTAAAGTCCGAGTGTTGCTTTTTCATTTAACAGTCGTAGCTCTTCACTCCAGCCTTTT
>Ga0207752_1001285_pt1 | contig 11646 bp, 6 predicted proteins | sample Pon2CUnioCityCA_6_FD_187272 | JGI IMG/M metagenome (GOLD analysis project Ga0207752, IMG submission 187272) | Marine sediment microbial community from Union City, CA, USA - Pond 2C Sediment 2 (SPAdes) | ecosystem: Environmental > Aquatic > Marine > Intertidal zone > Salt pond sediment ... | reverse complement strand
GGTTTCAAGCAGGTTCAGCACCAGTTGCCCCACACCGGTGTCTATGCTATCTGTGACAGCGCGGAAAGTACCGATGGCTTACCAAATAATGTCAATGGTGAAACAACATATGACAGTTATCTTTGCTATCAGAAAATTGGATATGGTGATACGCCAATCGACCCAGCAGAAATTTTCTTCGATACAGTAACGGCTTCTGGCCAACTTGTAGAGGAAAATGTCGGATTCTACTGGGATGAGGTTTGTCTGGCGGCTGATCCTGATGAACTGAATGTCAGCCTGAATGGAGAGATCTTTTATCTTAAAGAAGATGCTGATGGCAAGTTCCGTGCATGTGAAGGACGATCCGTTGTAGCCAGAACATGTACAGACCCGGATAATTCTGATAATAGCTTCAACTGTAATGTGAAGAATCCTGATGATCAGTACTTCACTTTATCAGTTCTTGATGCAGCCGCTGGTGACCGTATTGAACCAGCGCCGACTACTACCTGTATCGGTACTGAAGTTGAAGACTGGTTAAAACTGGCAGCCTATTCTGGAGAATCAGAGCCTGGCGAAAAGCTGATTATCACACCATGTGACCCTAGCCAGGGATACATTCTGCTACCCTATGTATTCTCTGACAATACAATCGCTTTCACCAGTTCCGAGGGTGATAATGCTGTAATCGAGAATCTGCAGATTATCAGTATTTCATCAGGACCGCTGCAGGAAACAGCAGTGTACCTGCAGGAAAGTGCAGACAAGACTAACAGTACCTATGACTTCAGTAATATGGAGCTGAATGTCCTGTATATTGCAGGTATTGAGCTTGATGACACCATCACCGGTACTGCGGACACTGATGTTATCCTGGGCGGCAACGGTACAGACTCGTTGTATGGTTTCTCAGGCTCCGACTGTATAGATGGCGGTCAGAATGATGACAACCTGTGGGGTGATAGTCATGCTAACAACCATGACGATCCAGATCTGCTACCTGATCGTGATGTTACCCCAGGCGCGGATGTCTTTGTGCTTATCGACAAGCTGGGTAAAGACGTTATTCATGACTTCAGAGTTGCTGATGGTGACAAGCTTGTGAATACAACAAATACAACTCCATCGGTTACTGGTGGTGGCGGTATATTCACCGTTGCGCTGAAAGGACAGAATAATGTGATAGTTCATGCTGATGTTGACACTCCGGAAGAATTAGAAGCGCATATTGTGGATGGCTTTGCTAATTTAGAAGGCGAGTTAGCATCTGTATGTGATGGATATCCACAATAGCTAACTGCTTATGACTTATGAAAGTCAGGGTCTCGAAGTCTTCTTATTGAAATACTTCGAAACCCTGCTTTGTTTAGATACAAAGAGGGATAATTGATATGGGATCTAAATCTTGCAGACTGAGATTGTTAGCATCTACCGGTATATTCATTGGAAGCTGTGCAGCTACAGTTGTCTGGGCAGGAGCAATCCTGGATGGGTCCACGTCCGGAGGCTTAACTACCTCGTATACCGGTGATTTCACTATACCGCACACTGATGGCACAACCATTGACAGTAACCTGTTTCACAGCTTCAGTGATTTCAATATCAATACCGGCGAAAGTGCTACATTTACAGGGCCTGGCAGTATAGATAATGTCATTACACGTGTTACCGGCTCTGGCACTTCTACTTTCAACGGTCCACTCACTTCACTGGTGAACCCATCAACCGGGCAATTGACCGGTGCAAATTTTTATTTCATCAATCCCAATGGACTGATATTTAAAGAAGGCGCAAACTTAAATATCGGTGGCGCTTTTTATGCAACGACAAGCGATTATGTCAGGCTGGGTCAGGATGGCGTTTATTACGCAGACCTTGGCATGCAAAGTGTGTTGACCAGTTCTCCGCCGGCTGCGTTCGGTTTTCTTGATGGTAATCCGGGGACGATTTCATTTGAAGGCACACAGCTGGTGAAGTTTATTAACCTTAATCCTGCTACTCCAATGTTCAGTTTTATAGGTGGCGATATAAGCCTGGATGAGGCAGCCGAGGGTACTGCTACTAACTTTGGTACAGCAGATAGCCGTGGAACCTTTCTTACCGGTAATCGCGTAGAGCTGGTAAGTGTTGCTTCTACTGGAGAAGTTGTGCCAACTGATGGGGGGTATGACATTGACCCTTCCGTAACGCTTGGGAATATTACTATTGCCAATGGCAGTGTGATCGATGCGCCGGAAGTCTATATTCGCGGAGGCCAGGTTGTCATCAAAGACTCCGTGGTGGCACCGGGATTTTTCTTCGTTGCAGATATGGCGCCACCGTTTGCTGCGCCCAACGGGGGTAGTGTTTACATTTCAGGCTCGGAGAAAGTGGAGATGGACGGTAGCGGCATGCCTCTGGGAATCGAGGTGGATCACCCGGACCCTTCGATAGTTCCAATCGTTGTCACCCGCTTTGATGGTGGTCCCTTATTCACCGGGGTGAGTACGTTTGCCGGTAATCCGTTCCCTGACGAGCCTGCAGGTAATGTCCCTGATGTATTGGTTGAAGGCGGAGATGTTTTAATTACTAATTCCGCCGGTCTGATCAGTCAGCGATTCGGGCCGGGTGAAGCCGGCGACATTACTATCAAAGGTGACACGGTTACAGCCAGCAATGGCAGTTTGATCGTTAATCTGAATACCTATGCCGGTGCCGGCGGTAATATTATCGTCGATGCCAATCAGCTTGTTCTGGGCACTGAAGGTGTTGCTTCTCCGTTTCCTGGTTTTAATGTAGTGACAACGTCCAGCAGGTTCAGCCCGGTATTCGGCAACCCGACGCTTGACCCCGATTTTGACGGCTCTGCACCACCAAACAACTCTTTAATTTATGCTCCGGAGCTTGCATCAGCGGATGCCGGTAATATTACGATTAACGTTGCCGGGACAGTAAAAGTGTACGGTGCTGACATCATGACCGAAAGCCAGAGTTATGGTAAGGCAGGCGATATTACAGTGAATGCATCCGACATCACGTTATCTCGGGAAGGTGGGGCATTCGGGCAAGTTGCAACACAAAGCGGTTATTCGGGTGATGCCGGGCAAGTCAATATTAACGCCACGGGCAATATCGAACTTCATGATGGGTATGTTGTATCGGCATCTACAGCCGGAACCGGGACTGGCGGTGAGGTATCGCTGACAGCGGGTGAAAATATAACGATTGACGGGGTACACCTGGGGCCGGGAAGCAGCGGCATCGGCAGTTCAACAATTTTACCGCCGGCCGAGGTGGAAACACAGCTGGCTAACTTGTATGGTTTTCCTGATTTTCAGACTATGGCTGGGGTATTTACAGGAAATCCCGCCGCGAGCATGTTCGATGTACTTGGCGTGTTAAAGGTAATGGGGTTAACGGATCTGGATGGGGCCAACCCTGTTGCCGGTAATGCAGGTACAGTATCAATAACTGCATCCACTTTGAATATGAACGGGAATCATGTGATCTCGTCTTCAACCAGTTCGGATGGTGACGGCGGTGCGATAAACATTGCAGTTGACTCATTGAGTATGGCTAACGGTGCTGAAATACGCAGTCGTAGCGGCCTGAATGATGAAGGCACTGGCGAGTTGCTGGCCGGTTCCGGTAATGGCGGTGATATCAATATTGTTGCCGGTGATCAGATCACTATGGAAAGCGGTTCCAGTATTTCTGCTAGCAGCCTGGGTGAGGGTTTCGCTGGTAATATTTCCGTTGATGCCGGCAACAGTCTTGAAATGAGAAGCAGCAGTATTTCCACCGAGGCATTAGAATCCGATGGGGGTGAGATTGCGATACAGGCCGAGAAACTGGTGTATATGGAAAACTCTGAAATCACCACCTCCGTCGGTCAGGGTGACGGTGCGGGCGGTAATATCTTTATCGATCCTGATTTTGTAATTCTTCAGCAGAGTAATATCCTGGCCAACGCCTACGGTGGACCGGGGGGTAATATTACGATTATTGCAGATAATTTTCTTGCTACACCCGATAGTTCCATCGATGCTTCTTCAGAACTGGGTATTGATGGCACGGTGTATATCAGTTCACCGGATGATAATGTTGCCGAAGACCTGACCGTATTACCGAAAAATTATCTTGATGTGACCAGTCTGATCAGCGGGCGCTGTGACACCTCGGCTGGTTCCAGCAGTCTGGTGGACGCAGGCCCGGGTGGACAGGTGATCGATCCCGATGGTTATCTGCCTGGTTTTGCGGTTGCGATGGATATTGACGAAAAACAGGATGACAAAATAGCCGGCAGTAAAGGTGATGGCAAGCCCGAGCTGTGGTGGGCAGCCTATGTCCGCAAGCAGGGTTTGCAGCTTGCCGGGGCGACCTGTAACTTCTAAATTCAGGCCAAAATCAACATCCACAAGAATAATAAAATAGAATGAACAAGACCAAAGCCGAATACTTTTGCAGAAAACGTGCAGGAAGCAGCAGTAAAGTAAAAACCGGGAAAATATCTGATCATCTTGTGCAGTCAATAACGCTCGCGTTAGTTCTGGGTTTACAGCCAGTTAGCGGAGTTGCAGCGACGCCACCGCCGGTACATGGTGATATGCCCCGACCTTCGGATTTTGTACCGGAATTACCCGAGCCCGGCAAACCCCCTGAGGCGCCGATTGAAGCCCCGGCAGAAGCATTGCCGGCAGCGCCGAGTGTGCAGCCTTACGGTCCCCGGCTGATGGTCAGGGAAATCCGGCTTACAGGTAATACCGTATTCAGTGCGGAAGAGCTCGGGGAAATAACCAATACCTACGAAAATCGTGTTATCTCCAGCAGCGAACTGGAAGGCCTGCGTGTGGCGCTGACGCGTTATTACATCGACCATGGTTATCTCAACTCCGGCGCGGTGATTCCCGACCAGAAAGTGGTTGATGGCGTGGTGCAGATGCAGATTGTCGAGGGCGTGCTTACCGACGTTGATATTCAGGGAAATGAACACCTTTCGAGCACGTATGTAGAAGACCGTCTCAGGCTGGGTGCAGGAAAAGCGCTGAATATAAATGAGCTGCAGCAGCAGATACAGATAATGCTGGAGTCACCCGTGATTGAATCGATCAATTCCGCCCTGCGGCCTGGCGACCGTCCGGGTGAGGCAAGCCTGACCAGTATTGTGAAGGAGGGGCCACGCTTCCAGTTTATCCCAGTTGTTGATAACTACTTGTCTCCCTCGCTGGGTGAAGTGCGCGCATTACCGCAGGTGTTTGTCTACGATATGACCGGTTACGGGGATATGCTCACCGCCGGGGTGGCAGTGGGTGAAGGTTTGACCGATGCCTATGCCAACTGGTCCATGCCACTGAATGCGCATGATACTACGCTGAGCCTGTTTGTTGATTACACGGATTCTGAAATTAAAAAAGGTGATTTCGAGTTTCTTGAGCTTGAAAATACCACTAAGACAGCGGGCTTCAGAATTACGCATCCTTTCTACCGCGTTCCTGGCCAGAAGTTCAGTATGTCGCTCGGCATGGATGTGCGTAGCAGTGAATCCAGCTTTATATTCGGCCCATATTATTTCGCGCCGGGTGTACCCACAGATGGCGAGGTCGATCTGTCCATTATCCGTTTTTCACAGGACTGGACCAAACGTAGTCAGAGACGCGTGCTGGCGGCACGCTCCCTGTTCAGTTTCGGCATTGACGCATTCGACGCGACCATTAATCCGGGTGATGCGCCCCCTCCCAGTAGTGGAGTTGAGGCTCCCAGTGGCGAATTTTTTGCCTGGCTGGGCCAGTTCCAGTGGGCGCAACTTGTGGGTGAAGGCCTGGGTCAGGTGATTTTCCGCACCAATGTCCAGTGGACCGATGACCCGCTGTTCAGTATGGAGCAGTTTTCGGTGGGTGGCGCGCTCAGCGTGCGTGGCTACCGCGAGAACCAGCTGGTGCGCGATAAGGGATTTAACGCCACGCTGGAGTACCGTTATCCCTTGATGAAGGATGCCGACGGCAGGGATACACTGACACTGGCGCCATTCTACGATGTGGGTGAGGCGACGAATAACGACAGGTCTGATGGTCCGTTTCCGAAATATATCTATAGTGCCGGTTTAGGGCTGCGCTGGGACCCGACGAAAAAAGTACATGCCGAGGTTTACTGGGGTCACGCGTTCAGGGATGTGGATAACGATGATGGCATTGATACCATGCAGGATGATGGCATTCATTTCCTGATCAGTGCCAATCTGCTCGAGTGGTTTTAGCATGACGTTGATATTGTCAGTCCGGCGGTGTTGGATTTTGGTAATAACATCTGCTCCAATCTTGTAACTTCCGTTTAATCATAATCAGAGGATTAAAAATGGAGAGGCATATACTGTTAAAAAGTCTGTTTCTTTCAACCGCTTTGTTTTTGACGGCCACGGTATCCGCGGCAACAGAGAAGTCCTCTGATATATCCCCGGGTGCTTCCAATGGCGTATCCATTAGTGACCCGATAAGCGCCGGGAAACAGGCCTTTAATAACGGCCATTATGAAGATGCACTGGCTTCATGGAATATTGCGCTGCAACAGGCTCGCAGCAACGGTGATAAAAGCGGTGAAGCACAGTCACTGCAATACAAGGCAGAAGCCTATCTGGCTATTGGCCAGTATTACAAGGCAACCAGCAACCTGCAGTCTGCACTGGAGCTGGCAAAAACAGCAGGCAATGACCGTCTTGCGGCACGGATAACAGGCAGCCTGGGTACCGCCTATATGCTCTCTAACCGGTCGGATGAAGCGAAAGACCTGCTTGAAAAAGCCGTTGCCGGAGAGCGCACAAACGGCCAGTCGGGCGCGGCCGCAATCGCAGGCAACAATCTGGGTAACCTGCTGGCCTCACTGGGCGATTATGAGGCTGCCATACTCGCGTACCAGAATGCGATTATCGATGCATCACTGGCAAAGAATGATGCGCTGATTACCAGGGGTTCGGTTAATATCGCCAGAGCACTGGTGGATAGCGGGCAGCATGACAAGGCCCTCAAACAACTCGGGCAGGTAACAAAACAGCTTGAATCTGCCCCGGCTTCGCATGAAAAGGCATACACATTAATCAGCACCGGCAGGTTATACTCACGCCTGGCAGCAAATGACAAAGCCAGTACTGCCGAACTGGAAAAACTGGCCGATAGTACTATCAATGAAGCTGCCAGTGTCGCTGCCTCCATTGCGGACAGTCGTGCATTGTCATTCGCCCATGGCTATCTGGGTGAACTCTACGAACAGGCCGGACGCAATAAAGACGCCATGGAACACACCCGCAAGGCGCTATATCACCTGAGAGCAACACCCGCACCCGAGATCAGCTATCGCTGGCACTGGCAGGAAGGCCGTCTGCTGCAGGCCAGCGGTGATACCGACCAGGCGATCGCCGCCTATCAGCGCGCGGTAGAGAACCTGCAAACCGTTCGTCCCGTGCTTGCTGCAGGCAATGCGGGCAAGCAGGGGGATTTTCGTGAGCATGCCGGCCAGCTGTATCTTGCTCTTGCTGATCTGCTGCTGAAACAGTCGGAAAACACGACAGATTCGAGCCAGCTGGAAGCCAGCCTGCGGGAAGCACGCAATGCCATTGAAATGCTTAAAGGTGCTGAACTGGAGGATTACTTCCGGGACAATTGCGTTGCTGCGCTCAAGGCGAAAACCAGCGGAATCGATCAGCTGGGCGAGCGCACAGCGGCCATTTACCCCATTATCCTGGCTGACCGTCTGGAAATACTGGTCAGTCTGCCCACCGGTATGAAACGTTATTCCATTGCTGTCAGTGCCGATGAACTGAATGAGGAAATCACCCGCTTCCGTAGCCTGCTGGAGAAGCGCACGACCAGGCAGTACATACGCCATGCACAAAAGATCTATAGCTGGCTGATTCAGCCAATGGAAAAGGATCTGGTGGCCATGAAGGTTGATACCCTGGTAATTATACCGGATGGCGTGCTGCGTACCATTCCACTGGCGGCACTCCATGATGGTGAGAGTTTTCTGGTTAGCCGTTACGCCCTGGCCACCACCCCTGGCCTGACATTGACTGATCCTCAGCCATTACCACGGGAAAATGTCAAACTACTGGTAGCGGGATTAACCGAAGGTGTGCAGAGCTTTCCACCGCTCCCCGATGTCGCCGGTGAGGTTGCCAGGCTTGATGCCCTGTATGATGGAGCTGTGCTGGAAAACAATCAGTTCACCCGGACAAATATTGAACAGGAACTCGGTGACACCCCTTATTCCATTGTTCATGTCGCTTCCCATGGCAAGTTTCAGAGTGATATTCAGGATACCTTCCTGTTAACCTACGACGGCAAACTCAATATGGATACGCTCGAAGGTTACATGGCCAGTACCACCTATCGTGAGCAGCCGGTAGAGTTGCTCACACTCAGCGCCTGTCAGACCGCCGTCGGCGATGACAAGGCAGCGCTGGGACTTGGAGGTGTGGCAGTCAAGGCTGGCGCACGAAGCGCCGTTGCAACCTTATGGTATATCAATGACCAGGCATCGTCTCAGCTGATTACCGATTTTTACTCCAACCTGAAAGACAGTAATACATCCAAAGCAGCGGCATTGCAGAAAGCTCAGCTCTCCATGATCGATGATCCCCGGTTTAACCACCCGAGTTACTGGGCGCCGTTTCTGCTGATTGGCAACTGGTTATAGTCTCTATGGTGATGCTGGGTTAAGCCAGGAATTCACTCCCTCTGGGAGAGGGTTGGGGTGAGGGTGCCAGCAATAAATGCGCCCTCATCCTAACCTTCTCCCACAGGGAGAAGGAACTAATTGTACAGCTTGTGGCTTGCGATTGGGTATGCGGGCTATTGTCCGGGATAGGTATCAAAATCCGGGAACAATAATCCCCAGTCAGCCAGATCATTGCTGGTAATTTTGTCGATCCACCGAATGGCTTGACCATGTTTGCTGTTATTCGTCAGGGCGTAAATTTCCTTTAGCATCTGCAGAATTGCCAGCGTATTTTTAACATCCCCCAGTTGATGGCGAATAAATAATGCACGCAGGGCTTTATCCTCGGCTTTATCATACTGCTGTGTGTCGATATCAAACTGTGTCCACTGCGTCAGCGTGGCTGCGATAGCTGTTCTGTCTGCCAGGTTTTGTGAAATAGTCAAAGCCTGTGTTAACAATGCGGTTTTGGTTTCACCATTTGTCGCCAGTTCGCTTTCAAAGCGCAGAATGCGTGCCAGATGTGAGTCAGTGTTTAGCGGATTATTCTGTTGCAGTTTTTTATATTTATCCAGCCATTGCTGTTTATCTTTTTTATTGCTATTAAAAGCGATTACGTTTCGGTTTTTTAAAGCAGCAAGCTGGATGTCGGTGTTGCTACTGCTTAATACCGGCTGCAATTCCTGCAGGGCCTGTTCATATAAAGCCTGTTTAATCGCCAGTGAAGAATTGAGCAGCTGCAGATGTTCATTGAGTTCATCTAATGATGCCTGTTTGACTATCTGGTTTGCTTTGGCCAGGTATGCTGCCGCTGTCTGATTATTGTTTATCGCCATATAGGATTTGGCCAGGTTCATGCAGCTTTGTGTGATGCCGGTCTGGTTATCGATGCTGCGGTATTGCAATAAAGCCTTTTCAAAATGATTTATTGCGGCAGGATAATTATTGTTATTGTACTGGTGAATGCCTTTATTCAGATGGTCAGCGGGTGAGGCGAATGAGTCTGCTGTAGTTTTTTCCACGGGGGCGCCTGTGGTGCAGGCGTAAAGCGTGGTGATCGCCAGCAGCAGAACAAGTTTTAAAATATATGAATGCGGTTTCACTGAATATTTTTCCGTTTATTCTGTTGCTTCAGGTGAGGTTAGGGTCTGTTTGTTTTCTTTGGGTATATTGCTGGATAACGGCCAGATCTGTTGTGTGGCTTTAATTGTTTTATCTGCCTGGTCCAGTAATGGTTTTACCTTTTTGGTTATTTCGGGCATTTCATCAACCTGCTGCTGAATGTCTATTAGCAGTTCCCTGGTTTGCCTGATGATATCGATGGTCTGTACGGTGATATCTTTAAGGTTTTCTGTGCTGCTAATAACGTCCTGCTGCAACTGTTTATTGAATACAATATTGCCGGCCAGGCCATTGCCCTGATTTATCTGGCTGCTGACGAGCTTCATATCGTTGCTGATGGATTCAAGGTTACTGATGCTGTTTTCAACTTTGTCCGGGTCTATAACTTCCAGGATCTTATCCATTTTATATATAGAGTTTTCAAGCGTCATGAGGGCCGGTTCAAACTGTGAAACCAGCTGCACGAGGTTGAACGCTTCTTTGATCTTTATGGTACTGCCGGCCTGGATGACCGGCTGCTCCGGTGATCCAATAGAAATTTCAATAACAGATTTTCCCAGTTGTGCAAACTGAAAGTTTAGAAGTGCAGCAGTTGAATCGGTTCTAATCAGTTTCAGGTATTTTTTTAATATCGACATGGTGACGATCATGTGATTATCTTCATCGATGTTGATATCACTGATGCTGCCGATATTCAGGCCGGAGATTATGATATTGGTATCCCTGTTTACGGCCTGTGGCGTATCCATGGTGCCGTAAAGCAGGACTTCTTCTTCAAACAGGTCGTGCGTTTTCTGTGAGGTAATTAATAACCAGACCAGTATGCCGACAGCAATTAAAACAAAAGAGCCTACCAGGCGCTCCTGTGCGGAGTAACTCAGGCGGTGTATATAATGTGCTCGTGTTTTGTTGCTTTTATTTGGCATTATGGCTTGTGCGTTATGAGTTGAGTTTTATATATTCTTTAATTGCCGGTATATCGCATTCCAGGATTTCCTGTTTTGATTCAAAAACATGCAGGTTCTCCTGTGCGGTATAAATGATTTTATCAGAATTGTTCAGTGCATAAGGTATGTCCCGTGTAGCGAGTATAACCGATAGGCCGTTTTTAACCTGGCCAGCCAGAAATTCCTGAAATTTAATTTTGCTGTCATTGTCAAAATGCACAAATGGCCGGTTAATCACGAGCACATCCGGATCAAGTAACAGTGCGCGGGCAACGGCTATTTTAAAGCGTTGTTCTTTGGGTATATAAGCCGGCAGGTCATGAAGATTTAGTCGAGGGTCAAGTGCTTCCAGCAGGCTTAGCGCTTTTACAGTCAATACTACGTTTTTATCTTTTTTGTCCAGCTTGTGGTACAGTGCCGGAGCAAGCACATTGATCAGGCCATTTACTGCTGACAGCAGCGCGGTGTCGGCATGAAGATAGGCCACTTTCATGCGTGTTCTTACCCAATCATTTGCGCTTAAATTTAAAGTGTTTACACCGTGGATATGTACGCTGCCGGACAACTGGTCCTGCAGGCCGCATATGGTTTTTAACCAGTGAGATCTGCCCGCGTAACTTGAGCCGATAAAACTGATGATTTCACCGGTCGCGACTTCAAAATCCAGTGCCTTGCCCTGGTAATCAAAGGGCAGGCCCGCCGGAATCAGTTGCTTGCATTGGATGATACTGCTGCTGTGCATATTATTTTTAGCTGAATTTAGATGAAAATTGCGAAAGTTAACAGGCTGTCAATCACAAAGATGAAGCTTAGACTTTGTACAATCGAGGCAGTGGTACGCTGCGGCAGTTCGGTTGCAGAGCCTTTTAGAAGCAGCGCGTTATAGCAGGCAATAGTGCCGATTACATAT
>Ga0207752_1001284_pt1 | contig 11653 bp, 9 predicted proteins | sample Pon2CUnioCityCA_6_FD_187272 | JGI IMG/M metagenome (GOLD analysis project Ga0207752, IMG submission 187272) | Marine sediment microbial community from Union City, CA, USA - Pond 2C Sediment 2 (SPAdes) | ecosystem: Environmental > Aquatic > Marine > Intertidal zone > Salt pond sediment ... | reverse complement strand
GAAACAAGAAGGAGAAACAAGTATGAGCACTAGCCTACGCCAACCGGCAGGGACCAAGCTCACTCCCCTCGAGCAAGTCCTGTGCGAGATGAACCAGGCAGGAGGATTTCAGGTCTCGCTGCTGACCTCCACAGACGGCTTGCCGATTGCCACGGTCCCCGCCGCCTATGACAGCGACTTTATGGCAGCAATGGTAGCACTGATCCAGATGGCGTGTAACGATGCACAAGGACAGCTGGGGATGGCGAACGTGGATGAAGTGAGCATCCGCGACCGGGACCACAGTCGACTGGTGTGCCGCTACGTCGTCGTCGGGAACGAGAAGCTGATTCTGAGCGCGATGGTTCCGGCCAGTCATTCCTACCGGCGCGTGACCAATCAGGCTATCAGGCGTATCAGGCGACTGCTGTTCTGACCGTAAGGCTGCACCAGTTTACCCCCTGGAGTTGACCGATGAACCAGGCAACAGTATTGATCACCGAAGGCGAAGACGAAACACGCGACTTTCTGCATAACGCTGTATTGAAGCCAATCGGCTGCCGCGTGCTAATGGCCACCGACGGCCGGGAAGTGCTGCAGCGCGTCCTGGACGACAGACCGGATCTGATCCTCCTGGATCTGGTGCTGCCCGGCTTATCGGGGCTGGCTGTGCTGAACCAGCTACAACAGCAGAACTGTCGCATCCCGGCCATCGTGCTGACCGCCCGTGGCTATGAGCAAGCGGCCCTCCAGGCGTTTCGCCTGGGGGCAAGGGATTTCCTGCAGAAGCCATTCCAGGCCAGCGAGGTCCGGTCCGTCGTCGAAAACGCGCTGACGGAGAAGCGTCTGCGGCAAGAGAAGGAGAACCTGACGCAGGCATTGGCCGAAACCAACCAGCGACTGCAGCAGCAGGTGCATAACTGGACCGCCCTCAACGACATCGCCCAGGCCATCACATCGACGCTGGATGAGCGGGAGGTTTTTCAGCACGTCATGGAGAACGTCAACCGCATCCTGCGGGTGGAGCTGGGTTCGCTTCTGCTCCTCGACCAGGAGATGGGCGAACTGGAGTTCCAGGTGACGTTGAATGGAGAAGCTGCGCGCTTTTCCACCCTGCGCCGTAAGCCAGGTCACGAAATCGCCAGTTGGGTCGTGCAGCACGGCGAGCCGCTCCTGATCTCCGACGTATGCCACGATCCCCGCTTCCACGCCCAGCTCGGCGAGATCACGGGTTTCCCACACCTATCGGTTCTGTGCGTGCCGCTGAAAACCCAGTGGCAGGTGATCGGCGCGATCGAAGTCATCAACAAGCGGGCCGAGACAGCGGGGTCTCCGTTTAACCAGGAGGATCTGGAACTGCTGACGACGCTGGCTTCGTGGGTCGCCGTTGCGGTGGAGAATGCCCGGCTGAACCGGGTCACGCGCAAGACAGCGGCTGTGAACGCGTTCAAGCAGACCACAGCCACAGTGGCCCACCACATCAACAACCAGTTGATGGCCTTCTCACTCAAGCTGGAAAGCCTGGAGGATAGCATAGAGACAGGTTGCCCGATGGACGAGAGGGAGAAGGCCGTGGGGACCCTCATCGTGTCGGCGCATCGATGTATCCAGGACATCTCAGCCATCGTCAAGGCAATGGGCCAGCTGGCAGAAATACACACGAGGCCTTACGTCGGCGCAGAGAAAATGATAGACATTGAGGGCGCATTGGACGAGCGACTGCGCCACATCACAGCGCCGGGCTCGCCAGCTTAGCGACCTTGACCTTCACCTCGCGCCAGGTGACCTTCGAGATCCCCAGTTTCTGGCGCTGTTTATCGGCCGGCATCCCCGCCTGGTAGTCGCGCACGGCGCACGTCCAGCGCAACATACCAAACGATAAGCCGTGAGGGAGATCGGCCTGCTGCGCCACACCGGTCAAGACGTACTCCAGATTGCGAGCAGTGCAAGGGAAGAGCGCATCCTGCGGCTGGTACTGGGCTCGATACTCGGCCAGCACCGTCGGCCACCACACGGGCAGGCGCAGCTTGCGCTCCTTGTGACGGCGGCGCGGGTTAGCGTAGCGGATCCACAGCACAGGTTGGGTCGGATCGCTGAGGTCAAGGTGATTCAGCACGATGTTCATACACTCGCCCTTCTTGATACCGGTGTGAAGCAGCAGCGTCACCAACAAATGAGGACGGGCATCGGGCTCCTCAGCGTGACGTAAGGCCTGCGTCACCCCCAAGATCCGCTCGACCTCGGCCTCGGAGAGAATCTCAGACAGCGGCGCGATCACCGGCTTGTGGATCACCGGGTCGGCGACATCGGTGGGAAGCACCTCAGACTCGGCCAGCCAGCCGAAGAAGACTTTGAGCGTGGTCACCCGGCGGGCCAACGACTTGGGACTGCAGGGCACGCCGCGCTCGTGGACCAGCCAGTGGGTGAAGCGATTGAGGTCCTGGGTAGAGATGGCCTCGATTGCCGTCCCCACCCCGACGAACTCGGACAGGATGTTAATGTCAGAAAGGAACGCCTTGATCGTGTTTTCGGCAAAGCCCTGCTGCTGCATGTACACCTCGAAGGCACCCATGGCAGTACGCAGCGACGAATGGGCCGCTACGCTTCCTTTTGTATCGGAATGGGCCGCTTCGCTTCCCTTTGTATCGGAATGGGCCGCTTCGCTTCCCTTTGTATCGGAATGGGCCGCTTCGCTTCCCTTTGTATCGGAATGGGCATCCAAACCCGGTGAGGCAGCAGACTCTGAGGATTCGACCGCGGGACTATCTGCACCGGGCAAAGACAACTGTTCAGCCATCTCTCCTCCCTTCCTTCCTTCCTTCTTCCCTCTTTTCGTATAGCCAAACACCTGACACTATTCTACCACAACGAAGGACAGTGTCAAACACACCTGTAGCGTCTGATCGACTGACAAAACTCCGACACCTCCCAAAACTGGCTCCAAGAGTGAGAAATAGGACACAGATTAACGCTGATCCACACTGACCTTTTGCCAGATGTTTGTTATGCGCCTTATCTGCGGGAACCTGCGAGAATCTGCGTCCCAAATGATTTGTCAGTCAATCAGCCTGTAGCGCGGTGTTGCTTCGAAAACCCAGAGCGCGTAACGCAGCGCTTTGCGGCGTGTTCTAATACTTGTCAGTTGCAGACGGTCGATATCATCAGGAGGGTATTGTGGGCCCTATTAAGATCATCCTCAACCCCGTCGCAGGCCGCGGGTACGGTGCGAAGGCCGAGCCCGAGTTGCGCCAGCATCTGGAGGCAGAGGGAGTCGACTTCGACCTGGTGCGCACGGACGGACCGTGGCACGCGGCGGAGTTGGCCGAACAGGCAACCGTTGATGGCTTCGAGATGGTCGTCGCCGCCGGTGGCGACGGCACAACCAACGAGGTCGTCAACGGCTTGATGGCGGCATCGGAGAACGGCCTGTCCGGAACGCTGGGCGTCATTCCCGTCGGCTCCGGCAGCGACTTCGCCAACAACGTAGGTATTCCCGCGGGGTTGCAGGAGGCGTGCCGGAGATTGGCCAGCGGCCAGACGCGGATCGTGGACGTGTGCCGGGTGACCGTGCAGGGCCAGCGCCCGCGGTATTTCGACAACACGGTGAACGTCGGCTTCGGCGGCATCGTGACGGTCGAGGCCCTCAAGGTCAAGCGGCTGCGCGGGATGGCGCTGTATCTGCCCGTCGTGCTAAAGACGGTCTTTTTGGCCCAGAATCCACGGGTCACGGTCGAGTATGACGACCAGGTATTGGCACTGCCGGCGGTGATGATCTGCGTGGGCAACGGGGCACGCGAAGGGGGCGGTTTCTTCTGCACGCCCCACGCCCAGCCTGACGACGGGCTGCTCGATGTGTGCATCGTGCGGGAGATCGGCCGGGTGGCGATGTTGGGCCTGATCCCCCATTTCATGAAGGGCACGCACGTGGGCCGCGAACCGGTCACGATGGTACGGGCCCGGCGGGTGACGATCTCGTCGCCCGACGACCTGGTCGCCCACGTGGACGGCGAAGTCCTGTGCACCGACGCTCACCGCATCGCGTGCGAGATCCTGCCCGAGCGACTGCGGGTGCGGTGCTGAGCGGGATGACGGCGATCGAACTGATCCTGGCCGCGGTGTGGGGGTACCTGGTGGGCGCAGTACCCACAGGGGTGTTGGTGTGCCGGGCGCTGCGGGGCACGGACGTGCGCCAACAGGGCAGCGGTCACACCGGTGGGTTGAACGTCTCTCGCGCGGCCGGCATCGGGGCCGGTGCGTTGACCGCCGTAGGCGACACGCTGCTGGGAACCGTCGCCGTCGCCGGGGCCACGTGGCTGACGGGAAACCCCTGGGCAGCTACGGCCGCCGGGGTAATGGCGGTGGTGGGCCACGACTGGTCCGTCTTCATCCACTTCGACGGCGGGATCGGCCTGGCCAAACTCTCGGGCGCGATGCTGTGCCTTTCGCCCCTGCTCACGCTGGAGGCATTGGCCATCCTGGTGCCTGCCTGGCTGATCTTGATGGGACTGCTGCGCGTCCACCGTGCCCGGTCGACGATCGTGGTGATGGCAGCGGTTGGGCCGCTGTTGTGGGCACTGGGGCTGCCACCGCACGGGGTCCTGCTCGGCGTGCTGGGCGGGGCGGTGGTCATTATCAAGACCATGCCCGACTGGAACCGGGAATACGAGTAAGCGGGGGACCACACAGCGCACCGATTCAGTTTTAGTCTTTCTTCTTGCCCCCGCCCTTTCCCTTGTCTTTGGAATCTCCACCCGACTCATTGTATTGAGGGTTGCCAGGCTCGGCAGGCTCGTCGTTCTGACCCTTATCAGGGTTGTTCCTGCTGATTCCAGGCGGCGCATCATCCTCGCCGTTGCCCAGGCCATTGTTGCCCTTTGGCACGTCCTTGCCGTCGTCGGGATCATCGGGATCGTCGGGATCGGATTCTAGCTCTGGCCCCCAATCTGGCACCACGGTGCCACTGGCAGTCGGGGGCGTGGACGTCGTGGGATCCGTGTCGGTGATGGTCGGTGTGGTGAGCAACGGGACGACCTCCACCCGCGTGTTGCACGCCTCGCTGCTGCACGAGCAGAAGCAGTCCATCTCGCCGGTCGGCAGGGCGATGCACGTGTGGTCCTCGACGTGGAACACCAGGCTACCGGCGGGTAGACCGGTTCTGGAATCGAGTGTGAGCACGGGAGCAGCGGCCTCAACCTCACTACCGTTCAGTTCGGTCTCGCGATCGAGCGGGAACGGGGAGGTGGCGGCCTCAGCCTCGCTGCTGCGCAGTCCGACTACTACGCCCAGCGCGACGGCTACACCAGCCACAAATGAGATCACAAACTCCTTCCTCATCTCAGTACCTCCCTTGCGGATGTATCGCCTGAGCCCATCGCAGTGACCTCGCGCCGAGGTCCGGGTGCTTTGGGCTGGCGACTGCATCCGGTGGCTGACTGGCAACCCCACCCAAGCATTACGCCTCATCAGCGGTAAAAAGACGCAATCGATAATAGTTCCCCGGCCTGCGCCGGGTAGGAACTCATCTCAAAAACACAAAGCCGCCATTCGTCACCGAAAAACCGTGTCGTGGACGAGGCGGCCGATCCATTGTCGCGTCATCAAGTCCCTGCCCACGCTTTCGACGCACGGCAGCGTGTTTCACAAAGCACAACGAAATTCGGGAACTACGATGGAAGCGCCAGTGAGGTTTCCCACATTATGTCGGGGGCTCCAAGGGGTGCGAACGCAAAATGAGCCCCCGCCTTTTTTAATCTGCCAAGAGCGTGCCTCAGTATACCATAAGAAGAGCAAGGGGGGGTGAATGTTGCGCTAAAAAGGGGCTAAGAATTCCCTGGAATTTGACGTCCAGGCCAGGTTGGCTTATACTAACCACGTCGATGGCGCGCCATCGGAATGGCCCTCTAGAGGATGATGGCGCGTAGGACGTGTGCGCAAGGTGCTCAAGGGGGTGTATCATGCCGATGCGACGATGGTATCGGGTCCCGCTGGTCTTCGTGCTGGCCTGCAGTGCGTTGACCGCGCTGCTGATCTTCGCCCGCGCACAAGCGGACCAACCCTTCACGTACACGCTCGACGCCTGCGCTGGGATGCTCTACGTAGCTGTCGGTGGTGACTGCGGCGCAGCCACTCCATGCTACGGGACGGTCCAGGGAGCCGTCGACGCCGCCCAGACGGGCGATGAGGTCCGCGTGGCGGCAGGCCAGTACACGGACGTACACGCGCGCACGCGCGACGACGTTGCGCCCACCGGCGTCGTCACCCAGGTGGTCTACATCAGCAAGACGGTAACGATCCGCGGCGGCTACACCACCACGGACTGGATCACGCCGCATGCCATCACGCAGCCGACGACGCTGGACGCGCGGGGGCAAGGGCGAGTGCTGTACATCACGGGCGACGTGAGCCCGACGATGGCGGGGCTGCGCATCACGGACGGTGACGCCGGCGGACTGGGGGGCCACATAGACGGCGGGAATGCCTTCGACGGCGGCGGCGGGGCGTACGTTGTCACGGCCATGGCCACATTCGCCGACAGCCAGGTGTTCAGCAACACCGCCGATGCCGGCGGGGGGTTGTACCTGAACGGCAGCGCGGGTCTGCTCAGCGGGAACATCATCCGTCAGAACACCGCCACCGATGGGGGCGGACTGTACCTGCACGATAGCTCAGCCACGCTCGACGGGAACACCGTCAGTGAAAACGTCGCCCACTGGGCCGGCGGGGGACTGTACCTGGATGAGAGCGTCGCCACGCTCCGCAGAAACGACATCATGTCCAACACAGCCTACTCGGCCGGCGGGGGCTTGCACCTGGACAGCAGCGACGCCGAACTCAGTGGGAACACCGTCATCTCCAACTCGGCCGGCGCGGGCGGTGGATTGTACATAGAGGAAGGCACCATTGTGCTCGGCGGCAACACGGTGATTGCCAACAGAGCCTCGCGCGGGGGCGGGCTGTTCATGGGCTTCAGCGAAGCCACGCTGACCAACAACGTCGTCGCCGACAACCGGGCCAACCTGGAAGGCAGCGGTCTGTACGTCCTGGCCTCCTCGGCGCGCGGTCTGCATATGACGATCGCCCGCAATGGTTCAGCTTTGCTCACCACAGGCGGCGACGGCAGCGGGATTTGCGCGGTCGGAAGCTTCTACGGCGCCCCCAGTACCGTCACACTGACCAACACGATCCTGGTGAGCCACTCGGTGGGCATCACGATGGGGGCCGGCTGTACGGCCACGCTGGAGGCCACGCTGTGGGGCACAGGCACCTGGGCCAACGGGGCGGACTGGAGCGGCGCGGGTTTCATCACCACCGGTACGGTCGATCTGCGGGGCGATCCGGCTTTCGTGGATCCCGACGCCGGGAACTACCACATCGGCCGGATGTCGGCGGCCATCGACCATGGGATAGACGCGGGCGTGAAACACGACATAGACGGCCAACCGCGCCCGCTGGGCGAAGGCTACGACGTCGGCGCCGACGAGGTCCCCACGCCCGTGTATCTGCCCATCGTCCTGAAGAACACATTCCTTGGCATCACCACCGTCACCGGGGAATACCTGCTCGTCGGAAACCCGTGCACTACCGACCCGTGCCTGCCCGGCCTGATCTACGCCGTATCCGCGGACACTGTGTACTACCTCACAGTCGAGGGCACCTGGCTGTGGTGGAATCGCTCCTGGGATGGGTACACGCCGGAGGTCGGAGATTGGGTGAGGGTAACTGGCTACGTCAGCCAGCGGGCAGACATATTCGGCGAGCCCTCCCAATATAAAGGTAAGCGAAGCGGCTCCTCCCAGTATGAAGGGAAGCAAAGCGGCTCCTTCCAGTATGAAGGGAAGCAAAGCGGCTCCTTCTACGAGCTGGAGGTCGTGTCGCTCGAACCGGCCGCCCCGTCGCCCACGACAGGGAACATCGAAATCGTAGACCTCATAGCCTATGGAGGAGGCGAGGGGGACCCAGGCGAATACGTCGAGATGCGCAACGACGACACCCAACCGGTCCAGTTGAACGGCTGGACGCTGCGCAACGCCAACGATCGGGCGTTCACGTTCCCGGATCACCGGATGGAGCCAGGACAGGTGTGCCGGGTCTACACGAACGAAGGTCACCCGGAGTGGTGCGGATTCAACTACGAAAGCCCAACCGACGTCTGGAACTACGCCAACGACTGTGCCTACCTGCGGGACAGTGCGGGGACGCTGGTCGACGCCCACTGCTATTGCCAATACCACACGGCCTACATGACCATATCAGCCACGGCCACCAGCTTGCACGTGGGCGAGAGCGTCACGGTGACGGCGACGCTTTTTAACCGGGGCTGCACCGGGCTGGGGATGCCCCAGTACCGGCTCTACATACGGCCCGACGAACCGGAGCCCATCTTCGACCCAGGTAACCCGGAGCCGGTGGTGCATTACCTTGGGGTTGGCTCAGGGGAATCGGACGCGGCGGAATTTGCGCTGCAGGCGGTTGGGCCAGGCCAGGCCAGGCTCAGCGCCTCGGCCAGCTTCGAGGTGCATCTGGGCTATCCCGGGCCAGCGTACTGGGGCGCCAGCGGGACGGGACCGCTGACGGTCACCGTGGCGCCGTGAGGCGAGCGCCCCAACCCGCACTGTCATTCCGAGTAGCCTGCCCTGAGCGGAGTCGAGGAATCCCTCTCGGAACCGGAAAAGCAGCCGCGCGCGCTCCAAGTGCTGGACGGGCTGGCGCGCGCCGGAACGGGGTAGTTCAGCGCACATGTGCTGTCCGAGTTTTTCGTCAACGTGACGCACAAGATCGCCGCGCCGCTGGGCGGCCGGCCCGCCTTGAAGCTCAACCAGGGTACCGTGAAGGAAGCGAGGACGTGATTGGAGAGAATTGGAGTCTGATCCTATGAGCAAGCGTAAGAAAAGAAAGCGAATCGATATTTCCCCGGCTACCATCCTGAGGCCCCGCCTGGACAAGCTGTGGGCCGACGAGGCGCTGCTTCACAAGGAGGATGCCGCTATCAAGGGCGACCTGGACGTGCTCGCGCGCGACGTCGAGCCGGATTTCTTCGTGAAGACGATGCTTCGGGCCTACGTGGCTGCCTCGGAACCGGCGCGCGACCGGCTGGATCGCGTCTTGCCCCGCTGGTTGAGTGAGCGCGACTGCGCAGAAACCTTGCAGGAGATGGCCCGCGCCCGATCGCTGGGCTCGGACCTGCGACCGCTGGCGCTGACTTGGTTGGAGGCGGCGGGCGCAGATACCGAACCTCTCGAAAGCGTGCCGAGCCTGTTCCTCGATGCATACTACTACGACGACGAAGCGCTGGTGGGCGAGAAATCCCAGGCCTACGTCGCGGCCTTCTGGTACACAAGTACCAGAAGGAACCGCGCCCAGGGCATTTGTTTCCTGCTCGACTACAACCCACCGTGGAATGGCTCTGTCAAAGACATCCTCGTCGCGCCCCGGCGTCGTCCAAAGAGGTTGGTCAGGAAGTTTCTGGACGTATGGGCACGTGGAGGGATGGAGCCAGGGCCGGTTAGCGCAGAGCAGGCCAAGACGGTGATATTGACCGCCCTCAACTGCAACCGGGCGGCCGACGTCCGTTTGCCACGCGACCTGATTGACGCCCGGAAGATTTTCGAGCGCCACGTGCTATCCCTGCCTGACGGGCCAGATACGCCTTCGTTCACGATAGACGATTTCGACTACATGTCTGGCCACGGTAAGCCCCCAGAGGAGATCGTCCACTTCGAGCAGACGGTAGGACGGCGCGTCCGGCTTGAAGATGGTTCGGAGCTTGTGGTGATAGGCGACCCCGATTGGTAGGATGAGAAGTGGTGAGAGCGGAATGTCTGCGGGAGGCTCTGCAGAAAGAAATCAAGGCCATGATCCATTGATCGACGGACCGACACCTCGCCGGGCGACTACCACGCGTGCAGGCACATGCACCGGTCAGACATTTTTCCGTCGCCTCCGCAGCGCCAGGCCCACGGCCAGGGCAGCCCCTCCCAACGCCAACACGACGGTTTGACCGATCTCACCGCCACCGGCGGCGCCAGCCTCCGGCAGCACCGGCGCCACCGTCGGTTCAGGCGTCGGGGGTGGAGGAGACGAAGACTTCGATTTTGACGGGTGGGGTTTGGGGGTCGGCGTGGGAGTAGGAAGCGGCGGCGGGGCCGGCCGGGTGGAAGTGGGCACGGGCGACTGAGCGTGCCCGACCGAGGGCAGATCCTCCCCCCGCTCCAGGAGGAGGATCGCCCCCAGGACAAGCAGCATAGCCCCGCATAGCCTGACGGCCCGCATCATTCACCCCCTCGCAACCGCAGCGGGCGCGGTGGGATCGGCACCGGCGGCACCGGCTCGGACTCCAGCGCAGCCGCTCCCGTCACGATGAGGGACACCGGCCCGTAACGGTTGTTGTCCTCGTCGGCCTCGTCGACTGCGCCATAGGGCAGCGGATGGCCCCACGAATCCACGTATGCCCAGATCTCGTGATCCCCCGGCGAGTACGTCTCGGGCCAGCGGCTAAATTCACCCTGGAAGCGAACGTCCCCTAAGATGAGGGGCAGGCTTTCTCCGGGTGCCAGTTCCACCACAAACCACGTGGCCCCGTACAGGCAGCCTACGTCCGGCCAGGGTTGGTTGACCTGGGGCGGCACGGTGGGATCCAGGTAGAGATCCACCCAGAATTCGCGGGCAACGGTGCGACCCCGGTTGGCAACGCTCACCTGCACGCCAGTCGGGTCATTCGGATCCAGGTCGACGGCCGTGACCACCAGGTCGGCCCGTGGGTCCAGGTTGCGCAACGTCAAGGGCAGATAGGCCGCATACATCTTCCGGTACACGTCCACCGCATAGTCGTCCCCCAATTGACCGCCGATGAGCCGCTGGCTGGCGGTGTCGAGGAACCGGCCCCAGGTGCGGTCGACGACGGTGTACCGCCAGTTGGCTTCCTGGGGCGGGCCGGCGAGCAGCGCAGCGCCCTCCACACTCGCGAGCGTCGGCGTGACCTCCAGCGTGACCCGGGCGCCAGTCCAGCCACCGGGGGCGACGTCACCGAAGGCCAGGGGGGCCGGGCTCCCCACCGGCGCCACGCCCGCCGGCAGCTCCAGCGTGGCCGTCACGTCGCGGGCGAGCATATCGCCCTCGTTGTAGGCCGTGACGCGCAACGTAATCCGGCTGGCCTCGCCCAGCGGGACCGTGCAGCCGCCGGCGCCATCGGCCACGACGTCGACGCCGCCGCCCTCGCAGAAGTAGTCGACGCCGACCACCGCCCCGGCGGCCTCGACGACGAGCGGCTGGCCCTCGTCGCACCAACGCACGCCGAAGGGATCGGTGTAACAGATGGCGCCGCCATCGCCCACCCGGTTGGGGCCGTGGTGGGCGCGCGTGATCGTCCCCCGGGCCGCCACGTAGAGCGTCGTGCTGGTGGGCAGCGTGCGCCATGGCTCCGGCAGGCCGAAGGTGACCACGCCGTCGGCGACGGTGAAGGGCAGCGTGGGCGCCAGCGTCTCGAAGAACGTGCCGGCGGTGTCGGAAAGTGGGTGCCCGGCGTCGAAGCCGGTCCTGTCCACCAGGTCGCTCCTCTCCTCCTGCGTCACGATCGTCGCCGCCAGAAGCGAAACGTTCGCCGGCAGCGTATCGGTCAGCGCCAGGTCGCGCGCCGGGCCGAGCGCGATCTCGGGCGAGCCGCCGCCTGCGTCCCGCA
>Ga0207752_1001283_pt1 | contig 11659 bp, 12 predicted proteins | sample Pon2CUnioCityCA_6_FD_187272 | JGI IMG/M metagenome (GOLD analysis project Ga0207752, IMG submission 187272) | Marine sediment microbial community from Union City, CA, USA - Pond 2C Sediment 2 (SPAdes) | ecosystem: Environmental > Aquatic > Marine > Intertidal zone > Salt pond sediment ... | reverse complement strand
CCGACGGTGTTCTCATCGGCGGCTGCCACCCCGGCGACTGCCACTACCAGTCGGGTAACTACAAGGCCCGGCGGCGGGTAGTCGCCCTGAAGGAGATCCTCAAGAACGCCGGCCTTGACGAGGATCGGGTGTGGCTGCGCTGGATAAGTGCCTCTGAGGGGCAGCGTTTCGCCGAAACGGTGACAGAGATGACCGAAGTGTTAAAGAAGAAGGGGCCCAATCCGATGCGCCGGAAGTGGGCCGTGTAGTAGATGGCAAGACGTGGGGGGAGCATGAGAACCATTGTACCAATCGAGAACAACGATCCATTGGCCACCACACGCGGGTTCCTGAAGAGGTTGCTGGAAGCCAAGGTGGTAGATGTGCTCCTGGTGCCGATCGAGACCCAGGCTGGTGCGGTCACCCCCATGCTGGTGACCAATCCCGACCAGTTGGACGCAGCCAATCCGCTGGCTCCAGTGATGGGATTCAACGCAGCGCGGGCCGTAGGTCGCGTCACGGTCCGCGAACCAGGGGCGCGCATCGGCGCGGTGCTGCGCCCGTGTGAGCTGCGGGCGCTGGTCGAACTGGTCAAACTCAAGCAGGCCAGCCTGGATGACCTGGTAACCATCGGCCTCGATTGCGCCGGCACGTACGACGTCCCGGACTACGCGGCGAAAACACAGAAGAGCGAAAGCCAAGGAGCGAAAGCCAAACTCTGGCGCGACCTCTACGACAAGCTGAGCGCCGACCCCTCAGCCTCGATCACGGCTCTGCGTGACGCTTGCCAGATGTGCGAGAAGCCGCACGCCGAGGGGGCAGACATCACGCTTGAGCTCTTTGGCGCGGATTTGACCACCGGCATCCCCGTCACTCTCCCCGACGAGATGGCCGAAACGTTGGGCTTGAGCGCGGTGCAAGAGAAGGGTCCCAGGGCAGGGGTGATCAAGAAAGTGGTGGCACAGCGCAAACGGGTACGCGACGCGCGCTTTGACGAGATGCGCCAGCGACTCAAGGAGGAAGGGATCGGGGGCGTGTTCGCCGCCTGCGTGCGTTGCCACAACTGCATGACCGTCTGCCCCATCTGTTATTGCAAGACCTGTCTCTTCCAGAGCCCCCTATATGATCACGAGCCGATGCAATACGCTAAATGGGCGCGAGATAAGGGAGCCTACCGGCTGCCCGCCGACACGATGCTTTTCCACCTGACCCGACTCAACCACATGGTGCTGTCTTGCATCGGCTGCGGGATGTGCACCAGCGACTGTCCGGCAGGCCTGCCTGTGGGGCTGGTGTTCCGCACCATCGGGCAGGAGGTCCAGCAGGCGTTCGACTACACGCCCGGCTACGACATCGAGGAGCCTTTGCCGCTGGTTACCTTCCACGAGGATGAGTGGATGGAGGTCGGAGGCGAGTAAGAGAGCGGATAGGAGCACTCGGAGACGACTATGAGCAAACGAGGAATAACGCAGAAGAGAGCCGACGAGCACGCCATCACACTCGAACGGGCGATGGTGACCCGTCACTATTTGATGACGTGGGACCTGGACCGCTGCGTGGGCTGCCAGATCGGGCCGCTGGTCTGCCCCAAGGAGGCTGTCACTCATATAGAAGGCGATATCGCGGATGGGCGACTGGCAAAGAAGCCGTCGGTGGACATCGACGCCGAGAAATGCGTGCTGTGCGGTATGTGCGAGGTGACGTGTCCCAAGAATGCCATCACGCTGACCATCAACGGCGAGCGTGAAAACCCGGTACTGATCCACGAAGCGTTCCCAGAGCTGATCCAATCTACGAAGTTTGACACAGAGCAATTTGATTGGAGTCGGAAGGACTTCGTGATCGACAACTGTCCGACCAACGTCATCAGCTACGACGAGGAGCAAGACACCTTGGTGGTGGACCATGTCCACTGCATCCGCTGCCGCCAGTGTGAGGTTGCCAGCGACGGGGCATTCCAGGTGGTGCAGCCCTGGCAGGGCGAGGTGGAACTGCGCCGCGATAAATGCGTCGAGGGCTGCCTGGCTTGTGCCGACATCTGCCCCACCCGTGCACTGCACATCGACGACGAGGGCGCGCTGGTATTGGCCGACTATTACTGTATCAAATGTGGTGCGTGCATGCAGGTCTGCCCGGTCAAGCCCGAGTTCGAAGAATACGAGATCACGGTCGAATCCTATGGCGTGACCAAGACCGTGGCACACCAGCGAGTCACCAACGTCGACGAACTGCCCATCTGGGTTGAGCGGTGGCGTGTCAGACACACACCGGTCCAGAGCGGGGCGTGGGTCGAGGCCCTGAGAAAGATGGCCGACGACAAAGCGGGCGCGGTGGAGCTCGACAGAAAACGGGCACTCAAGCGCCGCGATTTGCTGAAAGCGCTGGCAGGAGGCAGGGCGCTTTTAGGGCAAGACGAATAGAGCAAAGCGGGCAGACCTACAAGCACGAGCGAGCGCGAGAATGAGACTAGCCAGACTGACGGCAGCACTACCGGCCATCCTGAACCAGGTTGGCGGTGACGTCGAGGTGCACGGTGTCGCCGCCGATTCGCGAAGGGTACATTCCGGCGACCTCTTCGTGGCCATTCCCGGCACGACCGTGGACGGCCACCGATTCATCGACGAGGCAGTGGACAAGGGCGCAGTAACCGTCGTCGGTGAGCGTCCCCTCGAGGATCTACCCGAGGACCAGTGTGGACATCACCCGCTCCGGCACACATTCACGTACGTGCACGTTCCCAACGCGCGAGAGGCCTGGGGTTGGCTGTGCACCGCCTGGTACGACTTCCCCTCCCGCAAGATGACCCTGATTGGTGTCACGGGCACCGACGGCAAGACCACCACCGTCAACACGATTTATGCCATTCTGCGTGCCGCCAGCCTTAACACCGGCATGGTCAGCACAGTGAGCGCCCGCATCGGCGAGGAAGATATAGATACCGGTCTGCACACCACTACCCCTGACCCCCCCGAGGTTCAGCGGTACCTAGCCCGCATGGCCGAGACCGGGGCCACACACGCCGTGCTGGAGGTCACGTCCCACGGACTGGCCCAGCACCGGGTAGCCGGCTGCGATTTCGATGTGGCCGTGGTGACGAACGTCACACACGAGCACCTCGACTTCCACGGCACACTGGCAGCATATCAGAGAACCAAGCGCAAGCTCTTCGAGGGTCTGACGCGCTCCTTCCGCAAGTCCGAGACGCCCAAACTGGCAGTTCTCAACCGAGATGACGACTCCTACCATTATCTAAGCCCCCTCCCTGCCGATCGAAAAATCACCTATTCCACCTCCGGCCCGGCTGACGTGACCGCCCGCGGTGTCCGCTTCACTCCCGGGGGTACGTGCTTCACCCTCCACATGCCGGGTGGCGAGATACTCATCGAGACTCCACTTGTCGGAGCCTACAACGTCAGCAACATTCTGGCGGCGGCTTCGGCAGGTGTGGGGCTGAATATGGAGCCAGATGCCATACGTAGGGGAGTGGCATCCGTAAAGGCCATCCCGGGCCGAATGGAGCGCATTGAGGAGGGACAAGATTTCCTGGCCGTCGTCGACTTCGCCCATACGCCCAACGCACTCCAGAGAGCGCTGCAGACAGCCCGGCTTATGGCCGCAGAGAACAGCCGGGTGATCGTCGTCTTTGGCTGCGCGGGGCTGCGCGACCGGAGAAAACGAACAATGATGGGCCGTATCGCTGGGGAGTTGGCCGACCTGGTGATCATCACCGCAGAGGATCCTCGCACCGAGAACCTGGAAGAGATCATGGCCGAGAGTACCACTGCAGCCACAGCAGCGGGCAGGCGCGAGGAGATGGATCTATGGCACGTGCCCGATCGGGGTGAGGCAATCCTGCTGGCCTGCCAGATGGCCCACGAAGGCGATGTGGTGATCGCCTGCGGCAAGGGACACGAGCAGAGCATGTGCTTCGGCACAACCGAATACCCTTGGGACGACCGGGAAGCGATGCGACGAGCCCTCCACGGCGACACACTGGATACGCTGCCGACGGCGAGAAACCAAGCAAGTAGCTAAACCATGCTCTACGTGAAAACTTCCAGAGGGGACCTCTTCTACACGCTGAGCCAAGGTCCGAAGGGAACCCCGACCCTGGTGCTGGTGCATGGAGCCGGGGGTACGCGCCTGCACTGGCCAGCCGAACTGCGCCGGACACCTGATGCCACAGTGTATACCCTTGATCTTCCAGGCCATGGGCGCTCAGGAGGACAGGGATGTGACACGATCGCAACCTACGCGGAGAGCGTAGCTGCATTCTTGCGAGCAGTTGAGGTCGAACACGCCGTCATCGCAGGGCACTCAATGGGCGGCGCTATCGCGCTGGCGCTGGCGCTGGATTTCACGGAACGCGTAACCGGGCTGGTACTGATGGCGACCGGGGCTCGGCTGCGCGTAGCTCCCACCATACTGGAGAGGATCCGCGATGACTTCGAGGAAACCACGAAACTCATCACCCGCTTCGCCTGGTCATCGCAGGCCCCACCACAACTGACCGGGCTGGGTCGACAGGCGCTCACAGAAACCGGCCCCGATGTACTCTGGGGAGACTTCACCGCGTGCGACCGTTTCGATGTGATGGAACGCTTGGAGGAGATTGAGACTCCGACACTGCTGATCGCCGGCTCAGTCGATCAGCTCACTCCGGTCAAATACGCGCAATACCTGAACGAGAACATCGCCGGCGCTCGCCTTGTCACGATCGAAAGCGCGGGCCATATGATAATGCTGGAGCATCCGGGAAAAGTGGCTCGGGCGGTAGAGGACTTCCTGAAGACGCTCTAATCAAAGGGAAAAATCTGCCGATCAAAAGCAGGGGCACCGCTGTCTCATCCACAGCGCAGGATTCAGCCCTCTCGCATTGACGAGCCGGCTGCGCCGGACATTGGTCCCAGGTAAGAAACCAACCCCCTCGTTGTATTAACGAGACTCCGCTTCCGCTATTCTCACGAACAGATTGAGAAACTCCTCATTGTCCTGGGTGCGCCTAAGCACGCGGAGCAACTCCTGCATCGCCTGCACGCCGCTATAACCCGAGGACTTGGACTCCAAGAACCGTTGCTGCATCAACCACACCTTCTGCAACGTCTCCTCACCAAGCAGCAATTCCTCCCGTCGTGTGCCAGAGCGTTCGATATCGAAAGCGGGGAAGATACGCCGTTCCTGCAGTCTCCGACTGAGATGGAGTTCCATATTGCCGGTGCCCTTGAACTCCTCATAGATCATGTCGTCCATCCGGCTCCCAGTATCGATCAGGCAGGTAGCGATGATGGTCAGGCTACCTCCCTCCTCGATGTTGCGGGCCGCGCCGAAGAAGTGCTTCGGTGGGTAGAGCGCCGCTGGATCAAGCCCGCCGGAGAGTGTGCGGCCGCTGGGCTGCACCACCAGGTTGTAGGCTCGCGAGAGGCGGGTGATACTGTCAAGTAGAATGACAACATGACGCCTGTCTTCAACCAATCGCTTGGCCCGGGCCAGCGCCATCTCAGCTACGCCTGCGTGGCTTCTTACCGGTTCGTCGAAGGTCGAACTGATCACTTCGGCGTCCACCGAGCGGTCCATGTCGGTGACCTCCTCGGGCCGCTCGCCAATAAGCGCGACCATCAAGTGTGCCTCCGGGTGATTGGCCGAGATGCCATTGGCGATACGTTTGAGGACAGTGGTCTTTCCCGCTTTCGGCGGCGATACAATGAGCCCGCGCTGCCCTTTCCCGATCGGCGCGACCATACTCAACAATCGCGTTGTAAGTTCGCCTGGTGAAGTCTCCAGCACGAACCGCTCCTCGGGAAAAATTGGCGTCAGCGATTCAAAGTATGGGCGGTCCTTGGCCGCCTCAGGGTCCATCCCGTTCACAGCCTCCACGCGCAGGAGGCTGAAGTACTTCTCGGTTTCCTTTGGCGGACGCACTTGTCCGACCACCATGTCGCCAGTGCGCAATCCAAAGCGGCGGATCTGAGACTGCGAGACATATACGTCCTCACGGCCAGGCTTATAATGATCGCAGCGCAGGTAGCCCTTGCTGTCATCCACAATCTCCAGCACGCCTCCACCGAATCTCAGCCCCTCTCTCTCTGCCTTGGCCCGCAGCAGCCGCAGGATGAGATCTTCCTTCTTCAGACGACTGTAGCCAGAAATCTCCCATTCTTTGGCCAATTCACGCAACTCGGCCAGGGTCATGGTCTCCAGGTCAGCCATGTCCAATTGGTTCGCAAAGTTCTTCTTACTCATATTATTACCTTTACCTTAAAGCGCTTTCATACGTCGTAGCGAGTTACAAACTCCTCAGCCCGCTCAACCAATTCCCGATTACCAATGAAGAGTGGAGTGCGATGATGCAGGTTCTCAGGTTGTACATCGAGGATGTTACGATATCCATCCGAAGCATAACCTCCCGCCTCCTCAACGATGAAGGCCAAAGGTATTGCTTCGTAGACCAGACGTAACTTACCCCTGGGATGCCTGATGTCCGCAGGATAGCAGAAAACTCCCCCTTCCAATAAGTTGCGATGGAAATCAGCCACCAGCGAGCCGATGTAACGACTCGACAGGGGATCACGAGGGAGATCCTCGTCCATCCCCTGCAGCCAGCGGACGAAACGCTTCGTCCCTGTGCTCCAGTATCGTTCATGCCCATGGTTGACGCTATAGTACCTGGGTTCGGCGGGCATCCGAATGTCTTCGTGAGATAGTAAGAACTCTCCCAAGCTGGGATCAAGCGTGAAACCGTGCACACCTTGTCCGGTTGTGTAGACCATCATCGTACTGGATCCATAGATGACATAGCCCGCGGCAACCAGACGTCGTCCCTTCTGAAGACAATCCCCCACCGTACCGGGCCCTTCTTTGCTCAAACGGCGATAGATAGCGAATATTGTACCGATGCTGACATCTACGTCAATGTTGGAAGAGCCATCGAGGGGATCGAAGACAAGAACGTACTTGCCTAATCCATACTCCTCAGGGACAGGGATGACGTGCTCCTTCTCCTCTGATACCATCACCGCCAATCTGCCGGTGTAACTGTTCATCCAACTGATTGTCTCGTGGGCGAAAACGTCCAGTTTCATCTGCTGCTCACCCTGAACGTTTACCTTGCCGGTCCTTCCCAGGATATCAGCTAAACCAGCACGACCGGTCTCGCGGGCGATGAGTTTGGCCGCCAGTGCGATGTCGTACAGCAGGTTGGAGAACACGCCTGTTGCCTCAGGGTACCTCCTCTGCTGCTCAGTAATATGTCGTTCGATGGTAATGACCTGCCTGTACATGACTCACCTCACCGGCTACGTCAGTCCAGGTACCAAACCCAACGGATGCCACGCATCTCCCGGATGATATCAGTGGTCGAAAGGATGCCCAATGGCACACCATCTTCGCCCACCACGAGCAAGCGATGGATGTTGCTCTCCAGAAGCTTCTCGGCCGCTTCCTCCACGGTGGCATCCTCCAAAATACTGACCACGTGGGGAGTCATCACATCACGAGCTTGAACGGTGGTCAGATCCTCCCCATAATGAGCGATGGCGTCGGTATGAGACACCACGCCTACAGGTGGTTCTCCTTCGGTCTCAGACACCATGACGGCGTGAATCTCCGTGTCGGCCATCACCCTCACCACCTCCTGAAGAGGAGTGTCTGGCTTACACAGAATGACACCCTTGTGATAAATGTCACGTACCAGTCGTCCCTTGCTCATCGATGTTGCTCCTTACGTGATGATATCTGCAATTGAACATAACCTGAGAGAAGTCGCCCGCAAGCACGTTCTGGCGCGCAAGCTCTCAACCTCCGCGTTCTCCCCACCGCCACTTACCTGGTGAGTATCATCGAGGTCAACATCTGCACATAATAATAACCAATTACAGCCGCCCACAGGATGCTATCCACCCGATCCAGGGCACCACCATGTCCGGGGATGATTTTGCCACTGTCTTTCGCGCCAGCTTGTCGCTTGATCATCGAGACAGCCAGATCACCCAATGGAGCAAGTACAGCAATCAGCAGTCCCAGGATCAGGCCGTGTACGCCACTAAAAGAGGTCCCCGCCCCCACCTCGCCGTGCCAGATCGAAGCGAACAGCGCCGCAATCAACCCGCCGCCAACCACGCCCGCCACGTACCCCTCCCAGGTCTTGGCGGGGCTCAACGCAGGCGCCAACTTGTGCCGCCCCCACGCCCGACCGGCAATGTACGCACTCGCATCGGCTGCCATGATTGCAGGCAAGACCGTCAGCGTCCACCACAGACCATCAGGCTGCACAGCTCGCAACCCGACCAGACAGCCACCGCATAGCCCCAGGTACAAGCCGCCTGCCACGGTCAGCGCCCAATCAGCCACCGGTGAACTCTGACGATGAAACAGCTGCCAGGCAAGGGAGCCCAGCACGACCAGTGCCAACCCAGGATACTGCAACTTCAACGCCGGGAACTGAGCATCCAGCAGGAAAAGCCACACCATCCCGAGCCCAAAGGCGAGAGCAGGGCGAAAACCATCACGGGCCACCAAGCGGCAGAACTCAATCTCGGCCAGCGTCAGCATCAATACCACTAGAGCCAAGAAGGTTATTCCGCCCAAGTAGACACAATAAGCGGTGACCGGGACCAAAACAGCAGCCGTGAGTAGACGTGTACGCAGCACAGGTCGAGATGTGTTTGGGAGCGGCACCCCGGTACACGAGCGTACCGTGTGAAAACCCTGGCGTCGCCTGTTTACGGCAGTATTTCACCCAGGTACTAAGCCAAAACGACGCTCCCGCTGGTTGTAATACTTCAGGGCCTTATAGAGTTCGTCCTTATCAAAATCGGGCCACAGAGTAGGGGTCACATAGAACTCAGCATATGCTCCCTGCCAGATGAGGAAGTTGCTAACCCGCATCTCCCCACTGGTACGAATGATCAGGTCGGGGTCGGGCAACCCTGCAGTATAGAGGTAACTACTGACGAGCGATTCATCTACCTGCTCAGCAGGCACACCGTCGGTAATCATGTGCTGTATTGCACGCACCAACTCATCCCGCCCGCCATAGTCGAAAGCCACATTGAGGATCAGTCGCTGGTTATTCTGGGTCAATTTGATGGCATTCAGAACTTTCTGCTTCAACTTCGAGGGAATATGTTCACGCCGACCAATGTGATGCAGTTGGACGCCGTCTTCGTGCAGCTCTAACAGCTCGCGGTCAATCACCCTCTCAAAGATAGACATCAGAGCTTTGACCTCGTCCTCTGAGCGGCCCCAATTCTCGGTCGAAAACGCATAGATCGTCAGGACAGGAACGCCAAATTCGACCGCCGCTCGCAACACCCGGCGCAAGTTCTCCGTTCCTGCACGATGTCCAGCCGCCCTCGGCAAACCTCGAGCCCGAGCCCAGCGGCCGTTACCGTCCATGATGATCCCTACGTGCTGGGGCACACGTTCCAGAGGCGGATATCGCTGCTCATCCTGTGATTGAGAGGACATTATCGTGAACTAACCCAAGGATGGGGCAACCTACCCAAGATCGCCCTAGCCCTCCAACACCTCCTGCTGCTTGCGGGCGCCAATCTCATCAATCAACTCGACGCGGTGATCGGTGAGATCCTGAAGATCATCCTTGCCGCGGTAGAACTCGTCCTCGGTAATCAGCTTCTCCTTGTCGAAATCGCGCAGATCATCCAACACCTCACGGCGGATGTTCCGCAGTGCTATCTTTCCCTCCTCAACACGCTGGCGCACCAGCTTCGCCAACTCCTGCCGCCGTTCCTCGGTCAGGCGTGGGATGGGAAGGCGGATGATCCTGCCATCATTGGAAGGTGTAAGACCTAGTTCGGACTTGAGAATGCCTCTCTCGATATCACCCAGCGACCCCGGATCATAGGGCCGGATAGTGAGCAACTGAGGCTCCGGTGCCGCTATGACAGCCAGCTGGTTGAGGGGCGTGAGCGTGCCATAATAATCCACCATCACCCGTTCCACCAATGCTGGAGAAGCCCTCCCAGTGCGGATCGTGCGCAGGTCGGACTCCAGCACCTCGGCCGTCTTACGCATGCGGTCTTCTGTCTCGCGCAGCAGTTCTCTGATCATCTTCGGTCACGGCTATCGAGAAATAAGCGTCCCGATGGGCTCGCCTACCACAGCCTGCTCCAGGCTGTGGGGCTGCCATAGGTTGAGCACAACAATGGGTAGATCGTTTTCCATACACAATGAGATCGCCGTCGCATCCATCACACCGACCCGTAGTTCGAGTGCCTGCATATAGGTCAGATGGTCAAAACGCTCAGCGTCGGGGTTCTCGTGTGGATCCTCAGTATAAACACCATCCACCTTCGTGGCCTTGATCAACAGGTCAGCATCAATCTCCATCGCCCTGAGCGCCGCGGCTGTGTCGGTGGTGAAATATGGGTTACCCGTACCACCTCCGACAATGACGGTGCGTCCTTTCTCCAAATGCCGGATTGCCCGGAGGCGTATGTAGGGTTCGGCAATAGCCCGCATCTCAATTGCGGTCTGCACGCGGGTATCGATCCCCATACGCCCTAGGGCGTCGGCCAGTGCGAGAGCGTTCATCACGGTCGCCAGCATACCCATATGATCGGCCGTGGCGCGATCCATCCCGTGCGCGAGCCCATCCCGGCCACGCCAAATGTTGCCCGCTCCCAGGACAATTGCGACTTCCACCTCCAAATCACGCACAGACGACACCTTGGCAGCGATCTCTTCCGCCATATGCGGACTTATGCCAAAGTCTCCGGGACCAGCCAACGACTCACCGCCCAGTTTGAGCAAGACCCGCTTATACTTAGCCACAGCCATAACACTTCGCCCCGCCAGCATTCATCACAACAGCCCCGTCACCACCGGCCCCGCTAGAAAGGTCCGAATACAAGCTTACTCCACACCCTCCCCCAACTGGTAGCGCACGAAGCGGCGCATAACGATGTTCTCACCGAATTTGGCAATCGCATCGGTGATCAGGTCTTGTATGGTCTTATCCTCATCCTTGACAAAGGACTGCTCCATCAAACAGACCTGCTGATAGAACTTTTCCAGTCGCCCCTCGACGATACGTTCGATGATATGCTCGGGCTTGCCCTCTTCCAAGGCCTGAGCGCGATAGGCATCTCGTTCGCCCTCAATCACTTCCTCGGGCACATCTTCGCGTGTGAGATACCGAGGCGAGGCAAACGCGACGTGGAGTGCTAAATCGTGAGCCAACGTCTTGAAGTCATCGGTGCGAGCGACAAAATCGGTTTCGCAATTCAATTCCAACATCACGGCAACGCGATTACCAGGGTGAACGTACGCCTCCACGCGTCCATCGGCTGCTACACGATCTGCCCGTTTGGCAGCCTCGGCTAACCCTTTTTCACGCAGACCAGCAACCGCACTCTCAAAATCGCCACCGGCATCCTCCAACGCTTTGCGGCAGTCCAACACGCCAGCGCCGGTCGCCTGCCGCAGTTCCTTGATCATTGCAACAGTGATTTCCACGTTCTAGTCTCCCGTTACCCCATGTGCCAGACGCGGGGAAGTAGATTTAGGCTCTGAAAATCAAATCTTGGAAGTTGCTTCTGAGCAACTCCTTAGGCCTCTTCCTCTTCCTCTTCTTCCCCATCGTCTTCCACCACTGGCTCCTCCACCTCTTGCACCTGTTCACCCGGTTGATCGGCCGGTTCGCTCGCTTCTTCCGCCGCTT
>Ga0207752_1001282_pt1 | contig 11659 bp, 12 predicted proteins | sample Pon2CUnioCityCA_6_FD_187272 | JGI IMG/M metagenome (GOLD analysis project Ga0207752, IMG submission 187272) | Marine sediment microbial community from Union City, CA, USA - Pond 2C Sediment 2 (SPAdes) | ecosystem: Environmental > Aquatic > Marine > Intertidal zone > Salt pond sediment ... | reverse complement strand
GTCGTCCGCTGTCCCGATGAGGAGGCCGCTGCCCGTATGACCAGACGCATCGACCAGGCCCGGCAGGCTGGCGACTCCCTGGGCGGCGTCTTCGTCGTCACCGCCACCGGCGTCCCGATCGGCCTCGGGAGTCACGCCCACTGGGACCGGCGCTTGGACGCCCGGCTCATCTCGGCCGTGGCGTCGATCCCGGCCATCAAGGGCGTCGAAGTCGGTCCGGCCTTTGAGAACGCCCGGAAGCCCGGCACAGAGGTGCACGACGAGTTTGCTATGGCCGACGGGGCAGTGACACGCACGTCGAATCGCGCCGGCGGCCTGGAGGGTGGGATGACTAACGGGATGCCCGTCGTCGTGCGCGCCGCGATGAAGCCGATTCCCACCACGGTGACGCCCCTCCGCTCGGTAGATCTGGAGACGGGCGACCCGGCCGAGACCGAGTATCAGCGGTCCGACGTCTGCGCGGTGCCGGCCGCCTCCGTCGTCGCCGAGGCCGTGGTCGCCTGGACGCTGGCCGACGCACTGCTGGAGAAGCTCGGCGGTGACAGCCTGGATGAGATGAAGGCACACGCGAAGGAGTTATGGTCGAGACCGTCATCCTGACCGGATTCATGGGCACGGGAAAGACAGCCGTCGGGCGCGAGGTCGCCCGGCGCCTCGACGTGCCCTTCGTAGACATAGACGCCCAGATCGAGGCCCGGGCAGGGAAGCCCATCCCGCGCATTTTCAGCGAGGACGGCGAGGCTGCCTTTCGAGAGATGGAAACGGCACTGATCAGAGACCTGACCACCCCTCGTGATGGATGGACTGAGCTTGCGGCAGGAGCCGTGATCGCCACCGGCGGGGGCGCGCTGGTCGATCCGGATAACCTCGCCTTGATGATGAAGCATGGCATCGTGATCTGCCTGGACGCCGATCCGGACGCGATCCTCAGCCGCGTGGGCGAGAGCGGGGACCGCCCCCTCCTCGACGTCGATGACCCCCGTGCCGAGATTGAGCGCTTGCAGGCCGCTCGCCGCGAGGCCTACTTGGAGATTCCCTGGCACGTCGACACCACCGGCCTCGCTATCCGCCAGGTGGCAGCCCGGGTGATGGCCCTTCTAGAAGCCAGGGATGTGTCAGTTCGACACCCCAACGGGTCCTATGAGATCCGCATTGGAGGAGGGCTCCTGGATCACGCCGGCGGCGCGCTGCGGGCAGCCGGCGTCTCACCAGGAACCCGCATCGCCCTCGTCTCCAACGACCGAGTCGCACCCCTCTACGCCGCCCGGGCCGAGGACGCTTTGCGCGTGGCCGGGCTCCGCCCATTCCGGTGCGTCATCCCCGACGGCGAGCAGTACAAGACCCTGACGACCGTCGCGTCCCTTTATGATCAGTTCCTTGCGGGACACCTTGACCGCAGTGGGACGGTCCTCTCTCTGGGCGGCGGGGTCGTGGGAGACGTCGCGGGGTTCGCTGCAGCCAGCTTTATGCGGGGGGTACGCTTCGCACAACTCCCCACCTCTCTCCTGGCCATGGTCGACGCCAGTGTGGGTGGTAAGACGGGCGTCGACCTGCCGCAGGGCAAGAACCTCGTCGGAGCATTTAAACAGCCGCTCTGCGTCACCATCGATCCCACCGTGCTGGAGACCCTGGAGGAGGCCGAGTTCCGCTCCGGGATGGCCGAGGTGATCAAGCACGGTGTCATCGCCGACCCGGACCTGTTCGCCGAACTGGAGGAGATCGGCGCTCGGTCGACGGCGACCAACGTGCACCGCGCACTGACGCCTGCTCAACTCGCCCGGGCCCTGCGGGTCAAGATCGACATTGTCGAGCAAGACCCCTACGAGCAGGGGCGTCGCGCGGTCCTCAACCTGGGCCACACCGTCGGCCACGCCCTCGAGAAGTTGAGCAACTTCGAGCTGCGCCACGGCGAGGCCGTGAGCGTCGGAATGGTGACCGCCGCGCGCATCGCCGTCCGCATCGGGCTGACCACATCGACCCTGACCGAACGTCTCCAGGCCGTGCTCGCCGCCTGGGATCTTCCCCTCGACTGCCGGGTTCCGGGACGACCCCTGTTCCAGGCCGACGCGATCTGGCAGGCCATGGCTCACGATAAGAAGCGGCGCCGCGACACCCTCCGCTGGGTGCTCCCTCTCGCCATCGGAGAAGTCACGATTACCGAGGACGTACCCAGATCGACGGTGATGACGACCCTGCGAGACCTGGGGGCAAGCTAGAGCTTTGCGCTCCTCACTGCTTACCCCCTGCGCAGCAGTTGCGAAAGCGACACGTGACCGTCTCCTCCCTTATAATCTACTTGGCTCTGTGGTACAATTAGCCTCAGTGGACCACGTTTCGCTCCGGGTGGATCGTGATCTGAGTTGAGCGTCGGGATCTGGCAGTCGGGTCAGATAACCGGGGGGAGGGATTCTGGACCTGCTGAGCCCGCTGACGATGTTATCTGGAGGAGAAGGATGAAGGAATCTCAAGTGCAGCTTCTGGTGCTCCACGGGCCCAATCTCAACCTGCTTGGTCATCGTGAGCCGGAGACCTACGGCAATGCAACCCTCGAAGATGTCGACGCTGCCCTTCGAGAGGTTGCTCGAGAGCGCGGTGCGGAGCTCCGGATTGTTCAGTCAAATCAAGAGGGCGCCCTGATCGACTCCCTCCACGAAGCCCGGGACTGGGCCGACGGTGTGCTCATCAATCCGGGCGGATATACGCACACCAGCGTCGCTCTGCGGGACGCCATCGCTGCGATTCGGCTCCCAACGGTCGAGGTGCACGTGTCGAACGTCTACGCCCGGGAGCCCTTCCGCCATAGATCCCTCATCGCTCCCGTCTGTCTTGGTCAGATCAGCGGCTTCGGCTGGCGCAGCTACCTGCTTGGTCTAACCGCCCTTCTCGACCACCTCGCAGAACGCACCGAGGAGGGACGGTGAGACACGCCCACCGCCTCGAGAATCTTCCCCCTTACCCCTTCGCCCGTTGGGCAGACCACGTCGCCCGCGCCCAGCATAAGGTCGACGTGATCCGTCTCGACATCGGCAACCCGGACGTCGCGCCGCCGGATGAAGTCATCGAGACCCTGTGTCGATCCGCGCGCCGGCCTGACCACCATGGCTACCCGGGCTACCGGGGCATCCCTGCCTTGCGGCAGGCTATCGCCGGGTACTACAAACGCCGCTTCGGCGTCACCCTTGATCCGGAAAGCGAGGTGGTGCCCCTCATCGGCTCCAAGGAAGGCCTGGTCAATCTCGCCCTCGCCTACCTCAATCCCGGCGATCTGGCGCTGGTGCCGGATCCCGGCTATGCCCCCTACCAGCGGGGTGCCATCCTCGCCGGCGCCGAGGTTTACACCTTTCCACTCCTTCCTGAGCGCGATTTCTCGCCCGACCTCGACGCCATACCCGCACACGTCGTCGATCAGGCAGTCCTAATCTGGCTGAACTATCCCAACAACCCGACCGGTGCGACCGCCGATCTCGACTTTTTCGCCCGGGCGGTCGACTTCGCCCGACGCCACGAGCTCCTCCTCTGCCACGACGCTCCGTACGCCGACGTCACCTACGCGGGGTATCAGGCCCCAAGCGTGCTTCAGGTACCCGGGGCCTCCGAGATCGCCGTAGAGTTCAACTCCCTCTCGAAGATGGCCAATATGGCCGGCTGGCGGGTAGGAATGGCGGTCGGAAGCGCTCCGGTGGTTCAGGCGCTGGCGCGGATCAAGTCGAACGTCGATTCCGGCATTTTCCACCCGCTCCAGGAGGCAGCCGTCGAGGCGCTGTCCGCCGATCCAGCCTGGGTGACCGAGCGCAACGCTGTCTATCGGGAGCGGCTGCAGATCCTGGTGGATGGACTGAGACAGATTGGGATAGAGGCCTCCTGCCCGCAGGCCACCCTCTACCTCTGGGCGCGGATCCCCCAGGCTCCCGGGGAAACGTCCCGGTGGACGTCAGAGCATTTCGCCCGGATGCTTCTCGAGGAGACCGGCATAGCGGTGGCCCCCGGCTCGTTCTTCGGGAAGGCCGGCGAGGGCTTCATCAGGGTTTCGGCCACGGCGCCGACGTCCCGGATCGAAGAGGCAAGACGACGACTCCGAGCGTTCGAAATACCGACGATGCGAACGACTATGTAAGAGAAGCCTCCATCGTGGATGACACCGAGACAGGAGAGAGATGAACGATCACCGTATCGCGCTGATCACCGACAGTACCTGCGATATTCCACCCGCCCTAATCGAGCGCCACGAAATCATCGTCGTCCCGCTCCACGTTATATGGGGCGAGGAGACGTTTCGAGACCGCTTCGATATGGAACCGAAAGCGTTCTACCGACGCCTGACAGAAGATCCCGAGTATCCAACGACAGCCCACCCAACGCCGGACGGATTTCTGACGACTTACCGCGAAGCGCTCGACGACAGCGTGGAAGAGATCGTGGTGATCACACTCAGCAGCGAGTTGAGCGGAGCCTTCGAGGCAGCCAGGCAGGCCAGCACCGAGATCGACAGTCCTGTTCACGTCTTCGACTCGAGAGGAACCACGATGGGCCTTGGCTGGCAGGTCCTGGCCGCCGCTCGCGCCCGTGAGGCTGGTGGGGACGCCGGGGCGATGATTCAAGCAGCCGACCAAGTCCGAGAGCGCGTGGTTCTGGAGGTCGCCCTCGATACCCTGGAGTATCTGCACAAAGGCGGACGTATTGGCGGGGCCACCAGGTTTATCGGCTCGCTGCTCAACATCAAGCCCCTGATATACGTCGATCACGAGACAGGGAAGGTAGAGGCCGCAGCCCGTGTACGCACGCGCAGGCGCGGGCTGAAGACCCTCTACCGACGTTTCTTCGAGCAATTGGAGTCCGGGAAGAAGCGCCACGTCGCCGTTATGCACGGCGACGCCCCAGAGGACGCCGCAGACATCGCTGACCAGATCGAGCGCGAGTACTCGCCCACCGAGCTCCTCGTCGGCATCACGGGTCCCGTCCTGGGCGTCCACACCGGCCCGCGGGCAATCGCCCTCTGCGGCTACGCCGATCACGAATAGGAACCGAACATGGAGAAGTCATAGGAGAAGTAAAAGGAGGAACACAGTTCTATGCTATCCGCCATTCAAGAGCTGATTGCTGATTTCATCGCTAATGCGCCCCAGTTTCTCTGGGCCATCGCTATCTTTGCCGCCACGCTGATCCTCTCGAAAGTTGCACAGCGGGCGACGGAACGGAGCGTCAAGAAGCAGATCGAGGATCCCGAGACCCGCAAGTTTCTCGCAAAGATTGCGCGGTACGCGGTGCTGGTCCTGGGCATCCTGGCCGCGTTGGATCAGGTTCCCGGGGTCGACATCACCAGTTTTCTCGCCGGCCTGGGTATCCTCGGCTTCACCATCGGTTTTGCCCTGCAGGACATTGCCCGCAATTTCGTCGCTGGGCTCCTGCTGCTGATGCGACAGCCTTTCAGTGTAGAGGATGTTGTGGTGATAGCCGGCCATACAGGCCACGTGCTGGAAATCACGATGCGGGATACCGTCATCAAGACGCCCGACGGCGTGATGGAGATCATTCCCAACTTGGACGTCTACACCAACCCGATCGTCAACTACTCCGAGCTCCCCCTCCGCCGCCGCACGGTGATGGTTGGCCTGGGATATGGACAGGACGTGGATCGAGCCAAAGAGATCATCCTCGACGCCGTCAGAGCCACCGAGGGTGTCCTGGCGGAACCGGCGCCGGAGTTTCTCACCGAGGAGATGGGCAGTGCAACCCTGAATGTGGCAGCGCGCTTCTGGGTCAACCAGCAGACGCACAACATGTTCGTCGTACACTCCGACGTGGTAGACGCGATAAACGCGGCCGCGGAACGCGAAGGCATCGACCTGCCCTATCCTATCCAGGTGGTGAAACTGGAAGCCGATCTCCCTTTCGAGACGCCCCTGAGCTAGCTCGAGAGGCCTGAATCAGAACCCAAAAGAGCCACGCCGACGCCGCTTCCCGGCCGAGCTCGAGTGATAGATAGCCATCCGGGGAAACCACTGACACCCTGGTAACTGGTTTGCCGCAACTAGCTTCCGAACCACCGATCAACGGAATATCCGAGAGGGAGGGAATCGATGACGTCTATTAGGAATGTCTTCTGGAACAGCGATCAACGTCGCCTCCGGGCGCTGTGGCGACTAATGGGGCAAGGTTTCCTCCTTGTCACCATCATAATCGTTGCGCAGATCGCTATCGGCACCTTTTTAGTCGGAGCTCTGGTAGCTGGGGGAGAGCTTAGCCCAGACCAGCTCTCCGACCCCCGCGCCTTGCAGCAGCTCCTCACGCAGGATCCCCTGCTGATGCTGCTGCTCCAGCTCTCTACGGGCGTGCCGATTATCCTGAGCGTGTGGATGGCAGGCCGCTTCCTCGACCGGCGTCCCTTTGCCGACTTCGGGTTTCATCTGGATCGAAACTGGTGGATAGATCTGGGCTTCGGACTGGTACAGGGTGCTGCCCTGATGCTGCTCATCTTCCTGATCGAGCTGGCTGCCGGATGGATCACCATCACCGACACCTTTGCCACCCGCCAGCCCGGAGCGCGGTTCGTGCCCGCGATCCTCCCGCCTCTCGTCACCTTCCTCGCTGTCGGGTTCTACGAAGAGCTGTTCAGCCGGGGCTACCAGCTCCAGAATTTCGCCGAGGGCCTGAACTGGGGCGTCATTGGACCTCGCGGTGCGCTCTTCATCGCGACGGCATTAAGCTCGGCCGTATTCGGCGTCCTGCACGCCATGAATCCCAACGCCACCCCGATCAGCACCCTCTACCTGGTCATCGCCGGGTTCCATCTGGCGGCGGGCTACCTTCTAACCGGTGAGTTGGCCATCCCGATCGGACAGCACATCACCTGGAATTTCTTCCAGGGGAATGTGTTCGGTTTCCCCGTTAGCGGCACCGACTTCCGCTCCGCAACCTTCATCCGTATCGAGCAGGGCGGGCCGGAGCTATGGACCGGGGGGCCCTTCGGCCCCGAGGCTGGATTCATTGGACTGGCAGCGATGATCATCGGCATCCTCTGGACTATCGCGTGGGTGCGTTGGCGCCGTGGCGAGGTCGGGCTCCGTCTGTCCCTCGCCCAACCACCCGAGCTCCCGCAGGACGCCGCCTAGCGCACAAACCACCGTCCCGCCATCGAACAGAGGAGAGGAGACACCAGATCATGAGCACAAGTTGGGAGGCCCTACCATTCGGCCGAGAGGAATTGGAAGCTTACCTCTCCTCGCTCGTTGCCGGCGGGGTTCGCGTCTCCGCCGTGCGTGAGCTTCGGGACGAAGGAGAGGAAAAGGAGCTCAAGAGGTTCGGCTACGGCATACCGCTCCTCATCGAGTGTCTTTGCAACGGCAAAGACGAGCGCTTCGTCTTCCATACGATGTCGCGCAACGGTTTCGGCCATGAGCGTCGATCCGACCGGGCCGCCAACGCACTGCTGGATCACGCCACCTTCAACGACCTGCCCCGTCACGTCCGTTCACGTGACGTCGGCGCCCTGAGCGAGGAGGGAGATTTGATCTCCCTGGGCGAGACAGGCGAGTTCTTCCACCTTACCCAGTATGCAGAGGGAACCCCCTACGCCACCGACTTGCACCGCATCTCCGAAGCAGCAGCGCTGATTCCAGAGGACGAGGACCGTGCGATCGCCCTGGCCGACTACCTCGCCGATATCCACACCGTCAAGCACGCCGACGCGATCCTTTATCGACGGCGCATCCGCGACCTCATCGGACACGGCGAAGGCATCATGGGCATCCTCGATAACTACCCATCCGACTTCCCCATTGCACCACCTGCACGTCTGGAGATGATCGAGGCGAAGTGCCTGGCCTGGCGCTGGAAGGTCAGGGACGCCGTCCATCGTCTCAGTCAGGTACATGGCGATTTCCATCCCTGGAACGTGCTCTTCCAGGAGGGGGCGAACTTCGCCCTGCTGGACCGAAGCCGTGGCGCTTGGGGAGAGCCGGCCGACGATGTGAGCAGCATGAGCATCAACTATATCTTCTTCTCCCTGCGGCGATACGGGGAGCTGGCCGGGCCGTTCCGGCGCCTGTATGATCTTTTCTGGGACCGCTATCTGGATCACGCGGGAAACGAGGAGCTCCTGACAGTCATCCAGCCGTTCTACGCCTGGCGAGCCCTCGTCCTGGCCAGCCCTGTCTGGTACCCAAACCTCGATGACTCCGTGCGCGAAGCCCTTTTCCATTTCACAGAGCGTGTGTTGGAAACCGAGCGCTTCAACCCCCGCCGGACCAGTGAGTACCTCCCCTGAGCGGAGGAGTCACGTGCCACACCAACCCGGATTCGCAGTCTGGCTGACCGGTCTGCCCGCCGCGGGGAAGACGACCCTCGCCGCGGGGCTGGCCGCGGCTTTGCGGGACCGCGCGTCAACCGTCCAGATCCTCGATTCGGACGACCTGCGTCGCGTGCTCACCCCGGAGCCCACGTACACCGCCGAGGAGCGGGCGTGGTTCTATCGCGTGGTGGCCCTCATCGCCCGGTTGCTGACGCAGAATGGAATAGACGTTCTCATCGCGGCCACGGCGAACCGCCGGGAATATCGCGACTACGCCCGCCAGGCCATCGAGCGCTTTGCGGAAGTCTACGTACACTGCTCGCTGGAAACCTGCATGGAACGCGACGAGAAAGAAATTTACGAACAGGCTCTGAACGGAGACGCGACGACTGTGCCGGGACTGCAGGTGCCCTACGAACCCCCCGAGGACCCTGTCGCCGTGGTGAACACGGAGGTCACCTCCCCCCGGGAGGGAGTGGAGCACATAGTGACACGCCTTGAGGAACGCTCCTGGCTTGAGCGCGCGCCTTCCCAGCCCTAGACCCCTCTGATCATCGCGCGCACCGGCCGAGTGAGCACCTATGACGATGAACGATAATCTGCTCCGACAGCTAAGTCAAGAGATAACCGACGTCAAACGTAAGCTTAGAACCAAGAACGACCTCGAGAGATCCCTCGCCAGAGTTCGACAAACCCTTCAGGAAAAACGGCGCAAGCTGTGGGAACTCGAGACCCGGCTGGCTGAGGAGAGCGCCGATGTCGAAGCCCTGGAGAAACTCAGTCTCCAGGGCTTGTTCCTCTCCATTCTGGGCAACAGGGAGGAGCAATTGAAAGAGGAACAGCAGGAGCTCCTCCTTGTCAAGCTGAAGCACGATGAGTGTCAGGAGGCCATCGAGAAGCTTGAGCAGCAGGTAGAAGATCTGGAGCGCCAGGTGGAACGACTCGGTCAGGTTCTCAACTCCACCACGTCACCGTCGTGGAGCACGTGGTCGCGTCCCACCATCTGCCCATCGTAGACCCCTTTGCCCCAGATGCGGGCCGACTTGAGGGTTTCCAGGAAATCTCGATGTACTTTCTCGGCGAAATCCTCCACCGTGCCCCCTTTGTACATCACAAACGGCTGCTCTCGATCGGGCTCTTCTCCGGGCCGCTTCGAGTAGACCCGAATGATTCCTAACAGATCGAACACGGCTCGCTTCATCTGATCTAGGTTCCGCCCGGTCTCGGCAGAGACGGGAAGCAGCATCCACTCGTCACCGAACAACTCTTCAAGCACCGCGACGTCCTCGTCATCGCCGGAATCGTCACTCTTGTTGACCAGCACGAGGAAAGGCTTGAAGCTCCATCCCCTCTCGTCCCCATCTACCTCTGCTTCATGGGATGGCGCGATACGGTATTCCTCCAGAAGAGCCATAGCATCCTCAAACCCCTGAATTGGATACCCCTGCAGGTCGATAACCAGCAGCACCAGGTCGACCCTCCGGATCAGATTCATGAGCTCGGGCTCGACGTGATCCTCATTCAGTGGCGGAGTGTCGATCAGCTGAATCTGGATATTCTCAAAGGGCATCATGCCCGGCGTCGGGGTCCAGGTCGTGAAGGGGTACGGCGCCACCTCCGGCGTCGCATTGGTCAACGCCCGCAGCAAAGCCGACTTCCCCGTGTTAGGAGGGCCCACCAGCACCACTTGCCCGGCCCCTTCTCTCTCGATATGGAATGGGGATTGGTACTGGGCCACAGCTTTCCGCTTCTTCGGGGCCCGTTTCAGGGCAGCAAGTTTCCTGCGCAGGTCAGCCCGCAGCCTGTCCGTACCCTTGTGTTTGGGCACGACGCTCATCATCTCCTGCAGAAGGGCAATCTTCTTTTCGTTCGATCGCGCCTGCCGGAACTGTTCTTCGATCTTAAAGTAGTCAGGGGGAAGGTTGGTAGGCATCACAACACCTCCTCTTCTCTCTCTACCCGACACACCACGGTCATATGCTCGTCACTGTGCAACGAGTAGGGCCCCTCCACGTGCACACAATGCCCTCTCGGTAGAAGACGCTCCGGGACGATCTCCGCGATTAGCTCGCCCCTCGCAAACACCCGCACCACCGCCGCCTGGGAGACGACAACTGCTATGGCCCCTGTCTCCTTCGTAATTGATGCGGCGGCTATGTGCCGGCTCCCGAGTCCCAGCGGCAGATCGATGTCCTCCGAGCTGGCGCTGATGTAGCGGCAGGCCGAAAGGACGACCCCGTCGCTTGACACGATGAAAGCACCATCCAGTTGTGCCAGCTCTTTCACCGTCTCCCAAAGACCTGGATCGGTGATCGCTTTCTCTCTGTTTGGATGCGGTCCCAGGGGGTCGAGAATCAAGGGCTTCGACCGCTTTAGAGTCGCCTCAACGTCGCCCACCACAAACATCGTCCCGACCTTCCGCCCCTCCCTCCCCTCTCGGGCTATCTCGACAGCCAGAAAGATCACCCTCTCCAGCATCTCGCGGTCGACACCTTCTTTGTCGATGGGAATGTCTCGCAAGAGATCGACTGTCTGAGCCATCCGCGCCTCCTTCAGTCCCGAGATCGCACGGTACAATTGCCCCTGACTTCAACCATGCGCCACGTATACAATGCTCCCTTCGCCTCCCAGATCACTTCTATACTGGAGAACGCCGCCTCTTACCTCCGCTCGAAGAACTCTTGGGGAGCCACTATGTAAATCTTTGCCTGCTCCCGATTCCCCAGGAGATCCTCGTCGTTCGTTATCAGCGCCCCATCCACGGCTCTCGCCAGGGCCGCGAACTTCCGATCATCTAGATCGGGCACGTAATCGATATCCTCTGGATGAGTCCGTCCCTCGTAGCGCCCTTCTTCGTGAAAGAGCTCTGCGAAGCGACCCCAGGAGAGCGGAGAAATCTGTTCCACGACGGCTTTGCTCTCCCTTCGAGTATCTTCATTCCAGACCAGCGTCAGACGACCTGCCTCCACCTCTTCAATGACCCGTGCCGACGTACTATCCGGGTTGAACCCGGCCGCCACAAAGACGTTCGTGTCTAGGATCACTGTAGATTTCGATGCCAATTCCCCTCCCGCGCCAGAAAGCGACCGTCCTGAGGCTCCCTCTACCCCGGGCCAATCTCGGCTGTCCGGTCTGCTGTAGCACCCGGCTATTACCGGTGACGCCCCGTCGTATGTGCAGCAGCTACGTCAGCCCTCGAGCGCTCTCCCCCGTGCCTACCCTCCCCTTACGGGCTCCATCACGTGCCGGCCGTCCCGCCTCTCGACCGCCATGGCGAACGAGAAGCGGTCGATATCCACGGCGTAGTCGAGATCGCGAGGACGGAATTGCGGCCGCTCTGGATCCCTGAACTTCTGCGCTGCTCGCGATTGC
>Ga0207752_1001280_pt1 | contig 11668 bp, 3 predicted proteins | sample Pon2CUnioCityCA_6_FD_187272 | JGI IMG/M metagenome (GOLD analysis project Ga0207752, IMG submission 187272) | Marine sediment microbial community from Union City, CA, USA - Pond 2C Sediment 2 (SPAdes) | ecosystem: Environmental > Aquatic > Marine > Intertidal zone > Salt pond sediment ... | reverse complement strand
CGAACGCCAGAAACTTCCCATTCGAGGACCAGATCCTTCGGCTTCGCCTCAGGATGACAGAGTCCGTACAGCGCAAGGATTTTTCGGAAAGCGTATTATGCCGGCGCCGCCGGTTCGATTCAGTCGGCCTTCCGCAGGTGGGGCGGTTCTTGTCTTTCCGGGCACGAATGCCCCCTACGCCCCGACCGCAAGGGCTCGTGTCTGCGGCGGCTCCAGGGCACAAGACAGACCTCCCGACCTTCCCCCTGAACAGCCTCTTGTCTTCTGTGGGCCGTTGACAACCTCCAAGTACGCTAAAACCGGATGAGCCGCAAATCGTCAATAATCATTCATCGATTATGAATTCAAGGGTCTGTCGCAAAGCCGCAAAGGGCGCAAAGGAAAGCATCAATTATCAATGGAACCGCTGATGAACGCGGATGGACGCAGATAGCCGGCCGGAGGGCGGGAACCAGGAGTATCTCTCGCAAAGCCGCTGAGGTCGCAAAGGGAAGCATCAATCTCAATGGAACCACAGATGAACACAGATGCACACAGATAACACCCCCGAAAACCCCGAAGAACGGGAAGGGCACGAAGTTTGGATCCGCAGATCATGTCTTTGCGAGCAACGCGCGGCAATCTCCCGATTCACGTCGATTTAGAACTCTCTGGGTGCCATGCTTGCGCTCGCGTAAGCATGTCTTCGGAGGCCGCGAACCACCCGAAAGAAGAGTAGCTCACCACAGAGAACACGGAGGACACAGAGGAAATCATCCGCCATCAGTGGAACCACAGATGAACGCGGATGCACACAGATAACCGGCCGGAGGGCGGGAACCATGAGTATCTCTCGCAAAGCCGCTAAGGGCGCAAAGGGAAGCATCAATCTCAATGGAACCGCTGATGAATGCTGATACACGCAGATTTCCGGCTCCGCCGGCTCGGTCCAAAATCGTAAATAGCCCATAAAAAATGCCAAGTTTCTCTTCTCTTGCCCGCCGGGATGGTCGATATTGTGATTATAGAGGATTGGTGGTTCGGAAGAGTGGATGATGAGGGCTGTGTGCGGACAATCGCGGATTGGCAGTCGTCCAGCAACCGACAGTCTGCGGACTTGCTAACAATTCAGTGGGGAAAAGGTACCTGACACCTTTAGTTTTCTCGATTGTTGCACGGAAACGACAGATGTCTTCTGACTACAACGCTATTCGAGCCGACAACGAACGGCGCTACGGCACGGACATCGGCCGCATCGGGCCGATGCTTCTCGCTGACCGCTACGACGACCGTACCCATTTCATCTTCGAGCTTCTGCAGAATGCGGAGGACGCACTCTCGCGTCGCGGCCAATGGCAAGGGACGCGAGCCGTCTCATTCCAACTGACCGAGACCCACCTTCGCGTTAGCCATTTCGGCCAGTCCTTCAACGAGGCCGATGTTCGAGGAATCTGCGGCATCGCAGAGAGCACGAAGGCGCTCACGGCCATCGGCCGCTTCGGCATCGGCTTCAAGTCCGTTTACGCCATTACGGATCGCCCAGAAGTCTACTCTGGGACGGAAGCCTTCGCCATCGAGAGTTTCGTCTGGCCCGTTGGAATGCGAGGCGTCTCCCGGAAGACCGAAGAGACTCTCTTCGTTCTGCCCTTCAAACCGGATGACTCCCAAGCACTTGATGATGTCTCTCGTGGGCTTCATCGCCTCGGCGCGACGGCGCTCCTGTTCCTGCGGCACATCGACGAAGTGCGCTGGAATGTCGATGGTGGACGTTCAGGAACGTACCTCCGAGACTCGAAGGACCTGGCCGCTGGCGTTCGCCGTGTCACCGTCATCGGCCAGCAGCAGGAAACTGGCGAGGTCGATGGCGAATGGCTCGTCTTCTCGCGCGCCACTGCGGCCCAGGATGGGCAACATGCCGGCTACGTCGAGATCGCCTTCTCGCTTTTCAATGAGCCACCTGGGGATGAGCGCATCCAGCGGGTCGAGCGATCGCCGCTCGTCGTGTTCTTCCCCACGGTAGTCGAGACACACCTTGGCTTTCTGTTGCAGGGTCCATATCGCACCACACCGAGCCGCGACAACGTGCCCCGGAGCGACCCCTGGAACCAGCATCTTGTTGAAGAGACCGGATCACTTCTCGTGGATGCGCTTAGCTGGTTGCGTGACAACGAATTGCTCGACACCGCCCCTCTGCGCTGCCTGCCCATCGATCCATCGAAGTTCGGCGAGGGGAGCATGTTCGCGCCACTCTTCCACGTGACCAAGGAGGCGTTGTCGTCGAAGCGTCTGCTGCCACGATTCGGCGGCGGCCACGTGTCGGCCGAGCGTGCACGGCTCGGACGCACCGAGGAACTCCGCGACCTCTTCAGCGCCTCACAGCTTGCGGCGCTCCTCGGAGAGGAGGAGGAACTCTGCTGGCTGAGCGGCGATATCAGTCAGGATCGCGTGCCAGACTTGCGACGATATCTGATGCAGGAGTTGAATGTCACGGAGCTTACGCCAGAGGCCATTATCCCAAGACTCAACAAGAGCTTCCTTGAGGTCCAGATTGACGATTGGATCGTGGCGCTGTATGAGTTCCTGAACGGCCAACCCGCTCTGCGCCGGCGGCTGGACGGCTTGCCGCTGATCCGGCTGGAGGACGGTAGGCACGTCCCATCGCGAGTCGACAGTCGGCCCCAAGCGTTCCTGCCGAGCGCAATCACTACTGGGTTCCCTACGATTCGCCCATCGGTATGTGCAACAGAGGCAGCTCAAGAGTTCCTCCGCTCGTTAGGATTGACCGAGCCTGACCCGGTCGATGATGTTATCCGGAACGTCCTGCCGAAGTACCGGCAGGATGAGGTGAACGTGACCGCCTCCGACTATGCGACCGACATCGGCCGCATGCTAACCGCGTTCGCCACGGACTCCGAGGCACAGCGCGAGAAGCTGGTCGCTGCACTGCGAGACGCACCCTTCGTCAAGGCGGTTGATCTGGGTACCGAGGCACGATTGTTCGCGAGAGCACCCGATGTGTACCTGGCAACCGAACGTTTCAAAGAACTCTTCACGGCTGTGGACGGGGTCCTTCTCGTCGACGATGAGCAAGAGTGTCTGCGCGGAGAGAATATTCGCAAACTCCTCGAGGCCTGTGGAGTTCTGCGACACCTGCGCCCAATACCAGACAAGTCGCTCTCCCGAGAAGAGCGCAAGAAACTGCGCACTGAAGCCGGCCACGCGGAAACATCTGGGCAGAACGATAGCGTTACCGACTGGAAGCTGCTCGGACTCGAGGACCTGCTCAACTCACTACCGAACCTGCCGATTGAACATCGCCGCGCGAAGGCCAGGCTTATCTGGGAGGAGCTTGCACATCTGGAGGAACGCCGCAGCAAAGGCATCTTCACTGGCGAGTATACCTGGACGCACTACGGCAGCTACCATAAAGAATTTGACGCCGCCTTCGTTCGCCAGTTGAACGAGATGGCATGGATCCCCGACGGCGACGGCGACCTCCAGCGACCTGAATTCGTCCTGTTCGATTCCCTGGGATGGAAGGTGAATCCGTTCCTTCTCTCAAAGATTCGTTTCAAGCCACCGATCATCGAGACGCTTGCGAAGGAAGCAGGTATCGAGCCCGGTGTGCTGGACCTACTCAAGAAGCACGGAGTCACGAGCGTCGCTGAATTGATCGCCCGACTCGGCCTTTCGGAGGAATCGAAACGGACTGACGACGGGTCGGCCCTCGAAACTGAGAACAAGGCAGCGGAGTTGAAGGGCGACGCGCCAGGGACCACTACGGGAGAGCACGATACCAGCGCGTCAAGGACCGACGACCTAGAAAATCGGCAGGGCGAGTCAGGTACAGCCGCCGGAGCCGGAGGAAGTGTAGGAGGCGGAAGAAGGGAGGGCAAGGACATCGACGAACGGGACCAGCGCTCTGAACGGGAGGATGAGTCGGGTCGGAAGGAGGGGAAGCGAACATCCAAAGGCAAACCTGGCACGTTCATCTCGTATGTCGGTGTGCATCCCGACGATGAGGAACCGGACCCGGAGGGTCTGGAGCAGGAGGCTCGGATGGCACTCGAAGCGAAGGCCATCGAGTTTATCCTATCCCGCGAGCCAGGGTGGCAACGCACGCCTCCCTTCAACCCCGGCTACGATTTGTTTAGAACCGGACATGATGGGCAACCGAATCGCTGGTGCGAGGTGAAGGCAATGACTGGTAGTCTCCACGATCACCCGGTTGGATTGTCGCAGACGCAGTTCGAGTGTGCACGTCAGCACGCGGCGGATTTTTGGCTGTATGTCGTCGAGCACGCGAGCGACAAGAGCGCCCGCATCGTCCGCATCCAGGATCCCGTTGGCAAAGCGCGGACGTTCACATTCGACCACGGCTGGATTAGTGTCGCAGCAATCGATGGCACAGGTGACTGATGGGCCGTCTCACGGCGAGTCGTTAGACAGCCGAGACCGTGTCTTTGCTGGCACCAGGGTTGGTTTATGGGGGGTACTGTTTTCGGGTGTCCGGTATTTTTCCCGAGGGCAAACCAGATGGTGGGCATAGCCCACCCTACCACTGCCCCCCCGCTTTCCCTCGGTCCTCTGTTCCTGGCGGTCTTGGTGTCCCGTTCGACTTCGCTCAGGGAGAATTAAAGGTGTCAGGTACCTTTTTCGGGAGGCGAGCAAGTGACAAGCGTTGAGTGATACGTGATAAGCGTTGGGGGTTTTCTACTTTTGATTTCGCATTTACAATTTGAACCCCGTCAGGCATTGCTGAAGGATAATTGAGCGGGCGGAGCCCGCAGCGACAAGCCCCGCCATTGATTAAGGATAACTGATTATTGATTATTTCCTCTCCGTCTCTGTGGGCTCTGTGTCCTCTGCGGCAACACAGCGATAGGTGATACGCGATAGGTGACAAGCCAAGCTGGCCTCCGGCCAGTCCGCAATCTGCGTTCATCCCTCGGCTGCGCTCGGGACGGCGTCTGCGTTCATCCGCGGTTCCAGACTTCGCGCTCTTCGAGCCCTTCGTGGTTTCCGTTGGTCTTATCTGTGTGCATCTGTGTTCATCTGTGGTTCCATTTTCTCTGTGGCTTGCTCTCTCTTTCTTCGGCTTTTCGTAAGTCGTTGCGTCGGAGCGAGTTGCGGGGTGCGATTTTTTTACATTTTTTCTGTTGACCAGGGCGGATGGGTTTGTTTATCATACATACAACATATGGCCGTGTTCTGGTTGCCGGCACGTGGCGGGCGGCCGGGGCAGGGCAGGCGGGAATGGTGAAGCGTGGATTCCTGGTGTCGTAGCAGTGGCAGGGACGCAGGACATGCTTACGCGAGCGTAAGCATGGCACCCGGCACTTGTCACCTGTCACCTGTCACCTATCACCTGTCACTTCTCACGTGTCACTTATCGCTTATCACTGTCTTGAGGTGAATCATGGCTCAGCGATGCTGTCGGAACTGTGTGTATGGCAAGCGGGCGGAGGACCGGTGGCTGCGGGTGGCGCTGGCCCAGTGGCCTGGGATGCTGATCTGCTCGGTGTGTGCGGATTCGCCGGGGCGGACGTGCGGCGTCTACGCCGGCGGGGTCTGTCGCAACTTCTGCCCGAAGCCCGGCGTGCAGATCGACGCGGATGAGTCTGCCGCCGACGATGGGGCCTGCCGCATCCCACTGACGCAGGGGAAGTTCGCGCTGGTCGACCCCGAGGACTTCGAGGAACTCAGCAAGCACAAATGGTGCGCCACTCGTGCGGAGCATGCCTACTATGCCGTCCGGCGGGGCAAGGACGGCAAAGCGATCTTCATGCACCGCGTAATCATGAAGACGCCGAAAGGAATGGTCGTCGATCATATCAATCAGAACGGCGTGGACAATCGCAAGCGCAACATGCGGAACTGCACCAAGGCGCAGAATGCCTACAATCATCGTCCCGCATGTGGGGCCACGGGTTTCCGGGGTGTGCGGTACGATAGGCAAACCGGAAGATACAGGGCTACCGTTCAGCATAAGGGCAAGATCGTCAGGCTCGGCGAGTTCGACGATATGGTGGAGGCGGCGCTGGCGCGGGACCGCAAGGCGTACGAGCTGCAAGGGCGGTACGCCTACCTGAACTTCCCGGACCGGATCCACCGCTGGGGCCGGATCATCAGCCTGGCCGGCGCTATCGTCGCGCGGACCTCGGCCCGCGCGAGGCTGGTCGTGACCCGTGCGCACACCGGTTGTTCGCGTTCGTCTACCTGACCTCCGCGCGCAGGGTCACGAGCCCGAACGAGGGCACGTCAATGCGGCCATCGACGGGTTTGCCCGCGCGCTCGCTTGTGTCACTCAGGGATAGCTTCGTGGGGTGGACGCCGGCCCAGGTGAGGTTGGCGGATCTTGCCTGGCCGGAGGCGCCGAAGAGGCGGACGATCAATGCCCGGCCGTCGTCGCTGGGTTTCAGGGCGGTCACGATGATATCATCCGGCTCGACCGTCAATAAGGGCTTGTCGGAGGGCTTCGTGTCGCCCGGGCGAGCGGCGAGGAGCGGCTGGCTGAAACCCGTGGCGAAGCGTGACGTCTCCGCTTGGTCGCGCGGGCCGTGCGGCCGTAAGACGAACCGGAACACGACCGTGCCTTCCTGGTAGGCGCGATAGTTGGTGCCCCAGTGATTGTTCATGGCCCATGAGTAGAGCTTTTGCGTCGGCGGGACGTGCTGCCGCCAGATATCCGGATCGGTCTGCGAGTTCAGCAAGGTGGCCGTGATGCCGCCCACCTGCAAGAGCGGGGCGTCGAGCGTGACCCACGTGACGCCGCGATCGTCGTTCGAGACGTCGGCCCAGCGGCCTACGGTGAACCAGTTCTTGCACGCGCTGGGCATCTGGTCGGCTTCCGGACGTATCGCGCCCAGTGGGATGTCCAGGAGCATATCGCCGTTCGGCACCGCGAAGGGGAATGCGAAGTTCACGCTCTCCTTGCCTTCTTTCGCGTGGTAGCTGTCCGCCTGCAGTCGTTCCTTGTCGAGCGTGTTGATGATCTCGACGTAATCCAGCCCGGCGACCACGCGAAGCTCTCGCGTGAGCTTTCGGCAGCCGGGCGCGGCGGATTCGACGATGAGCGACGCGACTAACGGGCCTTGCTCACCGGCACGAATCGTCACCGGCCCATTGCGCTGAAGGTCGTTCAGATCGTCTCCAATCAGATACCGGTAGTCGTTCAGGGCCTCGGCCTCGCTGGTGTCCGCGAAGTTGGCGTTCGAGCCCTGGGCCGTCAATTCGATAATGCCGCCGGTCTTCTCGTCTACCCGTAGACGAACGGCGCCACTGTCGAGCGTGGCGCCTCGCGCGACCGCCCGGCCTTCGACATGGGGCGTACCTGAGGTCACGAAGTAACGGCGCGAGGCGTAGGGCGGAACATCCCTCGCAAGGAAGACAAGCTCGCCGGAAGCCAATCGCTGCGACGCAACCGGTCGTCCTCTGTCGTCGGCGACACGGTCGCCGTCGGGCGAGAGTTCCTTCGACAGAGTCACGAGTTCCGTACGCGGCCAGGAGAGCGTGTTGAAAACGTCTATCGCCCTCGGCGACGGCGCGGCATTGACGCTTCCGCCGGCAAGCGATGCGGCTAACAGTTCGCGGGATCGCTCGTCCGCCGAACGCGCGTAGCTCTGCTTGATCTCCCATTGTTCCAGGGTCTCTTTTCGCTGCGGCTCGCCGACGCTGCACCAGGCGCCCCATGTGTGCTCCGAGTACAGCAGAACCTTGTTCCACGCATCCTGGAAAGCCGCCGCCGGATACTCGGACGGTCTCAACATGGCGAAAAGCGTTTCCGCCTGCGCGAGCCGGTCCGAACTGGCGCGATTCATGGCGGTTTCCAGGGCGGACGAGCCGGCGCCGTCCTCCCAGTAGGGCGTCCAGTCGCCGCGCACGGCGGGAAGCTCGTCGCCGTACCGCCGCTCGAACGCGCGGAACGCCTCGCTGGTGCCGGAGATGATGAATCGCGGCCACGTGTACTTCGCGTTCCAGTCCCGGACGAATTCGCAGATGGCCGGGTCCGGGACGGCGTTGTCGCCATGGCCGCTCCAGCGCACGTAGGCGATGTCAAAAGGATAGCCGCGTTTCTCCAGCCCGTCGGCGAAATCCTCGACGAGCCGCGGCGACATGTTCCCGTAGCGATGCGACATCGCGTACCCCCAGAAGGGAATCCAGACGAGCACCTTCGACCGGCCGTCGGGGCCCATCCAGTAGAACGGTTTGTTCTCCCATTCGCGCAGGATGGTGCCGATGCGGTCGAAGTAGTTCGGCGCGACCGAGAAATAGCGGATGCCGGCCTGGGCCATGGCGGTGACCGTGCCCCACGTGTAGCCGGGGACATCGGAGATCATCGCGGCGTCGATGGGGACGCCCGTCTGCTCGGCCAGCTCCGTGGCGTATCTGAACAGGCGGATAAGCTCCTCCGGCCGGCACAGCCCGGTCAGCTCGTTGAGGTACATGCCGTTGAGCACGACCTGCCCCTTCGTGACCGCATCGAGGAACTTCGCACGCTGGGCGTCGTCGAGCCGGTGCAGGTACAGATCGGCCGCCCACAGCACCTCGACGTTCCAGACGAAGCGCGCCCCTTCGGGATAGCCCGCGGTCCGGTCGGCGGCGGCGATGCCATCGATAAGATTCTGCACCTGCCTGGCTTCGATCGCGGTCTGGATCTCGGTATAGCCGATGTCGGTATGCGAGTGGGGCGTGATGTAGACCATCAGCTCCTTCACCGGCTTCAGCGTGATCTCGCGGGATGCGACTGTCTTGCCGGCCACGGCGACCGTCACCTGCTGTTTCGTGTCGCTCTTGACCGCGGGCGACGTGAGCTCGACCTCCTGCGTCCCACGGGTCAGACGCATCGTGACGGGGGCCGCGTCGCCCAGACGTATGACGGCGTCGGCGTCTTTGCCGAAATGCCGGATGCGGACCAGGACCGGCTGGAACGCCAGGCCGTTGCGCTCCTGCAAAGCTCGCACGGCTTTGGCCTCCTCGATGAGCGTTTGCGACTGGACCTCATCCAGCGCGATGCCTTCGGGGGCGGCAAATGCTATCGAATCGTACAGCATCCAACTGCCCTTGAGCGTCGTGATGCGCACCTCATTGTCACCCTTCCTGAGGATGTTTGCGGGGTAGGTGATCTCGAATCTGTGCCGCCTGCCCTTGTCCGGCTCGCCGAAGACGGAGGCATCCCCCGCGCCGGCGGGCAGGGATCGCTCAAAGGCCCGGCCGTTGATCTCGACGCGTATAGTGGGCGACCCCGCGCGGTGCGTGTCGATGAGATTGAACTCCAGGCGACAGTCGCCCGTCGTCGGGGCGGCCTTCAGTCCGAACAGCACGATGAAGGTGTGCGGTCGCGAACCCGCCCAGCCATCCACCGGCCCGGGCTGGACGTAAGGCCAATCCTTCTTCGAGTCCGAGCTGCCCACGACGAAGAAGCCATCGTTCTCGTACCGGCTGTAGTCGCCCGGCGCCAGTGCGAACTCCGCGTTGTTCCCGTCGGTCTTGCCGATCTCCCAGAGCGCGGCCTGTTTCGGGCCCTCGGCGCGCTTGTCGGCGTCGCCCTGGTGGCGTTCGGCCCAGGCAAGCAGCTCGATGATGGCCATCCCGAGAACGCCCGCCGAGCCGCGATACTGTTTCGAGCCTCGAGGCTGATTGTCTCGGGACCACCACTCGTGAAAGTCACCGTGACGCAGCACTCTGGCCGTCATCGGCTGGAGCTCGCGGTAGGCCTCCTCCACAAGGCCGTGGCGGATCAGTTGCCGGATCATGCGGCCGCCGAACCAGGACCAGTCGCCGCCGTTCTGATAGGAATACGGGCCCATTGCGGGATTCTTGAAACTGCCTTCAGGATAGGCGGGGTACAGGGTCAGTCCGATGGAGCTTGCGCCGGCGCGTCGGACGTTGTCCACCATTTGGCTGAGCGAATCTGCAATCTCGTCTCGTGTGAGCAGGCCCGCCTCGATGGCCACGGCGGTGCCGCCGTGGTAGTAGACGGCTGTTTCGTCGAAGGAACTCGGGAAGGGGGAGCCTTCGAGATAGATGTGGGGCCGGAACTTCCGCCGGTCCGGCTGCCAGAGGTGCTTGCGCACGTTCGTTCGCAGGTCGTCTCTCACCCGGCGCCAACGTGCCGATTGGGCCGGGGAATCACCCACGAGCGACAAGTAGTCATCGATCGCGATGAGGAACATCGCATTGTCGTAGATGTCGAGGGCTCGATGGGAATTAGCGTCGAGTTCCACACCCCACTCGTGCTCGGGCTGCACATCGCCCCAGTCTGTCGTGGTGGCGCCCCACACGAGGCCGTATCGGGCATCGAACCGGTGGGCAAGCACGTAATCGAGCGCTCGGGCCAGGCGTTCCCGCACCGCCAGGCCGTCGATCTTCTCGTCGAGCAGGGCGCGGTCACCCGTGATTTCTATGTATTTTCGTACCGCCTGGACCAGGGAGGATTCCTGATCCGTCTCCACGGTGTTCTTGTGGGCGAGCAGATTCGGCGCGAGAGCGGATCGGCGGTACTTGTAGCTTGTGTTGCCCTGTGCTTCGGGGATGTAACCGTCCGCGATATCCCCTTGCGGCCCCTGGAATTTGAGAAACGTCAGCAGTGCATCGCGGATCGGCTTGGGATCGTTCACCTGGAGCGACAGCTCGATGAACGTGTTGAGGTCGCGAATCCACACTTCGCCGTACCCGCTGCCGGCATTGAATCCGGTCTTCAGCAAGGCTTTGGCCTTGTTCAGAACCCGCGGCAGGTTCGGGTCGGCCTGGATCTGACGGGCCAGCGGTTGGACGTTGGACATCGGCGGTTGCGCCGAAGTCCTCTCGTTGGCGGAAAAAATAAGCCCACCGCCGGCCAATGCCACTGTCAGCAAGATAAGACGGTGCATGTGTACGTGAGACATCTGGCGCCCCTGAAATACGTCTGTTCATGTACGGATCACAAGGTTCTGCGAACCTCGGCCACATCAGTCACGCATCGTAGCCTATGAACCGCCGGCATACAAGGGGTCCTCCGGGAGAGACGATCCTCGCTGTCTGACTACGTCTCATGTCTTCTCTGTCACCCCGAGCGGCAGTCGAGGGGTCTGGCCGCGAAAGCCATGCGCGCATCGTACGCAGGCAGATGTCTCGGCTGCGCTTCGCTCCACTCGACATGACAACAGAAAGGACGGGCCCGGCTCCACACGGCGAATGACAGGAGGCCCGCCAGGATATCTGGGCACACGCTGGGCAATCACAAAAGGAATGTTTCCTTGAATCCTTATCCCGACCGTCAGTAGAATCACTCAGGTGCGTTGAGCTTGGGCGTCCTGACGAACGTGAATCGGCTCTATCAGAATACAAATGGTTTCTTCGTGGGAAAGAGAAGTATGAAGACATGGTTTCGTCACGCGGTGGTCGTTCTGCTTGTCTTCGGTGGTGAATCGGCGAGCGCCGAGCAGTTCAGTTGGCAGAAGACGTATGCGAAGGTGTCTGCTGCGGGTGACATCGAGTGGTCGCCGCAGCCGTTCAGGTTTGAAGCGGCCGATTCCGTTCGCTATATCGATTATGAAGGGGGCAATGATTCAAGCGACGGATTGACCAAGGATACCGCGTGGAAGCACCATCCGTGGGATCGGCAGGGCTCAGGAAATGCGCGACAGTGCAAAGGGATTCACACGTACGTATTCAAGCGGGGGGTGTACTACCGGGGTACAATGAACGC
>Ga0207752_1001279_pt1 | contig 11669 bp, 10 predicted proteins | sample Pon2CUnioCityCA_6_FD_187272 | JGI IMG/M metagenome (GOLD analysis project Ga0207752, IMG submission 187272) | Marine sediment microbial community from Union City, CA, USA - Pond 2C Sediment 2 (SPAdes) | ecosystem: Environmental > Aquatic > Marine > Intertidal zone > Salt pond sediment ... | reverse complement strand
AGATGTCCGACCCCCGGGACCTCTACTACCACTGCTTCTGCGACGCCTTCTGACGGCCCTGCCGGCGCCGCTCAGGCCCAGTCGAGAATCACCTTGCCGGATTGGCCGGACCCCATGGTGCGGAAGCCTTCCAGGTAGTCGTTCGCGGCGAAGCGGTGCGTGATCACGGGCGTGACGTCCAGCCCGCTCTGCAGCATGCTCGCCATCTTGTACCAGGTCTCGAACATTTCGCGGCCGTAGATGCCCTTGATGGTCAGGCCCTTGAAAATGACCTGGTTCCAGTCGATGGCCATTTCGCCCGGCGGGATGCCGAGCAGGGCGACGCTGCCGCTGAGAAAGACGATGAATACCTGGAGGACAGAGGTGAGCGCCAGGGCGGCCAGGGCCAGCCAGACGGTGCGAATGCCTTCCTCGTGGGACAAAAATGCCTGGTCGCTGGCCAGCTCACTGGGCGTGTGGTCGTGGCCGTGCCAGTGGAAGACAGTGCGGATCCAGCCGATGGGGCCTGAGCCGTGATCGTGGCTATGGTCGTGATCATGGTCATGGTCGTGGGGATGCGGGTGGTCATGACCATGAGGGTGAGGGTGATCATGTTCATCGCCATGAGGATGGGGATGGTCGTGGTCATGGGGGTGCTCTGGGGAAGGTGAGAGGCCACCGTCCCCGTGCTGATGGGTGGGTTTCACAAATTGCAAATGGTCGGGCGAATGGTTCTGCGGGGCAGGTTCGTGGTGATTCGTCGTGTCGGCCATTATTGGTTTCCTTTTATTTACTCCCTGGTGGCCTGACTCAATCGGCCAGTGCATCCAGATGTGCCCGCCGGGGCAGATGCTGGCGCAGATGGTCAAGATGGTAGAGCGCTTCGCGGAAGAGTCCGGCGACGTGCTCGTCGTCAATCGAATAAAAGATCTGGTTGCCGTCTCGCCTGGTGTTCACCAGGCGCAGGGCGCGCAGCTTGGACAGATGGTGCGAAACACCCGAGGCGGATACAGGTACCAACTCACTTAGCTCGTTAACGGAATATTCCCGATGGGTCAGCAGAAAAATAATCTGCGCGCGCGTCGGGTCGCTCAATGCTTTGAAGGTTTCAACGATGTCGTTGAGCAAGTCTTCCGGTAGACCGTCCGGGGCGTTTAGCACATCATGAGTTCTTGGCATGGGATTATCCTATAACTCAGCAGGATGATGATCGGGAACTGTGTGAAAGCCTGATTATCTGAGCAGTCATTCAAATAGAAGCATAAACAAAAATGGAATTGATGCAAGGCCAATTCCAAAAAAAAGACCCGCTCGGAGGCGGGTCTCTCTCTTTCGCAGCCAGCGGTTACTCGCTAAGCTTGAGGGTGCGGCTCAGGATATCGTCCTGGCTTTTCTGCTTGCGCTGTCTGTCCCGTTTCTTGCCCTCGCCCTGGCGCTGCTCCTTCTGCATGGCGCGGCGCATGGCTATTTCCATGGCCGTGGGCAGGTCTTCGTTTTCGGCTTCCATGGCCGCAACGTCTTCGGCCGTGGCCACTTCCGCGTCGCGCGGCGCGTCCAGTAAGGCTTTCATACTGAGATCAATACGCCGCTTGCGCCGGTTGAAGCCCAATACCTGGACCTGGATCTCGTCGTCTACGGTGACCACTTCCGAGGGATGCTTCACGTAATCGTGGCTCATCTCGCTGATGTGCACCAGCCCTTCCCGCTCGGCGCCGATGTCGACGAAGGCGCCAAAATTTTCGAGGCGGGTGACGGTGCCGGTGTAGACCTGGCGCTCTTTCAGATCGCTCCAATCCACGGCCAGGGGCTCCATCATGGAGACCATCACCTGGTTCTGCTGCGGGTCGACTTTTTCGACCCACACTTCTACCTCGTCGCCGATGCTCAAGGCGTCTGATACGCGGTTGACGCGCTTCTTGCCCATCTTGGAAATATGAATCAAGGCCGGGGCGTCCAGGCCGATGTCAATAAAGGCACCGTATAGTTCCAGCCGCTCCACTGTCCCCTTAACTCGCATCTTCTTTTCCAACTCTTCAATGCTTTGGGGTTTAACGAACTGGGATGGGGCGTCCTCTTCTGCTTCTACCTCGGCTGCTTCTACTTCCTCCGCCTCCTCTTCTGCTTCCACCTCGGCGGCCGGGGTTTCTTCAACCTCGGCTGCTTCTACTTCCTCTGCCTCCGCTTCTGCTTCTGGCTCGGCAACCGGGGTCTCTTGCACCTCAGTTTCTGCCTCTCCCGCCGCTTCCGCTTCTGGCTCGTCAGCCGGCGTTTCCTCGACCTCAGCTTCTACCGTCGTTGCTTCTCCGGCTACGACTTCTTCCTCTGCGGTCGCCTGTGTATCTTTCGTCTCTTCACTCATAACAGTTATCTCCAACACGTTGATCATTCCCACAGTTTGGCAAGGCACACATCCGACACCGCGAAGCAGACGCAGGTCTGTTATTCGCTTATCCGCGTGCTACGGGGGCCGATTTATGGCTTTGCCGACTTTTGATTATAGCAACGCCAGGAGGAGTGTCAAACTAAAAAGTAGGAAGGGCAGCGATTGGCGGTGGTGTTCTTAAATTTCTAATCTGAGCAGATAGGGGAGGAGATCGGATGCCAAGATCGGGTCCGGAGATCTGAGGATCTCCTTCTCCTCAATTTCGGAGATTTGAGAACCGGTCCGGAGATCTGAGGATCTCCTCCTCCTCGATGCGGGGATGTGCGAGCTCTATGGCCAGTTAGCAGGGAGCGTCATTCAGCTTCTTCTTCGGCGAGAGCTTCTTCCAGGTCTTCCAGTTCTTCCTCGTCCAGATCCAGCTCCATATCTTCGACGGGGAGGCCGGCATCGCGGCGGACCAGCATCTCAATCTTGTTCATCAGGTCCGGGTTCTCGATCAGGTACTGCTTTGAGTTCTCCCGCCCCTGGCCCAGCAGCTCTTCGCCGTAGCGGTAGTAGGCGCCGCGTTTCTCCAGGACGCCGTAGTCGACGCCCAGGTCGAGGATATCGCCGGTTTTGGAGATACCTTCGTTGTACATGATGTCAAACTCGGCCTCGGTGAAGGGGGGCGCAACCTTGTTCTTCTTTACTTTAACCCGGGTGCGATTGCCGACCACGTTGCCGCCGTCCTTGATGGACTGGATGCGGCGGATGTCGAGACGGACGGAGGCGTAGAATTTGAGGGCCTTCCCCCCGCTGGTGGTTTCGGGGTTGCCGAACATGACGCCGATCTTCATGCGCAACTGGTTGGTGAAGATAACGACGGTGTTGGTCTGCTTGATGACGCCGGAGAGCTTGCGCAGGGCCTGGGACATCAGGCGTGCCTGCAAACCCATATGCGAATCGCCCATCTCACCCTCAATCTCTGCCCGGGGAACCAGCGCGGCGACCGAGTCGACCACGACCACGTCCATCGTGCCGGACCGGATCAGGGCCTCGGCAATTTCCAGGGCTTGCTCACCTGTATCCGGCTGGGAAACGTAAAGCTGGTCAACATTAACCCCACACTTGGCTGCATAAGCGGGATCCAGGGCATGCTCCATGTCGACGAAAGCGCAGACGCCATCCCGCTTTTGCGCCTCGGCGATGATGTGCTGGGCCAACGTTGTCTTCCCCGACGATTCAGGGCCATAAATTTCGACAACCCGGCCGCGCGGCACGCCGCCGACGCCCAGCGCGATATCCAGGGAGAGCGAACCGGTGGGGATCGCTTCCACGTTGAGGTGAGTGGCCTCGCCCAGGCGCATGATGGCCCCTTCGCCAAAACGCTTGGTGAGACTGCTGATCGTTCTTTCCAGTGTGGCCTCGCGGCCATTGCTACTAGCCATTCTTTAGGACTCCTTGATATTTGGAGATTGGAGAGTGGTAACTATCCTGCGACAGAAACAATCTTAGCACAAACGTTCGGTGGTGTCAAGGTCGATTTGAAATTTTTGAACGCGTGTTCAAAGTTTGGAATTGGGGATTAGGGACTGGGGTTCGGGTCGCCAGGCGCTACTTGACAGTTTCTGGTGCAGGGGGGCGGACGAAGCGCAGTAGTGCTTCCAGTTCCCGGCCGCCGAGGAGCCGGTTGAGGAGGAGATAGGTGACGGCGCCGGCAGCGGCGCCGGTGGCCAGGAAGAGGAAGCCGCTGCCCAGGAGCCGGCCGACCAGCCAGACCACGGCGCTCATCCCGGCGGTGGCAACCAGGGCCCGGCCGAGGCCGGCCAGCAGTTCACGCTCAAAGAGGCTGCCAAGGGCCACGCGGTTGAGGAAGAAGAGCAGGGTCGATTGGACGGTGAAGGCCACGGTCGTCGCCAGGGCCAGCCCGCCCACGCCGAGGTCGTCGACGAAGAGGTAGAGGAGGGCGATGGTGACCGCCAGCCAGACCAGGGCCGCGTACATGGGAACCCTGGTGTTGTGCTGGGCATAGAAAAGGCGGGCGACAATCTCCAGGGTGGCCTCGGCTACCACGCGCACGCTGAAGAAGATGAGCACGCTGTAGACGAGCGCGGTGGAGGCGGCATCAAAGGCGCCCCGTTCGAGGACCAGGGCAATGGCGGGCCGGCCGAGCAAAACCAGGCCGGCACCGGCCGGGATGGTGAGCATCCAGACAATCTTGAGGGCGTTGATCGCGGTTCGTTTCAGCCGTGCGATCTGGCCGGCATTGAAGAGTTCGGCCAGCGTGGGGAAGACGACGATGCCGATGGCCGTGCCGAATAACGTTTCGGGCAATTGCTGCAGGTAGTAGGCGTAGAAGTAGCCGGAGGTGGACCCGGCCGGCAGGCCGGAGGTGAGGCGGATGATGAAGAGGTCGGCAATCTGGATGGTGCCCAGGGTGACGATGCGGGGGCCCATCAGGCGCACGATCTCCTGCACCCCCGGCAGGTGCAACCCCAGGGCCGGGCGGTAGCGGAAGCGGTAGCGAATCAGGGCAGGCACCTGAATCAGAATGTGGAGCAACCCGCCGACTACGGTGCCCCAGGCGAGGCCGTGGACGCCCAGGCGGGGCACCAGGAGGTAGATGCCGAAGAAGTAGCCGAAGTGGAGGGCCATGGGTGCCAGAGCGGGCAGGGCAAAATGCTGGTGGGCGTTGAGGACGCTGCTCAAGACGCCGCTGATGCCGAAGATGGTGGTCTGCACGAGGATGATGCGCATCAGCTCCGCGGTCAATGCCTGCATCTCTGCCGGGAAGTTAGGCACCAGCAGCACGCGCGTGACCCAGGGGGCGAAGAGGGCACCCAGCGCGGACACACCGCCCAGGACCAGCAACACCAGGGTCAGGGTGCTGTTCGCCAGCCGGGCTGCTTCCCGGGCCCGGTCGCTGGTCAGCCGGGCGGAGTAGACGGGAATGAAGGCCGCAGCCAGGGCGCCGCCGGAGATGAGGGTAACGAATACCTCAGGCAACTGGTTGGCGGCGGTGAAGGCATCGAAGGCGGGAGTGGTGCCGAAGGTGGCGCCCACCACCAGGGTTCGCGCCAGCCCGACGACTTTGTCCAGGCCGAAGAGGAGGATGACGATGATGGTCGATTGCAGTAAATGGCGGGTGCGATTCATGAGGGGGGATTGTAGAGGGGGAGCGGATTGGGGGCAAATGGGCGGGTTGCGGGTTGGCGGTATGAACGGCTGTACGTTGGCAGGGGACCAGTGGTTGGTGAAGTTGGTATCGACAGGGGCGAGACGGCTGCTGAGAATTAGATTCTGATTTCGGAGTTCGGTTGACCACGGATTTGTGGAATTAAACGGATCTTTGCTTTCTCGTGCCGGGTGCTCCGGCAAGTTCGGGTTTTAAGGATATCCGGATCCGTTCGTTAAGGTTCAAAAGCCGTTACTTGTATGTTGATTTTCGTTTGATAGGTTCTCTATCAGAAGGAGAACCTGTACAGGCATGAGAGCGGTAAAGTTCCTGCCGTTACTACGAACCCTGGTATTGAGGTTGTGAAAGGGCCGGAATAGCCTACTTCTTTATCAATTCGCGCAGACGTTGGTGTTGCCAGGCGCGTTCTGTGGCGACGGCAGGATCGGCTTCAGCGGGGCCGGTGGCCCGGTGGATGGCCTGCAGGGCATAAAGGGCAGCGCCGGGGGCATGGGTGCGCACGTGGGCGGTGGCGACGGCCTGGCCGGCGGCCCGGGCTGCAGAGCGCGCCGGATTGTCCTCGCCCACTTCGCGGGCGGCGGCGTGGGAGGCAAGGGAGGCGCTGCGGATGGTGGCCATTGAAAACTCGCCGGTGTCAATCCACTGCTGCAGTGTTGCCAGCGCCTGGCGCGGGCGGGGGTCGTCGGGATACGCTTCCTCAAAATAGGGCAGCACCCGCTCGGCGCAGGCAATGGCCCAGGCGGCCAAGGTCTTGTGCTCGCACTTGCTCATTAGCTCGTCCAGTGCCTCGTCTTTGTAGGCGAGGGTGAATTTTGATTTGGCCATCAGCTTGCTCCTGTTCGTAGGCTGCTGATGGTAGCGAATCCCCGCGGTCTGTCAATGGGGGGCGCGGTGGGCAGCAATTCTAATTGTAGCTCTCGCCAACCTCCGGAAGGTTTGCGTTGCGCCCTGACCAACACGCTCAAGGGGCTGGTACTGTCTTCAGCGCCAACCTTCGGGAGGTTTTCTGATAGTTCTGAGGATCCCTTTCTCCTCAAGAAGTGTGACATTTCTAAATGATCTCTCTATAAGGAATGGCTAACTACGTCCTGATTGGGGTTGTTGTCGCGCTGGCTGTGAATGGAGTGCCGGTCCTGGGCCCGGCCGGCTATCATTTCGGCGGGCGGACGGGGCCGGCAAGGCGTCTGTTATTGCCCGGCGAGCCGAATCACGATGAGTTTGTCCGTGCCGGACTCGGCGCCCCAGATTTCGCCCGGCCGGCCCAGGATCTGGCGAACGGCGGCATTGGCGCTGGGAATGGGGAACTGGGTGAAGGTCTCGGCGACGGGGTCGAAGCGGACGAGGGCATTGGCGCCGAAGTCACTCAGCCAGATGAGATCCTGTTCGTCTACGTATACGGCGTAAGGCATGGGGTTGGCGCCGGGCAAAGGCCACTCCTGCCAGGATTCACCGGCCGGATCGTAGCGCGCAAGCCGGCCGGCATTCCATTCGCTGACCCAGATCCGGCCCTGAGCGTCTGACCAGACGCGGCGGGCGCCCTGGCCCGGCGTAGGCGGTTCGAGGGGGGTGGCTGACCCGTCGCCGGGGTTGATGCGGGCGATATGGCTGCCGGCCAGGGAGGCGTAATAGACGATGCCTGCCGGGGTGGTGGTGATGCCGTAGGGGCCGCGCCCGCGCGGTGCGTCGAAGAGCTCCACCTGGCCCACGGCAGGATCCAGCCGGCCGTAGACACCACTCTGGCCCGTAAACCAGAGCACGCCTGTGCCGTCGAAGGTGGCTGTGTTGAGGTTGGTGTAGCCGGAATCCGCGGGCAGGGGAAAGGTTTCGACCGCTTCGGTCTGCGGGTCGACGCGGACAATGGCATTCAGACCGCCGTCGGTGACCCAGGCGGCGCCTTCGGGGCCGACGATGACCCCATGCGGAGACGACCCCTGGCCGAGGGGGATGTGATGGGTCTCGCCGGTTTGCGGATCGAGCCGTCCCAGTTCGCCCAGATGCTGGGCTGTGTACCACACCGTCCCGTCGGGGGCGGGGGCTACGTCGTGGGGGTGGGATCCGGGCGGGACCGGGTATTCCCGGATCTCCGGTTCGGGCGTGGCCGAGGGTGGTGGCAGCGTGACGGTGGCCGGAACGGCGGTTGGTACTCCGGTGGGCACTCCGGTTGGTACTTCGGCCTCCGAGACGGCCGTTTCTGCCGGTAGCGCGGTGGCGGATGGTCTGGCCGTGGTCGTGGCCTGCGCCGGTGCCGGGGGAACGGCTTCGGCGGCGGTGGGTGAGGGACCGGCCGGCGGCGAACTCTCTTCGCAGGCGGTGATGAGAATGGCGGAGAGGGACAGAAGAATAAGGATCAGACTGGCTGGGCGCATCGGCTGGTCCTCCACAAATTACGGGATATCTGGAGAGCATCATACCAGAAGCGGCGCCGGGCCAGCAATGTTCGCAGGGAATGTTAATGATGGCTTGAGTGAGGATATCTGTGGGCAGCAAGACCAGCGCCGGACAGGCCTTCAGTTGGGTTTGCTGCGGCTGCTATCCTTCCCCAGGAACTATTTCCGCCCACGCCGTCTCGTACGCCTCGGGTACGGGCGGGACCTCTTCTTCACGAAGGAAGGCGGCGACGGCGCGGAGGAAGGCGGCCAGGTCTTGCCGGCCGGGTCCGGCCATTTCCGCGGACACCATCTGTCCGGCCGAGGTGTCGATCTGTTCCGCTATGGTGGCTTTCTCCTCGGCCGATAGCTCGCCCCGCCGGGCGGCCGCCGCGATCTCCTGTGCCTGCAGCACCATGCTCTCCTGCACCGATGGTTCGTAAGACGCTGCTTCTTCGGTCTCGCTCGGCCGGTTGTACGCCGGCATCAATTCCCCGACGGCTGCTTCCACTTCCGCCCGCTCCTCAGCGCTCAGGCTCTCGAGGTGGTTCCAAAGTTCTGCCTGAAGCCGGCCCACTTCTGCCTGTTCCTCAGGAGTCATCGCCGCAAGCTGGCGCGCCTGTTCCAGGGCCAGCTGATCGTGTTCCAGGTCGGGGTGACCGGTGCGCTCGTCCAGGGCGACGACCTCTTCGAGGGCGGCGACGGCATCGTCGTGACGGCCTGCCTGCTGGTAATAGTCGGCGAGGTTGTAGAGGAGGATGCTCAGCCGGGCCAATGTTGCCGGGTCGACGCCGGCCGGTTCTCCCTGCGTCTCCTCTCGAGCCAGGGCTACGGCCCGCTCCTGGGCGGAGAGGGCGTCGGCGATATTGCCTTGTCGAGCGGCCTGCTGGGCGAGCCAGTTGAGTTCCTGCAGCTTTTCTTCCATAAGTAATTCTCACTGTAATGATGTAAACGACGTCAAAGCCTACTACTGCAACGTGATTTCGCGTTAAAGTGGGGGAATAGAACGCAGATGACGCAGATTAAGGCAGATTTCCACAGATTTAAACAGCGAAAATCGGCCAAGCCACGCAGTGGCCATCAGCGCAATCAGCGTGCTATCATCAGAGTCACTTTGTAGTACTACTATTACCGCAGAAAGGCCCAGAGCGCAATGAGGGTTCGGGTTAGGCAGCAATTCTCAAAGTAATCAGAAAACCTCCCGAAAGTTGGCGCTGAAGACAGTACCAGTCCTCATCACCAGGAGTGTATCATCAATAGATACACTATCAGGGTTACCGGCATCCCTGGAGGCGTTGTGGTTCTAGTCCTGAATTCGCTGGCGGCTTACTTCTCGTTGCTCTTTCTGGCGGCGGGCCTGCATCCGGGTGAGGTCGAATACCTCCTCGGGCGTGACCCCTTCCTCCAGTAAATGCTCCCGTTTGCTCTTCAGGGCGCCGGTGGGGCAGGTGCCGACACATTGGCCGCAGAAGACGCAGGTGGTATCGGGCATCGGGTGATGGTAAAAGGTGCCGATCTGGGTGTGGAATCCCCGGCCGTCGAAGCTCAGGGCAAAGGTGTACTGGGCGTCCTCGGCGCAGACCTGCACACAGCGCCAGCAGAGAATGCATTGCGCATAGTCACGGACGTAGAGAGGGTTGTCGTCGATGAGGGGGGGGCGGCGGTGGACGGCGTGGGCGAACCGTCCCGGCCGGGCCTGGTATTCGTCCAGCATTTCCTGGAGGCCGGGTGCCTCCGAGAGGTCCACGCTGACGTCCAACATCTCGAGGATGGTGCGCCGGGCCTGGTCTACAGCCGGGGAGCGGGTCTGGACTGCAAGTCCGTCCCAGACCGGTGTGACACAGGCGGCCAGCAAGCGACCGTTCCCTTCCGCTTCTACTACACAGAGGCGGCAGAGGCCTTTGGCGGTGGTGTGGTCAGAATAGCAGACAAGGGGAATATCCCCGGCTGCGCCGGTCGCGCGCGCCACCTCTAGAATCGTGGTTCCCGCTGTTGCCGTAACCGTTTGCCCGTCGATCGTTACCGAAACCTGCTTGCTCATGCTGCCTCCTTAGAAGGCGGTGATCAGTGGACAGTGGTCAGGGGGCAGTTCCTTACCCACCTGCCACTTGCCTACCTGCTATTTACATCTTCTATTTGTTGCCGTTATTAAAGCGCTCGGGCCACAAATCGAGTGCGGACTCGATGGCTATTCCGGCGGTCATGCCCAGACCGCAGAGGGAAGACGTGGTCATGGTGAAGATCACGTCGCGGAGGGCGGCGACGTCTTCCGCCGTGGCTCCGCCGCGGTTGGCGGCGGCCACGATTTCTAACTGGCGCTGGGTGCCAAGCTGGCAAGGGTAGCATTTGCCGCACGACTCGTGGGCGAAGAATTCGGCCAGGCTGAGGAGCGTTTCCGGCAGGCTCCGCTCTTCGTTCATGACCATGACTACACCTGAGCCGAGGGACAACCCGGCGGCAGCCAGCCCTTCAAAACTCATGGGCAGGTCGAGCTGATCCGGGGTAGCGAATTTGCCGGCTGCGCCACCCAGGAGAATGCTCTGCAGCGTGCCGGTTACGCCGCCGGCCAGCTCGAGCAGTTCGCCAAGGGGTGTGCCGAAGGGGACCTCGTAAACGCCCGGCCGGGCGACGTCGCCGGAAAGGCAGAAGAGCTTGGTGCCGGCCGATTTTTCGGTGCCGTGGGCGCGATAGGCCCGGGCGCCGTTGGCCATGATCCAGGTGGCGGCGGCGAGGGTTTCCACGTTGTTGATGACGGTGGGCTGGCCGAAGAGGCCGTGGGTGGTGGGATAAGGCGGTTTCAGCCGGGGGAAGCCACGGTTGCCTTCGATGGACTCGAAGAGGGCGGTTTCCTCGCCGCAGATGTAGGCACCGGCGCCGGAGCGAACGCCGACGTCGAAAGCGAAATCGGTGCCCAGGATACCCGGCCCCAGGTAGCCGGCCGCGCGCAGATTTTCGAGGGCGGCTTCGACGATTTCCTGGGCCCGGGGATACTCGCCGCGGATGTAGATAAAGCCCTGGCGGGCACCGATGGCGTAGCCGGCAATCATCATGCCCTCAATCATGGCCAGGGGATCCCCTTCCATCAAGACGCGGTCCTTAAAGGTGCCCGGTTCCGACTCGTCGCCGTTGCAGACGATATAACGGGCCTCACCCGGCGCTCCGGCCGTGAAGGCCCATTTACGCCCGGTGGGGAAGGCGGCCCCGCCCCGGCCGGCAAGGCCGGAGGCTGTGATCTCGTCGACCACTTCTTCCGGCGTCAGAGAGAGCGCCCGGCGCAGGCCGGCAAAGCCGTCCCGGGCCTCGTAGGCGGTAACGCCGGCCGGCGGCATCTGGCCGGCGCGGGCCAGCAGATGAAGCGGCTCGCCGCCGATGTTGCCCAGGCCGGCTACTTCCGGTTCGGCCAGCCAGGCGGCCGGGCGGTGCGGGTCCAGGTGGGCAACCGGCGTTTGGTCGACCAGGGCCGCCGGGGCGACGTCGCAGAGGCAGAGACAGGGTACTTCCTCGACGGTGTAGGCGCCGTCGGGGGTGGTTTCTCCCGGCCGGATGCCCAGATGGTTGCACATCTCCTCGAGGGCTTCCTTGCCGCCGACCTGGGCGCAGCGCGGGCTGGTGCAGACGCGGATCATGGTCCGGCCGGTGGGTTGATCATAGAGCATGGTGTAGAAGCTGATCACGCCGTGGACGTCCGCCAGGGGCACGCCCAGGGTCCGGCCGATAGCGGCGGCGACCGGCTCGGGGAGGTAGCTGTAAATCTGCTGGGCTGCGA
>Ga0207752_1001278_pt1 | contig 11673 bp, 14 predicted proteins | sample Pon2CUnioCityCA_6_FD_187272 | JGI IMG/M metagenome (GOLD analysis project Ga0207752, IMG submission 187272) | Marine sediment microbial community from Union City, CA, USA - Pond 2C Sediment 2 (SPAdes) | ecosystem: Environmental > Aquatic > Marine > Intertidal zone > Salt pond sediment ... | reverse complement strand
TCCTGCAGGCGTGTTGTATACTCCGGGAATGGCAACAACTGTCAGGTCTGGGTTTGCCGCGGATTCGACTAGGTCTTCCAGCCAGAATTCGCCTTGAATGTTCTGCTTGAACAGAATGTCTGCTTTGCTTAGGGCATCCACGTATCCGGGTTTCATGTCGAAGTCGGCGGGGCACAAGCCAGGCTGAACCAGAACGAGCACGTCTGCGTTGTCGCCTAAGAGCTCTTCAACTACGCTGCCGATTGCGCTTGTTGTGCACACTATTATCGGTTTTTCTGTTGTTTGAGCTTGAGCTGCTGAACTGAGCAGCAATGGAAGCATCATTAAAACCATGCTAATGGTTAACATTTTTGTTTTTTTCATTTGTTGTTTTCCTCCTTTCTTCTTCGTTTAGGTGATAGAAGAAGTGCAATTGCAAAAACTATGGTTGAAACTATTACTATGCATGAGCCAACTGGCAAATCAAAAAATAGTGAAGCTATTAGTCCAGAGACTGTTGTGGTCATGCCTACTAATGGAGAGGCGACTACGACTTTTCTCATGTTTTCGGAAAACTGTAAAACTGTAGAGGCTGGGTTGAATATGAGCGCGTATATGAGTAAGCCGCCCACAAGTTTCAGGCTGAAGGTTATGACGACTCCAGCCAAGAAGATGATTAAGTAGACGAATGGTTTGGTGTTGATTCCATCTGCCTGAGCCAGCTTCCTGTTAAACATTATCGCAAACAGTTCCTTCCACACAAAATACACGATAGCCAACGTTCCCGCGAACAGGGTGGCGAGAAAAACCAAGTCAGCGTTAGTCACCGAAATTATGCTCCCCCACAAAACGTTGGCAACCTGACTGCTGAGCCCAACTTCAGGCACCATCGTCAAAAACACGAAAGCCAACGCCATATTCAAAGGAAAAACAATACTTGTAATCGTGTCCGCATGCAACCGCGCCTTATCCGCAACAGGACCAATCAACAAGGCTGTGACCGACGCAAAAGCTAGCCCTGTTGCAAGCGGGTTTGTTGCGGTTGCTGCGCCTAATGCTGCTCCCGCGAAGGCGCCGTGTGACATGGAGTAGCCTATGGCTGAGAGCCGCATTCTGACGACGAAAACTCCGATTAGCCCCATCAGGAAGCCTGCCAGTATGCATGCTATTAGGGCGCGTTGCATGATGGCGTATTCGAGCCAAATCAATGGTGGTGCTCCTCCAATGTAGCAGTGTGCGGATGATTTTCAACGAGGGGCAGAGCGTTTTCGGGCGTTCCATCAAAGACCATTTTGCCGCCTGTTACCACGATAACGCGGTTGCATTTGTCTAGCATGTGGTGAATATCATGAGTGACGATGAGCGTGGTCAGGTTTTTTTCTTTGTGTAGTTTGGTGATTAAAAGGGGAATTTGTCCACGCGAGTCTGGGTCCAAGTTGCTGAACGGCTCGTCCAAGAGCAGAATTTCTGGGGTTTTTGCTAGGGCTCGGGCCAGCATCACTTTTTGTTGCTGTCCGCCAGAAAGTTTGCCCATGGGTCTGCCTGCAAGCTCTTCGATTCCTATCTGCTTCATGGCTTCTAACGCTTTTTTCTTGTCCTTTTCTTCGGGCTGATGGAGAACTCCAATTTGTCCATAAAGTCCCATTAGCACCACATCCAAGGCGGTGTAGGGTTCTCCGGGCTTCACCATGAAGTCCTGAGGAACATACCCGATCTGGCATCTCACTCTTCTTCCATGGGATTGGACGTCTAAGCCGAAAACAGAAACTTTTCCCCTGAAAGGTGGGAGCAGCCCGTTTATGGTTTCGAGGAGGGTTGTTTTTCCGGAGGCGTTTGGACCTACGATGTAAACCAGCTCGTTTCTTTTCAGGGTTAGGTTTATGTCTTTGATGGCGGGTCTGCTTTCGCCTTCGTAGACTGTGGAAACGTCCTCGAGCTTGATGATTGCATCCTCAACAGCTTTTTGTCGGCTTTTCTGTATGGTTGTCAGTTTCAAACGACCGCCAGTATTACCTTTCGGGTATTTCGTAATACCAGAAGCCATTATTAAACCTTTATCCGCCCACAATGTCGCAAGAGGCGCTACAGGGTAACAAGACTCACTGTTTTGGCGAAGACAAAAACCCAAAATTGTAGAAGATTGGATAGCCTGTTTTCAGGGTTTTTGTTGTTTCCTGTGTTTTGAAACAAAGTTTATGGCGAAACCTGCACCTGTGATTGCTGCGCCTAACGCTGTTAAGGCTATGCTGAGCAGGTACTTGTCGGCTTCCCTGTTTTCGGGGTTGTGGAAGTCGAATATTACGCCTAGGGGCATGGTGGTTGTTGCGTTTCCATTGTTAGTGACATGAACAGTGTAGACGCCCCGTGCTTCGAAATTCACGTCAAAGCAGTATGGAGTTATTACGTCTTTTTCAGCGATTGTGTTGTTGTTGGGGTCAGTGAATTTCATGTGTACAGGCACATCAGTAAGGTCATATTTGTTGAATCCTGGAGGCAGATCTGAAAATGGGTTTTTGGGATGTAAGCCGATGCACATGTTTGCTGGACCTACTGGCGCGGTTAGTATAACGTAGCTTTGTGATTCTCCTTCATCTAATTCGCCATAATTAACGGTTAAGTGTCCGGACACATGGGATGATGACGCATTCATTAGGAGGATTAATCCGACAATCAACAGGACAAAGCCTGCACGTGTTATGTTCATTCTTTCACCTCAAACTTTTTAGTGAAATAGATGTAGGTTGGCACCAGAAACACAAACGCATAGAAGATTATCAGAATGAAGAAGCCCCACGGTGGCAAATTCATCTCTAATCCTGGTTCAGATAGCGGTCTTGTGCCAAACAAGCGTTTCAGAGCCCAGAGTGGCGCCGAGTATGGAGTGAAAACAAGGTAATCGGCTATGGGTCCAAGCACCTCTGGAGTCAAGGTTGTTATGAACCAAACAAAAAAGCCTGCAAGCACCGTAGCAAGAGTTGAAGTGATGGTTTTCTTTAATGCCAAGGCAATCAATGATGCCAGCCCAGCGTAGAACATGACGGCGAAGAATATTACGGGCAGCGCCCAGAAGGATACTTGAAGGACCAGAAGACCGCTTGCTGCGGTGAAGTAGTTCATGACCATGATGAAGAGGGTGATTCCCCAAGATAGGAGTGTTAAGGGGAGCACTACTGCCACAAATTTTACTGCGAAGATTGAGGTGCGGGAAACGGGTAAGGAGAGGAGGGTTTGCATTAGTCCTTGCTCGTAGTCTCGGGCAAAGGATAGGGACACTAGGATTCCGGAGAGTATGACAAGAGGAAGCATTTGAGTGCTAGTTATGCGTACGAGGGTTTCAGTTACTACACTGTAGAAATCAGCGCCTACGGTAGTAATCTCGAATAAAGGTTGAACAGTGGCAATAGAAATAAAGAAAACTAGACCCACTGCCAACTCCAAGGTGGGTCTACCCCAAACTTTACGTATTTCTGCTTTAAGCAACGCCAAATCCATGTGTTTAATCTCCTGACACAGCCATCCTGAACAGTGACTCTAAATCGCGTCCTGCAACCTTTACTTCCTCAAGAGAGGCCTCTGCCTGTGAAGCAAGTGCAGGTAAACGCTTCTTGAATAGTTTAGAATCTTCGACAACCACATACACGTAACCTTCATCCAGCCTCACGTCTTTGACGCAAGCTTCAGCTTTCAACAACTTCATCAACGGCTCGGCAGGCTCAACTTTAATCATGAACGCTTGGGGAGCAACTTCGTTGAGCAACTGTTCTAGTGGTCCTTCCCGTATCGCTTTGCCTTTATTCATCAAAATAACATGTTCACAAACCCGCTGCAGCTCAGGCAAGATGTGGCTTGAAATCAGAAAAGAAAACTCTTCTTCTTTTTTGAGCGTGTTAATTATTTCGATTACCCGAGCGCGTCCTAGGGGGTCCAGGTTTGAGGTGGGCTCATCAAGAATCACCAACTCAGGTTTGCCGAGCAGCGCATGGGCTAGTCCAAGTCTTTGGCGCATACCCGCGGAATAGCCTTTTATTTTTCGGGTGTGGGCTTCTTCTTCAAGTTCCACAAGCTTCAGCACTTTTTTGCTTTCAGCCTTGGGGTCTGGGATTCCCTTCAGTTTAGCCATCAATTTGAGGTGCTCGAGCCCAGTCAAATGGTCATAATATGCAACTTTTTCGTACAGAACACCAATTTTCTGTCTTATGGCTAGGGATTCTTTCCAGCAGTCAAACCCGAACACTTCTGCTTTGCCAGCATCGGCTTTGATTAGTCCCAGACTCAGTTTGATGGTGGTTGTTTTGCCTGCGCCGTTTGGACCTATCAAGCCGTTGATTCCCTTGTAGATTCGGAGGCTGAGACCGTTCAACGCGTGGGTAGTGTTGAATGTTTTAACTAAGTTTTCAAATTCGCCTAACACTTCAGTAATTTCTGTCACCAACTTTTCCTGTCACAGTTTTTTGTAGAATTGTCACTTGATTCTGGAACGTTACTAGCGCCTGCCTGCATTCTTTTCCTTCTTTTGCGGAGTACATAAATCACGGTCACGATAACGGGTGAGGAAATTAACAAGATGAATAAGACAAAAGGAACTAACGCCATCAAGCCAGGTGAAGGACTATTGACTACTTCAAGGTTCAAGTTTTCTGAATACGAAACCAGTTCCAAGTTTCCGCCGAGGAGAAGGTCTATGCCAAGTTTGTCTAAGAGCACGTCGCTGAGAGAATAAGCAGAATAGACAAGTATACCCGTATCGGGGTCATAACCAACATGCACACTGAGAGGCCACCCTTTTTCGGTTCTAGTAGCAGACGATGAAACCCCCACAGCAGTAACTCTGTAAGGGTCTACGGCTGTTGAAAACTTCATCATTTTAGATGACACAACTGCAGGGAGTTCCCACTCGTCGGTTTCAGTTAACACAATATGTCTTTGACTCAAATCAGGATTGACCAAAAAGATTGACTTCCTAGAGTCAATTACCAAGTTGCCGTCCACAATTCTTCCATCCACCGACACTTCATTGGAAAAGTCGTCACAGTCAACGGAGAGCCAAGCAGTACACGCGTCCCCGCCCTTTTCAGTAATCGACAAAGCCATTGTCAAATTTTCTGAACAAATGTGGCTTCCGTTAGCTAAAACCAAAATGAACGAATTGTTTTCACCCGAAACGCCATGCAGTTGCACGTAAGACGAGTTTGGAGCGTGTTGGACAATCATTGGCGGGGGCACCAGCGTGGCGGTTTGACTGGAAAAAAAGGCAGAATAAAAAAACAGTGAAACTACTGTTGTAGCTACAGCTAAGACGGCTAGTGGCGTGCGTAGTTTTTTGAGTTTACTTTTTGGCATTTTTGGCTCTTCAGGAAGCCAACCCCGAATCGAATCAAAGAAGCTGTACAGGATCATAAGAACAACTCCAGAAGTTTTGGTTTTACTTTTTTGCGAATCAACTGCACAACAAATCTAGTAGACAATACAACAGCAGTGAACACCGTTGAAAGGAACAGGACAAATCCAAAATTAGTAAAATTCACATTGTCATAATTGATGACGTCAATGTCCAAGTTTTCTGAATATGTATTCAGGTATAGATTTCCGTTGATAATGAAATCTATTCCCAATTTCTTCAGGAGTACATCACTAACACGTCCCCCCAACCCTACAAGGGCACCAGTATTCTGGGAATAATCGGAGAACATATAATAAAATGGGCCTGAACCTTCTGGATCTTTGCTAAGAACAGCTATTGTTGGTTTCACGTAGTTACGTTCTGCTGTGGTTGAAGCTCGTGAAGTTGGTGAAATAACAGTGGCAGTACGTTTCCCATCAGGCGTTTCAGCTAAAACAACTTTTTGGTTTTTGGTCAAGTCAGGATTGATTAAAAACAGTGAACGTGTAGAGTCGATTACCAGATTGCCGTCCTCTATGGTGCCATCAACTGTTGTCTGATTGGAAAACGTGTCACATTCAATGGCAATGTTTACTGTGCATTTATCTGAATTTTGTTTGGTAATCGTATAACTTAGTGTTAGATTCTCTGAGTTGATTTGGGTACCGTTAGTCAAAACCAAATAGTAAGTGTTGTTATAATTATTATTTGAAACTCCACTTAATTCGACATAAGAACTGTTGGGAGCACTTTCAATAACTAGCGGCGGCGGAAACAAAACAGTCACATTAACAAAAACAAAAGCTAAAGAAAACAACGAAGTAACAGAGGTAACAGCAATAAACGTGACTGCAGGTACTCGAAAAGAAGCAATCCTTCTTTTAGGCAGTTTTGGTTCCTCTGGAACCCAGCCCCAAAAAAACTGTTGCAAAAAGTTTTTGAAGCTCATGACTGCACCTCGGGCACAAGTTTGCTGAAGATTATGTGAGCCAGCTTAGCTGGATGAATGTCTCCTGTGTCTTCGAATTCTAGACCTTGTTCGTTGGCGATGTCTAGGAGATATTTTCGGGTTTGCTGCAGAAATGCTTGGTTTGTTATCGTTTCGGGGTTGTCGTGCCAGTACCACACTTTGATTCCGTGGCTTGTGGTGTAGGTGATTATGGCTTTGCGGTTGAGGGCTGGGTGGTAGCCTAGAAGGATGGCTTTTTTGGGGTATAGTTTTGTTACCTGTATGTCGTTGGCTCCTGCAACGTCGAGAAGGGTTGTGGAGAGTTTTGCTTCTGCGGTTAATTTTGTCTGGTTGATGTATTGTCTGGTGGTGCTGAGTTTGTCCGCTATTGCAGATACTGAGAAGCCTTTGTGTAGTAGTGACCAGACGGTTTTCTGTTTTTGGCTAAGCGGAGATGATAGGGGGTAGGTTGTGTTCATAGCAGGTCAAGTAAACATTTGGATATTTACAAATATTTAAGTTTTGCCGCCCACCACAACACAAAAACCAGAACACAACCACAAAACAAAGAGACGCCATGTCCAATTTGGAGCTAAACATTTAAAACATCCCGTTTAACCAGTTTTTTTATAAATATTTAGGAAGTTGAAGGCAACGGCGAAGTGTCAACACTGCGGCAAAGAGGTTGTTCTACCCTTCAAGTGCGCTTACTGTGGAGGCTTGTTCTGCGCTGAGCATCGCCTCCCAGAGAGCCACGCATGCCCAGAAGCGTGGAGAGCCAAGGCTCCAAGAGAAACACATACAACACAAAAATGGGCTGAACAGCCTTCATACAAATACACAGTATCATACACGCCCAAAAACGCCAGAGTATACGGCTTCAGCACAAAAGAACTCCAACACCTAGCCATCGGAGCGCTTCTAGTCATGGGCGTCGCCTTAAGCTACTTCCTCACAATCGGAGCAGACCTGACGAGTCTAGCAATTCTGTCAATCGCATTCACAGCATCATTTCTTCTCCACGAACTCGCCCACAAATTCACAGCACAACACTTCAACCTGTGGGCAGAATTTCGGCTAACCCTGCAGGGAGCCCTCATAACGCTGATTTCCATGTTTCTTCCCTTCAAAATTATTGCGCCGGGGGCAGTGATGATGGCGGGGTCAGCAACAAGGGAAACTGTGGGAAAAACATCTATTGCCGGACCTGCAACCAACATCATCCTTTCAATCTTATGCATCATGGTTGCGGCTTTTGGTCAGAGCCTCTTCATGGTCGTTGCTTTCATCAACGCGTTTCTAGCAGTCTTCAATCTCATTCCTTTCGGCATAATGGATGGATTAAAGGTTTTCAGGTGGAACAAAATATTCTGGGCTATAGCATTCACTGCAGCAGCAGCATTAACAGTTTACACCTATACAGGTTTGTAATAAGCGCCTTTTAGAAACAGAACAGAAGCTACATCAGTTCTATGCTGACATAAACTTCCTCGGGCACACGAACCCTCATAATTCTCCGCATAACCCGCTCTTCAGCATCAACAATAATTAGACGTTTGTGGATTCTCAGCTCCCACCGGTCCCAAGTTGCAGTTCCCTGTCCACAAGGGGTTTTACGCACTGGAACCTTGAGTTTCTTTGTGGGAAGGGGATGTGGTCCTGTGAGTTTTACTCCTGTCTTCTCAGCGATGAGTTTCAGCTCGTTGCATACGTTCTCCAGCTTTTTGTAGTCTGTGCTGGTCAGCTTTATTCTCGCCTTTCTCACCATCGCCAAGATACTCCATTAGATGCTGCCTTATCGTCCTTCCGAGTTTTAAATACTTTTTCCCTTATACTTTTAATTTAACAGCAACAGTTCAGAAATAGCTTTTGGTTTCAAGGTTCTAAAAGGTATAAACATTAACCTAGAAAGGAAGAATTAAGCCAGCTAACCCTCCGGATAGCAGATAGCTGGATATCACGTAGCCTAGAATGGCGCCGCTGCACAGGTATGGCAGTCCAGCTTGCGGCTTTCCTTTAATCACAACTGACATGAGAACTGCAAATCCCACTAGGGTGCCGATCATGACGGATAGGGCGATGAGAAAACCGTTGTCGGCAATGTTGTAGAAGGATGCGACAACCAATATTCCAGGCATCACTATGTCTCCTAGACCCATGAAAAAGGCTTCACGCTCCTCTTTTTCTTCAATTTTTTCTTTCAGCCCCTTTGTTTCTTTGAGCAGCGAATATTCTCGTGTTTTTGGCACCACCAGCATCACGGGCAACTTGAGATCCATAACGGCATCCGCTAGGTCAATCATGTGTTTGGTTTTGTACACTGAGATGGCGTCGTATATTGACAGACCTATGAGCATCACTATTACCAGAAAAATGCTGAGAGAGATACCGAATATTCCGATAGCACCTACACCCACAATTATTCCACACAAATTTATGATGTACCACTCTGGATATTTGACGAGCGCCAAAACCAAGATTGCTGCGACGACTATGGAGAGAAACGATGATAATGTAGCGTTTGGAACAACAAGGGAAAGCAGAGTGTAAAAAACAAAGAATGACGTGTAGGCTATCGAGCCAAGAATTATGACTTGTATGAACTGTTTCTTCCAGAATTTGGCAATCAACAATATGGTGGCGGTGACCACTAGCATTATTATAAAGAAGACAAGCAGATTGGTGGGGTCATTGGGGTTTTCGAAAACGTCTAAGCCTGTTTCTTCAAAGGGCCGTGTTATCAGCATAGAGAGAAGATGTATTATCACGAATAGGCTACCCATCAGAAATATGGGAAAAACAGCTGCATCCTTTCCAGCTTTTTCGTCAGTCATTGGTTCTTAACAACATCTGTACGCATTTATAAAAGTTTGATTTGAATCACCGAACACTCAGATTTTTTACATACAGTATTTTGGTATTCTGAGGTTAGCGTAAAATTTTACTGTTCGAGTTCAGGTTATAGTCTGTAGAAAAATTATCGATGAGACATCTTTCACTGTTCGTATATTCAAAAGTGTTTGAGTGAAGTCTTTTTCTGTCTCGGTTTTGATTACTGCGACAATGTCATAGTCTCCATCAAGCATGTGAGCCTCTTTCACAAATTCGATTTCCTTAACTCTTTCCAGAACGGGACCTATTTGATCCGGTACGGCGTCAATCATCACGAAAGCCATGGGCATATAGCTCACTTCGAAACGGTATTGATTGGTGGTCACATAAAAAGTTCGCGCAATATAATCTTCACTGCCGAAGGGGCTATGCCTGTCCTCGAATCAATTAATTGTCAGGTCTTAGGGGTTTAAGATTTTTCATGTTTTATTTGCTGTTTTCTGTATCACATCGACCACATATTGTTTCAGATAATTTGATATACGGGGTTAGATGTTTATGGTTGTGGATGATTTTTATGAAGTTGGTTGAGGCTCTGGAGAAGCTTTCGAACGCTAACGGGGTAACAGGAAGAGAGGATGAAGCCCGAGACCTGATGAAGGAGTATCTGAAGCCTTACGTTGACGAAGTTAGGGAAGACAAGCTTGGAAACCTTATCACCTTCAAAAAGGGAAACAAAGACGCTCCCACCGTCATGCTTGCTGCCCACATGGACGAAGTTGGGCTCATGATAAAAAACATAACAAAAAAGGGCTTCCTACAATTCGCTAAAATCGGGGGAATCGATGACCGCATTCTCTTAGCACAGAAAGTGGTTGTTCACACGGATAAAGGACCCTTAGTTGGGGTCACGGGTTCTAGACCGCCGCACATACAGAGTGAGGCGGAGAGAAAGAAGGTTATGGAGGCGGATAAGCTGTTCATTGATGTTGGAGCCAGAGACAAGAAGGAGGCGGAGAAGATGGGGGTTCAGGTCGGTGATGTGGTCAGTTTTGACACCAAGTTTGCTCGTCTAGGCAACAGTGTTGTTTTTGGGAAAGCCTTTGACGACCGTGTGGGGTGCGCCATGATGGTCGAAACTATGAAGAGGCTGCAGAAAGTTGACTGTAACGTTTACGCTGTGGGAACGATACAGGAGGAGGTTGGTCTGAGGGGAGCCACAATAGCTGCGTTTCAGGTGGCGCCTGATGTGGGCATTGTGTTGGAGTCAACTGTGGCTGGTGACATGCCCGGAGTGAAAGAGGGAGAAGCGCCAGCAAAGATGGGGGAGGGACCGGTCATAACTGTGGCGGACGCGGGTTTGATTGCTCATCCCAAAGTGTTGAGGCTGCTTATGGATTCGGCGAAAGCAAACAAGATTGCTTATCAGCTGGAAACTGGAATCAGGGGCGCCACGGATGCTGCTAGAATCGCGCTGAGCAGGGAGGGCGTGCCCAGCGGAATAATATCTGTTCCATGCCGTTACATTCACAGTCCAGCAGCCATCATGGATTTAGATGACGTGGAGAAAGCCGTTAAACTTGCTGTGGCAGCTATAGGAAAAGTTACAGAATATTTTTGATCAGATTTTCTTGTAGAAAAGGAGTTAGAGATGGAGAAGGGTTTCAGGTTTCTGGAGCATACCGCCGACGCGTATGTTGAGGCTTACGGCTCTAGCTTAGAGGAGGCTTTCGAGAATGCGGCGTTGGCTTCAACTGAGGTTATGACTGAGCTGGAGAAGGTTGAGGCTCGAAACGAGGAGAAGTTTGTGGTGGAGGCTTCGGATGAGCAGGCTCTTCTTTATAGTTGGCTTGAGGAGGTTTTGCTCGAGTTTGAGTTGAAGGACAAACTTTACTCTCGCTTCGAGGTTTCCAGTATTGAGGAGGTTGGTGGGGGGTTCAGGTTGCGTGCGAGGGGGTGGGGGGAAAAGTTTGATTCTGGGAAGCATCCGTCGAAGGTGGGGATAAAGTCGGTGACTTATCATCGGATGGAGATTGTGAAGGAGCCTGAGTCTGTGACTGTCAGGTTCATTCTGGACATCTAGTAGGTGGCTGTTCAAGGCTTTTTAGAAAAGTTAAAATCATGTCGTTTAGTAGTTAATGTGGGGAGTGTTTTTGTGGCATCGAAAAAGTTGCTTGAGTTAATGAACAAAGGCATAGGACGTGAGCTGCAGGTGTCTATCCAGTATATGTGGCAGCATGTCTTGGCGACAGGAATCCAAGGCGCAATGGTCAAAGACATCTTCAAGGAGATAGCCATCACCGAAATGAAGCACGCAGAGGAGATAGCTGAAAGACTGGATTATCTTGGCGGAACACCCACAGTGAAGCCGGACCCCGTTTTTGTGGGTTCAAGCTTGGAGGAGATGCTTAGGCTGGACGAGAAGGCGGAAGAGGAGGCTATACGGCTGTACAATCAGACAATAAAGGTTGCAAAAGAAGAAAACGACAGCACAACCCGAAGGCTATTCGAAAGAATCCTCGCCGAAGAAAAG
>Ga0207752_1001277_pt1 | contig 11676 bp, 9 predicted proteins | sample Pon2CUnioCityCA_6_FD_187272 | JGI IMG/M metagenome (GOLD analysis project Ga0207752, IMG submission 187272) | Marine sediment microbial community from Union City, CA, USA - Pond 2C Sediment 2 (SPAdes) | ecosystem: Environmental > Aquatic > Marine > Intertidal zone > Salt pond sediment ... | reverse complement strand
GCCGGACACACAGCGATTTATCCTCGAAGTATGCACCTTATTTAAAAACGCCTTCCTCCAGCAGAATGCTTACGATAAAATCGATACGTTTTCAGTAGTCCAGAAACAGGCAAAAATGCTGCACATTATAGTTACTTACTGGAAACGCGGCTACGAAGCGATTAAGAGCGGCGCAACTCTTGTCAAATTAAGAAAAATGAAAGTATATCAGGACATAATTAAGATGAAATTTTCCATACCGAATGAAGATCTTTCCGGCCTGGACAAAATCGAAGCCCGCCTGGAGCGTTCGATGGACCAGATGGAGGCCTTACATGCCTGAGCAGCAAGACAAACAACTTTTATCCAATCGTGAGTATATAGGGGTCGATAAAATCGACGGGCCACTGATTTTCGTGAGCAGAACACATCCCGTCGGATACAGAGAGCTTATCGAGTGCGTGGACAAGCACGGCGATGTAAGGCTTGGCATCGTTCTGGAATCGTCAACCAATTTTGTAATCGTACAGGTATTCGAAGGAACTGCCGGCCTGACGCTTCCGGATACGAGAGTACGCTTCTCCGGCGAACCCCTTACAATATCCGTATCGAAAGACATGCTGGGGCGTGTATTTAACGGCCTGGGCCATCCCATTGACGGCGGGCCGCCCCAGCGCAGCGATATCGATCTGGACGTTAACGGCATGGCGATCAATCCGACCGCCCGGCAGTACCCGCGGGATTTTATACAGACCGGTATTTCCGTTATTGACGGAATGAACACGCTCATCAGAGGGCAGAAACTGCCGATTTTTTCCGGCAACGGACTTCCCCATAACGAGCTTGCGGCACAGATAGCAAGGCAGGCAAAAATACGCGGAACAGATACCGAATTTGCCGTGGTCTTTGCAGCAATGGGAGTAAAACACGATGTGGCCAGGTTCTTCACCAATTCTTTCGAGGAAAGCGGTGTGCTTGAAAATGTCGCCCTGTTTTTATCTCTTGCTGATGACCCATCGATCGAGCGACTGATCACACCGAGAACCGCTCTTACCCTTGCCGAGCACCTTGCGTTCAACGAGGATATGCACGTGCTCGTTATTATGACCGACATGACGAATTATTGCGAGTCGCTGCGCGAAATATCTACTATCCGCGGGGAAATACCTTCGCGCAAGGGATATCCCGGCTATCTCTATTCGGATCTCGCCGAGCTGTACGAACGCTCAGGAATGATCAAAGGACATGCCGGTTCGATTACTTCGCTGCCGATACTGACGATGCCGAACGACGATATATCTCATCCGGTGCCGGACCTTTCCGGCTATATTACCGAAGGCCAGATTGTTTTCGAAAGAGAGATGGACGGAAGAGGAATTTATCCGCCTGTGGCGGGTCTGCCGTCGCTGTCGCGCTTAATGAAGGACGGCATCGGCGAAGGGATGACCAGAGAGGACCATCCTCATCTTGCCAGCCAGCTTTTTGCCGCTTACAGCTACGTAAAAGACGTAAGAAACCTGGCATCGGTTATCGGAGAGGAAGAGCTGACGCCGCTGGATCATAATTATCTCGAATTTGGAAGGGATTTCGAGCAGAAATTCGTTTCTCAGAACAAAGATGAGAACAGAAGCATCGAACAAACTCTCGACCTCGGATGGGAAGTTTTACGATTATTGCCGGTCGAGGAGCTGCACAGAATTACGGATGAAGAAATAGAGAAATTTTACGGGAAATAACAGGTATTTATAATGGTCCAGCTTAATTACGCACCGACAAAAACGAATTTGCTCAAACTGAGAAATGATCTTAAATTCGCTCAACAGGGATACGAGCTTCTGGACCAGAAAAGAAATATCCTGATTATCGAGCTGCTGGCGCTGGTTGACCAGACCGTGGATTTTCAATCTCGTGTCGAAAGCGCGCTGTCAAAGGCGTATAAGGCATTGGAAGAGACGGTTCTCGACATGGGAATGCTTAAGGTGCAGTATCTCAGCGGGGCCGTTAACATAACAACGGATTTAACTGTCAGCTCCAGAAGGGTTATGGGAGTCAGCCTGCCTGTGATTGATACGAAATTTAAGGAATATCCGCCTTATTACAGCCCCATGGGAACCAGTTTCTGGATCGATAACTCTTTGGAATATTTCAAGGAAGCCCTCAATTTGCTGGGCAAACTCTCGGAGTTAAAGATTTCCGTATTACGGCTGGCTAACGAAGTCAAAAAGACAATCAGGAAAGTCAATGCCCTGGAAAAAATCGCAGTGCCGAATCTGAACGAGACCGTTCATTATATCGAAAGCAGACTTGAGGAGAACGAGCGGGATATGTTTGTTCTTATGAAAAAAGTCAAGGAAAATCTTGAGAAAAAAAGGGAAAAAACGATGGAGGAAAATCGTGAGTAGTCCTATCAAAAAAATAATGGTATATATAGACGGAACCGAACAATCCGTCACTGCCGCACAGTATGCAATATGCCTTGCCTCCTTCTCCGGCGCCGAGCTTATCGCCTGCTACGTCGTTAATACAAGGGCGATGGAAGACCTTTTGAAAGCAAGGATATTCCTTCAGGATGAGCAGCTCGAATATGAGCATGATATGGAAGCCGACGGCGAACGATATCTCAATTATGTAAACGAGCTTGCCGTGAAAAAGGGAGTGTCCATCGTTAGAAAACAAAGCAGGGGAAGCGTTCATAAGGAAATTGTAGACATTGTCGAGCAGGAGACAATCGATCTTCTGGTTGTAGGCGAGCTGTCCAGAATCAGGAGCAGGCGGGATGAGTTTTACGATGAAACCGAGCGGGCGATACGCATGGTTAATTGTTCGGTATTAGTCGTCAAAGACGAGGATAGGGTCTGGGAAATATATGAATCACTCGTGTAAAAATTAAATTGAATAATAAAAGTCAGTCGTTGTTGTAAATGAATATTCAGGAGAAGTGTCGGATGGCATTAATCGATTTAATTACAGAAAAAATTGTCAAAGTACCGCTGGTTTCGAATGATAAACCGGAGGTTATACGTGAGCTTATACAAATATTAGTGGATGCCGGAGAAGTCAGCGATTTTGACGCCGTACTCAAGGCAGTTAATGAGCGCGAGGAAAAACAAAGCACCGGGCTCGAAGAAGGTGTAGCAATCCCTCATTGTAAATGTGACGCTGTTTCCACGCTGAAAATTGCTATCGGTATAGCCCCGCAGGGTATCGATTTTAATTCGATTGACGGAAAACCGTCGAAATTGTTTTTTCTTATGCTGGCCTCCCCCAACCAGGCCGGCCCTCACGTAGAGGCACTTGCAGAGATTGCTAAGCTGGTACGTTCGAAAGCTTTTTGCAGGGCCGTAATTTCCGCAGAAAATGCTATGGAAGTAGTTGAACTGTTCAGAGGTGAATAAACAATAGTATCGATTTCAATACGAGATCTTCAAGATTCTTAAAGGTAATAACAAACATGTAGGTATCGGTGTCGGCTTATTACCTATCATCTATATAATTATACTTGGCATTCATATCTTTATCATCTCTATTTTCAAAATTGAGTATTTCTTTTAGGTTAATTCCCGTTTTTGGGAAATTTTAATAATCCAGCAATTCAACCCATCTTTTATATACATTGTAAGCTTGGCAATTACAAGGTCTTACAGCTATCTGTGCCGTAGCTCTTGTTGATAGGCACATGCTTTGCAGATTATTACGTATTTATTGTAGTGAAAGTTTTTTTTCAAACGGCAAAAAAAGAATCAATAGAATAAAACCGGCAGTGTTGTTTGGCCGGTATTAAGAAATATTTTTGTAAGAGGCCGCTTACTCAATGATGCCAGATAGTGTGAAGCCGTCGGAGTGTGTCCGGTATGGCCACTCATGGGTTTTTTGTGCGCTCGCAGCAGCATTATTTTCGGGGTATGTCTTTGCCAAAGGAGGAGAACAACTTTTGAATTTAGAGCAGCTTCCCAAAAATCCTCATGGAGACGTCGCGATGTGCTCGACCTGCCACAAGTCTAACAACGGAGGCCGGGGCAGCTTGGTTTTTGATGCTGATGTGCCTCAATTATGTCAATCATGTCATGACGGCCGGCACGCGACGCGGGAGGCCCATCCAGTTAATCTGATGCCCAGTGTCGAGAAAGCCATGAAAATTCCTTCTGATTTTCCACTTGATAATGGAAAGCTCACATGTTCCACTTGCCACGATGTCACATGGCGCTGCTCCATAGAACAGCCGGAGAGTGTATCCGACCACAATCACCTTCGTGGAGGACCCACATCCGCTCGGCTGGAATTTTGTTTCAACTGCCACACAAAGCAGGACTACCAGCCTTTCAACGTGCACGACCAGCTTGAATCCGGCAGGCAGAAAACAGAAACGTGCCTCTGGTGCCATATAAGCGTCCCGGATGCCGGCTCCGATATCAGAGATGCGGCTTCATACGGGCTCCGTGACAAGGCGGTTGAGCTGTGCCGGAATTGTCATTCCGTGCCGGCCGGTCATCCTACCGGCGATCCGCACATGAACTCGAAACCTTCGGCGGGTATGATGATATATATGTCTGCGTACGAGATACGGCATAAAATGCACCTGCCGTTAAAGCAGCTTCTCAAATACGTGCAGGCCGCCAAACGGGGTCCTCGTTCGATTCCTCTGGATGAGAACGGCAATATAACGTGTTATAGCTGTCACAATCCCCATGAGAGAGATCTTTTACCGGGTTGGAATCCTCGCTCTGTCGGCGCCGAGCCTGAAAAAGCTAAAAACCATAGACTGCGAATTCGCGAAGGGGATATTGCCTGCAGAGCATGTCATCAAAAATGAGGTATTTTATGAAGCATCATGATAACATCGACTACGGCATTACTTGTGATTCGAAGCACGTAGGGGCGGTTCGCGAACCGCCCCTACTCAACAACAGATGGCTCGGTGTTCTCGCGATCACTCTGGTAGTTATGTTGCCACAGGTGTTATACGCCGTCGATGCGGAAAACTGTCTCATGTGTCACCGGTTTCGAGGTCTTGCCCGCGTGGACAAGGATGGCGATTATCGCCTGTTCTACGTTGACGAGACGCTTTTTAACCGCGGTCCTCATGCACGGGTTACCTGCAAAGGCTGCCACGCCGATATAGAGAAGATTCCGCACGATAATGCCAAACCGGTTGATTGCCTGCGGAGCTGCCACATCGAAGAGCCGACGCGCGAAATCATCTTTACGCATGAAAAAGTGCGTGAAGCTTTGCAACAAAGCGTACATGCTCCGATTTTGGAGGACGGTACGCCGCGAAGCTCTCCTGAAGACTTTCCTCAGTGTAAGGACTGCCACGACATACCTCTTTTCCGGCCGGTCTCTATTTTCAAAAAGACCCGGGCCGGTGTCTCGGAACGAGCCGTTAACCGCTGTATCGTATGCCACTCAGACGAAAATTTTGTCCGCTATTTCTATTCTCACGTTACAACCCGGCTGCACAAGGCCCGCGACTCTCGCGAAGTGGTCAATATGTGCGCCGGTTGTCACGGCGATCCGTCTTTTGTACGCAGGCACGGGCTTTCAGATGTCATTTCGAGCTACCTGGAGACCTACCACGGTAAGGCTATCCTGTTCGGCTCGACGCAGGTGCCGGATTGTTTGGATTGTCACGCCAGCCATAAAAACGTGCATGAAATGCGTGCCGCAGCCGATCCTGGTTCCAGCACAAATCCGAAGAATCGTTCCGCCACCTGCAATTCCCGGGATTGCCATCACTCGGCCGGTCCGGCCCTCGCTTCCTTTAACGTTCATTCTAATCGTGATCCCAAGGCAAATCCCCTCGAATTCGGCGTTGCATTGTTCTTCGTTATAGCAACACTCGGCATTCTATTACCCATTCTGACACTCAACGTTCTCGGTCTTATTCGCGAGCTTCTTCCCAGTCACCAGGCGGAACAGGAAATCGAGCGGCTAAAGAAAATCGCAGATAAAAAGGCGGCTCGAGAGGGCGGGATTTTGCGCTTCAACGGAGGACTGCGTCTTCAGCACGCTTTCCTTGTCGTGGTGTTTGTTATCCTATGTTTGACGGGATTTCCTATGAAATTTCCCGAAGCATCCATCTCGCCGTTCATCTACGACCTGTTCGGCGGGATTAATGGCGCCCCGATAGTTCACCGCATCGCCGGAGTGGCACTGCTGGTCGGTTTCGCATTTCATATCGGCCAGATCCTGTTCAATGTAAGGCGCTCGATGAAACGCAAAGGTCAGCGCGGAATCAAGAGCTGGATTAACTCAATCCTGGCCCTGCCGATGATACCCGGCAAGCAGGACCTCAAAGATTTGATTGACTGGGCCAAATATGCTTTATTCCTGAGCCCCAGACGTCCTTATTACGGCCATTTCTCATGGAAAGAGAAACTCGAATATCTCGGACTGTTCTGGGGAATTCCGCTCTTAGGCATAACGGGTATCCTGCTGTGGGCGGAAAGCATATCCACCCGCATACTGCCCGGCTGGGCGCTAAATGTAGCTTACCTGGCCCACACCTACGAGTCACTTCTGGCTGTGGCGCATATTGCACTTGTGCACATTCCCGGCGTTATCGGAAGGCCCGGCGTATCACCTCTTTCCTCTATGATCATCAACGGTAAAATCTCGCCGGCAGTGCTGGCCGAAGAGCACGCGGGAGAAGTTAAGAGTTTCGATATAACACCGGAGGCCAGGTCATGAGCAAAAAAAATGATCGTACTAAACGACTTTTCCTTTTTTTCTATGTGGCGATGTGGAGCGTTATTCTCGTCGGAGCCGCTACCTGGCTGACAATATTTCTTGTTGGAACACTTGGCGACCCTGTCGAGGCGAAGGGATTAGAACCTACCGACGCCGAATTATTCGACAGCATTCTCGCGTTGACCGATAAAAAGGTCGTGCGATACCTCGGCGAATGGGAATTCCTGGAGCCGAAACTTCCCGGGCATTTCCACCACATAGGTCGCTGGTATCAATCTGATAAGTGGAACTTCTGCATTGATTGTCACGGACCTATACCGCATTCCAGAAGCCTGCAGGAACGAGCCTTTTTGAATATGCACAACCTCTTTATCTCCTGCCAGGTCTGTCATGTGCAGGAGAGTGAGGGTGCAGCACCCGAGCATTTCGGCTGGGTGGACATCGTCTCAGGCCGGCTTTGCTCGAATCCTGATATCGTAGAGGGCGTCTGGGGCGAATACGGCGCTAAAATCGTTCCGCTAAAAAATCATAGCGAAAATCCTCAGCCCCTGAACCTCAAAGAAGAACAGGAGTTCGCCTCGGAATTTCGACAGCGAATGAACAACCTGAACGACAGTCAAAAGGTGATCGGCAATAAATTCATCCACCGCAAGTGTATCGAAAATCCGGTCAAGTGCAGCGACTGCCATAACGAGGATAATCAATTTTTACCTTATACGGCCCTGGGGTACTCCGAAGAGCGGGCGGCTTTTCTCATCAGCGCAGAGGTGGTTGACCTGGTCAAGCGTTACGAGACGTTTTATATGCCGAATTTACTCAAGCCGCAGCAACAGACCGAAGGGCAGAGTATTCAAGAGGAGACGCCGTGAAATCGAGGTTGCACTCTTCAAAAGCCGGAGCAGTCGTACCGGCGGTCGGAGCGGTGAAACCTTTTGGACGAAGATACTGTCTCTTCGCGGCGGGATTGGTATTGGCTGCAGGAGCTGTTTCTGCGGTTTGTTCGGCCCAACTCGAATCGAACCAACAGGAAAACGTTAGGATTGTCAAGGCTGTCAATAGAACGATTCTCGCTGCTGTGGAACCTGAGCCTTTGAGTATGCCCAGTGATGCAGCCGTCGGACCTGAGGGTGATCTTTATGTCCTGGACGGAGTTAATCACCGTGTGGTAGTCTATGATGCCGACGGCAAGTTCCGGTTCGAGTTCGGCAGTGGCGGCAGCCGGCCCGGTCAGCTTTTATTTCCACTTGGAATCGCAGCCGGACCGGACGGCAGGGTATATGTTGCTGATTCGGGAAATCACCGTTTCCAGGTGTTCGATTCGAATGGAAAGGTGCTGGATACAGTCTCTTTACCTGATGTACCGTCCGGTACACCGCCGGATCCTGCCGATATAGTTGTCGATCCAAACCGCGAAAGACTTTACATCACCGATAATGACAACCATCATGTGCTCGTATATAACCTTGCCGGTCGAGAATTCGAGTCGATCTGGGGCAGTCCGGGTCAGGACCAGCGGCAGTTCCGTTTTCCGTTTCTAATGGATATCTCGCCGCAGGGTTATCTTTTTATCGTCGAGCCGATCAATACCCGCGTCCAGGTGCTCAATCAAAATGGTAAGTTCGTAAACTTTATCGGCGGCTGGGGAGTCAAAGCGGGACAGTTGTTCCGCCCCAAGGGTATCGCTGTCTTCGATGACAAGGTATTTGTTACCGACAGCTATTTAGGCAGCGTTCAGGTTTTTGACACGAGGGGCGCTTTTCTCGGCGTACTTGTCGATGCGGCAGGTGCGCCCGTGAAGTTCGTCACTCCAACCGGAATCGCAATCGACAGGAAGCGTAAGCGTCTCTACGTTGTAGAGCTTAAAGCGGGCCGGGTCAGCCGAGTGGATTTGGAGTAAGTGTGATGGCGAGAATGGAACTGCTCACAAAATCCTCTTACCTTTATACGGTGATTTTGATTTTATTGCCTGCGGTAGATTTGTACGGCTCCGGCGCTGAAGTCATGCCCAACTCAAGTAAAGAGTGCGCGATCTGCCATATTAGATGGGTACAGGCTTTTGACCGTCCCAGGCGCCAAAAAGAAATAATGCAGGACGTTCTCGAACGCCAGGCCGGCAGCGGCGATATGTGCCTGTCCTGTCATGACGGTTCCGTGACCGATTCGCGCTTCAAAGTCTGGTCGACCCGCCATCACACGACCGATTCGGTACCTTCTGCATCGGTGAAGATTCCGACGGAGACATTTCCGCTGGACGACAAGGGCCGAATGACATGTGCGACCTGCCACACGGCACATGCGGTGCCCGACAGCTCCGATTTAGAGACCGTTATTTTCCTGCGCCGGCCCAATATCGATTCGTCGTTCTGTCTTGCCTGCCATCCCGAGCACGCTCAAAAAAACGACTTCCAGCACCCTCTGGGTCAGGTTGATTATTCCATCCCGCAGGAAATCCTCGATGCCGGCGGAAAGACTTCTGCCGACGGATGCACGGTTATATGCCAGACCTGTCACGAGCCTCACGGAGCACGAAACGCCTGGATGCTGGTCCTGCCGCCGTCGAAGCTTTGCATCGCCTGTCATACCGGAAAAAGTCCCGAGGCCGAGCCTCCTGCCGGCGCCCCGATGCACCATATCGGCCAGGCGTATCTCGGCTTCGAGCCGCCGGAAACTCTGCTGGACGAGAGGGCTGTTTTCGGCTCTAACGGGGAGCTTTCCTGTCTCTCCTGTCATCGTCTTCACGATGCTTCGGGCGCTGTGCCGCTGCTGATTCGAAAAAACGAAGACAGCTCATTATGCCTGGACTGCCACCAGAAGGAAAAAGCGGTTCTCGAATCTCCTCATGATCTTCGCATTAGCTCTCCTGAGACCGTAAACGCAGATGGACAGACGGCTTCCGAATCAGGCCCGTGCGGGGCATGTCACCGTATCCACGGCTGGGCGCGGGACGTGCCGGAGACAGGCCGGCCGCACAGCTCCGGGTGCATGGAATGTCATCAATCGCCAGGGCCCGGCTCGGTCAACCGGCCCTATGTCGATGCTCACGCCGTGGGAACGCCCGTGCCGGAGGGAATGCCCGCTGTTTTGCCTTTGTATGGCGAAACGAACAGTATCGGCTGTTTGACCTGCCACGACCCTCATAGTCCGTTCTCAGCCGAAGCCGGCGTTGAAATGGCAGATTCAGCAACGGACTCAAATGATCTCCAAAATATCCACCACCCTCGAATAACGGTCTCTCCCGGCCGGGCCGGTTCAGAGGTTCAGCCGCCTCGCTCGTTTTTACGCTACGAAGGCTCGAATTTGTGCGTTCTTTGTCACGATAAGCTGAGCGACCTGCCGGGCCGGCCGCACGATCCGGCAACTTTCGGCCCCATTGCACAAGAGACTCTGGCTTTGCACCCCTCCATCGGTCCCTGTCGCGTATGCCACGTAACTCATAGCGCTCAAGGCCCATACCTTTGGGCGCGGAAGTCCGCGACTGCCGGCGGCCGGATCGTTGATCTCTGCGGCTGCTGCCATTTGGATAAGATGGGCGTGCAGGATTCCATCCATGATCCGCAGGCCAACGAATGGGCTCAAAAACTTGGCTATCTTTCCGACGGTTCCTGTATCGACTGTCATCCGATTCACGATCCGAATAAGCCGGGCGGTATATGGGGATATATCCAGGGCAAAGACGACACATCGCTGTCATGTGAAACATGTCACCGGGCCGGGGCGCCAGGCCGGGCGATGGAAACTGCCCACATGGGAAAAACTGTCGCCGCTAAAATTGTAAATCCTCCCATAAACATGCTGATGACTTCTGACGGGCGTATAACCTGTACTACTTGCCATGACATTCATCAGAGAGAAAAGGAGACAAAACTGCTTGTCGCTCCCGTTGAGACCCTCTGCGGTACCTGCCACGAGGATAAACTCGGGATACGGAATTCAGTTCATGATCCCGGAACCAACGACTGGGCAAAAGAGCTTGGTTTTGTCTCCGGAGGCTCATGCATTAATTGTCACCCGCCCCACGGACCGAAGGACAAAGGCGGAATATGGGCAACAATTATTAAAGGTCAAAGCGCTACGGCTGAATCCTGCGAAGCCTGTCACCGGCTCGCGGGTCCCGGCAAGGCGATGAAAACGACTCACTTGGGAGCAACCCTGACAAACAATCCGAAGAATCTGCCGGAGAACATGGCAGTGGATCCGAATATGCGAATCTTGTGCTCCACTTGTCACGACATACATCAAAAGGAGCAAGGTCCGAAGCTACTGGCGGCGTCAAGACCGGATTCAGGTATTTGCCTCGTCTGTCACCCTCAAACCGCCGGACTCATCGGGACAGCTCACGACCTGAGCACTTCGGCGCCGGAGACTCGCAACACAAGCAACGAAACTGCCGCGGAATCCGGCCCCTGCGGAGCATGTCATCTTATTCACGGCACTTCCGGCTACGCCGGCGTTTGGGCACATGGATCGATCGTCGAGAACGATTTAGGCAGGAAGTTTTGCACCTGTTGCCACGGCCGGGGCAAGTGTGCGGCAACACTCGTTCCAAAATACTCGGATCACCCGGATGTCGCCCTGGTCAACCGTATCCGTCCCGGCGAGCCGGGATACCGGCCGACGTTCGACAAGCAGGGCAAACCGTCGCGCACCGGCGAAATCTCCTGTCTGACCTGCCACGAGCCTCACACTGCTGCGCTTAATCCGGGGATATCCCGGCAGCGCACTATGTTTTTGAGACCTGCCAAAAGCCGGGAAATCTGCGTCGATTGCCACGGGCCTGAGAGTCTCTGGCGCTTTCTCTACTTCCATAAAGATAATCGCAATCCCAACTCCGAGCGCAATCCAAATCCGCCGTTTCTGCTTACGAAATAGCAGCCGGCCATTCAACTCATATTCGCTCGTTTTGGGATTTTAAGGACGGGCCGGTTGCATGTCATCTTTGTAGGTAAAGAACAGAAAGAGCCATCCCCATCCCGATAACGGCAATCGGGATGAGGCTGCCACCCAATCCGG
>Ga0207752_1001276_pt1 | contig 11684 bp, 8 predicted proteins | sample Pon2CUnioCityCA_6_FD_187272 | JGI IMG/M metagenome (GOLD analysis project Ga0207752, IMG submission 187272) | Marine sediment microbial community from Union City, CA, USA - Pond 2C Sediment 2 (SPAdes) | ecosystem: Environmental > Aquatic > Marine > Intertidal zone > Salt pond sediment ... | reverse complement strand
GACCGCGACCATTGTGCCTCAACTGGCTTATCACTTCCGCAAGGCGGAAATAGCCGACAAGGCGGTTGCTTATGCCCAGGAGGCCGGCGATGCGGCCCGCCTCCTGTACGCACATGACGAAGCGATCGAACACTACCACCATGCCCTGTCCTTTCTCAAGAGTGCCGGCGAGTATGACCGGGCCGCGCGTGGGCTGATGAAGCTGGGATTGACCTACCATCAGGCCTTCCGCTATCAGGAGGCAAGGGGTGCGTATGAGGAGGCGTTCTCGCTATGGCAGCAGGTGCCGGATTTGGAGACAGAACGCCCAGGTGGGGCGCCCCACCCTCTCCGGGTAGGCAGTTGGGCAACGCCTAAGATTGACCCGGGACTGGCCATTGATGTCATGTCAACGGATCTCGTCCGGCAGCTCTTTGCCGGCCTGGTAGATTTGACTGAGACGCTAGAAGTCATACCGGATCTCGCCACACGCTGGGAGATACAGGATGGTGGGCGCACCTACGTCTTTCACTTACGGCCGGATGCGCGCTGGAGCGACGGATTACCCCTGACCGCCCACGATTTTGAGTTTGCCTGGAAACGGATTCTAACGCCGGAGTGGGAGTCACCTGTGGCCAACCTTCTCTACGATTTGAAGGGCGCGAAAGCCTTTCACCGTGGCGAGATTGACGACGCGAGCCAGATCGGGATTCGCGTCCCGGATGACCACACCTTCATCGTCCACCTGCAGCAACCGGTCGCCTACTTCCTCAGTGTTGTAGCCAATCCAGCTACCTCGGCGGTGCCCGAGCACATAGTAGCCGCCTCTGGCAAGTCATGGACTGACCCCGCGACTTTCGTGGGCAGTGGTCCATTCATGTTAGATAGCCAAGTGCCGGGCCAACCAATGGAACTGGTACGCAATCCTCACTATCATCACCTATTCAGCGGAAACGTCGAACGGACCGTACTCCATCTTTTCACTTTAGGACAAGACGGTTGGCGCGAACCTGCGCGACTCTATGACGCGGACGAACTGGATGTGGTAATTGAGCTCTACGCTCCGCGGGAAGGCGACTTCAGCCGATTCCAGCGGCGCAACATGGATAACTTCTTTGTCACGTCTGCCCTTGATACCTACGCGCTTGCCTTTGATCTGCAACAGCCTCCGTTCGCCGATCCCAATGTACGTCGTGCTTTTGCTCTGTCCGTCGACAGGGAAGCGTACGTGCGTGCGACCCGGCCAGTAAATACGCTTCCGGGTACTGGTGGCTTCGTGCCGCCGGGTATTCCGGGACACACGCCGGATGCAGGTCTTGCATTTGATCCGGAAAGAGCCAGACAGTTGTTGGCCCAGGCCGGTTTCCCCGCCGGCCGGGGATTTCCATCTGTCACTATGATTTGGCCAGACTTGACCTCTACCGAACAGCAGTGTCGCTGGCTTTCTGAGGAGTGGGGACGGAACTTAGGCGTTTCAGTAGAGTGGCGACTGCTCCCGCATAGCGAGTATTTCGCGTTCGTTCGCAGCACTCCCTCACCAATCTCCCATATCGCATGGCGAGCTGACTACCTCGATCCTGATAATTTTCTCCGGGTTGTCTGGCAAATCTGGAACCGTTCTTGGCCGGATGAGCGCTATTCGCAGCTGGTCTGGAGGGCCTGTCGCCTGATGGACCCGTCGACGCGTTTGACCCTGTACCAGGAGGCAGATCGTATTCTGACGGATAACGCCTACCTTGTACCATTGGCGTACGAGGGATCGTTATTGTTGCTCAAGCCGTGGGTGAAGCAGAGCCGGGCAACGGTTGCCGATTGGCTCTCGTGGAAGGATGTGATTATTGAACCACACTAAGGTGTGCAGCTGGCTTACGTACACGCCGTAAACGTACCCGGATGCTACAGTCGCACGGCAACTGCGCGATTGTGCTTTCGTCCGACAAGCACGAATGAGCGTTGCCCGCCAGAGAAAGAACGAATCGCGCTAACCGCCGGCAATAGCCCCAATTACCCGGAACGGCTCCTCACCCGCGACGACCGGCGCGGGTAGGGGCGTATCGGGGGATTGATGGGAGAGGTCTTCCTGGCAGGCGAAGTAGCGCAGGAACGGCCGGCGCTTGTGGGTGACGTGGTCGCGGATCGTTCCCCGTAGGACCGGGTAGCGGGCCTCCAGGGCGTCAAGGAGCGCGGCCTGGGTGACCGGCTCCTCGCCTTCGACTTCAACCTCTACTTCCGCGCCGACGCCCGCCAGGTTACGCAGGTGGTGGGGGAGTATGACGCGAATCATGGTAAGGTCTGCACCTCCATCGAGAGCACCCGCGGCAGGTTCTCGGCAATCGGCATCCAGCGGTCGCCGGCGTTGTTCGAGGCATATACCTGGCCGCCGGTGGTCCCGAAGTAGACGCCACAGGGGTCCAGCCGGTCGACGGCCATCGAATCGCGGAGCACATTGTGGAAACAGTTGCTCTGGGGCAGGCCGTTGGTCAGTGCTTCCCATTCATTGCCGCCGCTGCGGCTGCGGTAGACGCGTAGTTTGCCCTCGGGCGGGTAATGCTCCGAATCGCTCTTGATGGGCACCACGTAAATCGTCTCCGGTTCGTGGGCGTGGACGTCGATGGGGAAGCCGAAGTCGGAGGGCAGATTGCCGCTGACCTCGTGCCACGAATCGCCGGCGTTGTCGCTGCGCATCACGTCCCAATGCTTCTGCATGAAGAGCACGTCGGGGCGCGAGGGGTGCAAGGCGATGCGGTGGACGCAATGGCCGACCTCGGCCTCCGGCTCCGGCATGAACTCCGAACGCAGGCCCTGGTTGATCGGCTGCCAGGAGGTGCCGCCGTCGTCGCTGCGGAAGGCGCCGGCGGCGGAAATGGCGACGAAGATGCGGTCCGGGTTCTGCGGATCGAGGAGAATGGTGTGCAGGCACAGGCCACCTGCCCCGGGTTGCCAGTTCGAACTGGTGCCGTGGCCGCGCAGACCGGGCAACTCCTGCCAGCTCTGGCCGCCATCGGTGGAACGGAAGAGGGAGGCATCCTCCACCCCTGCATAGACCGTATCCGGATCGGTGGGGGACGGTTCGAAGTGCCAGACGCGGGTGAACTCCCAGGGGTGGGGCGTGCCGTCGTACCACTGGTGCGGGCCGGGATCGCCCTCGTAGACGAACTCGTTGCCCACCGTCTCCCAGCTCTCACCTCCGTCGTCGGAACGGTGCACCACCTGGCCAAACCAGTCGCTGGCCTGGGAGGCATAAATGCGATTGGGGTCGGCCTGGGAACCTTTGAGGTGGTAAATTTCCCAGCCGCCAAAGTGGGGACCGCTTATTTTCCACTGCTCTCGTTTACCATCGGCCGTGAGGATGAATGCCCCCTTGGCCGTACCTACCAGAACTCTTACGCCACTCATAACTTTCTCCTTTCATGTTAAAGCCGAAACAGGTCGTCGGCGAACGTTATCTGGCTTCCTCCCGGGTACTACTGGATAGGTTGCATTATAGAACAAATGGGCTACCGGTGTCAATCATTTCATCCGCTGTTAACGGAAATTGCCGGTCATTCGACGTCTAAGGCTCATAACCATGGGCTGCGAACTCTGGGGCCAGCGCCTCGTACACCGTCTCCTCATCCAGCCCGTAGCCCGCCAGCGAGTAGTCGTGCTTGCTCTCCGGTAATCAGCTTGCCGCCGCCCTTTCCAGCGTCTCCAGGACGCCGTTTACCAGGAATTTGACCTTGTAAGCGGTCTGCGGCAAGGGATTGGCCCCCTCGGCGGCCCGGCCGGCGGCCTCCTCCAGCAGGGCCTGACCAAGTGTTTCTCCCTCTAACGCCGCTTCCACGGCCGGCAGGCGCAGGGGGATGTTGGCCACGCCGCCTACTGCCACCCGGGCCAGGGTGATTGTATCCTGTGCGACTACCAGCCGCGCCAGGCACTCTACCATCGGCCATTCCGCTTCGGCACGAGCGATGACGCGGAAATAGGCCGCTTTCTCGTCTGCCACCGGCGGGGGCAGGTGGACGTGCGTCAGCAGTTGATCCGCCGCCAGCGTGTGGTCATGGTACGGATTGGTGCCATCGCCGAATAGCTCGGCCAGGGGATGCGGCTCCTGGCCATGGATGGTATAAGTTGCCTCGTAGGCCAGCAGGGCCATGCCCATGGTCGCGGGGTGAGCGTAGACGCAGGGGCCAAGATCGAAAATCACGCCGTTCGGATTGTGTCCCGCGCGGGCCGGGCAGTGGTCAGCGCCGGACTTATAGCACTCGACTTGCGGGTGGCGATAGTACCAGCAGCGGGTTCGCTGCAGCAGCGAACCGCCCAGCGTGGCCATGTTCCGGATCTGCGGCGTGGCCAGCGCGCCGGCAGCCTGCGCCAGGCCGGGATAAAGGTTCTCCATCTCTTCGTCGGTGGCGACGGTCTGGAGTTTCACCAGCGCGCCGATGGTTGTTGCGCCCGCTTCGTCGCGGCTGATGCTATCGTAGCCGGGCAGGCGGTGGATGTCCACCAGCGGTCCCCGGCTCAGCCCGCGGCGGCGGCGCGCCTGCACGTCGGTCCCGCCGGCGCGATATTCGCCGGTGGTCGCCAGCGCTTCGTCCACTGTGTCTGCTATCGTAATAAGCTCGCTCATGCACGCACCCCCTCGACCACATCCTGCGGCTTGATCGGCGTCCGCAAGGGGCGCCAGCCGGTGGCATCGAAAACGGCGTTGCCCACGGAGGCCGCTACGCCAACCGTCGACAGTTCGGAGAGACCGATGCCGCCTCCGCGGACCTCTTCGAACCCTTCCTCCAGGAACATCACTGCCAGCGGCGGCACGTCGCCTATCCCCGGAATCTTGTAATCTTCCAGATTGGCGGAGAGGTGGTAGCCGCTGTCCAGATCGATCTGCCGCTCTTCATAGAGGGCATAGCCCAATCCCTGAATGATGCCGCCCTCCACCTGGCTCCTGGCCAGGGCGGGGACGAAGATGCGCCCGGCGGCAATGCCTTCCCACACGCCCAGGGGCCTGATCTTGCCCAGCCGGGTATCCACCTCGACCTGGGTCACCGTCACTCCCACACTCTGCCCCCGGCCAATACTGGCACTGTGTTCGTCGCGGTTCATCAATTCCAGGAGGCGCATAAAAGCGGGCTCAGACCCTCGCCGTTCCACCACCGCCAGCGGTTCCGTCTGGGCCAGCACGGTAGCCCAGGGCACAAAGCCGCCCGCGTGTCCGATACCGCCCGCTTGTGCCTCTGCCTCCCCCAAATCCATCTGTGCGGCCACAGCTGCCACCAGCTGCTCGCGCAATCGTTCCGCGGCGCCCACGGCCGGGCCATAGACCGAATTGGAGACCTGGCTGCCACCTGACGCCGGGCCCAGCGGGGCGCCTGAGATACCGAGCTCGACGTTCACCTCCCGGCCGGGAATGCCAAACACGCCGGCCACGGCCTGTGCCAGCAAGGTCCGCGTCCCGGTGCCGATATCCTGGGTTGCCGTGCGTACAAAGAATTGCCCGCCGGCTATGCCGGCGATTACCTCCGTGTTGCCGTTGTAGAGGAACGGCCAGGCGCTGGTAGAAACGCCCACGCCGCGACGGAAGCGGCCGTTACCCTTGCCACCGGCCCGCTCCGCCCATACTGGCAGCCCGGCTGCCCAATCGAGCAGCTTCTGGCGCAGTGGGTCGTCCGGGTACCATCTCTTGCGCAGGAGCAGCGGATCCGTACTGTGCCGGTGGGCCGCTTCGTCGATCATCTGCTCCATCGCCCACAATGCCTGCGGGCCGTTGGGCCCGCGGAATGGCTTCCCCGGTGGCGTATGGTTGACGATGTCATACTCTTCGAGATGGCGGGGAACGTCCGGACTGTACATGCCGAGCAGCAGGCTGACACCGCCTCCTACCCCCACGCCGTTGTCGCTGTAAGCTGCGGCAGAGAGGGCCCGGGGGGCACTCTCCTCGCCGGTCAGGAGAGATATCTGTACTTCTGCTCCCGGCCGGTAGCCCGCATAACTCATCTCCTCAAGCCGTGTCAGGGCCACGCGCACCGGCCGGTCGCTCATCCGGGCCAGCGTAATGGCCGCCACTGCTTCGATCTGCAAACCGTGTTTGCCGCCAAAGCCGCCGCCGACGTGGGCTGCCGTCATGGCCACGTTTTCTTCTTCCAGGTCGAAATGTTCGGCAATCAGGTGCGCCGTTTCGTGCACACTCTGGGTAGAGAGGTGGACGGTCAAATGGAAGGGATCCTGCCAACGAGCCACGCAGGCATGCGGTTCGAGTGCGGTGTGTACCTGCACCGCATTCTCGAAGCGACGTTGGATCAGGGCGTCGTCCTGGCGCGCCTGCGCCTCGCCAATCTGTCCCCGCGCCTTGCGACCGGCGCTGCCGGTTAAGACCATCAGAGTTTTGCGAAGATTGCCCTGCCAGCGACCAGGGAAGACCATGCCCTCGGCGGCGATGGGCGGATTCTTGCGCAGCCCGCTGAAGACGGTGGGGGCGCCATAACTCCGGGCGGCCTCCGGCCCGACGGCGGCGGAGTGGACCTCGTACCGGACCTGGATCTTCTGGAGGGCAGCGCGGGCGGTACGCATGTCTACGGCGGCCACAGCGCCGATGACCTGGCCCACGTAGCGCACGGTGCGCTCGCCGCCCAACAGGTCGGCGTAGGCCACGACGCCGGGAAGGGCGAGGGCCTCGGCCGGATCTACCTCGAGAACGGTGGCGTGAGGATGGATGGAGCGGAGGAGAGCGCCTTCGAGTTGCCCCTCATACTGTATGTCGACCGTATATCTGGCCCGGCCGGTGACCTTTTCCAGCGCCTCGTGGCGGGGCGATTCAATCTCGACGGCGTGGTCAAACTCCCCGGCGCACGCCGCGGCCAGCGCCTCGTAAATCCCCTCATAAGCGCCACAACGGCAGAGGTTACCGGCCAATCCCTGGGCAATCTCCTCGCGGCTCGGCGTTTGTGTTCCATTTTCCGCCCGCCACTGTTGGTAGAAGGCAATTCCGCTATTGACGAAGCCGGGCGTGCAGAAACCACACTGCAGTCCGTCGCAGGCCATCAACGCCCGCTGTACCGGGTGGAGGTTGTCCGCATCGTGAAATTCAACCGTCTGCACCTCTCGCCCCGCGATTTGCTGCACCGGCAAGAGGCAGGAAGTCATGGGTACGCCGTCAACCAGCACCGTGCAGGCCCCGCATACGCCCGAACCACAGACCATTTTCGTGCCCGTCAGACCGTTGCGCCGCAACAGCTCCACCACCGTTTCGTCTGGATGCACCACGTCTACTTGCTGCGTCCGGCCGTTAATCGTCGTTTCGATCATCTTATTTGTCCTTGCCTGGAAGCCGGATGGAGTGATAGTGATGCGAGTAGAATTGATAAGAAAAAGTCTACACGTTCGCTACAGTGGTGTCAATCGGAGGCAACAATTCAGCTCTGCGCCATCTCCCTGCACTCCGCATGGCGGAAGCACGATACCAGATGGTCATTGCACATGCCCACCGCCTGCATGAAGGCGTAACAGATAGTCGGCCCGACGAAGTTGAACCCGTATTGCTTGAGGGATTTGCTCATGGCGCGCGATTCGGCCGTTTGTGCCGGTAGATCTTCCAGGCGCTCCCAGCTATTCTGGATAGGCACGCCACCCACAAATTGCCAGAGAAAGTCGCTGAAGGAGCCGGTTTCCTCCACAATCGTCAGAAATCCGCGGGAATTCTTGACCGCCGATTCCACCTTCAGCCGGTTGCGCACGATTCCCGGGTTCTGTAGCAACTCGGCCACTTTCTCTTCGTCGTAGCGGGCGATCTTCTCGGGATCGAAGTGGTCAAAGGCCTGCCAGTAATTGTCCTGCTTGCGCAGAATGGTAATCCAGCTCAGGCCGGCCTGGGCACCGTCCAGAATCAGCTTGGCCAGAAGTTGCCGGTCGTCATACACCGGCACGCCCCATTCTTCGTCGTGGTATTGGACGTAAAGGGGATCGTCCCCACACCAGGGACAGCGCTCTCTGGTTTCCATCTTCGTCAATTCTCCTTTGCCAGACAACGCTGGATCACCTTTCCTCGATCTGCCAGGTCGTCAGGCGCTTGTCGCTTAATGTGGGTGATCGTGCTCGTGATGATGGTGGTGGCCGGCGCCTGAACCAGGCGCGTCGTCAACCTTTCAACAGCCGGGTTCGCCGTGATTCCCACAGCAATTCTGGCGCAAGATGACCCGCCGCCACAAATTACGGGTGAGTTTGACCATCTTTTCGGGCAGGGGCATGGGCTGGTTCATGTTGGTGAAGAAGTCGCCAAGGGAAGGACGTTTTGACATACGTTTGCTCCAATAGTTGATGGTTAGCGGTCAATGCTCCGGCGCCAGCCCGGATTCTGGATGGTCCGGCGAATCTGCCGGTGCCTCCACCTGCTTCTTTTTTCCCTTTGTGGCCGTCTGCTGGAAAGAGTGCGCCTCGATAAACAGGTGGTTGATCTCCGGATACACTTCCACAATTTCCTCTTCAATCGTTTCCACCAGTTTGAGCAATTCATTCCCGGTGAGGTCGCCGTTAAACTCGATAGCCACGTTCATCAGGATGTCCCGGGGACCCAAATGCATCGTCAGCGGGCGCGTGACCGCCTCGACGCCCGCGTGCTGCTCCATGCGCCGGACCACGTCCTGCACCAGCGCGCTGTCGGCACTCTCGCCCACCAGCAGGCCCTTGCTCTCATATGCCAGATAAACGGCGACTACGCCCAGAGTGATGCCGATGAGGATCGAGGCGACGCCGTCGAGAGCGGGTATTTCCAGCAGATGCGCCAAAAACACACCCAGGAAGGCGAAGATCAGGCCCAGCATGGCGGCCGTGTCCTCGAAGAGCACCACAAAAAGGGAGGGGTCTTTGCTGCCGCGGAGCGCCCGCCACCAGTTACCGTCCCCTTCGACAGTGCGCGTGAATTCGCGCATGGCAATGTACCAGGATACCCCCTCGACCACCACCGAAATGCCCAGGACGATATAGTTCCAGGTGGGATCGCCCAGCGTGCCCGGGTGTTGCACGTGGCGAATGCCCTCGTAGAAGGACATGCCACCCCCGACGCCAAAGAGGATGATGGCGACGATCAGGCCCCAGAAATAGAGCTCTTTGCCGTGGCCGAAGGGGTGGGCCCGATCGGCCGGCCGGCGTGCCTGGCGCAGCCCCAGCAGGAGCAATGCCTGGTTGCCGGTATCCACCAGCGAGTGGATCCCTTCGGAAATCATTGCCGAACTCCCCGTCACGGTCGCTGCCCCGAACTTGGTCATCGCGATAATGAAGTTGGCGACGAGCGCGCCGTAAACGGCGATCGGTTTTCCATGTGAACCGCCGGCCATGCCAGACCTCCTGAACTTGTTCGGCTAATCCCGGTAATAGCGGCGCAGGCGCCTCTGCCCGGAAGGGATTACGTGACTGTACTTGATTATAGCCACGAACACGACCCCGCCAACCGAGTCAGGGTACAAAGCCAGGCAATCGCATTCTTCAGGAACCGCGTTCCTCCGGCGTCATTTTTGACAGAGAAGCCGGTCGCCTTAACTCACTCGTGCGTGGATGACGCGCTGTCATGTCAAAGGAAGGCCGTTCCTACCATCGCGACTCTGCGTTTGCCCTGGGGTACAAAGCCTGTCACGTTTCGCACCACTGACGCATTTACAACCTCCCAAACTGCCTGTATAGTTAGGCCGAAACGTGACTGATCGCCACGAGGGCGATCACAACCGACAACTAACAACCATCTGCCAACCACCGGAGGCTACCAATGAACTGGCAGGAACAGAAGCTGGCGGAGGGGATTCTTTATACAGACATGTACCAGTTGACGATGGCCCATCTCTACTACCGTTACGGTCTGCACGAACGGGAAGCCCAGTTCGACCATTTCTTTCGCAGTTACCCCGACTATGGCGAGCACAAATCTGGCTTCTGCATCAATGCCGGTTTGGAATGGTTCCTCGATTGGATAGACCGTGCCACTTTCGGCGACGAAGAGATTGCCTATCTGCGCCACCAGACCGGAACCCAAGGGAATCGCCTCTTCGAAGATGATTTCCTTGCCTGGTTGCGCGGCCGGCCGGCATCAGCCGGCATTACCTTGCGGGCAATCCCAGAAGGGCGGGTGGTCCACCCCAACGTGCCCCTGACGGTGGTGGAGGGACCCCTGGCCCAGGCCCAGTTGATTGAGACACCCTTGCTCAACTACTTGAATTACCAGATTCTGATTGCCACCAAGGCAGCACGCATCTGCCAGGTGACGCGCGGGCAGATGCTGCTCGAATTTGGGATGCGCCGGGGACACGAGCGGGGCGTCAATGCCGGGGCGCGGGCGGCGCTCATCGGCGGCGCCGACTACAGTTCCAACGTCGGCGCGTCGGCCGTGCTCGGCTACGAACCAAAAGGCACTCACGCTCACAGTATGGTCCAGCTCTTCATGGCGTTGGGGGAAGGAGAGCTGGGCGCCTTCCGGGCCTATGCCGACGTCTACCCGGATAGTTGCATCCTGCTGGTCGATACGATTGACACCCTGGAAAGCGGTATTCCCAACGCGATTACCGTTTTCGAGGAGTTACGCCGGCAGGGGCATGAGCCTATCGGAATTCGTCTCGATTCGGGCGACCTGGCGCACCTCGCCGTCCAGTCGGCCAAACAGTTGAATGCGGCCGGGTTCCCAGACGTGGCCATTGTTCTCTCCAACCAGCTTGACGAACTGACCATCTGGCAGATCCAGACCCAGATTGCGGCCGAAGCGCCTCGTGCCGGTCTGGACGCCGACGAATTGATCGGCCGGCTCGTCTATGGGGTAGGCACCCGCCTCATTACCTCCAAGGCAGACGCCGCCCTCGACGGCGTGTACAAGCTGGTCGCCGTCCGTAATGGTGCCGAGTGGACGCCGGCCCTCAAGATTTCGGAAACGCCGGCCAAGGTGCCAAATCCGGGCCAGAAGCGCGTGTGGCGCATCTACGACGAGCGTGACAGGGCAACGGCCGACTTGATTGCCCTGGCCGGTGAGGAACCGGGAGAAGAGGAGCGCCTCCACCTCCATCACCCCATCGAGCACGGCACTTTCCGCGACCTGGGGCCCGGGGAGATATCCACAGTCGAGCCGCTGCTGGTGAAGGTGCTGGAGGATGGCGATCGAGTGTACGACTCGCCGACCATCGAGGAGATGCGGGCCAAGCGGGACGCGGATCTGAGCCGGCTGGACGAAGGCGTCAAGCGACTGATGTACCCCCACATCTACCACGTCTCCCTCTCCCGTAAACTGTGGGAGTTGAAGCAGGCGCTGATTGCGTCTGCCCGGCCGGAGTAATGAGTCGCGAATCGTTACCGGTCTCACAACGGATCCCTATAGAATTGCCACGAGGCGAGAAGGCGGTGGTCGGGCCTAAGGGTGCCCTGCTGCTATTTCTCGCCATCTTTCTCTCACTCCTTTTCCCGCGCTTCTATGCTCTGGATCAGTACGTCACCTATGACGAGCACCTCTGGCTTCCGCTTTCGGCCAATTTCTACCGGGCAGTCAGGACCGGGCAGTTTGCGGAGACCTATCAGGTCGGGCATCCCGGCGTCACCACAATGTGGGCCGCCTCTGCCGGCTTCCTCTGGCGTTACCCCGGCTATGCTGAAGACGTCGATGCCTGGACCACACACCAGGACATAGAAGAGGTCTTGCAGACTCAGGGGCATTCGGCTCTGGAACTGCTGTCTGCCGGTCGGGTTTTCGTCGTCCTGGCGAA
>Ga0207752_1001275_pt1 | contig 11687 bp, 8 predicted proteins | sample Pon2CUnioCityCA_6_FD_187272 | JGI IMG/M metagenome (GOLD analysis project Ga0207752, IMG submission 187272) | Marine sediment microbial community from Union City, CA, USA - Pond 2C Sediment 2 (SPAdes) | ecosystem: Environmental > Aquatic > Marine > Intertidal zone > Salt pond sediment ... | reverse complement strand
AGCGGCACGTCGCTCACGCTGCTGGCCCGCTCCATCGACGCGTGCGCCCATACGAGCGCCGAGATGACGAAGTCCTTCACCGTCGACACCACGCCGCCGCAGGTGACCTGGACGGCGCCGGCCGTGGTCAAGACGGCCTCGAGCACGCTATCGGGGACCGCGCACGACCCGGCGCCAACCGACGGTCTGGTGGCGAGCGTGGAGGTACAGGTCGACAGCGCGACGGGCGCGTGGCGCTCCACCCTCGGCCCGCTCCCGCCCCAGAACGGCACGCAGGCCTGGTTCTGGACCTGGGCGGTGCCGCAGGAGGACGGCGTGACGCACACCCTCCGGGTGCGCGCCAGCGACGAGGTGGGCAACAGGACCGTCACAGACTGGCAGTCGACCCTGGTCGACACCGTCGCGCCGCAGATCTTCGTGACCCAGGAAGTGACGAGCGTGATCCCGACGACCGCCGGACCGGTCCTCACGGGCACCGTGAGCGACGGCTCCGGCGTGGGGGCCGTGCGAGTCCTGGTCTACGGTCCGCTCGGCGGCAGTTCCACCGTCGAGCTCACCGTCACGGACGGGCGCTGGACCTATGCCCCGGATGTGACCGGATGGGCGGTAGGGACCTACGCGCTCCGCGTGCGGGCCCTGGACGTCCACGGAAACGTACGGATGGAAGGCCCGTACGCGCTGGAGGTGGAGGACGCGCCGATCGCGGGCCTGACCGCCAGCAACGATAGCCCACGCATGATCGGCGACTCCGTCACCTTTACCGCCACGATCACCGCCGGCAGCAACGTCACCTACACCTGGGACTTCGGTGACAGTAGTGAGATCGCCGCAGGCCGCGTCGTGTCCCACGCCTACACACTCGACGGGGTCTACACCGCCACCGTGACCGCCACCAACAGCGTCTCCACGGTCATGACCGATACACTGGTCACCATCTGGTATGGCGAGACCACAACCACCCTCAATGCCTCCACCAGCATCGCCCTCATCGGCACGCCGGTGACCTTCACGGCAACGGTTGCCCCGGCCCCGCCCGCGGAGGGCATCCCCGTCGGCACCGTGACGTTCTCGGACACGTTCTCAGGCACTCAGACGCTGCTGGCGGAGGACGTGGCGCTGGTCGACGGGGTGGCACAGCTCACTACCAGTGATCTGGCGGCCGGCCCGCATTCGATCACGGCGGTTTACAGCGCGACGAGCCGGTGGCTGGACAGCGAATCCGAGCCTCTGAGCCTCTTTGTCGCAGCGCCGAGCTTCGCAGTAAACAAGGCCTGCCAGGCCGAACCGGCCCCGCAGGAAGGCCCGGCGATCTTCACCGTGATCCTCACGAACACCGGTAACGTTACGCTGACCGTCACCGCCAATGAAGCGCTGACGGATAGCGATACAACCACCGAGGCGGGCAGCTCTTTCAGCCTGCCCGGTGCCGAGACCCGGGTCTTCACAACCCCCGTCACCGGCGATTTCGCCGGGAAGGCGACGGTCGCGAATACCATCGGCACCACCGCCGCCTACACCGACGGCGCCGGACACCAGTGGTCGGATGAACAATCCGCCGGCGCCACGTGCCGCGTAGGTAGCCGTGCCCACCTGCTCAAGTGGACCCAGGGCGTCATCGACCCGGACACGGGCTGGACCTTCAGCATCTGGGCCGGTGCGAACGGCTTCGGTGATGGCGAGCCCCTGGCAACGAGCACCAGCATCTCCGAGATGGATGGCATCCTCGACTTCGGCAACGAGAACCTGGATCGCCTCCAGACCTACACGTTGTGCGAGCACGAGGTCAACGCCGGCTGGACCTCCTTCTGGCAGGTGGACAGCAACGGTGACGGCGCCATCGACGATACCGACGCCATCCTGATGCCCACCAACCCGAACGCCTCGGATGCCCCGTCGGCAGACCTGGGCAACCGCTGCGTGAACCTCGGTGCTGACACCGGCATCGACCTGCTCAGCGACGGCGGCACCCTGCTCTTCATGGTCAACAACACCTATCCGGGCGGCGACCCGCGCTCCTCCGGCTACTGGAAGAACTGGAACCGCTGCACGGGCGGTGGTCAGCAGTACACGGCCGAAGCCAACGGCGGCTATATGGAGGGCTTCTGGCTGCTGGATGACGTGCTCAACCCGGAGGTCGGCGGCGGCGTCACCTGGGATGACATGCTCGCCGATGATCTCACCTTCTCCATCGACAAGTGCGCAATGGCTGTGGATCTCCTCGACACCCGCGACATCGGTGACCCCGACGCCGTCGGCGACGGGGAGAAGATGTCCAGCGACGCCGCCTACAGTCTGGCGGAACAGCTCCTGGCGGCACAGCTCAACTTCGCCGCTGGCGCAAGCACGTGTGACGCAGCCCTGGACGCGGCCCGGGCCGCCGAGCAGTTGCTCGACGCACACGACTTCGACGGCAGCGGCGACATCCTCAGCAACCAGGACAAGAAGGTGCGGAAGGACTATGCCCAAGCGCTGGAGCTGGCCGACACCCTGGACGACTACAACAACAACCTGCTCTGCACCGGCCCGGCGGTCTCGTTCGTCAAGCCACTGGACGGCGACACGCTCGCGGGGGAGCAGACCGTCCAGGTCAAGATCATCGACACCCTTCCCACCACCGAGGTGGCGTTCTTCGTCGACGGCGTCTCGATTGGGGTGGACACCGTCGCCTCGGACGGCTGGTCGATCCTGTGGGACTCCACCGGGGTAGATGACGGCAGCCACACGTTGAGAGCGGTGGTGACCAACACCCGGGATCAGACCAGCAGCGCGGATGTGGTCGTCAACGTGGACAACGTCATCGACCCGCCCCTGGTGGAGATCACCAGCCCAACGGATGGCGGAACCATCTCCGGTACCTTGGTGAGCATCACAGCGGACGCCTCCTCTGCGGTCGGCGTGACACAGGTCGCGTTCTTCATCGACGGCTCGTCGATCGGTGTGGATTCTGACGAGGCGGATGGCTGGTCGGAGACCTGGGATCTGATCGGCGTGGCGGACGGGGCGTACACCCTCACCGCGACCGCAACGGACGCCGACGGACAGACCGCCAGCCACAGCATCAGCGTCACGGTGGACAACGAGGCGGACGCGCCCATCACGGTCGCAGCTCTGACTGGCAGCGCTGTCTGGACAAAGCCGAACGTCGCCTGGGAGGCCACCGCCGCCGTGACAGTTGGTCCTGCGCTCGAAGGGGCAGTGGTCACCGGCAGTTGGGACGACGGCACCACCGGAACCTGCACCACGGGTTCAGGCGGCACGTGCACGATTGTCCTGTCCAAGATCAGCAAGAAGGTCAGCTCGGTCACCTTCACGGTAGGTGATGTGGCCCTGGCGGGCTACGCGTACGTCCCCAGCAGCGAGACGGAGATCACGGTCTATCGACCGGAGTAGTCGAGCAGTGTGGGGACCGGTTCCGGCCGGTCCCCACTCGTTCAACCGGGAGTCGGTCCCGGTCCGCGAACAGCCCACCGTCTGGACGGGAGGAAAGGAGCTGAACCATGTCCACGTATCTGATTCTGTTTCGATTCACCCAGCAGGGCATCCAGAACATCAAGGAGAGCCCCGCGCGCATCCAGCGGGCAAGGACACCTTCGAAGCAATGGGCGCCCACGTGAAGGAGTTCTATACCCTCTTGGGCCGCTACGACACGGCGTTCATCGCTGAAGCGCCCAACGACGAGACCCTCATGAAGGCCATCGCCACAGTTGCTTCGCGCGGGTTTGTCAGCTCCGAGACGCTCCGTGCTTTCACCGAGGAAGAGTTCAACAAACTGATCGACGAACTGTAGCTCCCTGCCGGTGGCTCGTCTGGGCATACGGGCGTCAACTGCATCCCCCCAGCTCCGGGCTTCCTCATTCTCATGCTCAAGGTGACTGGCACCTGCCGCAGGCGTCGTCCAGGTGCCGGTCACCTTTGTCCGCCGAAGAATCATGACACCGTCCCCCATCTTGAGTCCGGTTGACAATTCCCCCCTTCCACGTTAGCATGATCGTCGGCCGTGCTAGATGGGGAACTGGCGGTGCCTTGTACCCGCAATCCGCCATAGCGGGATCGAATCCCCTTCCGAGGACTGAGTCTCTCGAGACTGCCGCGGTCTGGAGGTGTCGATGGTTGGGTCCTGCGCGGCAGGAGCCTCCGAACCCCGTCAGATCCGGGAGGAAGCAGCGGTAAGGAGTTCTCTCCTGGGCGCCGCAGGGGCGCCTGACCGGAGCTGAAGGGCTCCGGTAAGTCGGGAGGACCGGCTCGACGGAGGGTGCACGGCCTTTTTACCTAAATATGGAGATAGCGACCACAGCCCTACCGGAACGCCTCTCTGTTCCCAGAACGCTGCAGGCCATCGTCGTTCTGGTCTTCACGCTGGGGACGCTGGCAGCCGGCTACCGGACCAGCCGCACCCCGGTTACCCTGGTGATAGATGGACAGTCCCGCCGCGTGCGGACCCACCAGGACACCGTCGATGCCCTACTCACCGACCTCGGCATCGAGCTCCATCCTGAAGACAAGATCATCCCGCCGCCCCGAAGCTCGATCGACCCGGGTATGCTCGTGCGTATCGATCACGCGCGACCCGTCCAGGTCACCGTCGATGGACAGAGCACCACCATCCAGACCCACGCCACGTCTGTCAATCAGGTGCTGCAGGAGGCCCGCGTCACGTTGGGTGCTCACGACGAGCTGCAGGTTGAAGGCGACCTTCGTTCCCCACCGACGAGCTCCGAGCCGGCTCGCATCGTGATCCGACGCGCGTTGCCTTTCACGGTTCGTGAGGATAGCAGAGAGATCACCTACCATACCACCGCGTCCACCGTCGGGGAAGCCCTCCACCAGGCGGGGCTCACCCTCTATCTGGCCGACCGCGTGCGGCCCGGCTTGAACACCCGTGTTTCCGCCGGCATGTCGATCGATGTGGAACGATCCAAGCCCGTGACGGTCCGCGTCGACGGAAGAACCACCCGCACCCGCACCCACCGGGACCGCGTCGGAGCCGTCCTGGCCGACCTCGGGATCGTTCTGACCGGGCAGGACTACACCAGGCCGCCGCTCGATGCCTCTCTCGGCGACGACGCGACGGTCGAGGTCATTCGGGTTAGCGAGCGCTTCCTGATCGAACAGGAGCCTATTCCCTTCGAATCCGAATGGCGCCCCGATCCCGACCTGGAGATTGACTATCAACGCTTGCTCCAGGAGGGATCCCCCGGTGTGCGGGAGCGTCGTGTCCGCGTCCGCTACGAAAATGGTCAGGAGATATCCCGGACCCTCGAGAACGTCTACGTCGCCGTTCCCCCTACGACGAAGGTCCAGGGATACGGAACGAAGATCGTAGTACGTAGCTTGAGCACCTCCTCCGGATCCGTCGAGTACTGGCGCAAGATCCGTATGCTCGCCACCTCCTACTCGGCCAGCACAGCCGGGGTATCCGCGTCGAGTGAATGGTACGGGCGAACCGCGACCGGCATACAGATGAGAAAGGGCATCGTCGCCGTCGATCCCCGCGTGATCGACCTGGGCACCGAGGTCTACGTGCCCGGCTATGGCCTTGGCCTGGCCGGGGACACCGGTGGTGCCATCAAGGGGAAGCGAATCGACCTTGGGTTCGACGACAGCAACCTGGAGCTCTGGTACCGTTGGGTCGACGTCTACCTGCTGACGCCGGTCCCACCCGCCAGTCAGATCGACTACACCCTACCCTGACTATGAACGTCTACAGGGTGCTCCGCAGGTGGAACGTGCGCCCGGACAAGGCGCTGGGGCAGAACTTCCTCGTCGACCAGACAATCCTCCGGCGCATCGCCGAGGCTGCCGAGTTGACCTCTGCGGATGTCGTCCTGGAGATTGGGGCCGGAACTGGCGCCCTGACTGAGCTGCTGGCCCAGGACGCCGGACACGTCGTGGCACTTGAGCTCGATCAGCAACTGATACCGATCCTGGAAGGGGAGCTGTCCGCGCTCGACAACGTGAGCATCGTCCAGGGGGATATCCTGAGGCTCGACCCGACGCAGCTGATCCAAACGGACGGCCAGCGGCACGAATCCTCTCCTCTCCAGTACAAGGTGGTCGCCAACCTCCCCTACTACATCACCTCGGCTGTTCTGCGCCACCTGCTGGAGACCGACTCTAGGCCGGAGATGATGGTCATCACCGTGCAGCGGGAGGTCGCGCAGCGCATCGTCGCTCGTCCGGGGGACATGAGCATCCTGGCCGTCAGCGTCCAGTTCTATGGGGACCCGCAGCTCCTCTTTCGCATCAAGCCCGGGAGTTTCTACCCCTCGCCAGACGTAGAATCTGCTGTATTGCGGGTCGATGTCTATTCCCAGCCGCCCCTGCCCGAAGAGGAGAGTGACGCCTTCTTCACCGTCGTACGAGCCGGCTTCTCCCAGCGTCGGAAGCAGCTTCACAACTCCCTCAGCGCCGGACTCGGTGAGCGCATCTCCAAGCACGAGGCCGCTGCCCGGCTGGAGGACGCTGGCATTGATCCCCGTCGCCGGGCGCAGAGCCTCTCCGTCGAGGAGTGGATCGACGTCACCCGGGCGTTGAGCAACGCCATCTAGTCTCCGCCCTCCCGCCGTCATAATGGTCCATTGCACTTGTCGCCTAGCGTGCGAAGCTAAGCCGCGTGCGAAGCTAAGCCGCGTGCAAAGCTAAGCCGCGTGCAAAGCTAAGCCGCGTGCGAAGCTAAGCCGCATGCGGCCAGCTGGCGCAGACCGGCTAGCTGGCGCACGCCAGCCCTAAGCCGTCGTTGAAGTGCATTGCACCTCCCCTGGCGAGACAGCACGACTTGTCCCACCTCCAGCCTTGGTGTAGAATCGAGGTGCAAGCGGGTCTCAACTCGCACCATGCATTGTCCAGATCGGGACCCGGCGGTTCAACCCCATGCCAGGAGAGGAGGGCCTGTATGAGACGTCGCCGCCTGTTCCTATCCATTGCCCTATCCGTTGGACTGCTCCTGATGAGCGGTTGCAGCATAATCACGTCCTCCCCTTCCGCCACGACGGCTCCCTCGAAGATGGCTGGAGAAGACGTGGATCTCACCGACCTCGAGCTCACCAGTGAGGCCTTCGGTCCCCAGGAAGCCATCCCGCAGAGATTTACCTGCGACGGCGAGGATATCTCGCCCCCGCTCTCGTGGAGCGCTCCACCGGAGGGTACCCGGAGCTTCGTCCTCATCGTGGACGATCCGGACACCCCCGTAGGCACCTGGGTCCACTGGGTCCTGTTCAACATCCCTGCCGACAGGCGCACTCTGCCGGAGAACGTCCCCGCCCAGGATCAGCTGTCCGATGGCAGCCTCCACGGGAACAACAGCTGGCGGCGAAGCGACTATGGCGGTCCCTGCCCTCCGTCGGGGAGCACCCATCGCTACGTCTTCAACCTCTACGCCATCGACACCCAGCTCGATCTCGAGGCCACTGCGACGAAGAAGCAGGTACTGGACGCCGTGGACCGTCACGTCCTGGCTCACGGAGAGCTGGTAGGCACCTACAGCCGCTAGCACGACCATCATGCCTGCCATTCTGAGGGAGGATACCCAGTGCCCAGCGCAGACGCTCGAGTCGCTTAGACGTTCAAGCCGCTTCGACACCCAAACCGCGCACCAATCAAATCAGGAGGAACTCCCGCCCTGGCTCAGCGCCGCTGAGCCGTCATTCCGACCGGAGCACAGCCCTCAATACTGTCATTCCGAGCGGAACGGAGCGCAGCGAAGTGAAGTCGAGGAATCTCCACACCCGCCAGCGGCTCAACCAGTACGTCTGCAATACCAGTTCCTCAACAGCGCAGAGAACTTGCGTCCCTGTCATTGCGAGGAGCACGGCCGTTTCGTGCGACGAAGCAATCTCCACCCCCGCCAGCGGCTCAACCACCGAGCCCCCAAACCAACTTCCTTATCGGGACCGTAAATAGCCCAGGCCCGCGGCACCATCACTGAGCACCACAGGAGGGAATCATGTCCGATCGTCAGCAGTACGGCAAAGAGGACGAAAAAGCCGAGAAAGAACGGGAAAAGCACGAAAAAGAGAATATGACCTGGGAAGAGAAGTGGCGCCGCGACCCGCTCAGCGCCGCCAGTTGGGCCCTCGTCCTCATCTGGGCGGGGCTGGTGCTCCTCGCGGACAACCTCGGGCTCTTCGCCGGCGTCGACTGGTTCGACCCCTTCGGTCTCATCCTCACCGGCGCCGGCCTGATTGTCCTGCTCGAGATCGCCCTCCGCTTGCTCATCCCGGCCTACCGACGTCCCGTGGGTGGCTCCCTCATTTGGGCCGCCATCCTCCTCGGGCTGGGGATCGGTAATCTCTTCGGCGCGTCCATCGCCTGGCCGCTGATTCTGATCGCCATCGGGTTCGCCCTGCTCCTTCGGGGCCTGGTCAGCGGCTGACCGGCTGACGCGGGCCTGGTCAGCCGCTGACCACCCCACGTCCGCCGAGGCTCGCGCTCACAGTCGTCCCAGGTTGAGCGTCATGAACTCGTGCCAGGCGTAATGGAGCGGGGTCCACCAGCGGTCGCGGCCGATGCAGCGAAAATAGGGCGGCTGCAGCGCGAGGATCAGGTCGCCGATCTCGTAGCGCGGCAGCGTGGGCGTCGAAACCACGAGACTTCCCACCTCCCCCGGCTCCATCTCGTGGAGCATCTTGATCTCGGAGTACCCGTTTCGCGCGGCCCCGGGAGGCGAGAGGCCCAGCGGTGAAGGCCTGATCTTGACCTCGAACAAGAAGAGGTCGTAGTTCGGCACCCAGGCCCGATTCTCGTCCCGCTGCTGGCCGAAAATCCCCTCCGTCGTGCCGTAGATTTCGCGCACGGCCACCGGCCCGTAGAGCGCTCGGATGGCCGGGCTGTACCGCGTGTTGATACCCGCCACGCTCCCCAACGTCGCAACCTGCGTCCGCCACAAATCCTTCGGATACCGACCGTGTTCCCGGTGCAGGTACCGGGCGAACCGGATGGCCGTAGGCGCGACCCCGCCGACCAGAGTCACGTTCTCATCCCGGCCTTTCTCATACGCCAGCTCGAAGCGCGCCTCCCAATCTCTGATCGTCTTGCCCCCGCCGAGCTCATCGATCTCCTCCTGAGAAGGCATCGAGCGGATCGGCGTGTAGGCGGAGACGTGCTTCACGTAGATGCCGGAGCTGTAACCGTATTCTACCTCCCGGTCGCCAGCCCGGACCGTCCCCACGACCGAGGGAAAGTTCAAGTTCAGGTTGACGCCCTCAAATAAATCGTACCGCCCGCTCTCAGCCACGTGGTTCATCATCGCCCGCCCGGCGCTGGCGCGCATCATAATGTCCGTCGGCGTCATCGGAACAAACTTCTGCTCCCCCGTCGTCCCCCGGGTGATTGCCCACCCGACCGGCTCCTCGTTGAGCAGAATATCGACCTCCCCTTCCATCACCCGCTTGAGTAGCGGCTCGTAGTCCTGGTAGGTCGCGACCGGGAAGGCTCGGCGGTACTCCACGATCGATCCGACCTGGGAGGCACCGTGCTCCTCGCCGTATCGGGTCTCGGCGTACCCGCCCAGCAAACGCTCCAGCACCTCCTCTTGAGCCCGGGCTGGCTCTGCGACCGCCTCGTGCCAAGGCCGCAGAAGCCCCTCCAACATCCCCGTCATCGCCTCTCGGTCTCTCTTCACCATCCATCGCCTCCAGCTCGACCAAACACAACACAACACAGCCGCATCCCGCCCTAGGGACCGCCCTTGGAAGACATAAGACCACTGTGCCCATCAGCGTGGGACGCAAGCCCTACCCTCGTTACGAACACCCGATTCTACTCCCGTCCGTGCTCCGCACAACTGCCCTTCCGCCCCCGCTCTCCTCGGCCCACGCCACCGCCCCCTGCCGCTCGCGTCGGATCTAGGTTGGGAACCCAACCCGCTATCCGACGCCTGGCGGCAGGACAGCCCCTCCCCACTCCCGCTACACGGACAAGATCATCCTCCTCTGCCCCTTTCCCATATGCTCGCTCTACTTCTGTCGACTGGTCGCCGGCCGCTCCCTGCCCACCGTCTTCCCGTCGTCGGCCGCCACCTCTGGTTGGTCCCTCGGCATAGTCCCGGGCTGCGACTTCTCGGCCACCGAGAGCAAGTCACCGAACATCCGATACTCATCCATGCGGCACGAGTTGATCAGCCTTCCCTCCCAGATAGTCATATCGGGACAGCTGTCGCACATATCCGCTCGCCCGCCGGCCTGAATGTCCGGAGCCTGGATAATGCCGATCGTCTGCACCCGAACCCCCTCAAACAGACTTCGCGGGTGCCGCCACAGGTCTCTGAGCCAGTTCCGTGCCGCTCTCGCCACTGTCCGGTCCCAGGGGGACGTCAGGAAGATCAACGGGCTCACCCGCGCCTTCGACAGATAAGCAAGATACGTCCCACGGAACAGATGGTGCCCAGCCTGCCCCACTTCCATCGTCTCCTTCCCGATCGAGCCATACCAGCCGCGTCTGGACCCCATCACAGCCCCGGTCAACCACTTGAACGAGTCGTGTCTCAATGTACCACCCAGGTACCCGGCCGGCTCATACTCAGGGAAACCATCTTTAATAATCTGATACACCTCCGGGCTTGTGACGAACGTCTCGTCGAACCCTTCGCTGGTGTACCCCAGCCGACTCGCGTCCACAGCCCGGCCATCGCCGTCCAGCGCCACGCTCTTGTCCGTGTCCAGTGTCCGATACGTGATGAACACCAGCCCGTGCACCCGATCGATGTTCTGCTGCCCCCAACGCACCACGTCGGGAATCTGGTGAAAGGTCGAGGGATAGACCGTCGAGTTGAACACGATGATTAACCCTCCTTCGGCCGCCACCATGTCGGCGTAATGCTGCCGCAGCTCGTTGTGTTCTACCTCGTCCTTCCCCTTCCAGCCGGGTCGATCCTGGTGGCTGTCGATGTGCATCGTGAAGCCAACCAGCCCCGCCGCCTTGAGCTCCTTCAGGAATTCCGGGGTCAGCGTCAGCCCATTCGTAAGCAGGATCGGCTTGATGCCGTTCTCTGCGATGAAAGCCACGACATCCAGGATCTGCGGGTGAAGCAGTGGCTCCCCGCCCGCAATCGACACGTTGTCCGGATTTCGCCACCGCTTGAAGAAGCGGATCTCCTCCTTGATCGCCTCCAGCGGCTTGTGCCCCGCCAACCGTTGGCGGTAGCATCCCTCGCAGTGCAGGTTGCAGATGTCGGTGACCTCCAACCACGCGATCGGGTTATCGTTCATCGACCACGGAAACCGATACAGGTTGCGCTTCTCGAGCGCCATAGCCTCCTCCTTACTTGGGGCATCGGAGCGACACGTGCCCGCCCTTTCCCTGATAAAACCCCGGGTAACCGGTCACGTTGCGCCACCAGTCCCACTCACACCGCTCGCGTCGCACACAGTATCCGACGCCTAACCCCAGACCAGCGCTCTCCGACCCCACCGCTCCCCGCCCCATCGCTCGCGGCGGATCCGCAGATCCGCCGCCTGGCCGCAGGCCAGCCTTCCTCCATACACCTCCGCCCTTCAGCCCTCGATCTCCCTCCCCCCGCGCCCTTGCCCCCTTGCGTCCTTGCGTTAAGTCTGCACCAAGCTTCCCGCAGTAGACACCACCCCAGAACAAATGTACAATGGCCCCCAGGGAGTTCCTATGTCCACCACAGCCACCCGCCTCATAACCCTCATCCTCCTTCTCCAGCGCCGGCCGCGACAAAAAGCGGCCGA
>Ga0207752_1001274_pt1 | contig 11691 bp, 11 predicted proteins | sample Pon2CUnioCityCA_6_FD_187272 | JGI IMG/M metagenome (GOLD analysis project Ga0207752, IMG submission 187272) | Marine sediment microbial community from Union City, CA, USA - Pond 2C Sediment 2 (SPAdes) | ecosystem: Environmental > Aquatic > Marine > Intertidal zone > Salt pond sediment ... | reverse complement strand
AAATCAGGGCGCCGAGCGTGTATCCCCAGCGGTTGGCTACCAGCAAGGGTAAGAGCGAAGCGGCGAACAACAGCAGACCACCCCACAGCACGTGTGCAATGTGCAGCGTGCCGCTGCCCAACTGCGGATAGCCGGTGATTTCCAGGAACAGGCGCGTCAAAGTCACCGAGGCTGCGAAGCTTAGCAAGGCGATTAAAAGATATTGTTCTGCGCCTTCACGCTTGACCGGCCGGCGGATGGCGCTCGAGAAGCGGTGCATACTTATTTTCCGACCTATTTTCGCCGCCGGGTGAGCAGCCAAACCAGCAGCAAGCCCGTGGCGGCGCCCAAAGATAGCGCCGCGATCTGCCGGCGCCGTGCGACGTCCGGTTGCGGGGGCCGTTCATTTTGGGCGATCCAGTCGAAGGTCTCGCGCATGCCCTCCCGCAGCGGGCGCGGCTGCCAGCCCAATTCCTGCTTGGCCTTATCCGCCCGGCCGGTATAGCTAGCGTCCATCACAGCGATGGCTTCCTGGCTGTAAATCTCCGGTAGAGGTGTGATCGATTCGATCATTCCAACCAACGGGGCGAAGGGTTTGAAGACCGCCGCTGGGACCTCGATGCTAGGGGCCGGCTTCCCGGTTACTTCCGACCAAATCTTGACCATTTTCCCCAGCGACACTGCCGGCCCGGCGATGATGTAGGTCTCGCCCGGCTCTCCCTTCTCCGCCGCCAGAATATGGCCTTCGGCAATGTCGTCCACGTGTGCGTAAGTCACCGTCGCCTCCGGGCCGGGCGCCACGGGGAGCTGCCCAAAATAGAAGCGTTTCATCATCTCACCCACCAGGCTGTGATCGCCGGGTCCGTAAATTGCGCCGGGCATGAGGATGGTGATTGGGGCACCCTTGTGAATCAAGGGCAGAGCCACTGAATAGTGCGCCTCCCACTTGGTGCGGTCGTATTCGGTTAGAAATGGGCCGGGCGGCATCACGTAGTTCTCGTCAACTAACTGGCCGTGGGTATCCCCAAAGACGACTAAGCTGCTGGTGTAGAGGATCTTGGGAATGCCCAACTCGTGGGCCAAGCCCAGCACGTTGCGGGTGCCGCGCACGTTAATGTCTTCTGCTTTCTCCGCGCCCGCTGCGCCCAGCCTATACCAGCCAGCAACGTGAAAAACCACCTCGCAATCCTGCATGGCGTTGCGCATGGATTCTTTCAATAAGATATCGCCCAGATATGCTTTGGCGCCGGCCGCTTCCCAGGTTTCCGCATCCTTCCCGGAACGAACGATCATATTGACCTCATCGCCTCTTTCCAGAAGTTTACGTACCAAATGGCTGCCCAAAAATCCTGTCCCGCCTGTCACGAACGCTTTCATGGTTGACTCCTCATGCAATTGAATATTGATCCTGTCCGGGGGTCCTGACCGGCTCTAAGGATAACTTGCCCTCGATCAGGATGCTCAATGGCGTATTCATACCGTTCTTAATGGCGATTTCTATGTGCCCCCGCTTCAATTATGCCATTATTTGGAAAGTTTGATTATAGCTCGCCGGGGGATTCCCACCGAGTCAGCTAACCTGTTTTAACCGCTCGGCGCCAGTTCGCCAGAGCGCATAGGCGCTGAAAGCGCTGACCGCGAAGGCCATCATTACACCCAGAAAGGAGGGCGCCAGACTCACCCGGCCCGTGGAGAGCAGGATGCTGAGTAAAGAGACCACTGCGCCGATAGCTAAACTCAGAAAGCCCGGCAGGGGTGCATATCCGGAGAGCAGATTGGCGCTTTTGCTCTGCCGGATGACGTCTAGAGCGCTGCCCAATGCGATGGCGGCGATTAACACAGGCGCCAGGATCGCCCAGATCAGCAACTGGGTGAGAGAGAGTGCGGCGGGTGCGGAAGTCATAACCAGCAACGGCTGCATTAGCCAGGCGATTACCAGACCCGCCCAGGTCGCCAGGCTGCCGAACAGCACCGCGGAGAGGATTTCAGCCAGGATCAACCTGCCGGCAGGCAGCGGCAATTGCCCGAAAACTGCCCAGGTCTCCAGGTCGTTTCTCAGGCGAGTGGTGCTGCGGTTGACCAATAACACCATCCAATACAACAAGGTAAAAGCCTGTACACCAATATCCCCCTGAATCCAAACCGGGATCAAAGCCCCCACACCAGCCAATAAGGTAACCGCCGACCAGGAGAAGAGCGCTCTCAGCCATCCATTTCTGGAGACCTGCAGCACATCTTTTATGAACAAAGCTCGCCAGCCCGAGCGACCCTGGTGCTGTCCGGTGAGCAGCCGGCTGGGCGCGTATCCCAAAGCCAGTCTTCTGCGCCGGCTGATCTCCTCCAACTGCCGGATATTACCGGCTAACATGGCGGACTCCCAGCTTGCGACGCTGCGGCTCTCCTGCGAAGCCCGGCTAAGATTGAGAGCGCGCGCGCTGGCGGCCAAAAGCAGCAATCCCAAGATCGTCCAACCCACTGCCAGCCCGATGCCCGGTGCCCAGGCTGTGGAACCAAACCCGGCTTGTAAGACGCGGTTTATCGGCGCCAGGAACGGGCTGCGTGCGGCCGCATAAATCAAGGCGCCCAACACGTTCGTCTCAGGAAGCCGGGCCAGCGTGGTGGGCAGCAGCGCCAGCAGCACCAGGATACCGGCCAACACAGGCGCCAACTTCGAGTAGGGACGGTAATGGTCGCTTTGTAAGCGGTAAGCGCCTAGCGCCCAAACCAAAGCCAGCAGGCCCAACTGCAGGAAGACGGTAACGGACAGGCTGCGGAAGCCCGCTAGCAAATATCTGGGGATGTCGGAAGCGTTGAGATTCCCGGCGGAGAGGCTCTCTATGATCGCAAAGCCCAGCGTGACCATCAGCGCGGAAATCGGCAGCAGCGTGCGCGGCCACTGGCCAACCAGCCAGGCCAGCGCTACCGAGCGCCGGTCGGCCGGCGTCTGGGCGATCAGGTAAGAATCCTCTTCGGTGAAGATCAATGGGCTGGAGCGGCTGGCGTTGTAGGCTGCCAGTAGGGCCCATAGCAAAAGGACCAGTCCGCCCAGGGCGCTAGCTGCCAGGGCGGGTGAGTCAAGCCCACTTATTTCCTGTACCATTTCCAGCAGCCGGGCGGCGCCTCCGGCCACTAAGGACAAGACTGCGAAGGACCACAGGGTATAGAAAACACCCGCATACACCAGGTAAATCTTGTGCAGCAGGCTCTTGTCGTTGCGGTCGTAACCGACCAGCGCCAGCCAGAAGCGGAAGCGGCTCTGCAGTTGGCGCGAGCGCACCATCCAAACGGCCCGCATCAGCCGTTCTCCTGTTCACCGGCAGAGTCTGGTTGTTCGCCAGCGGCCTGCCTGCCAGCGGCTTGACTGCCGTTGGTGGAAATCTTTCCGGCCTGCATATTCAGGACGCGGTCTGCAAGTTGGCTGGAAAGCGCTCTGTCGTGGGATGACAGCAGAATCGCCGCGCCGCGCTGGCGATGTTGGCGAATCTTGGTTTGAATCAGTTCGAGGCCCTCGGTGTCCAGAGCCGAGGTAGGTTCATCCAATAACAGCACTTTGAAGGGACGGATAAAGGCCATTACCAGGCCTAACTTCAAGCGCATGCCGCGCGAGTAATGGTGCGGCAGCAAATCGCGCGCCTGCCACAAACCGAACTCTTTCATTAACGCTTCGGCGCGCGCTTCGAAGCCCTCTCCGGCGTGGTGGGCCAGGGCGATAAAGCGCAGGTGCTCCCAGGCGGTCAGCTCGGTATAAAAGCGCGGCACGTCCGGTACAAATGCCAGGCGGGATTTGGCCTCGACTTCATCGCCGTACAGGTCGTGGCCGTCGATCCACACCCGGCCGTTGGTGGGATAAAGCAAGCCGCTCAGGCACAGCAGCAAAGTGGTCTTCCCGGCGCCGTTCGGGCCGCTAAGCACGACCACCTCGCCGGGTTGGAGATGCAAATCGGTCTCGGATAATGCCTGGTAGTTGCCGTAATTGTGGCTAAGTTGCCTGGCTACCAGGCCGTTTTGTTCTATGGAAGCAAAAGCAGATGGATTATGGTTCAAACTAGGCTCCGTTAATAAGTTTACACACCTTCGGTCTGGGGTCCCTTTCCATAAAGAATTTGGCGTGGGGGATCCGTTCTGATTTATACTACACTCTGAATAGTTTCGGCAAGCAGGGCGACGAAGGGAGCAAACATACACCCGGCTTATAAGGTTTGCTATAATTCCAGCATGACCCAATCAACTTCCTCCCCTCTGATATGGGGTTTTGTCGCCGACCTGATGTTCGCGGTGAAAATCGAGCATGCCGCCCAGGAGCTGGATTTCCGCGTGCGCTGGATTGAAAACGCCGAGCAGGTGGCCTTACCCGATCCTACCGCGCCCAAGCGCCAGCCTGCCGAGCACCTGGTCGGCCAGGGAGCCGCGTTAATCGATCAAGTTTCAAGCAGCCAGCCGGCGTTGATCATCTTTGATTTGGGCAACCGCGGAATCCCCTGGCGGGAGTGGCTGCCTCTGATCAAATCGGTGCCGGCCACCCGCCGCATTCCGGTGCTGTGCTTCGGCTCTCACGTGGATGTTGAAACCATGCAGGCAGCCAAACGCGCTGGCGCAGAGGCGGTGTTGGCGCGCTCGCGCTTCGTTCAAGACTTGCCCGGGTTGATTGAGAAATACGCCCGTCTTCCGGACTACGCCGGGTTGCAGGACGCTTGCCGGCAGCCTCTGTCGGATCTGGCTCTTAAAGGCTTGCAGGAATTCAACCATGGCGAGTATTTCGAAGCCCACGAGTTCTTAGAGGATGCCTGGAACGCCGATGATACGCCTGCTAAGGAGCTGTATCGCGCCATCTTGCAAGTCGCTGTGGCGTATTTGCAGATCGAACGCAAGAACTACCGCGGTGCGGTTAAGATGTTCTTGCGCATGCGCCAATGGCTGCGCCCGATCCCAGGCCAGTGCCGGGGCGTGGACGTGGATCAACTGCGCCAGGACGCCGCCCGGGTTGAGCGCAGATTAATGGAACTGGGTCCGCAAGGCATTGGCGGCTTCGATCGCCGCCTTTTCAGACCAGTGATCTATGATCAAGATTTCGGGGATAAATGATGATCGATTTAGAAACCGCAAGACAGTTAAAAACAGCCGGCTTGGATTGGCGGCCGGAGATTCTGGATTATTTCGGAATTCCCGACCGCCATATGGATGACCGCATTTTCGTTATCAGCGATATGCTGGTGACGGTCGAATTGCTTCAGGGCCTGCAAATTGTCAGTTTCCAGGGCGCCTCCGAATGGGCCCTGGACTATCTGGTGACCACGGACGCCATCTGGATTCCGCGTGAAGACCAGCTTCGCAAGGCTCTGGAGGCGGCTTTGTTGGAAAGCGGCCGCCCCGAGTTTCGCATGCGCGGTGGCCTGGCTGGTTACCAGTGCGATTTAGTCTTCAATGAGCAGACGCTTTCCTTCCAGGGTGACGACGCCAGCCAGGTTTACGCCCAGGCCCTGCTGCACATCCTGAGCGACTGAATCAGCTCTTCAACGCCACACGCATTCAAAAAACCGCCCATGTCGACAGAACCGCATTTGGAAATTCCTCCTGCCTGGGAAAATCTGCCTCTGGATGCGCTGCGCGGGGTGCTGATGGTGATCGGCGCGCCGGACGTGGGGAAATCGACCCTGGCGCACTATCTTTTTGAAAGACTGAAACAAGCAAATCCAAGCGGCAAACAGGGGCGCTCTTTAGCCTACGTAGACGGCGATCCCGGGCAGACCAACCTGGGACCGCCAGCCACCATCACCGCCTGTTTGGCGCCTCTAGATATTTGTAGCAATACCGTTTCGACCCTTGGAGAAAACAAACTGCGCCGGTATTTCATCGGTTCGACTTCGCCGCGCGGGCACATGTTGCCCATGGTCGTCGGAGCCGCGCGCCTGGTGCAAGCTGCCGAGGCGGATACCCTGGTTTACGATACCTGCGGTTTGGTCGATCCCGCTCAAGGGGGGCAAGCCTTGAAGATGGCCAAGATCGATCTGCTGCAACCCTCGATGATCTTCGCCATCCAGCGAGAGCACGAGCTTGAACCGCTTCTAGTCCCACTGCGCCTGAGCGGGCGGGTACGGGTAGTGACCTTGCGTCCCTCCGCAGCGGCAAGCAGAAAGGCAAACACACATCGTAGAGCCCACCGCCGGCGAAAATATGCTGCGCATTTTAAGGGATCGCGGATTGTCGAAGTAGATTGGACCAAGCTGGCGGTTTTTCCGCGGCCGGACTTCAGTATGCAACGTCTGGTGGCTTTGGAGGATGCTGCGGGGTTTACCCTGGCGCTGGGCATCGTGCGAGAAATCGACCGCCAGGCTCGTAAGGTAAGCATCCAAACCCCACTGGCCTCCCTGGATGATGTCCGATCGCTGCACTTGGGTGACGTCAGTGTCGATCCGCACGACTATCAAGACCAGTTGATGGGTATGTAAAATTTAAAAACTAGACCTGACCTGACAGGTTTCAAAAACCTGTCAGGTCTTCAGGTGACGAAACCTGATCAAGGAAATTGCCAATGGAAGAAGAATTAAAGCCTATTCACCACCGCCAGTGGTTTGTGCAGGCCCCGCTGCTGATCTTCGCCTGCGGAATCCCCGCCCAGGCCTGGCGGCACAGCAACGGCAAGTCTTACCTGGACGTGGATATCGCTATTGTCATGGACCACCTGACGCTGGCTGCCGCCAACCTGGGACTCGGCACTTGTTGGATGGCATCCTTCGATTTCCAAGCGGTCAGTAAACTCTTAGATTTGCCCAAGGATGTCGAACCACTGGTAATGACTCCCCTGGGCTATCCAGCAGATCAACCCGGGATCAAGGAGCGTAAGCCCCTAACCGAGCTGGTGCGTTATGAGAAGTGGTAGCAGGCAGGTAAGAAAATGAATTACGCGCATGAGATTGCCTCACAATTGGCCATCCAGCCGCAGCAAGCAGCGGCTGCGATTGAATTACTGGACGCCGGCAACACGGTGCCTTTCGTCGCTCGCTACCGCAAGGAGGCTACCGGCGGCCTGGACGATGAAAAACTGCGCCAGTTGAACGATCTACTGGCCAAACTGCGCTCCCTGGACGACCGCCGCCAGACGATCCTGAAATCTATCCAGGCACAGGACAAGCTGACTCCCGAATTGCGCCAGAAAATCCTGGCAGCCGATTCGATGACGGCGCTGGAAGACCTGTACCAACCTTACAAACCCAAACGCCGTACGCGCGCCAGCGTGGCCCGCGATAGAGGCTTGCAGGGCCTGGCGGGGTTGATCCTGGATCAGCCTCATTCCACCCCGGGTTTGCGGGAATTAGCTGCCCCTTTCTTGAACGACGAGGTGCCCACGGCAGAGGCAGCCTGGGCCGGCGCCCGCGACATCGTCGCCGAGACCATCAGCGACCATTCCGAGGTGCGCCAGGCCACGCGCACCAAAGCCTTGCAGTGGGGCTCCTTACACAGCCAGAAGCTGGATGATGCTTCCGACGAGCGCGGCGTGTACCGTCTGTATTACGATTTTGAATTGCGGGTGGATAAATTGCGGCCGCACCAGGTGCTGGCGATCAACCGCGGCGAAAGCGAAAAGGTCTTGCGGGTCAAGGTCGTCGTACCGGAACGCGATTGGCGGCGGTCTATTGAAGCGGTTTTCAAACCCGACCGCCGCTCGCCGTTGGCCGGGCAGCTCTGGGAGGCCATTCTGGATGCAGCCATGCGGCTGCTCTTGCCGGCGATCGAACGTGACGTACGGCGGGAGTTGAGCCAGATGGCGGAATCGCACGCCATCCAGGTCTTTGCCGAGAATCTGCGCGCCCTGCTCAACCAGCCGCCTTTGGCAGGCTTGACCGTGGTGGGCATCGATCCTGGTTTCCGCACCGGCAGCAAGGTCGCCGTCGTGGATGCAACCGGCAAGGTGCAGGCAACCACTACCATCTACCCCCACGAACCTCAGCGGCGCTGGGAAGAAGCTTTAAAGACCCTGGCTGAGTTAATCCATAAGCACGGCGCCTCCGTGATTGCCATCGGAAATGGGACCGCCTCACGTGAAACCGAGCAACTGGCTGCCGAGCTGATCCAACGCTTGCGGAGCGATGCTCAGATGGATGTGCACTACCTGATCGTTAATGAGGCCGGCGCCAGTGTGTACAGCGCCAGTTCATTGGCGCGCAGCGAACTGCCCGGCATGGACGTCAGCCTGCGCGGCGCGGTCTCCATCGCCCGGCGGGTGCAGGATCCTTTAGCTGAGCTGGTAAAGATCGACCCGAAATCTATCGGTGTGGGCATGTACCAGCACGACGTCGATCAAAAGCAGCTTTCGGAAAGCCTTAACCAGGTGGTTGAGAGTGTGGTTAATCAGGTCGGCGTCGACGTAAACACCGCTTCACCGGCATTGCTGACGTATATCTCCGGGATTGGTGCAAAACTGGCTGAGCGCGTCGTCGCGCACCGGGATGAAACCGGCCTTTTCCTGCAGCGGAAAGAATTGCGCGGTGTCTCCGGTCTAGGCCCGAAAGCTTTCGAACAGTCAGCCGGTTTTCTGCGCATCCAGGCGGGGGAGAACCCGCTGGATGCCAGCGCCATCCATCCGGAAAGCTATCACGTTGCAGAAGCCGTTCTGCAGAAAGCCGGTTGTTCCCCCAAGGCGCCGCCCGCAGAGCGCAAGCGCAGCCTGCAGGCCTTGATCCAGCGCATCCCAATCGAGACATTGGCTCAGCAACTGAACAGCGGCATCCCTACGTTGGAAGATATCCTCGAACAGTTAGTTCGACCGGGCCGGGACCCGCGCCAGGACCTGCCAAAGCCGATCTTGAGAAGCGACGTGCTCTCTATGGATGATCTTTCGGAAGGTATGCAGATGAAGGGCACCGTCCGGAATGTAGTCGACTTCGGCGCTTTTGTGGACATTGGAGTCAAGCAGGACGGGTTGCTGCACCGCAGCCAGATTCCGCGCCAGGTCAAACTGCAGGTGGGTGACGTTGTGGATGTAATGATCTTGAAGGTCGAACCTGAACGCGGCCGCATCGGCCTGGGATGGCCGGGCAAGTAGGCGCAGCCTGTTCAGCGATAATCGACCAGGATTAGTAACTCGACGCCGCTGGGACAGTAGCGCCCCACGTTATTGATGTATTCGTCTAAATCCTCCGCCAAGGTGGTCGGGGTGACATCACAGTCCTTCTCGGCGGTTGCCGTCATTTTGATATCCTGCGGGTCCAGGTGCCATTTCCAGGGTGCATTATGATCCCCTTGACCTGGCCCGGAGAGCAGCTTTCCGTTGGGGACCTTGGCTTCGCTGTTGCCAGCCTCCAGCGCCTGTAACTGCCGGATGGTATCCGTGTTGGTCACCCATACCCTGAAGCGTTCGTTTTGAACGCTGAAGGTCGCCAGGACGCCTCCGGCCAGGGCGCTTACGGTCGGCTCAGGTTGTTCGTTTCTGAGCGACTGGCAAGCCCCCAATGTCAGACTGAAAATCAGCGCAGCCAGCAGGTTGTACAGCACGATTTGCTTTTCAAGTAGGTGTTTTAAAATAGTTTTCATAGGGTACTCCCTTTCTTATGCGTATCCCCTTTGGGGAGTCGTCAGTTAATCTCTTCTAGGTTTTTCTAATTTCCGCGGACCACAAGCGCAGCCCGCAATTTTCCCTATGGCAGATTCCAGTAGGCGATTTCGTCCACCCATACGATGAATTCGTTGGTGTTTTGCGAGCCCAGGATCATGCCGTAAGCGCCTGTATCGAAAACTGAATCACGCACTTCTTGCAATTCGTGGCCGTTGGCGTATAGGGTAAAACGTGTGCCGTTGATTTTTAGACCCAGACGGTTGGTTTGTTTTGCGCCCTTCAATATATACTCACTGGGTGTCCAATCGACCACTTCGAAGGAACGGTTGTTTTCACCATCCCAGCGAACGAAGGCATATTCCCCATCGCAGGAGAAGTAGAACCAGTACCCGCTGACCGAATCGGAGCGCACGATTAACCCGTAGCGATCGTGGCCGCTGCAGCTTTGGGGTTGGGCAGTCATTTCGATGTAATAATTCTTCGGGTTAGGCCACGAGAGGATCCATGCGTTGCGCGGTCCCATCTCGAAGACAGTCATCACCATCTGACCGTCCTTGATCTCGAAACTGGCGTGCTCATCTTCGTATGGAATCCAGTTGTTCTCATTGTTAAAGTTATCCCGCAAAGTTGGATCGCCCAGAGCGAGCTTGGGATCGCCGGCGATGGTGGTGGCGGTGGGGGCCTCAGTTACGGTTGGAGAGGGTACAGGGGTCTCGGTCGCGGTGGGGGCAGCCGTGTCCGACGGGGATGGCGTTTGGCTGGCAGGCGCCGGGGTTGGGGAGGCTGCTCCCGGAGCCGAGGTTTGTGCGGCGCCGCCTTCGATGGTGGCTTGAGATCCCGTTCCGGCGGGTTGCGTATCCGTGGGGGATTGGGCCACCTGGGTAAGCTGGGCAATGATGGTCTCCGCCGCGGCGGTGTAAGCGGCGTCCGATTGGGCGGCTTCCGTAGGCGTCGCCAGGCCGCCCAGGGTGCAAGCGCCGAGCAGCATTGCAAGGATCGCCAGTAAGAGTAGGGTTGCCATGATCGACGGTCGAGATAGCTTGGTAAGAATGGCGTGATTCATGAACTTCTCTCCATACGAGGCATCTTATTGAATTAGCTAGAGTCTAACAGATTTTTACCCAGGTTGGTTACCAGGAAAGCCACTTGACCGGCTGGACCTCCAGCAGTTGGGTATAACGCTCTTCCGTGGTGATATCCCATTCATACTTTCGGTAAAAGATTTGGGAGATTTCTTGCGACCAGGGCGGTTCCACGGGCGTGATCGTGCCTTCGCAGATCACCGGGTTCGTGCCGTCCTCTAGAGCCAGCGCAACGTTGTGGTTGCAGGCGATATTACGACCCTTCACACTTTCAGGCTCAATGCACAAGTAGAGTTTACTGGCATGCCAGGCGAACCAGACCGGGACCAGATGCGGGCGACCATCGGAACGGGCGCTGGCGAGCCAGATATTTTTCGATTTTTGCAAGCGTTTTTGAATAGCGTCATTCATCATGTTCCTTCTTGGCGTGGTGGTGTGGTTATTCATGCATCTAGGTGATTGGACTTCGCATGGCCTACTTTCACAATATAATTAGGCTCCGGAAATTTCAATAGCGCTATTATAAGAGCTTCTCACGGTTTACTCGAACAATTGTGAAGGGGTATCGCATGGAAAAAGTATTGCTTTCCTGGAGTAGTGGCAAAGACAGCGCTCTTGCGCTGCAGGAAATGCTTAATTCCTCCTTCTACCGGGTCACGGCTTTGTTGACCACCGTCACACAAGACTTCGCGCGCGTCAGCATGCACGGTGTAAGAATGAATTTATTGGAACGGCAAGCGCGGGCGCTGGAAATCCCCTTGGAAAAGGTCTTCATTTCCAGGCAAGCTACGAATGCCGATTATGAAGCTGCTATGGGGAAGCTATTGAGGGCATACCAGGCGCAGGGGGTTTCGAAAGTCGTCTTTGGCGATATCTTTCTAGAGGATGTACGCCGGTACCGGGAAAAACAACTGGCTAAGATCGGCATGCAAGGGGTATTTCCATTGTGGCAGCGTGACACCCACCAGTTGGTGCAAGGTTTTATCCGTCAGGGCTTCAAAGCGCTGGTCACGTGTGTCGACAACCAGGTCCTGGATGGCAGCTTTGCTGGAAGATTCATCGACGACGCCTTTCTGGATG
>Ga0207752_1001273_pt1 | contig 11711 bp, 9 predicted proteins | sample Pon2CUnioCityCA_6_FD_187272 | JGI IMG/M metagenome (GOLD analysis project Ga0207752, IMG submission 187272) | Marine sediment microbial community from Union City, CA, USA - Pond 2C Sediment 2 (SPAdes) | ecosystem: Environmental > Aquatic > Marine > Intertidal zone > Salt pond sediment ... | reverse complement strand
CTATCGGTCCTGTGGTTGTTGTGGATGATAACTACCATGCCCAGACCTCCATTCGGAATGTAGATACCATAATTAAAAAGTACAGAAAAAAAGAGAATAAAAATGAAGAACACAAATAAAAAAAATTCTTTGGGCAGCCTAAAAAAAATCATCAAAGAACAAAAGCAAGCCAGAAATGCAGAAAAAAAGATCACCCTTACCGTATCAGCTGGAACATGCGGACAAGCCAGAGGCTCAATGGAGGTTATCGATTTTCTGAATAAAACTATAAAACAAAAAAAACTTGAGGACCGAATCCAGGTCAAAGTCACAGGATGCCATGGATTTTGTGAAGCGGAACCCAACATCATAATCCAACCAGATGATATTTTTTACCAGCATGTAAAGCCAAAAGATTCCAAAGATATCATTGAAAAAACAGCCCTTAATAATGAAATCATTGACCGACTTCTTTACACGGATCCTTCCACAAAAGAAAAAGCCAAGCGAGGTAATGACATATCCTTCTACACCAAACAAAAGCGCCTTGTGCTTGGTGATAATGTTCTCATTGATCCTACTGATATCAATGACTATTTCTCCATCGGAGGATATAGTTCCTTAGTGAAAACGCTGGAAAACCTAACTCCCGAACAGGTTATTGACACGGTTAAATCATCAGGAATCAGAGGAAGAGGGGGAGCAGGCTTTCCCACCGGGGCCAAATGGGAATTCACCCGGAAAGCGAAAGCTGATGTAAAATACATCATATGCAACGCAGACGAAGGTGATCCGGGCGCCTATATGGACCGCAGTCTCATGGAGGGAAATCCGCACCGAGTATTAGAAGGAATGATCATCGGAGCCTATGCCATTGGAGCTTCCGAAGGTACTATTTACATAAGAGATGAATATCCCCTGGCACTTCAGAATATTACACTTGCTCTTCAACAGGCAAGGGACTTCGGGATATTAGGTAAAAATATCTTAGGCAGCGGCTTTAGCCTTGAGATAAACATAGTAAAAGGAGCGGGAGCTTTTGTTTGCGGTGAAGAAACCGCTCTTATTGCCTCTATTGAAGGAAAAGTTGGAGAGCCCAGACAAAGGCCTCCTTTTCCTGCGGTTGAGGGATTGTGGAGAAAACCAACCAACATCAATAATGTAGAAACATGGGGGAACATTCCTCTCATTATTGAAAAAGGAGCTGATTGGTACTCTCAAATCGGAACAGAAAAAAGCAAGGGAACCAAAATATTTTCATTGGTCGGAAAGATCAACAACACGGGATTGGTTGAGGTACCTATGGGTATTACTCTTCGGGAAATCATTTTTGACATTGGAGGCGGCATCCCAAAGGACAAAAAATTCAAAGCGGTTCAGACCGGAGGTCCTTCCGGAGGATGCCTCCCTGAAGAAAAACTGGACCTTCCCATAGATTATGAAAGTCTGACTAAAGCAGGTTCCATCATGGGCTCGGGCGGAATGATCGTCATGGATGAGAACACCTGTATGGTGGATGTAGCCAAATACTTCCTCAATTTTCTCAGAGATGAATCCTGCGGGAAGTGCCTCTCCTGCCGGGAAGGAACCCAGCGAATGTGGGAGATTGTAACCAAAATAAGTGAAGGAAAAGGCGAAGAAGGAGATCTGGCGCTTCTTGAAGAGCTGGCTCATGCGGTGAAAAACGCCTCCATGTGTGGTCTAGGACAAACAGCTGCGAATCCTGTTCTTTCTACTTTAAGATACTTCAGAGATGAGTATGAAGCCCATGTCATTGATAAAAAATGTCCGGCAGGCGTATGTAAAGATTTGATAAAGTATACCATTCTTGAAGACAAATGCACAGGCTGCATGGCCTGTATAAAGCCCTGCCCTGTGAATGCTATTTCAGGAGAACTCAAAAAAGTACATACCCTGGACGAAAACAAATGCATCAGGTGCGGAGCATGCTATGAAGCATGCAACTTTGATGCTATAAAAATAGAGTGAGGTTAATATGATTAATGTAAAAATAAATAACCTAGACGTCAAAGCAGAAGAAGGCTGGACCATACTTGAGACAGCTAAATTCTACGGCCTGGAAATCCCGACTCTTTGCTACAACGAAGGCCTGAGTGTCTATGGAGGGTGCCGGCTGTGTCTTGTAGAAATCGGAGAAAAACCCAACACAAAAATGGTCTCTTCCTGCACCTACCCTGTCAGTGAAGGGTTGGTCGTCCATACAGACACAAAAAGAGTCATCCAGACCCGCCGCATGATGATAGAACTGATGCTCTCGGTCGCCCCTAACTCAAAAACAATCCAGGACCTTGCCTCAAAATTCAATGTGACACAAATGCGGTTTAAGGCCAGAAATGAAGAGTGCATTTTGTGCGGGCTTTGTGTGCGCATGTGTGCGGAACAGATGGACGGAAAAGCTATCGGCTTTCAAAACCGAGGGCATAAAAGAAGAATTTCAACTCCGTTCGACGTCCGATCAGAGGTATGCCGCCTCTGTGGCGGATGTATGTACATATGCCCGGCCTGCCAGCTGAGATGCCATGGGCCTAATCCTGATACAGATGTGTGCAATGCCTGTCTGACCATGGATCCTACATGCATAGACACCTATGATGAACTGCAGTGCTGGATGTATGATGCCGGTCGCTGCGGCACGTGTGTCAGGGAAGAGGATGAAAAAAAAGAAGCGAATCAGGAAATAAACAAAAAATAATCACGGAACAATGCTTCTTTTAATATACAAAGAAAAGAGTATATAAGGAGGAATTAAGAATGTCTTATACAAAACTAAATAGGAGTGCCGCTACCCTTACAAAGAACAGAACAGAGGGGTCTGTCAGCCCCTTTAGCGGTATGTGTGTGACCTGTGTTGACGGCTGTATTGGTATGTGTGAGATCGGAAAATCAGCGTACCGCGGACATGAGGTTCTGTATCCACAGCCCTTTGGGATCATTACGTCTGCTTCAGAAAAAGATTATCCTGTTGACCTTTCTGACTTCACCATTCTTGGCACAGCCGTGGGAGCCCATGGTGTGGAAGCTGACAGCGATAAGGCGACCTTCCCCAAAGTCAGCATTGAAAGCGCCATCGGCCGCAACAAAGACCTTAAACTCAAAGTTCCCTTCATCATCGGAGCCATGGGTTCCACAAATGTAGCCAAACAGAGCTGGAAAGGATTAGCTGCAGGAGTTGCAATATCAGGAAGCATACTCATTGTAGGAGAAAATGTCTGCGGGATGGATGAAGAATCAGAGTTCAAAAACGGAAAAGTCGTCAGGTCCGCAGATATGGAAAATCGGATCAAATTTTACAAAGACTGGCAGGAAAAAGGCTATGGAACCGTTGCCGTGCAGGCTAATGTCGAAGACACCCGTTTGGGAGTGCAGGAATATGCCATCGAAAAACTTGGAGTGGAGGCTGTTGAATTGAAGTGGGGACAGGGAGCCAAAGACATCGGAGGCGAAGTCAAACTCAAAACCCTGGACAAAGCTCAAAAACTGAAAAAAAGAGGATATATCGTTCTTCCTGATCCGGAAGATCCTGATATCATCGAAGCCTTTAAAAAAGGAAGCTTTAAAGAATTCGAAAGACACTCCAGGCTGGGGATGGTTGAAGAAGACAGCTTTATGAAAAGGGTTGAAGAGTTGAGAAAAGCAGGAGCCAAGCATATCTTCCTGAAAACCGGAGCATACAGGCCTGAAGACCTGGCCCGGGCTGTCAAATTCGCCTCTAAAGCAGAACTAGACCTTCTCACAGTCGATGCTGCCGGAGGCGGGACAGGAATGAGCCCCTGGCGCATGATGAATGAATGGGGAGTTCCCGGAATCGAGCTCTGGTCGCTTCTCTACAAATACCTAAAAAAGATCGATGAAAAAGGAAAATACGTTCCTGACGTAGCTGTCGCAGGAGGCATTACTTTTGAGGATCAGATCTTTAAAGTCCTTGCTTTAGGCGCTCCTTATTTCAAGCTGGTCAGTATGGCCAGAGGTCCTATGGCTGCCACCATGGTTGGAAAGACTATTGGAAAAAGAATCAATGAGCAGCAGATCCCTGTTTATGTGGAGCGGTTTGGAAACACGGCTGAAGAAATATTTGTCACAGCACCAAAGCTGAAAAGAAAATTCGGAGAGAGATTCAAAGACATCCCGACCGGAGGTATGGGTCTTTATGGTTATTTTGAAAGGCTCAGTCAGGGCTTGAGACAGTTCATGGCCGGAAGCAGAAAATTCCAGCTCAAATATATCTCCAGAGATGATATTGCTTCCCTGACAAGACAGGCCGAGGATATAAGCGGTATTCCTTACATCACTGAGATAGATAAAGAAAAAGCTGACGAAATCCTTAATTTCTGAGACAGTCAATATTTGCTTTAAGGATTAAAAAGCCGAATCACAAGGGCAGATCATGGAAACATTTCCATATCTGCCCTTTTTTTATTTATGGAACTTCCTGATAAATTCCTCTACCTCAGGAACCCCTCCCTGGTAAATCAGGTATCCGTTGTACGGCTCCCTTTCCGTTATTTCATCGTTTATGGGATGAAGCATCATTTCCTTAACCTTATCCGGATCATCTGTCTGAGCCAGGACCCATCCCAGTTTGATATAAGCCACTTCAGGAAGCATGTTCTCTGCCGGAACAATACCTTTGGCCATCAAGTCTCTTCCAGTGTCATACACATACATATGCACATATCCCCAAAGAGTCTGTACGGTCATAAAAATGTGCACACCCTTTTTTACAGCTCTTTCTATGGCAGGATAAACCGGCTTATTGACATGTCCCAGACCTGTTCCTGCGATCACGATTCCTTTATATCCATTATCCACCAAAGAATCGATCATATCCGGCCGCATATTGGGATAATAGTAGATCAAGGTGACTTTTTCTTCAAAATAAGGAAAGACCCGGCATTTCTTGTCCTTTCTCCTGGGATTGTATTTCTTTTTAATGAGCCCCACACTGTCTCTGGTGACTTTGGCTACCGGGACATCCCCAATAGTCCGGAAAGTGGAACGATAGGAAGAATGCATCTTCCTCACGCGTGTCCCTCTGTGAAGAAAGCCGTATTCGTCCGAAGTGGGGCCAAACATACACACCAGTACTTCGGCAATATCCGAATGTCCTGCTGCATAGGAAGCATGCATCAGATTCAATGCGGCATCTGAGCTGGGTCTGTCCGAAGACCTTTGAGAGCCCACCAGAATGACCGGTACAGGCAAATCCTGTACCATAAAAGTCAACGCAGCGGCGGTATGATGAAGGGTATCTGTTCCATGACCGATAATGATTCCGTCTGTTCCTTTTTGGATTTCTTTTTGAATGGCTTTAGCCAGAACCTTGTACTGCATGGGACCCATGTTTTCACTAAATACCCCGAATAATTTTTCAGTAGTGATGTTGCAGATATCAGCAAGCTCAGGAACCGCTCCGTAGAGTTCTCCTGGAGAAAAAGCCGGAATCACCGCCCCTGTCCTGTAATCCAATCTGGATGCTATGGTCCCTCCGGTTCCGAACAGCTTGACATTGGGTTTGTCATCTGAATAGGGAAATTTTTTTTCCGGAATATGGTATTCGGCTTTCTTATAACCCAACTCCTCAATATCATTCACGGTCTCTATGTCAATACCTATGTTGTAGCCTGTGGCTATCTTAAGAACAATGTGTTGGTCATCATCATTTTCAGCCCTTGGAAGGATGGTTCCGTCAAATACTCCCCTAGTGGTATCCACTCTGACCTTACCCCAGACCCTGGCTTTGAACTTTTTCAGCAGATCCAGTGCTTTTCCTTTATAACCCTGAAACAGGTCTTTATCGCTCACTTTCCTCAACCTTTTCTTTAATTTTCCGTCTGAATTCGGAAAGGGGAAGGTTCCCCAAAGCAAGGCGCCTCAACCTGCCCATAGCCCAGTCAATCACCGCCTCTTCCCGGCCATTTACCCTTTTATAAGGGTTGAAATCGGCCAGAACAGAAGGAATCCGGGCGAGAATAGCCTCGGCTTTCCTTTTTTTGTATCCCATTTTATCTAAAAGCTGATGAAAATCCTGTTGAGGATGGTGATAGAGCCCGGGAATCATTTCTTCAGCCAGTTCGAATTCAATGGAATGCTCATGGAGAAATTTCAATAGCGGGTAAATTTGTTCGTATTTGAATCCGGTAGATCCTTGGTCTTGGCCTTGGGCATGCTTCAACACATGGCCAAAAAGAGTTCCCACATAGGGTGGACTTATCTCCAGATCGCTTATTATTTTCTCCATTACAGGAACCAGATTGTTCCTTAAAAGATAAGTAAACGTGTCTTCCGGAATATTCCACTTTTTCAACTGGTCAATTCTTTTTGAAACATCCACAGGAAGTCTTTTTCTTATTTCTTCAATGCACTCTTCTTTTAAGGGTATGGGGGACGAATCTGTATCCGGATACATGCGGTCAGGACCGGGCAGGACCCGTTCGAATACAGTTGTGCCGTCTTTGAACGATTTACGGCTCTCCCGTGGTACTCTCTCAAAAGCCATCAGGCATCTTTCCTCAATGGTTTCCAGGGCTGTGGGAATGTCTTGTTCAGGGCCCCAGATAATTATCTGGGCATCGCCCGGTTTTGCATTTAAAATCTTGCGAATCCGCTTCCACTGGTTATCTGATATATCTTTTTCTATCTGTTCCGAATGGGCCAGATGGGGTTTTTCTATACACGCGATCACTTTTATGCGGCCGCTTAACTCATCCGCAAACATCTGACCGGGTTGTGTGAAATGGGACAGGATCCCTTTGAATGAAGGGAGATTGACCGCCGCTATTTTATAATTCCTTTGAGCAGCGTCTTTTAAAACACGTGATGTAAACCGGAATGCTTTGGGATCGATGCTTTGTGACCGTATCTTCCATTTCTTTATTTGCTTCACTCTTCTCCCGAGCTTGTCTCTTATATGCAGAAGGGCCCACTGCCTGAAAGCCTCATTATGCGTCAAATCCGGAATCCATTTGTTATGAGAGACTCCTTTTATTTCATTGCGGTCCCCTCCTCTGCAGCTCACATTCACATCTTCTCTTCCCGATCCTATCCCTGTTCTTACTTTTCCTGTGCTCCGGTTTAAAAAGCGTATGTAATCCGCCCCTTCCCTCACTTCGTCAGGATTTGCAAAATCAGGATAGGTCACGGTCTCAATGAGAGGCATCCCCAATCGGTCGGTCTGGTATTTCCTCACATGACCTTTATCCGATATTTCGCGGCAGGAATCCTCTTCCAGACTAAGCTGGATCAGCCTGACTTTTTTGTTCCTCAGCTGGATTTCCCCTTCCACCCCTAAAATAGCGGTTCTTTGGAATCCGGTGGGAATGCTTCCGTCCAAATACTGTTTCCTGATGATATGCACTTCTCCCACGATATTTAGCTTACATAAAAGTGAGATTTCCAACGCGATATCCAGAGCTTCCCTGTTAAGTGGGAAGGGAGGAGTATCGTCAATGTCATACGTACAAGCAGTCTCATTCTTTATTCTGTACACGATCTGTTTTCTGGTCTTAAACTCCATCAAAGCAGTCCCGTCATATTCTCCCAGCTCACTCAGAGTGGGCCGCATATGCCTGATGATCTCAGCATCATATTCCTTCTTAGGGTTGTAAAGTCCGGCCGGACAGTTACAGAACAACTTTTTTTTGGTTTTTAACTGCTGGTGGACTTCAAGGCCGGATTTAAAGCCTATCCGGTCATAGTCTTTTTGGGAAGCCTTTTTCCGTGAGATATAACCGATCTCTTCTCTTGTTTTATTAAAATTGTTCTCAGGGTCAAATTCTTCAGTCATTAAACAAACCTATTACAGAACCAATCATTCTATCAGAATTAAATAATTTTCCAAGCTCTAATACCTAAATTCTTGAATTTCAATCTGTTTCTATCTCTTGTCATTTGTTAGCGATGACTCGTTTTAAACATAGAAAAGAACTAGAACTTCTGCAACTACGGCTGGTTTGTCCTGCCCTTGTATCTCGACCGTATTTTGAACATGGGCCAGGATCCGGCGAAACCCTCTTTTCTCCACTTTTTCAAGAACAGCTCTGTTTCTTATCCGGGAGCCAGGTCCGACCGGACGGATGAATCTGACTTTATTTATCCCGTAATTAACCATCATCTTACAATCATAGGCAAAGATTTCGCTTCCCTGGCTCAAATAAGGTATCAGGGACAGCACCAGAAACCCATGGGCAACAGTCCCTCCCAGCGGACTTTTCTCTGCCTTTTTGATGTCCACATGGATCCACTGCCTGTCTTCCGTACATTCTGCAAAGTCATTGATACGGTCCTGGGTTATCTCAAACCAATCCGAAAGGCAGACCTCCTTACCTCTATATCTTTTAAGCTTTTTCAGGGTCAATTTTTCGCTCATCACTCATAACCTTTCCGCGACAGACATGATTCTTTTAAGAACAATTACTTGAACTTCAAAATCTGAATCATGTATACTCGGCGTAAGAATTACTTTATATGGAAATCATACTAAACCGTTCCATGACTCACAAGGTCAAATATTTGGCATGAAAAACAAACGGTCCCTTCTTACATCTGTTCTTTTCTTCTCCTTTCTTTTTCTCTTTTTTGCAGGATGCGGCCAAAAAAAAAGCCACAGAACCTTTAAACTCGCCCATGTTCTTGATACCACCCATCCCGTTCATAAAGCCATGACCTTCATGGCTAAAAAAGTTGAGGAAAAATCTAATGGCAGATTGACCATAGAAATATATCCGAGCGGACAGTTAGGGCAAGAACGAGAGTTGATAGAGCTTCTGCAGATAGGAAGCCTGGCTATGACCAAAGTTTCCACAGCTCCTCTCGAATCCTTTGTCCCTGAGATGAAAATCCTTGGGATTCCCTATGTATTCAGGGATGATACCCATAGATGGAATGTTTTGAAAAGTGATATCGGCAGATCCCTGCTTCTTTCAGGAGAGGACTATTTTCTCCGCGGCTTGTGCTTCTATGATGCAGGAAGCCGGAGTTTTTATACCAAAAAGATTCCCATACATACGCCGGAAGACCTCAAAGGGCTGAAAATCAGGGTCATGAAAAGTGTGACATCCGTCAACATGGTCAAAGCACTGGGCGGCTCCCCTACGCCTATTTCTTGGGGTGAATTATACACAGCGCTCCAACAGGGGGTCGTCGATGGAGCGGAAAACAATCCCCCCAGTTTCTTTCTTTCCCACCACTATGAAGTGTGCCAGTTCTACACACTGGACGAACACACTTCGGTTCCTGACATCCTCTTGATAAGCACTGTGGTATGGAACAAACTCACCCCACAAGAACAAGAATGGCTCCAGCAAGCCGCAGATGAATCCGTAGACTTCCAGAGAAAACTCTGGGAGAGAGCCTGCCAGGAGGCTCTTCAAGAGGTCAAAAAAGCAGGAGTCACTATTATATATCCTGATAAAGCGGCTTTCATCCGGTCCGCAGAAAAACTCCATGACTCACAGAGAGACACTCAGATCTGTGAACTGATAAACAAAATAAAGGAGATGGAATAAATAATCAAAAAGGGAATAGGCACATGCCTAATTTTATTCAAAAAATAAACAGGATCACCGGTGCTCTGGTTTCCATTTTTATGGGCCTCATGGTCCTGGATGTCAGCTGGCAGGTATTTACAAGATTTATTTTAAGGAAACCGAGCCCGTTTTCTGAAGAAGTAGCGGGTTTTTTTCTCATCTGGGTCAGCATACTGGGAGCAGCATATGCGTTCTATAAAAAAGCGCACCTGGGAATAGACATCTTAACATCCAAAATAAAGGGTCTGAAAAGACAGGCTCTGGAAGTGACTGTAAATCTTATCATTCTTTGTTTTGCTCTCTTTATAATGGTCGTGGGGGGCATGAAATTGGTTATCTTGACATTTGAATTGAATCAGATATCCCCGGCTGTAGGGATACCTATGGGATATGTTTACTCCGTAATACCTGTGTCGGGAATCCTGATCGTCCTCTATTCCATAGGATTTATCACCTCTTCCATGAAGGATAAGAACAAATCCGTCCTGTCAAATAAAAACAAAAAAGATGGACTGCCTCTTTAAAACTTTCAAATCGGGGAAATGAATTCATGGAGATCTCTGTTATCATCCTCATTCTCAGTTTCATAATTCTGCTAGCACTCAATGTCCCCATTGCTGTAAGCATCGCTCTTTCAACAATACTGACCATGCTGTTTACCATAAATCCAGGCCCGGCTCTTACTACCGTTGCCCAGCAGATGACCAGCGGAGTCAACCGGTTTGCTCTTTTAGCCATACCTTTTTTTATTTTATCCGGACAGTTCATGGGAAGAGGCGGCATTGCCCGCCGGCTCATTGATTTTGCCAAGTCTCTGGTAGGAATGTTTCCAGGGGGTCTTGCCTATGTCAATGTCCTCGCATGCATGCTTTTCGGCTCCATATCAGGTTCTGCGGTTGCAGCCACATCAGCCATAGGTGGTTTCATGGTCCCTGTCATGAACAAAGAAGGTTATGATAAAAATTTTAACACAGCCCTGACAGTAACGGCCTCAACCACCGGCCTTCTCATTCCCCCCAGCAATGTCCTTATCGTTTATTCCCTCGCAAGCGGAGGCATTTCCATAGCCGCCCTTTTTGTTGCCGGATATCTTCCGGGAATTCTGGCAGGATTAGGCCTTATGGCCTCCTGTTTTGTGATCGCCATTATCAAAAAATATCCTGTAGGAAAGAGAGAAAATTTTTTATCAAGCATGAAAAAATTCTTTGCGGCCATTCCAAGCCTGCTGCTGGTCATTATCGTCATCGGGGGGATCATAACCGGCATATTCACGGCAACGGAAGCTAGCGCTGTGGCTGTTATTTACTCTTTTATCCTTTCAGTCCTTATATACAAAGAAGTCCGTATTCCGGAGATTCCCGGTATTCTGTTGAAAACAGCAGAGACCACAGCCGTGGTCATGCTTTTGATCGGAACCTCCAGGGCTATGTCCTGGATCCTCTCGTATGAAAACATTCCTCAGGATATCAGTTCCGGCCTGACAGGGATCACAGACAACAAATTCATCATCCTGATGATGATAAACCTGATGCTCCTGATCGTGGGCACGTTCATGGACATAACGCCGGCTGTGCTTATCTTCACGCCCATTCTCCTTCCTGTGGTGACAGGACTCGGCATGAGCCCCCTTCACTTTGGAATCATGCTTGTGTTTAACCTGTGCATAGGGCTCTGTACACCACCTGTCGGTTCTGTTCTGTTCGTGGGATGCGGGATAGGCAATACCACGATAACCAAAGTGACCAAATCCCTTCTTCCTTTTTATGTTGTGATGGTCGCTGCGCTCATGCTGATCACTTATTTTTCATGGTTCAGTGAATGGTTGCCAAAGCTGCTCGGCCTTTTTTAAGATAATTCATCCAAGTACTCACGGAGGAGATTGATATCTTAATTATTGAAATGCGTCTAACATTACAGGCACAGTTGAAGCGACATTGAAGATTTCATTGCGAAGAACGAAGTGATGAAGCAATCTCATCGTGAAACGAAGCATTGTGAGATCACCACGTCGCTTCGCTCCTCGTGATGACATAAAGGGAGCATAAACTGTGCCTGCAGTTTATACACCACTCCACAAAATTAATGATTTATCTTATGGAACTATTCCAGGTTGAAGCAGATGGTCTTGGGCTCTGTCATCTCCTGAATCGAAAATTTGATCCCTTCCCTTCCCAATCCTGAATTCTT
>Ga0207752_1001272_pt1 | contig 11713 bp, 10 predicted proteins | sample Pon2CUnioCityCA_6_FD_187272 | JGI IMG/M metagenome (GOLD analysis project Ga0207752, IMG submission 187272) | Marine sediment microbial community from Union City, CA, USA - Pond 2C Sediment 2 (SPAdes) | ecosystem: Environmental > Aquatic > Marine > Intertidal zone > Salt pond sediment ... | reverse complement strand
GGTTTCACGAGCGAGCTGTATTATCACAACAGTTTCATATTGGCCGACCCAATCGAAGCCTGGGTGCTGGAGACTGCCGGACCACATTGGGCGGCTAAACAGGTGCACGGTGTCTACACCATCTCGAATGGCCTGACGATCTCCAACCAATGGGACTTGGCTTCATCGGACCTGGTGGCTCACGCTATCCGGCAGGGCTGGTGCAAGGGCCGGGAAGATTTCGATTTTGCCGGCTGTTATTCGGATTTCCTCTACACCCGCTTCAGCGGTTGCCGGGCGCGCTGCAACCGCACGACCAGCTTACTGGAAGCCCAAACCGGTAAAATTAACGAGAATACCCTGTTCTCTGTTCTGCGCGACCATAACTCGCCTCCCGGTGAGGACCTCCCACCTGACCAGGGTATGGTAAACGTGGATGTATGTATGCACGCCAGTTTCGGTCCGATACGCATTAACCAAACCACCGGGTCGATGGTTTCACGTTTAAAACCCGAACGGGCCACCCACTTTTTTACCGGAACGGCTGCACCTTGCACGAGTGTCTTTAAACCAACCTGGGTCGACACACAACTACCCGATACAGGCCCTGTTCCTGATGGAACCTATGATGATCAGAGTTTGTTCTGGCGTCACGAGTTGCTGCATCGCACCACTCTGGAGAACTACCAGCGCTCGGCCCAATGTTACCGGGTCGAACGTGACGCGCTGGAAAAAGAATTTGTTCGTAAAACCCTGGATCTATCCAGCTCTCCCGCAGAAGAGCGACTGGCATTTTCGGCTCAAGCTTTTCAAAAGGCACGCGCCGCAGAAGAACGCTGGATCAAAGAAGTAATCGAACTGAAAGCGCCGGATCGCCGGAGCTTGCTGTTCAAGCACGCCTGGAACCAGTTCAACCGCCAGGCCCAGATGCCTGCAGATAAAGCTGATGAAGTCAAAGAAGCCCAGATGGCGCCATAGATGATTTCTGAGCCGCTTTCCATCCGGGAAATTTCGATTAAGGATCAATTTTTTTAATCGCGAAGTATCATCCCGGCATGCTATAATCCTGCAATTCGGTTTCTCCACCTTTACAATATGGCCCTGATTTAAGGAGGAGAACAGGTTCTTTATCACCAGATGGTAAGATTGTCAGGAGGAGGAAAGAAGAATGAAACGACATTTCTATTTAACATTGTTATTGGTTTTGATTGCCGTGCTTGGCCTGGCAGCCTGCAGCCAAGCCGCCCAAGCTCCCGAGGCGGGCGTCTCTGGGGAAGGTTTGGGAGGTGAAACTCTAGTTGTAGCGCACGACGTAAACTTCCCGCCCTTCGAGTTTCTGCAAAATGACGTCTACACCGGATTCGATCTGGATTTGATGAATGCCATCGCTGAAGTGGCTAATTTCACGCCGGATTACCGCGCCATGGACTTCAATGGGATTATACCGGCGCTGCAAGCCAACCAGGTCGATATGTCCATCGCAGCCATGACCATTAAACCGGACCGTGAAGAAGTGATTGACTTCTCGATCCCTTATTTCCGCACCGGTCTGGTCCTGGCAGTTAAACCGGAAAACACGGAGATCGTCAATCCGGAGGATTTGAAGGGTAAAGACGTAGCTGTCAAGATTGGCACCAGTGGTGATGCTTTTATCCGTGAACTGCCGTACGCTGACGAGATCAATATCGAGACCTTCGATAGTAATAACGATACCTATCTGGCGGTGATCAACGGAAACGTAGACGCCACGATAAACGACGATTCTACATTACGTTTTTACATCTCGACGGAGGGCGAAGGCAAATTGAAAATCGTCGGTGAATTACTTACCGGTGACGATTACGGGATCGCCGTACCTTCGGGTAACAAGGATACGCTGGATGCGATCAACGCGGCCCTGCTTACCCTGGCTGACAACGGGACTTACGACCAAATTTACGAGAAGTGGTTTGGCAGTGCGCCCAACGTCCGGCCTGGGGAGTTCGAGTAAATTAAGTGAGATATGCCAAGTCTGGTGATTAGACCCTGATCGATCAGGCAGCAGTTCGACCAGAACCGGTTGAGCTGCTGCCTTTTTGGTGGGAGACTTCTGCCAAAGCAAATTTGATATTTCTGAGGTCGCAAGTCCGGTTATCGACCGTATCGGGAACAGGAAATTTATATATGTTCGAAGACTTCTTCCAAATCGCCTTACAATTCACACCCAGATTATTGAGGGGCGCACTCGAAACCATTCGCATCACCGTTATTGGGGTGAGCTTGGGATTTTTGGTCGGAACAATTGTCGGTGTAACACGGGCTTATAAAACGCCCGTTATGAACCACATTTCCAGGTATTACGTCAACGTGATCCGTGGAACACCTTTGCTGGTGCAGATCTTTTTCATCTTTTTTGGAATTCCTAATATCATACAACGACCCATCGCGCCTCTGGTTGCCGGAATTGCCGCCATAGCGATCAACTCCGGCGCGTATTTCGGTGAAATCGTGCGCGGTTCATTATTGGCAATTCCACGCGGTCAGGTCGAAGCCGCCCGTTCGCTGGGATTGAACTGGCTGCAAACCATCCGCTACGTGATCGGTCCACAGGCCTTACTGGTTGGGCTGCCGCCTTTAGGAAACCAGTTCATCATCAGCCTCAAGGATACTTCCCTGCTGGCAGTGATCAGCGTCGAGGAGCTGACCCGCAATGGGCAGATCATTATTGCCGCTACCTTCCGGGCATTTCAGATCTGGATTCTGGTCGCCATAATCTACTTAATTTTGACTAGCATTTCCGCGGCGCTGCTGGAGAGGCTCGAAGTACGCTTGTCGCGCGGCCGGGCGTTTTAAAATACGGATATATTAGAATTAAACCAGGGTTTATTTTAATCAGACCAAAAGGAGATATTTCACGCATGGCGCGATATTCGGTTGACGAATTCATTCAGGCAACATCCCAGAACGAGGCTGCCGACCGCCCTTTTGAACTCGAAAATCCCTACTTGCTGGAGGTTAATCTCAATGGGAGGGTGTGGTCTAAACTGGGCGCGATGATTGCCTATGTAGGTAATTTGAAATTTACCAGAGAGAGTCTGATGGAACACGGCATGGGTCGCATGCTCAAGCGCATGGTCACCGGCGAGGGCACCCATCTGATGAAAGTCGATGGACGAGGGCGAATGTACCTGGCCGACAAAGGCAAGAAAGTCCAGATTTTGGATCTCCAAAACCAGACCATTTACGTAAACGGAAACGATCTGTTGGCCTTTGAGGAAGGCATTCAATGGGACGTAACGATGATGCGCCGTATCTCGGGTGTTCTCTCTGGAGGTTTGTTCAATATCCGCCTTTCGGGACACGGCATGGTAGCGCTAACCACTCATTACGACCCACTGACCCTGCGGGTGACCAAAGATCAACCAATTTTCACAGATCCCAATGCAACGGTAGCCTGGTCAGGTTCTCTGAGCCCAGACATCCATACAGACATCTCTTTCAAAACCTTTTTGGGCCGAGGCAGCGGAGAATCCATCCAACTCAAATTCCAGGGGGATGGTTGGGTCGTACTGCAGCCTTTCGAGGAAACCTACATGCAAGCTTCCAAATAATTGGCATAGTATAACGAGTAGAATCAGGCATCAAAAAAATCCGGCCTTCGCCGGATTTTTTCTTGTCGATTGCTTCCCAAATGAACGTAATTCCAACGCCAAAATGCTACTTTCTTATGACTAGCCCGACTTACCAGTCTTGCGGTGGATCCTTACGCTATCCCAAAACCTTACTCATCCTGGTCGCTTGACCAGTCGAAAACTCTCCACCTGTCCGATGTTTCCGGTGACAGATCAACTTATAGTTAATTCAAAAGATAACTTAACGGGAGTCCACTCGTCCATGAAAAAACTCATCAAAATCCTTGGAATCGCTCTGGCAGTCCTGGTTGTTTTCGTAGCCGCATTCGTGGCCTTTGTGGTCACTTCCGACCAGGGAAAGCTGAAATTGCCGGTAGCACATAAACCCTTTTTCGAAGGCCAGGCAAGGGACAGTTATCCATCGATGCTGCACGTCGAAGACAATCGCCTGGTAAACGCCCATGGTGAAACCGTGCGCTTGCGAGGTGCCATGCCCGTCGATCCGGCGAAGCTGCATGCCGAGAACCGCTTCAAGCGGCGTTTCTTCGAAGAACTCGCCAACACCGGCGCTAACGTGATCCGGATTCCCGTGCACCCGGCCAACTGGCAGAACGACCCCGATTACCTGTGGCGTTATCTGGATCCATCTGTGCAATGGGCGGGGGAACTGGGTATGTACGTAGTTATCGACTGGCATTCCATCGGGAATGTAGAGACCGGCACGGCTCCCTTGATGCCCGAACTGTACGCCCACACACAAACCATGACGGCCGATTTTTGGAAACTGACTGCAGCCTACTTTCACCAGGCGCCCCACGTATTATTCGAGGTCTTCAACGAACCTCAGGGAATCAGTGCCAATCGTTGGCGTGAAAACGCCAGCCAACTGGTTCAAACTGTACGTGCACAAGGCGCCCCCCAACCGGTAATTGTCGGGGGAGTAGACTATGCGCGCTCTTTGGCCTGGGTGATTGACACACCCATCTCCGGCGAAAATATCGTCTACGCCGCGCATATTTATCCCACCCACCCAGTGGATATGTGGCCGATCTATTTCGGGATGGTGGCCGAAAAATATCCAGTTTTGATCACCGAATGGGGCTTTATGGACGAAAACCCTTCCAATGAGCAGCCCTACCTCAACGGCAGTGCCGAGTCATTTGGAATACCGCTGATGGATTTCTTGGACGAAAGAGGCATCGGTTGGGTGGCTTGCTGGTATGATGACGGCTGGCAGCCGCCTATGTGGGCAGATGGAAACGAAAGCCTTACCCGTTTCGGTCAGTTTGTGCTTGCGCAATTGTAGGACAAGCTAACAGCTTGTCCTACAGCAGGCGCTGCCACCAGGGGCGGCGGTTGCGGTCTAGGTGTACGATTGATTTTCGGGTGATTTCGTATCCCTGCCGGATCAAATCCTGCGTGTGTTGGAAATCGTAGATCGGAACCGGCTTTTTCGATTGCAGCAGGATGCGTTCCACCTGTATGCCGCGCGCCTCGGCCAGGGCCAGTTCCAGGTTGGTCTGGCGTTGGATGACCGTCGCCATCAGTTTATTGATAAATACCCCTACCGTATTGTTGTCAACCATTGGGGTGCGTGGATCCGCCAGATCGAGAGCAATGATCTGCTTGGCGCCTCGAGACAGCGCCGGTTCAATCGGCAGGTTGCTCACCACACCCCCATCCATCAGGTAGCGGCCCTCCAAATTCAACGGGCGTGACCAGGGCGGCAAGGCTGTAGAGGCGAGCAACCCTTCCAGGACAGAATGCTCGGGATCATCACCGTATAAATAACTATCCTGGCGGTTCATATCCGCGGCGACGATGATTAATTCTGGCCCCGATAAATGTTTAAACTTCAGTTCTGGCGAAACGCCTTGGGCGACGTAAAACTCTCTCAACCGGTAGTAGGGGTATTCCCGAGTGCGATTAAACAATGTTCGCACGGTCAACCATAAATAGTTCGAAGGCAGGAGATCGGCTTTTGAAGCTACTTTCCAGACCGCCCGGAGTTCTTCCAACGTGCGTGTCGAAAAGCCTCGCATGGCAATAAAAGCAGCATTGATCGCCCCAACGGATGTGCCTACCAGCAAGTCTGGCTGGATGTCCGCCTCCAGTAAGGCTTGCAAAGCCCCAACCTGGAGCGCACCTCTTGAACCCCCGCCACCCAGCACAAATGTCATTTTTCCCATGCATCCCCACCTTTTTCTACTTCTAAGGAGCGGAGATTAACCAAATCGTAATTGAGATTCAATAAATTCATTTCCGCCCTTTGTTCGATTTAAAAATAGATCTTAAGTGCTTTGAATTTACCTGATCATACCACGGATGATCAAATCAACCGCCTGGTCCTCATCCAGACCGCGTGCGAGCAAAGATTCGAGCTCTTTACGGTTGACCGTGCCAATGGCGGCCTCATGGGTAACCTGTGCCTGATCGTCACGAACGATCACCATAGGTGTATTGCTGGCCTGTGCAGAACCGCGCACGATCTCGGTGCAGTCCATGTGACCACGGGCACCGGCCGCATTGCCTTCCATGGTGGTTAATATTTGGCTGACGGCTTCGTCACGCACAGCAACGCGCGTCTTGGTCAACCCGCGCGCTTTGGCGCCATTCAAACGCACGACCTCTTTGACCTGAATCTGGTCCTGCTGCGTGCCATAGGCTTTAGTGATCATCTCGACCAGCGCGTTTTCACCGACCTCCACCTGGTAGTCCAGGTCCATGTACCCGACTCGGCCGCGCGTTAAACTAAATGTCGTCACGAAGCGGCCACCCTTATCCACTTGAACTTGAACATGCGGCAGCACCTCGACACCACCGGTTTGACCGTGATAGTGCTCTTCGGTGTAGGTCAGGCTGGCTCCCTCTTGAACGTGAACCCGGCCGCGCATGTGGTGTTTTACTTTGACGGCATTAGGAAAGGAACAATGTGCCAGAAACTCAGCCTCGGCTCCAGCTCCGATTTCGTACTCAGCTTCGATGATCTGGATGCCTTCCTCGGGGACGACGCCGAAACACAGGTGCACCGGCCGTTCGATCTTTACCCCCGGTTCGACAAAAATATGCGCTTTAACGCCGTTTTCCAGCGGTTGTGCCTCGAAACGGATGCCTGGAACCTCATGCGAGGCCAACACCTGATCGCTGCTGACCACCAACGTAGCCACGTCCGGAAGCTGCAAAGCATCGGGATCCCCGCCGGCTTGGCGATAGGCCTCCATCATATCGGCCAATTCACCAGCCCAACCCGGTTTGCGCCCTGCTGCGTGCCGCTGTACGCGCTCTATACTCATAAGCCTGTCCTCAGTAATCGTCGAATTTGAAGTGAATTATTCCGCAGCCTGCTCGCTCCGTTTGGATTTCCCATTCCCGGGAATGTCCTCCAGTACTTTGGCTAAGGCTTCATTCCAAGGTTGGGAGCCTAAGCTGTCCAGGTGGGGCCGGCAGCGACCGGTGTAATATTGACGCGCTTCCTCCGGGTCGCCGGTGAATAATATGGTCCCGTAGCACATGATCGAAGCCACGCTGGCGGTCGCAGCCAGCTCTTCCCGGTGTGTGATCAAGAGCACCGCGCTGCCGGCTTCCGCCATGCCGCGGATGAGTTTCTCAATCTCCCCGAGCGATAAGACGTCGATACCCGAATCGGGCTCATCCAAAATCGCCAGGCGCGGTCGCATGGCATACACCGCCGCCAGTTCCACTCGCTTCCGTTCACCACCCGATAGAGTTTGATCCGCCGAACGATAGCCGTATACTTTGGCATTCAGCGCTACCGCATCCAAGGCTTCCACCACCTGGTTGCGGTTTGCGTTTTCAAGACCCAAACCGACGTATTTCCCAACCGGAATGCCTTCGAAGCGGGCGGGTTCCTGCCAGGCTAGTGTGATGCCCAAACGAGCGCGTTCGGTGATTGATAGAGCAGAAATGTCGCGGCCGTCGAACAGGATGCGTCCGGAGTTCGGCCGGTAGCCTTCACAGCCCATTAACGCATAAGCCAGCGAAGATTTTCCGGATCCATTCAAACCCAACAAAGTATGCACTTCGCCTGGGCAAACGTCCAGGTTTAAGTTACGCAGAATATCACGCCCCTCACGCCGCAAATTCAGGTTCTCGATTTTCAGTATAGGTGCTTCCATTCGCCAACCTTCTTCGTTTGGATCGCTCAATAAGCAGTTATTATGATTATAGGTCGGGCTGTTCAATTCGGATTGGGATTTATGTCACAAGTTTGCGGTGACATCTGTTGTGTTTGCTTTTGCAACACAAGCGATACTTCCCTTGCCATATTCCCCAAAGTAATCTATGATTTTCCTCCGATCCCTTAACCTTGGAGAGAGCATGGCGCAAGAAGCATATCCCCTTCCTTATCCTCGTAAACGCCTCGCCCGCGCCCTGGCACGCGGTTTGGGGCGTGTCTTGCTGCCGGTCCTCTTCAAGATTAAGATTGAAGGTCGGGAAAACTTCCCTGAAGAGGGTCCCTTGTTGGTGGTGGGCAATCACACTGCCGCTATGGAAGCGGTTTTGATGGTCGTATATACGCCCTGGCAGGTGGAAATGATCGGCGCCGGGGACATCCCTCAGGAAAGAATCATTGAATGGGTGACCGCTTTTTATGGAGATATCCCCATCCGGCGCGGTAATTTTGACCGCCGGGCACTGACCAAAGCCATAGGCGTTCTTCGACAAGGGGGTGTGATCGGATTATTCCCGGAAGGCGGGATTTGGAGCGCCGGTGATATGCGCCCTCAGACCGGTGTAGCCTGGCTGAGCTATCGGACAGGTACGCCCGTGCTTCCTATCGGCTTTTCCAGCACCACCGGCGCGTTGGCGGAGGCGCTACACCTTAAACGACCGGCCTTAAAAATGATCGTCGGAAAGCCGCTTCCGGCAGCCAATTTGCCTAATAACAAACCGCGCAAAATCTACCTGCAAGAATATGCTTCCAAAGTAATCCAGTCTATCGCCGCGCTGCAGCCAGGACAAACGAACATCACCCATGAGGCGGTTGAACATGAGTCCTTCAGGTTAGAGTTTTATTTTCAAAAACCTGACGGGACCCAGGCTCCGCCTCCTGAAGATCTATCCCTGCACCACGCTCAAGCATTGGCAAAACTGCTCCACCAGCCCACCATCCTGAAAATATTCAGCTTCAATTTGCAGCTACCTGTCTCTGCTCTAGTCAACGTCGCCGGTCACCATAAGCCAGATGAATTCATCACAGCTATAGACACTATTCTGGCTTACCTGCGGACGGAGAACCCATACCTGTTGACCTACCGGTTCGGTCCCAAAGAAGGCGAGAGAATGCAGCTAGGGTTACAGGAGTTGCGGGAAATAGCGATTTGGGCGCAGAATCACAAACTCCAGATTTATCTTACTCCTGAGCGGCGTTACTACTCGGTCAAGGATGGAACGGAGATCGTCCAAACAAAACAAGAACGCTTCGAGGAATGGATGTAGGCGCAGGCACATCGAACGAGTGAGTAAATGTTAAGGTCGCTTAAATTTGTGCTTAAAGAGCGGGTAAAAAATGAAAAACTTCACTATAATAAAAGCCTAGCATACGACCGGATAAGCTCTCACCCCGTATAAGCCCTCTACAAAAGCCACTTCAACATTTCTGGGGGAAAAATTTGAGTTTCCGCATAGACTGTTACCTGTTGCAGGGCTGCTGCAAGCTGAACCCAGATAGAGCCTCCTTTTGGAGAATCTAAATCTAGCGGGAACCAGGGAGAACATCATGTTCAAAAATATTTTGGTAATTTTAGAAGAAACTGTTAAACCTGAGCTACCGGTATCTCATGCGGTAGCCCTGGCCAAGGCATTTGGAGGCCGGCTAACCGTACTGCAGCTACCGCAATGTCTTGAAGAGGGAAAGCGCTTACAGAATCCGGTTTACAGATATGTCGACGCTTCCAGGTACGCTTATAAGCAGTTACAAACGGTGCGGAGTTTGCTCCAGACAGAATTGAAGACCGGTTTCCATATTGTGACCAAGGATTCTCTGCAATCCGGGGTGAATTTCGTGCTCAGAAGTGAGGCGGACTTATTGGTGCTACCGGACCTGAGCCGCCATTCAAAGCCTATTCCCCTGGGCTGCGGTCTAGAAATTTTGAGACATTGCCAGATTTCAACACTGATTGTGCGACCGCGCCGGCGGACTTCACAAGACTACCAGACCTTCTACGAACGTATCCTGGTGCCGATCCGCATGTCTTCCAGTGACACAATTATGTTGCCTTACGTTAGCGACCTGGCAAGCACCTTCAATAGCCATCTGGTGTTTGCGCGTGTGCTTGTCCCGCCTTACGAAGGAGACCTGGCACCAGACGAGGGAGACCGGCCGCCCCACTTCCAGCAGCGTCTGGATGAAACCGAGAATTTTCTCGAACAGCGCCTTAAGCCGAAAAATATCTCCTACCATCTATGCCTGTTTCCCGGCAGCAGCGTCATCCATGGTGTCTATTCAGTAGCCGAGTCCGAGAATGTCGATCTAATCGCCTTAAGATCTCACGGGCCTCTCAGTATTAGAGATCACGCGCAGCAGAATCTGATACCGCACTTGATTACAAACGGCACTCGCTCCCTCCTACTGATCCAGGGACGCCGGAGCCGCCCCACAAAAGCGCTCAAACAGGCTCGCCAAATGAAAGAGAACACTGACTTCTAATCTCAAAGACCATAAAAGGGGTTAAATCAACAGGACTCATCGAGAATTTCTGATGAGTCCCGTTTTAGCCGCGATTGGTGATGTAGGCTCGATGAGCGGCTGTTAGCCGCAGGCTGCAATGTGGATGTGATGAGCGACGAAGGCCTTGTGCGATGATGAAATGGGATGCAGGCCGGTTGCCGCGGGCTACGATGTATCGTGTTGAGCAGCTTCTTAACCGCAGTGCTTGTGATGTCGTTCGGGTGTGTAGTGAGCGGTTAAATGTGTCAGTAATGTGGTCTGTTTGATGTGCGGCTATTTAGGAGAACGCAAGCCCCGGAAAATTGTTACACCAATCTCCACGGTTCCAGGGTGGCTTTTCATTTTTGCAAACTTTATGAGATATACTTAACTGGACGAACTAACTTCACCACAAACATTCAGGGGGTAAAGGTGATTTGGGGGCATTAAACGAATAACCTATTTTAGGCTTTTACTTATAAGGAGCACTACGCGTGGCTGCAATCCTGGATCAATTGCGCCTGGTCATTGAACAAGTAATCCGCACGATGGGATATCCGGGCATCAGCTTACTGATGCTGGTCGAGAATTTATTTCCACCCATCCCTTCCGAGGTGGTTATGCCTTTTGCTGGATTCCTGGTCGATCGTGGCGACATGAATTTCATCCTGGTGCTGGTTGCCGGGACCATCGGCGCCGGGTTGGGCGCCATTGCCATCTATTTCGTGGGCACTATCGTGACCGAGCAACAAACCCGGGATTGGATTGAACGTCACGGAAAGTGGCTGCTGATGACTGTAGAGGATTACGACCGGGCTTCACAGAGCTTCGATAAATATGGAAATATCATGATCTTAACCGGCCGATTGATCCCAGGAATCCGCAGTTTGATTTCACTGCCGGCGGGATTAAAGCGCATGAATTTCATGGTCTTCTCTCTACTGACTCTGATTGGCACCACTCTTTGGAACGGCGCCCTGATCACGGGAGGTTATATCCTGGGCAGGAATTGGCAGAAAGTACTCAGCTTTTTGGATACTTACCAATTGATTGTTTGGGTGGTGGTTGGGCTGCTGGTATTCATCTACGTGTTCAGACGCTTATACCAACTTAAGTGAGTAGCTGTATGAGATCTAAAATACCAGACCGGACAGGTTTTTGAAACTTGTCCGGTCTTCCTATTGGAGAGCGAGCGGGAATTGATGCGCTAAAGGTATAATCAACGTGTGAATTACCGGGCGAAATAAAAAATTTTCAAAAAGAAACCGGCCGGCGGTAATTCAAATAGCGGCTTTCCAAATTCTAACAGAAGGAACAGACCATGAGCTTTCACTCCGAAATCCTTGAACAACCAGACGTACTAGAGAACCTGCTGAGCAACCAGATGGAGGCCATTCAAGCCATGGCTCAGCGGGTAAAACAAGCCGACGTGAAATATTTCTTTATCGCGGCG